>Ga0180438_10005804_pt1 | contig 16974 bp, 10 predicted proteins | sample SS_ome_12_FD_132455 | JGI IMG/M metagenome (GOLD analysis project Ga0180438, IMG submission 132455) | Hypersaline lake sediment archaeal communities from the Salton Sea, California, USA - SS_3_D_2 metaG | ecosystem: Environmental > Aquatic > Non-marine Saline and Alkaline > Hypersaline >...
AGTATTTCAGTATCCCCATCATCACAGTCAAATCCGATAAAAACAACACCGATACCAAACCATCAAAATAGACCGACCTCGTTTAAAATACAATCCTCGGCATAACAAATCCCTTGCTCCGCCAAGTCTATTAGGTTACATATTTTTTCGCTGAAAATCAAGAATTTTATTTAATTTCATCTCTAAGTGTCCTTCATTTTGATATATCTCCCTTCGTGTTTTCAAATCCAAATCGTGATGAGAGTCATACCTTCATCATTATCCTGTTTGACATGGACGAGCATCATAAAAAACATTTGGGCCAACTATTCTCGAAGATATTCGATCTGTCCAGTTGTGGCCGTACATAATCTGTCCTTCGAGAAATATGTTCGGTAGCCGGCCGATAATGAGGACGTCGAATGAACAGACAAGCATTTAGTGCACAGAGGGAATGGAAAAACTGTTGCGATTGTTGTTCATGAAAAAACGACCGTCTTGATAAAGACTTCGTATCAATAGATCATTCGGATTCTTTTTTCATCTATGGGATGGTGATAGGATTCCCGACTTCAGGGTTTTGTTTAGGCTGGCAATAAATGGGCTGTATGAATGGACATCCATCTCCTGAACGCGTATGGACCATATCATCTGGACTGTCCGTCCGCCAGTTCATGAGGTCTCGACATCGAGGAGTTCTTTTAAAAAATGACCCGTGTATGACTTTTTTTCGCGGGCGATTGCCTCAGGTGGCCCCTCAACCACGACGGTTCCGCCATCGTCTCCCCCTTCAGGCCCCAGGTCGATGATCCAGTCGGCAGTCTTGATTACATCCGGGTTGTGTTCGATGATAGCCACAGAATTCCCCTTGTCCACGAGCCGATTGAGCACGGACAACAACATCTTGATATCCTCAAAATGAAGTCCTGTGGTCGGCTCGTCAAGAATATAGAGGGTTTTGCCCGTGGACACTTTCGACAGTTCGGTGGAAAGTTTTACGCGCTGGGCTTCACCGCCGGAAAGTGTGGTGGCGGGCTGGCCGAGACGAATATAGCCCAGTCCGACATCGAACAGGGTTTGCAGTTTCCGTTTGATGGATGGAATGCGGTCGAAGAAATGGAGTGCTTCCTCCACCGTCATATCCAGAACATCGGCGATGGATTTTCCCCGGTATTTGACTTCCAGCGTCTCGCGGTTGTACCTTGAACCCTTGCAGATTTCACAGGGCACATAGACATCCGGCAGAAAATGCATTTCGATCTTGATGATGCCGTCGCCCTCACAAGCCTCACACCGGCCGCCTTTTACGTTGAAGCTGAATCGTCCCGGCTTATACCCCCGAATCTTGGCCTCGGGTAGCTGTGCGAACAGATTTCGGATGAACGTGAAAACCCCTGTATACGTGGCCGGATTCGAGCGTGGCGTCCGGCCGATGGGAGATTGATCGATATCGATGACTTTGTCGATATGCTCGATTCCCTCGATTTTTTTGTACGGGAGAACGTGCGCTTTTCCGTGATGAAAATGACGCACCAGAATGGGATAGAGCGTCTCATTGATGAGAGTCGATTTCCCGGAGCCCGATACGCCGGTAATACAGACCAAGAGTCCCAACGGAATATGCACATCGATGGATTTCAGGTTGTTCCCCGAAGCACCCCGGAGTACGATGAAGCGGCCGTCAGAGCTGCGCCGTGTACCGGGTATGGGAATGCTTCGCTCTCCCGAGAGATATTGCCCTGTGATGGAGTCCTTTGAGCGGGCGATATCATGCGGCTTTCCCTGGGCCACGACCCGACCGCCGTGCTCCCCGGCTCCCAGGCCGAGGTCAATCACATGATCTGCAGACAGGATTGTATCCCGGTCGTGCTCGACGACCAGGACGGTATTTCCCAAATCGCGAAGTGTCGTCAGGGTATCGATTAGGCGCTGATTGTCTCTCTGATGCAGCCCGATAGACGGTTCATCCAGGATGTAGAGTACGCCGACCAGTTGAGAACCAATCTGTGTGGCCAGTCGAATTCGCTGAGCTTCACCGCCAGAGAGGGTTCCGGCTGTACGATCCAGCGTGAGGTAATCCAAACCGACATTCGTTAGAAAAGTCAGGCGATCTTTGATTTCTTTTAAAATTTGATGGGCGATGGTTTTCTGCCGGGCCTTCAGTTTCAAGTGCTCGAAGAAACCCACGGCTTCCTTGATGGAGAGTGACGTCACATCGTAGATTGATTTATCGGCCACCTTTACGGAAAGACTTTCTTTCTTGAGACGGGCGCCTCCGCATTCGGGACAGTGCAGGACGTTCATGAATCCCTCGATCCATGTGCGTACGCCCTGGGAATTGGTCTGATGGTACCGCCGCTCCAGGTTGTTAATAATGCCCTCGTATCGGTTGATGAAGACACCCTCGGCCTTCCGGTTGGCGGACTGGTATTCAAAGCGAAGCTCCCGGTCGCCCGAACCGTAGAGGATGATCTTCTGCTGCTTGTCCGTCAGATCCTGAAAGGGCGTTTTCATGGAAAAACCGTACGCCTTGGCAACCGTCCTGAGCCAGCTAAAATACCACCCCTCTCTGGTGACGCCCCATGGCGCGATGGCTCCCTCCTCCAAGCTGATAGACGGATCCGGAATCACCAGATCGGGATCGACTTTTCGGATGGATCCCAATCCGTTGCACGTGGGGCAAGCTCCGTAAGGTGAGTTGAAAGAAAACATTCGGGGGGACGGCTCTTCGTAGCTGATTCCACAATGAACGCAGGCAAAATGGGCTGAATACAGACGCTCTTCCATGTTCACGATGTTGACCAGTACAACACCCGAGGAGAGTTTCAGAGCCGTTTCCAGAGAGTCGGCCAGCCGGGTGGCAATGGCGGTGTCGACAACGAGACGATCCACGACAACTTCGATATCATGTTTCTGATTCTTTGTCAGTTTGATGGGTTGATCCACTTCACGAATTTTACCGTCCACACGGACGCGCAGGAATCCATCCCTACGGATCTGTTCGAAGACTTCCCGATACTCCCCTTTCCGTCCGCTGACAACGGGCGCCAAAATTTGAATCCGGGTTCCCGGCTCGCACTGGAGGATGGAGTCCACCATCTGTTCAACCGTCTGTTTTTCAATCCGCCGTCCGCAATTGTAGCAGTATGGAATACCCACACGGGCAAAGAGAAGCCGGAGATAATCATAAATCTCTGTGACGGTGCCCACTGTCGAGCGCGGATTCTTTCCGGCTGTTCTCTGCTCGATGGAAATGGCCGGAGAAAGTCCCTCGATGCTGTCCACGTCCGGTTTCTCCATCAGCCCCAGAAACTGCCGGGCATATGCCGACAGGGATTCGACGTACCGTCGCTGCCCCTCGGCATATATCGTGTCGAAGGCCAGCGACGATTTGCCCGATCCCGACAAACCCGTAATGACCACGAGCTTATCCCTGGGAATATCGAGATCGATATTCTTCAGGTTGTGCTCTCGAGCACCGCGAATGATGAGATAATTTATTTCAACCATTTTTATGAAAAAACACTTGTGTTTTTCCTAAAATATCTTTAAATAGAATCAAAACGACCCACTCAATCACATGCATGGAGGGAAGAGAACATGAAAAGACCATTCATCTACGGGCTTGTTTTTCTGTGCCTCTTCGCATATCCTGTACTGGCCCAGCAAGCGATTGCCGACTCAGTCGCCAAGTACATGGCCCTGGGAGATAAGTACTCCGAGAAATGGGATCACGAAAGCGCCGCTCACTATTACCTCAAGGTGATCAAATTTGATCCAGACAATTACGAAGCGTTGTGGAAAGCGGGTGACGAGTATACAGAAATCGCCGATCATACGGACGTGAAGCATAAAAAGGAATCGTTGTTCATGCAGGCTAAGATTCTCTGTGAGAAGTCGATTGCCGTCAATCCCAACTGCTGGGAAGCCCATTTCCGCTTATCCGTAGCCCTGGGTCGCCTTGCCCTATTCCGAGGAGGCAAGGAAAAAATCCGGCTTTCCCAAAGGATCAAATCAGAAGTCGATACAACTTTGATTCTCAACCCGGAAGCCGACCTCGCCTATCATGTCTTAGGACGATGGCACCAGAATCTGGCCAACCTCAGCAGCGTACTGAAATTTTTCGCCAAGGTCTTATACGGTGGCGTTCCTCCGGGTTCCAATGAAGAGGCCGTGGCCGCGTTCAAGAAAGCCATCGAACTCAATCCCACACATATCGAACACCATCTGGAACTGGCCCGCACCTACAAGTTCATGGATGAAACAGACTTGGCTCGTCAATCCCTTAAAAACGTACTGGAGCTTCCGGCCAAGGAGGAGGACGATAAAGAATTCATCAAAGAAGCGGAAATGATGCTGAAAAAATTGTAACCGCTTCTGATGATTGTAGACCTACCGAGCCCCCGAAGACGGGGGCTTTTTTTATGATGCCAGCCTGAGGGCAATCTCATCGGCCAACAAAAAGCCATTGGCTGTCAGAGACACTCTCCCTTTTTGGACAAAGGCCAGACCCGCATCGACCAGAGATGGGATACAGTCTCTCCTGACGATGCAGCTCAAAGCTATCCCCTCCCGTCTTCTTAACCCCAGGGCGATTTGCTCTAGGATTCGTTGTGCAGTGTTCAAATCCTCCTGGCCTGCCACGGGAAGTCGATTTTGAGAAAGAACATTGATGTATCGTTGAACATTCGGAATATTCCAGAAACGTCGATTCTGAATATACGAATGGGCCGATGGCCCGATCCCCAAGTACGGCTCTCCCGTCCAGTACGCCTCGTTGTGACGACAACGAAGTCCCGGGCGGGCAAAATTCGATATTTCGTAGTGCTCGTATCCCCCCTTCGTCAGCCTTTCATGAGCCGATAAGTACATATCCGACACGACCTTTTCATCGGGTCGCGGATAACGGCCCGATGTGATGTCCCTCCCCATTGGGGTCTCCCGGCTCCACGACAATGCGTATGCAGAGATATGGGAGGGATTCAGCGAAAGCGCTCTCAACAGCGTTGCGTCCCACGATACGGCAGACTGATTCGGAATGCCGTAGATGAGATCAATCCCCACATTATCAAATCCTACCTGTAACGCCGACAGAATCAGGAATTCAGCTTCATCGGCTGTATGGATTCTCCCCAAGCATCGCAGAACATCGGAATCGAAAGACTGTACTCCTACGCTGAGCCGGTTGACTCCGGATGCTCTATACTCCATCAACAAGTCGTCGGTCATCGATCCCGGATTAACCTCCATGGTGACTTCGGCATCCGAGTCTACGGGAAAGTGCATCCTCACGTGCCCAAGTAGGGAGTCAATCTGTGCCGGATCGAGCGTGCTGGGCGTGCCCCCACCGATATAAATCGTGCCGATGCTCGATTCCGGCGGAGGGTAGACGCCCTGGTAAAGGTGTATTTCATGGAACAACGCATTCAGATAAGAAACAATCCGGTCATCGGACGCGTGCACGGAATAAAAGTCGCAATAACGGCATTTCTTCCGACAGAAGGGAACATGTATATACAAACCGGCCATACTCAACGTATTAAACTAAGGATACGACTCCATCGTATCTTGTTGAATAAACGGTACAAGGGCATATCGCTGTCCCACGACCAGTATACGATCAGTCCCTCTCCCACCACGTTTCGTTCGGGGAGAAAACCCCAGTAACGGCTGTCCAAACTGTTATCCCGATTATCACCCATCATGAAATAATGGCGATTCTGAACGGTATGCACGTATTCGCTCAGAGGGTGCCCGTCTACATTAAAGCTTTCGATGGGGTACACCTCAATCGCCCTGGGCCAACGATTCTGATTCTTTATCGTAAGGCGAATCTTCTCGCCTCCATGAACGAGCCAAATCTTATGACCTTCATAGAGGATAATCTGAAGACGTTCAAACCATGAATCCCGGTTCGAATTGGTGAATCGAAATGTATCGCCCGGTGCCGGCACACGAATTGGGCCGTAATTATCACGGTTGCCGGCATTGGGAGGAAAGATGGTGTACTCCCGATAGCTTTCAGGATAAATACGATGATCGATGCATTTGGATCTTGGCGGATTCGGAAACGGCTCTCCGTTGACAAAAACGTTTTTATCCCGTATAACCACGGTATCACCGCTTATGGCAATGCACCGCTTGATATAGTTTAACGTTTCGTCTTTGGGATACTTGAAGATGACCACATCACCCCGCTGAGGTTTTCGAAAGCCCGGTGTTCGGATGAACGGAATGCTGAATCCGACCTTTGTGTACGGAATGCCGATCCAGTCGGGAGTCCGAATGCCATAGACGAACTTATTCGCCAACAGAAAATCGCCCACGAGGAGCGAGTCCTCCATCGAGCCGGTGGGGATGCGGAACGGATAGATCACCAGAGCCCGTATGACCAGGGCAATACCCAGGGCCACCAGAAGGGATTCGGAGTATTCGCGGAAAGAACCTTTCTTTGCCTCTTTCTTCTTGTCGATATTCTTTTCTCTCTTATTCATTATTAGCCCCAATACTTACATTTCAACCAGACAGCCTGCGGATTCAAAAGTCTGATTTTTTCTTATATGCATTCAAAACGATCCATATTCATATTTTTTCTTACTATGTGAGAAACGATTCGGTTCTGCCTCTTTCGGTATTGATTCTTGAGATGATGATAACGCTCTTCATCTCTCTGCGTTCCCGTTTTATATGCTAACCTCAAATCGTCGACGGTCTCTTTTCCCAGGCGATACGATGTATGATGATTCCGCATGATTTTTTTACTTGTCTGCCTTTCGGCCCTAACTTTCCTCTATTCATATCGTGACTGATTCGTTATGGATTTTTGGAGATGCCCGATATTTAATCATCTTCCAGCGCGTTTGGATGTATTTCTATCTCAGTCAGACAAATCCCCATCAATCCTTGATCTGTAAAACCGCGAGGAACGCATCCTGAGGAATCTGCACTTTCCCCAGTTGCTTCATACGCTTTTTCCCCTCCCTCTGTTTCTCTAAAAGCTTGCGTTTCCGGGTGATATCGCCTCCGTAACACTTGGCTGTGACCTGTTTTCGCAACGGCTTCACCGTCTCCCTGGATATGATGCGGGACCCGACGGCGGCCTGGATAGCCACTTCGAAAAGCTGTCTGGGTATCAGCTCTCGGAGTTTCTGGGTGAGTTTTCGACCCCAGTCATGGGCCTTGTTCTTATGAACGATCATCGAAAGGGCATCCACGGGCTCTCCGTTGATGAGGATATCCAACCGGACCAACTCGGATTGCCGAAAATCCAGGAAGTCATAGTCGAGCGAAGCGTATCCTTTAGAAACTGTTTTCAGTTTATCGTAAAAATCAAAAATGATTTCTGACAGCGGAAACTCATACTCCAGGTCGACACGGTTGGCATCGAGATACGTCGTATTCTTGTAAATGCCCCGCCGATCCTGGGATAGCTTCATCAGGTTACCCAGAAATTCATCGGGTACGATAATTTGGGCTCTGATGAAGGGTTCCTCGATCATCTGGATCGTCTGGGGAGGAGGCATCTTCGTCGGATTGTCGAGTGTCAGAACGTCTCCGGTCCGGGTGGTCACTCGATATTTCACGTTGGGGATGGTCGTCACCAGGTCCTGGCCGTATTCCCGCTCCAGCCGCTCTTGAACGATCTCCATATGAAGAAGTCCGAGAAAACCCACTCGGAATCCGAATCCCAAAGCAACCGACGATTCGGGCTGGAATGATAGCGCCGCATCGTTGAGTTGCAGCCGTTCCAGAGCGTTGCGCAGTTCTTCGATCTCCTCAGCAATAGCAGGGAACAAACCAGAGAAGACCATGGGCTTGGCTTCCCGGAAACCGGGTAACGGCTGCAGCGCCGGGTTCTCGTCAAGAGTGATGGTATCCCCGACTTTGGCATCTTTCAAATTCTTGATACTGGCAATGAGGTAACCGACTTCTCCTGTACGCAATCGTTCGACAGGGCTCCGATGAAGACGAAGTAAACCGATTTCATCTACTTCAAAGGATTTTCCGTTGGACAAAAGTCGAATCCAATCCCCCTTCTTAATCTCGCCGTCTACGATCCGGATATAGACGATAGCGCCGCGATAGTAATCGAAAACCGAATCAAAAATAAGCGCCCGTGTGGGTGCCTGGGTCTGTCCCTTGGGTGAAGGAATGCGTCGTATGATGTCCTCAAGAACAGCTTCGATGCCGATTCCCTCTTTAGCGCTGACCAGGAGGATTTCCGATTCATCCACGCCCAGAATTTCCATGATCTGGTGCTTTGTCTCCTCTACCTGGGCGCTGGGCAAGTCTATTTTGTTGATCACAGGAATGAGGGTAAGATCGTTCTCCATGGCCAGATAGATGTTGCTCAGTGTCTGGGCTTCCACGCCCTGGGAAGCATCCACAACCAGAATCGCCCCTTCGCAAGCAGCCAGACTGCGGGACACTTCGTACGAAAAATCCACATGCCCCGGCGTATCGATCAGGTTCAGGTGATAGCTATGACCGTCTGCGGCTTCGTAGTACATCGTGATGGCATGGGCCTTAATCGTGATGCCACGCTCCCGCTCCAATTCCATGTCGTCTAGCACTTGATCGATCATCGTTTGGGGAGATACGGTTCCCGTGGCTTCCAACAGCCTATCCGCCAGCGTCGACTTCCCGTGATCGATGTGAGCGATAATACAGAAATTTCTAATATCTCTTTTCTGCATAATTAATAAATATACCAATTTTCATATTGAGAGTCAATGACGAAAAAACAAAGCTTTAAAATCATTTCGGCTTTATGGTATGTTATAGAAATGGTAACATATATTTTAAAAGCGGCATGACTATCACTCCTATTTCCGTTGATATGACGTAAAAATGAACACTCCATTAAAGTTAATATTGTACTGAACAACACGTCTTAACCTGCTAATACGTATAATGAAATAATACTCGTCCATGTACTCAATACACAGGAAGCGTATAAAATATGTTGTATCAGGATTTATATAGAATGAAGAGTAAAATACATAGTCTTCGTAACTATACCCTTTTTTACCTTGCTTCTTTAAAAATTATAAATTAAATTCCAGCGCGTTTATCTTCCTTATGTTCAATACTGCTGAATAATTGCACATCTATGCCGGTTAATCCTTGAGTAATAAGATAAGAAGGCGTTTTATCCAGAGTTGTCAAATTGAGGAAATAATGAATAGAATGATGAGGAAACTGAACCATGGTTCGTAAAACGGATGCCCAGAAACGAAGACGGAGGCTCGAATGGCTGTTTCGAATTCTCACTTTCTCTGTTTCTTTGCTGCTAACACTAATCGTCATAGAAATAGTACTACGCTTCGCTTGGCCCCAGATATTCCTCCCCCACCCACCCGGTATTTACTCACCCGATGAGGATATAGGTTTCGTCCTGACTCCGAGCTTCAAAGGGGAATTCAGGGGCGCTGAGTTTCATGTATCGGTAAAAATTAATAAATCCGGCTTAAGGGGTAAAGAATTACGGCCATTAGCGAAGAATTCAGTTCGCATCCTCTGCCTTGGGGACTCGTTCACCTGGGGTTGGGGCACCAACGACAATGAGGCATATCCCGCTGTAATGGAAGGATTTCTGCAAAAACGCTATCCACTTCTTGACGTTCAGGTTTTAAATGCCGGTGTTGCAGCATACGGCACCGATGAGGAACTGGAATTCCTAAAAAAACAAGGCGAGCATCTAAAGCCAAATCTTGTCATCGTCCAATTTTTTGCGGGTAATGACTTTGACGACAACATACTTCCGGCAAACCGCTCATATGAAATTCGAGATGGGATGCTATATCAGATAAATAACGCAGAAGAGGGCAAAAAACCTGTCTGGCTGAGTATCGTCAACTGGCTAAAACAAAAAAGTCATCTTTTCCATTTAGTGAGCGAAAGGATAGGGTATCTTGCGATGCGTGCTGGACTATTAACCGAGTTAGAGCGCTCTTCGAGTAAGTACTTTACCGAAGCCGACGGTGAACGTGCCACAGATCTTTTAGTTAAAATCGCTAACGTAGCCGGGCAACTGGGGGCAAAGACATTGTTCGTTTTCGTACCTGATAAACCCCAGATCTTATCGAGACCGATAGAACCGCTGCGTGCTGCAACCACAGTCCAAGCGGCTGCAGAAATAACGAACGCACCTTGGATTGATTTGACGCCGGAATTGGTAAAACGCATTGATAATGAAGATGTCTATTTTGCACAGGACGCACACTGGACTCCAAAAGGCCATGAATGGGTTGCACAAGTCTTAACGGAGCAAATTTGTGATCTGGGCCTGCTGGATGTGGCAAATACTCAATAATCATTTGCACGTTTTTCTTAAGAGCACCTTCCGAATGGAAATTTTTATAAGTCTGCTCGATAATGCTGACCCCCATCCTCATAAGGAACCTACTCACCTTTCACGTTTATCCGATCGATTTTGGCAATCGAATCGATGATCGATTTGTATACATTCACGATGGCATCTCGGTGCAGATCATCCTCAATCACCATCGTCTTCTTCGATAAAAGGATCAAAGGTTATCGATAAAGATCCTTAAAAAATTCCCATAAACATCCGATCAGCTTACGTAAGAGTAGTAAATAATAGTAAATATGGTATCCATATAAAAAAATCTTGACTTTATACAAATTATTTATATATTTGCATAGTCATTTTTCCGGCGTAGCTCAATTGGCAGAGCGGGTGGCTGTTAACCACTAGGTTGTAGGTTCAAGTCCTACCGCCGGAGCAACGGACAGGCTGGTCAACTGAATGATCAGCTTTTTTATTTTCTGATGGACTAGCGAGAGCGGGTGGCTGTTACCCCGAACATTCGGGGTGTAGGTTCAAGTCCTATTGCCGGGATAGAAGCTAACATATAACCGCTCCTGATTTTTATCGTCCAATAGTCTCGATTGAAACGTATTTTCATTCCTTATCGTTTGATATAAATCAATCCTTAAATCATACAGTGTGACCATCATAATCGATCTTCCAATAAGTATGGCGCATTCTCCCTGTTCTCAGTGATTCTGATAAAAAATTGCTATAACTCGATAAAATTCAGTATTTCTTCATTTTATTAACATTTATAATGTGATCGCCGTTGAGGTGAACCTATTGAAACAAAATAATGTCTTGACATTTTCAATAAAAAGTGATACTATTTTTTCAGGAAAAGCATTGTTAAATATTTAGGCTTGCTTATGACATCGCCTCATGAGAGATCAAGGCTCATTCTAGAGAGTAAACAGGTGCCAAATAAGAGGGGGGTGCTATGAACTCTGTTAAAAATGCTGTCTGGCTAAAAGCGGGATTTCTGTTGTTCTTATTCATGTTTATGATTCTTTTTACAACCTGTTCTCAAGAACCAGAAATCCTCAGCGGTCCAGAGTTTGACTCTCAAAGGATCACTCTGGGTAAATCTAATCCGCAGGTGAAAGCGGTCATGGCGATTCAAGACCGTGCCGCTGGGGATCTTATGGATATTCCAGGTGTAGTCGGTATTGGTACTGGAATAGGACCTGACGGAGAAGTGGCCATTAAAGTCTACACCATGTATCCCGGCGTAAAGGGTGTTCCTTCCTTTGTGGAGAACGTTCCTGTTTTTGTTAAAGTAACCGGTATGATTGTCGCACGCGTAGATCCGACAGCAAGATTCGCGAGGCCTGTACCCATCGGCGTTTCCACAGGGCATCCGGATATCACAGCCGGTACGATTGGATGCCGTGTGAAGGATTCTCAGGGGAATATCTATGCGTTGAGTAACAACCACGTCTATGCCAATAGCAATAAAGCCTCCATTGGAGACAATGTACTCCAGCCAGGTTCTTATGACGGCGGTCAGGATCCGGCAGATAAGATCGGCACGTTGTATGATTTCGAGCCCATTCAATTCAACGGCCCGAATAATACGATGGATGCGGCTATTGCAAAGACAACCACAGGTGAAGTGGGATTTTCCACTCCTTCAGATGACGGTTACGGGATACCGAATACAATGCTAGTTGGCGCTGAACTGGGTCAAGCCGTTCAGAAATTCGGTCGAACAACGGTTTGGACACACGGAGAAGTGTCAGTAATTAATCTTACGGTCGACGTGTGTTACAAAACAGCCGGTCCGTTTCGATGTAAACAATGGGCGAGATTTGTCGATCAGATCGGAATAACGCCTGGAACGTTCAGTGATGGAGGCGATTCCGGGTCTTTGATCGTGACAGATGATGCGAATAAAAATCCGGTTGGACTGCTTTTCGCGGGCGGTGACGAAATAACGATTGCCAATCCGATTGTCCCGGTATTGGAAAGATTTAACGTCGACATTGACGATGGCAATGGTTCAGGGAACATCTCGCCCACCGCGAATTTCTCTTATACAACGACAACTCTGACAGTACAATTCACAGATCAGAGTTCAGATTCTGATGGTAGTGTTGATGCCTGGAGCTGGGATTTTGGCGATTTCAGCACCTCGACTGAACAAAATCCAAGCCATACCTATGCAGCAAGCGGAACCTACAATGTCTCTCTCACAGTGACGGATAACGACGGAGCGACCGGCTCCACTTCCCAGGAGGTCACCGTCTCGGATGGTGGTAGCGGTATAATTTTAACAGTTACCGGCTACAAATATAGGGGCTTACAAAAAGCAGACCTCTCATGGAGCGGCGCGACAGGCGAGCAAGTCGATATTTACCGCGACGGTGTTTCTCTTACTACTACGACTAACGATGGCTTCTATACCGACAATATAGACAACCGGGGTGGTGGATCTTACACTTACCAGATTACAGATGGTTCAAACTGGTCAAACGAAGCAACCGTCACTTTCTAGCAAGTTACGAAGTTACAAAACAACCTTACGGAGGACATTGTTATTGAGCATTCTAATAACCGTGTCCTCCATTTTTTATATTTCGAAAATGCAATATATCTCATTCCTAGCCTCTGCCTGGGAATGAGAATTAATCGATCCACAAATAACATAGTGGCACTTGAGAAATCGATATCTGTTTAACGATCCCTACCACCGGGGAAAACCCCTGGGAGTACATATGTAGATTTATGTAACCTATTGACATAGCCACTAAAATTGAGTTTATTATTACCTGACCGTTGTTAATGGATACCCGGCACATTCAGGGGCAAAATCAATGACACGCATCAGAGAACGCATCGTCAAGTATAAGGGCAAGAACATCGTCGTGTCGTTCATCGTAGACCGTTGTACGCATGTCGCCGCCTGTCTTCGAGGCGCACCAAAAGTTTTCAACACGCGACGTCAACCCTGGGTCGATCCCGATGCAGCACCTCCGGATAGAGTCGCCGAAGTCGTCCTGCGATGTCCCACCGGAGCCTTGCACTTCCAGCGATTGGATGAAGGACCGGAAGAATCCGTTCCTGAAAAAAACACGGTCATCCTGAACGAAGATGGCCCCCTTTACTTGAGGGGTAACGTTGAAATACGATCCAAGGACGGCGACGTTCTACTCACCGATACGCGTATCGCCCTCTGCCGGTGCGGCTTTTCACGGCACAAACCCTTTTGCGATAACTTCCATATCATGAACGCGTTTACTGATCCAGGAAAAATTTCCTCCAAAAAATCGACTGGCTCGTCGCAGGAACTCGGTTCAGGCAAACTCCAGGTTGTCCTTCAACCCAACGGCCCCCTGATTCTTTCCGGTCCATTTACCATCCAACAAGCCAACGGGAAAACCGGTTTAAAGGGAACCCATGCGGCACTCTGCCGTTGTGGTACATCCGCGAACAAGCCCTTCTGCGATGGAAGCCATTCGAAGATCGGATTCTCCACAGAATAGCCGGATTTTTCATACGTCTGATCGTTGACTCTCTGATGAATCGGACATTTGTCCTATAAGAAAGATTGATGAAAGTACGGGATACGAGAAGCCTTTTACCAATACGATAAGTCAATGCATGTTACCAGGATTAACGGATTTTCTCGTTGACTTCAACCTCCCTATTTTGTATCTTCCAGTGGTAATATTTCCATACATTACAAGGTATTATGAGATAGGAATTCAACCATGAAGAAACCTTCCCTCATAAGCATCTTCATCGCCGGAATGCTCTGCGTGTCGCCCATCATCAGCGGAACCATCGAACGTCCGAAAATCGGCCTCGTCCTTTCCGGTGGTGGTGCGAGAGGATTCGCTCACATCGGCATCTTGAAAATGATCGACTCCCTCCAAATCCCCATCGATTTTATAGTCGGCACCAGTATGGGAGGCATCGGTGGAGCCCTTTATGCCATCGGATACACAGGAGAAGAGCTTCAGGATATGGCGTTTCAGAACAACTGGATGGAAATTTTATCCGATAAACCGGGCCGCTCACTGAAGCCTTATTTTCAGAAAATAGAGGACGGCAAATACCAGGTCGAACTCGGTCTCCTGGGACTCGTGCCGACTATTCCCTCTGGACTCATCGTAGGGCAACGTCTCTCGCTTCTGTTCTCCAGCTTGACGTTTGCCTACGAAAGCGTCCATGATTTCGATCATCTACCCATTCCCTTCCGGTGCGTGGCCGTGGATCTCAACACAGGCAACGAAGTCGTGATCAAGAAGGGATCCCTGGCACAGGCCATGCGGGCTACCATGGCCATTCCCACCATCTTTAGCGCGCTGACGTGGGGGGACTCCCTCCTGGTCGACGGTGGCATCGTCAACAACTTACCCGTGGATGTCGTCAAAAAAATGGGCGCCGACCTTGTCATCGCCGTGGATGTTGGGGACTCACCCACGGAGCAGCGACAGATAAACAATATCATAGACGTTTTTCAGCAGACATTAAGCATCGTTGGATTGGAAAAATGGCGAGAGAATATAACCCTTGCCGACATTCTTATACAGCCAGACCTCACGGGTTTTTCCATTGCCGATTTTGAGAACGACAAAATAAAGAGCATCATCCAGCGCGGAGATCAAGCAGCCAGGGAAAACCTGGATGCCTTGGAAGCGCTCAAGGATGACTACATGAGGATGTCCTCCATCGCAACCGTGGGAAGTGCGGCTTCTGATGGACGGCCTCGCATCGAAGAGATACGTGTCACCGGTCTGATGAGTACATCAGAGGAAAAAATCCGAAGCAATCTCCATGTCCACGAAGGCGATCCGTTGGATGTGACTGCCATCGAAGACTGTCTCAACTCCATGATGATTGAGGGTATATGCAAAGATGCTCAGTACGAAGTCCGACCTTTATCCGATGAAACGGTTCGGCTGAATGTACGGATTCGTAGGCCCAGAGCTCCGCAGATCTTTCGAATCTCGGTGGATGGGTACCGGAATCTTCCCTTCTGGTTTGTATACCGCATGTTGGGTGTGAATCCCGGTGATCGTCTCAATCTGGAATACCTCAACAGCCATATCATGCGAATGTACGGTCTTGGATATTTCCGTTCGATTCGGTATGCATTCGAGCCGGCGGGTGAAGGACGACTTCATATGAAAGTCCAAGTGGAGGAACGGCCCAAGAGACAGATCAGCCTTGGGCTTCGGTATGATGATTTTCACAATCTCATCATCGCCGCAGGTCTTCAAACCACGAATTTTCCACTGGCGGGCATGTGCTTTAAACACGAATTTCAGTTTGCAGGTCTATGGCATTTTCGATCGAAAGCATTCTATCCATCCAGAACCATGAACCTTCCTGTGTATCCACTGTTGCAATTCGAGTACAAGAGCATTCCGACGGATATTTTCAGCACCGAAGGCAGAAGAGCCGCCAGATACGATGACCGTTCATTTGCCGTGGGTGTTGGAGTGGGATTCCTAATCAGCCACATGTTCAATGCCGAAATCCTCTATCAGTACGAAAAAATGGACGCCAAGCCCAGCATTGCAGTTCCCGACTCCTCCCTGAGCCTGCGTTGGGTGGACCAACTCCGTTATTTTAAAGCCACGATGGATATCGATGGTCTGGATGACATCCTCCTGCCTAGAAATGGTTTCCTGATTCGCGGCCTATTCGAAGGAAGTTACCTGAAACTGGAATCGGACATACCGTACACAAGAATGAGTCTTTCCACAGACTTTTACAAGACCTTCTTTCAACGTCATACATTACGCATGTATGGTTTTTACGGAACCGGTTCTTCCAAACTACCAGTCTATAAATACTTAAACCAGGGACGACCCCACACTTTCGTGGGCATGCAATACGATCAACTCAGTGGCAGCCAGTTGAGCCTGCTAAGGCTGGATTATCGGTATGAATTCAAGGATAACCTGTTTGTTACCTTCATGGGCAACATGGCTTTCGACTTCGAGTACCGTTTCCTGGGAGAACTCTATAAGGCGTATAACCTAAAAGGCTTCGGGGTCGGCCTTACACTATATACACCGCTGGGAGTATTCGATGCCATCTACGGCAGAGGCGATAAAAATATACTTACCGATGGAGGCATGCAGGACGTTTTTTACATCTCGGTGGGTACGAAATTTTAAACTGGATCGGTGATTGAGATTTTTTAATGGTGAACGATACGACTAAGCAGGAGTCCAATTCACCGAATACATGCCTTCCAGACAAAATGGGAGTACGGAAGTTCTCCGTATGATAACAGTGTCCCCGGAGATATCATATTCTGATTTATCCGTCAGGGGGCATCACGATGGCCCCTTCCTCAAAATTCCCGTACACCTCTGCCTCTCCTTGGATGAAAAGCTTCCCCACATACGCCGCCGTAACGGCATCCAGCTCATGATCGGATAAACCATCCGTTAAGCCATTTATGCCCAGGCGTCTATGGCCTTTCGTCATGAGATCCAGCCCCTTCTGTTTTCGAGGGATACCCAGAACATCTTGTGCACCGCCGGGGTAAATCTCGATGGCCTTAAACCCCAGACTCTCCAGTGCTTCCTTCAAACCCATTCCCCGTACGGTCAATACGCGCATGGGGCCGAGGGTGATGGGAAAAAACTTTATCTTTCGCTTGAGGAGTTCCCTATCGCAAACCCGAAGGTGCTCGC
>Ga0180438_10005805_pt1 | contig 16971 bp, 12 predicted proteins | sample SS_ome_12_FD_132455 | JGI IMG/M metagenome (GOLD analysis project Ga0180438, IMG submission 132455) | Hypersaline lake sediment archaeal communities from the Salton Sea, California, USA - SS_3_D_2 metaG | ecosystem: Environmental > Aquatic > Non-marine Saline and Alkaline > Hypersaline >...
CTGTTTTGTGACAGGATCAAACATCCCCACGTTCATCTGAGCGGTCTGATAGTACTTACCCCCTCCCATAGTATGGGTGCCCGTCTCATCAAACTGCATCATATACTCACCCTGGCTGCCTGCTTGAGAGATGGTTCCATCGACAAGGTTGATCTTCCAAAGCCGAAAATTATGATCCAAGGCATGATCTCCTCCCCCACCGCTGGCTGGAAACCAGGCGAATCCGCCAGAATCAACCAGAGGAATGACCAACCCCCAATAAGGGAGAGGAAAGGGAACAAACTTCTTATTGATGGGATCCCACTTGTCTTCACCCGTATTGGCATCCAAATAGAAAAGATATCGTCTCTCCGGGAATTGTTGATAATAGTCGTTCCAAAGATTGACCACTTGTCCTGGAGTCAGCCCCTGGATTAGCTCCAAGTCCTCTTGGGGCATGTAGCTCTCTACTCCAGGCTTTACCGTGGTAAAGACAGCTACCCCGTGGCTCACGACAGGATACGTATTACGCATACTGACTCCACTAAGCTGTCTCTTCCATACCAAACCGCCGTTGGTCACATTCAGACAATAGGCATATGTATCCTCCGAGCCGAAGTAGACCCGATTGTTGACGACAGCCGGCGAGGTCCATACTCTTCCCTCAGCCTGGTAGCGCCAGCGACGGTCTCCCGTCTCCGCATCCAGGGCATAGAGGTACGTATCAAAGCTGCCGATGTAAAGCGTATTATTCACTACCGCTGGTGAGGAAAGCAATGGCCCACCGGTTTGATAACTCCATATACGCCCCCCTGTGTTCGCATCCAGAGCATAGACCTTTTCATCCTCGCAGCCGAAATACACTTTTCCATTAGCGGCAGCGGCTGTGTGAGCGATAGCCCCTCCCGCTTGAAAGGTCCAGGCGATCTGGCCTGTGTTAGCGTCAATGGCGTGGAATTTGCCATTCATCACCCCTATGTACACATATCCATAGGCCACAATGGGTTGAGCTTCTATTTCCACTCGCTCGCCCAGGCCTACTTTCCACCTGACATTGAGTCGGCCAGCCGGCACACTCGGAATCAGGCTCTCTACAGTGCATCCTGAGTGTTTGGGATCATGCATCAACATGGGCCAATCCTTCTCGGTTATCTGAAGGGTGGGCGCTGCCTTGCTTTCCACGGACGTCCCCATGCCCGTTATGCAAACCAGGATCAACAATGCCAGGCCCCCCCTCAACAATCTTCCCAAGCGCATTTTCCTTTCCAATACAATTCGTTGCCCCACTTTCTGACCAAAAGATGCCGCCCAGGTCGAAAGGCCTGGGCGGATTTGAGGGTTTTAAGGTCTTCACCAGCGGCAAAAAGTATCAATCTGCCTTGATTATAAGGGGAAAACCCTTCCCAGTCAATAGTACTTTGTTCACAGTACTGTGCTCCTATTGTAAGAAACCCGCCCTCTTAGCCGAAGCGCAGAAAACGGGTTTCTGAATGGCCCCACTACCGAAATAGCCTGCTGAACCATCTTCGCTTGGCGGCCACGACCAGAAGGATGACCAACACCACCGGAGAAAGGGCTATTATCAGCTGCAGGACTTCGTCACTCTCCGTATACAATCCTTCAGGCAGATCTGTACTAGGAGCACTCAATGTGGGGTAAGGCGTTGCGGTAGGGGTGACCGTCGCCAAAGGAGTGGCCGTTGGGATGGGAGTAGAGGTGGGCGGAGGAACTGGCGTCTGCGCAGGTGAGGAGGAACGGCTGCTGCTATACCAGACTTCTTTTTTGCCTCCTTCCCATAAGGTCTCACGAACAAACCAGGCCACATGGAGCTTGTTTCCCTCGCTGATGACAATTTTGGGATATTCTGGGAAGCCTGCTCCCCGGTAAATCGCGGTGGGTGTTGACCATGACGTACCATCCCATTCCAAATGGTAAACCCTCAGGCTCTCTTCTTCGGGTGAAAGCCGTCCCACCACTACCAAGTGAATGTGCCCTCCGCTATCGGTGGCCATATCGTACATATCAAAGGGGTTCGTCCAGGGCCTGGCAAATAGATCCGGGATCACCTCAGGAGGAGACCAGGAAGCACCATTGTCAGATGACCATGCGTAGTAAATCTCAGGACGTGAAGTAGCTCGCCAGACTGCCATCACGCCGCCCCGACCATCACTGCCCACCGAAAGCTGGGCGTTCGTACCCTCGGGATAGGAAAAAGACGTAGGGTTCGACCACGACTCACCTCCATCTCGTGAAGAAATATACGTGCCGAAGATGGGCTCTCCTTGGCCGCTCAGCCTGTCCCATCCTTCATCCCAAACAACGTGAATGAAGTCGTTGCTATCAATTTCCATCTGCGCCCGGCTGGAGCCCGTCGGCGAGCGCGAGAGGTTGACAGGATACGACCAGGTCTTGCCGCCATCGTTGGAACGCCTGTAGAAGATATCCGCACACCCAGGGCAGATATCAGAGAGGTCCCCTCTGTCGTCAAAGACCGCGTGTATGACCCCTTTTGAATCAACAGCAATGTCTGCCATATAACTGGTGGTATTCATGCTGATAAGCCGTGGCGAGGACCAGGCGGTAGGTGACCACCCGCTGAGGTATGGAGCTCGCGTATAGAAGATGCTCAAGACACTGTACACAGAGCCCCCGAACAACAGGTGAAGGTTACCGAAATCGTCGGCCGTGATGGCGTTGCGAATGATGTCAGGGGAGGGCGGGACGATGTCGTTGGGCGTTGTCCAGGTCTGGCCATCCCACATGCTGTAAAACACTTGTTCTTTTTCTCTCCCGCCTTCCAAATGGGTCGTCTCACACCACACCACATGCACATTTCCCAGACTGTCTACTGCCAGATCAGGGAACCAAGACGCATTGGATGTCTGCGAGACGTTGACCGGCTCCGTCCACACTCCTGTTTGAGCGGAAGCCCCTGAGCCTTCCCAAACGATCAGCAACAAAATGCCCATTAAGGTCAATGAGATGATCCACACGTATTTTGAGTCCATCATTCCCTCGCCTTCATTAACGAGACCACGTTCCAGTGCGTAGTGGCTCCAGGCTATTTACCACTTTTGATCTGTCGTATAACACGCCATCTTTGTACAGAAATACGTACACCCCTGGCAGAGGATGCTCTACTGGCTCTGCCTCTTTCAAGAAGGAGACGACTTCAGGATCGCGCGCCCGATACGCCCTGGGGGCCGATGGTCGCGCCCCATACGCCAGGTAGACTGCCCCACCTATTCCGCCCCCCAAGAAAACATAGGCTTGCTTGTACTGGTCAGGGAGTGCCACAAAGAGCATCGTGCTTTCCGGCGGCACGTCAGGGTAGAGGCGCTTGGCCTGTTCCACCACATCGGCCGCGATCTCGCCAGCGCGACGCCATTCACCGATCCGCTGCTGCATGATCATCACGGATGAAATCAGGTACAATCCCATCAACAGCACGGCTGCCCCTCGTGCCCACTTCAGCAGGGACGCATCAATGCTTCCTCTGGAATTTCCTAAGCCAGAGGTTAACGGTTGTCCCAACGCTTCGGTTATCCATCCACCTTGTCCGTTTCTGAGGCCAGAGTTATTTCGTACAGTTTGTACCTGATATCGAAATACCTTGATGATACGGAATGGCGTTGAAGGAGGTATGTACCTACCAGCGGTTCATCCAGTCTCAAATCATGAGTTGGTCCTGCCTCGTTACCAACATTGGCCGATGTCGTCACCCACCAGAATCGGTTAACGCCTGCAGCAGACAGCAAAGGAACCAACTGTTCCAGTTCCTCAGTTGTGGTCACTCCAAAAAGCTGTATCTTGTTGAAAACGGGCGCACTGATCTGGGGGAACCACCACACGGGAGTGACAAAAACCGATGGTTCTAGCTGAGAGGTAATATGGTTGATCTCCCCAAAACCTATCTTGACATGATACAAACGTACGATCCCTGACATCTGAACCCCAAAACTTATAATAAGGAGAGCGGCAAAGCAGGCAAAAAAAACATTCCTCGATGGACGCCGAAGGGCCCGAGTGCGGAGCCGGTCCAACGAGTGCCAAACTAAAAGCACCAGAATCGGATAGAGGGGCAAAAGATATCGTGGCCCCCATTGCATCCCTCCTGCACCGGGGGCCACGATGGCAACCAGGACAGCAAATAGACCGGCTGTCCACGCAAAAAACCAAACGATTTGGTACTGCTCCTCCCTACGTAGGGTCAGAGATCCATACAACGCGAAGAAGGCGAGAGGGAAAACATCCGTCAAGCTGGAAAGGGTCACTTGTTGCACCAAATGAACCAAAGATATCACAACCACACCAATCCAAAGGACCACCAGGCCAATCAATCTGGCAGGCACTTTATCGTTCTCCTTTCGTTGATTGTAGACAGAGATGAGAATCATCGTTCCTGCTATTACTATCAGGAGAAACATCCACTTCCATCGTCCGGTAGGAACCAACAACTGCCAAAGAAGGTCCAATTGGTACTGGATCCGTGAGCTCCCTTGCAATTCACGGACATAGTTGGGTACTTCCTTCAAATTCAAAGAGGCGTGGGCACCCAACGGAGTACCAGTAAACACATAGTTAAATCCGCCCAGGGGAAGCCAGGCAAACGCAATGCCCAGGGCGAAAAGGGCCATTACACGCCAGCCTTTCGAAAGACCCTGGGAAAAGAGCAGGACACCCATAACAATAGCCGGCGCCATCAGATACAGTTCAGATCGGAACCAGCCAGCGACACCGAGAGATACGCCCGCTGAAAAAGGTAGAGCTGGATGCCTGCTGCCTTTCAACCCGACTAATATCAAGAATAGAGACAAAGTAGAAAAGAATACAGAGATTGAATGTTCCCAGAAAACCAGTGCGTAAAAGAACAATGGACTACAAAAAGCCACCACGATGGCTGCGCTCGATGAGCCTCTCGCCCCCAAGCGCTTACACAAGTGAGCAGTCAGCAGGGCTGTACCAACCGCGGGCAGGACGGAGGTCAAATAGAGTCCCTTATAACCCATCAACGCATATAAAAAGCCTGATATGATGGCAAAGGCATCGGAGTAAGAAGCATACACCTTTCCCGCTCGTCTGTAGAAATAAAAGCCACTAAACTCCTGTCGGAGTGGAGAGAACCGGCTCCCGACCTCGGACAAGGTATTGGGGTCGTCTATCGCTAGGTCCCGAAAGTTACTGGTGACAAATCTCTGCACTTTGAGAAACTTGACACCTATATCCCCGGTGAAAAAGGCATCGGGGGGCAATACAAACAGCGCCAGCACCAGATAAACTGTGGCAATACAAATAGCTATCAAGACCTCAACCCTGGACGCCAGCAGTCTATTGAATATTGACCGTAATCCAGAATGAGCCACCTATTGACACTCCTTTTAGCGCACCCCAGTGGTTTGCCATTCCTCTTCACCAGGGCGGAGAATACCATAGAGAACTATTGAGAACATCCAGTAATGCGGTAGCACCATGGGTATAGTCAATGGCACGTCCCCCTTCAAAGAGAAAGACATACAGCCCAGGGGAAGCCGTCGAGTGGGAAGCAGCGGTCCTGATTTCCTCAACGATGCTTGGATCTCTGGTAACGAATACTTTCAGAGAAGAATCACCATAGGCAAGTCGTAAGGCTCCTTGGAACCCACCGCCGAGGAAGATGTAGGCATATCCACGTTGAGTCGGAAGATTCGCCACATAAAATGTGCTGCCAGATTCGACCTCGGAATAACAATCTGTAACCTGGTCAATACATTCACGGGCTATCTCACCCGAGATGCGCCAGTCATTGATTTGCTGCTGAGCTATAGCGATGGATGTCAAAAGATAACCTGCCAACAGACCCAGGCCCACAGCTTTGGCAAAGGTTTTATGAAATCGTTTCAGATACTCATATCCTTGAACGCCTATGACAGCCCACAAGGCCGCGAATCCTACCGATGGGAGATAGAAATACCGGTCGGCGTTGCCAAAAGGAACAAAGAAAACAAAAGGAAGGAGCGTCAAAGCGATCCAAAGAACCCAAAAGCGAGCGAGGTTAGAGCCCTTCAGCCAGACTGCCAACAGTCCCAGGACGGCGATACTGAGCAGCAGAATGGTAGAGAACGTGACATCCAATGAGCGCAACGGTATGTGGGGGAAAACGAGGTAAATCAAATACGAGGCAAAAACTTTTATCTCATCCAGTCCCCACCCCGTCAGGTGGTAGCCGGCGTTTTCCGTAGACAGGCGCGCCGCTCCCTTACCCCACAACGAAATGAGCCCGTATAAGAACAAAATGGCCAGATAAGGAACATACTTCCCACAGCGTCGGAAATAGCGCCACGAATGTCCTTTTTGTTTAAATAGCATATATTCGAGACAGGCAATGACCGGCACTAAAGTAACCACCATCTCACCGCTAAGCAACCCAAGAGCAAAGCTGATGACGCTGACTGACCAGTACCATTTGTTTTCCTTCTGCAAATATGTTATGAAGCCAAGCACAGCCAGCAGGCAAAAACCAGTAGCGAACAGATTGTGGTTAGCACCCACCCATAAAACCGCCTGGTGATGACGGGGGTATACTACAAAAATGCAGGCAGCTAGCAAGGCAACAAGACGGTTTTGAGCTAATAGCAGTGTGCAATAGAAAACAGAGATTGCACACAGAATATGAAGTAGCAATCCTAGCAGATGGTAAGCTTCCGGACGTGCTCCCCAAAACTGATGAACCAGAAACGTTATGCCTATTGGGAGAGGGCGAAACTGAAACGCAAGATAGGCTCCTATATCCGTCCGTGGGAGAGTGCTAGCTATCCAATCAAAGTCTTCCGCCACAAAAGGATTGGTCATCCCTCGCCCATAGGTCAGCGTCGCAATCGTGCCAATAGCCAGCAGGTATAGCCAGTGTCCCGGCCGCCAGTGAGTTTCTTTCACGGATATGGGTGTCCTTCCTTTTCCAAAGCCGCCGGATCTGGCGATCCGGCGGGAGTGGCTCATTGAGCTATAACCCCAAAAGAGTCTGCTCCATAGTACAGAGCCTTGTTTTCTGTCAAGGTAAAGAACTCTAAAACATCGCTATGCTGAAGGGCCAGTTGTTGCTTCCAGTCAGGGGGCCCGTCAAACGGTTCCAACACCGCATCAAAGACGATGACAAATGTTTGGCCTTTTGCATCCGGCCGCAAGCCCAACTCTGCCGCCGTAGCGGTGCGCTCCCCGACATTACCTCGCAGTTCCCCTTCGCCCTGCTCCCATTTACTGACGATGCCGAAAGGTAACAGTGGGTATTGTGGCAAATAATACTCCACATGATGCCAGTTGGCGGCCAGGACGGCCGTGCTTTCGGGTGCAAAGTGCTCCTGAATGGCTGCGAAGCGATCACCATAGTAACGATCGGAGTTGATCAGAGCGGTACGTGTCAACAGGCGGAGGCGGTCGCTGCCCAATGGGTACTCGGGAGCCAGGCAAAAGACGGCCAGATTCATGCCAACCAGAACAGTGGTCGTCCATGCCAAACGATTGCCAGGCCCAGGCGAAAGGAGGCGGACCAGCCCAACAGCGCTACAGACCAACAGGGCAGGTAAGAATATAAAGACCAGCCCTTGCTGTCCCATATGGATGATCGTATAAAAGACCAAGGCAGGCCCTATCCACAGCGCGAGGAATATAATCCGTTCCCATTGGCGAGGCCACTCTCGCCGCCACAAGCGTGTGCCCCAGTATGCGAAACAGGGTATCAAGGCCACACCCCACCCGTACAAAGTGTACATGACTAGCTTGCGCACGTTGCGCTGTATCCCCCACCAGCCACTACCGAGAAAGATGGATGTAGTGCTTTGAAATCTACGGTTGTACTCACTCATAATGTGGAAATAATTGCCGATACCCCCGCTCAAATACATCAAGGGCATAAACCAGGCCAGACAGATTAGAGCCCCAACAGCAACAGCCAGAAACAATCGCCTGAAGCCCACGCGCCGCACGGCAAAGAGACCCAACGGGGCCAAAAAGACCAGCGTCTGCTGACGCACGCCGCCAGCGATAGCCAAGGTGATGACGGCCGGGATCAGATTTTCAACCTTGCCTAGCATGACTTGGTATAGCAGCCACACAGCCAAGATCACAAGAAAGGTATCGAGGGTGTGGGGCAAAGCGATTTCGCCATAGAACCAGAAGAGCGGCGATGAGGCCAAAAACAGCGCGGCGATGAGGCCTACCTGCCGATCAAACACAGCCCGGCCCAGGTAGAAAAAGGCCACCACAGATAGCGCACTGGCCACGAGGCTGATCCAGACCATCGTGGCCTGGGCGTCATGGAACAGCCAGTCCACCACCCGACACAACCACACATAGACGATGTAACCCGGCGGATGGGGCTGCTCCTTGGCCACACTGAACTCGCGCATGGCGTAGGCGAAATTCACTGAATCCCAATGGTACAGAATCTGGCTCTGAAAGAGAAAACGACTGAGAAGGGTCCCCAAAGCCAGCATCAGGACCAGAGGAGTGTCGCCTTGCAGATAGCTCGAACGCCTAGCCAGTAAAGCCTTCATGGGAGCCCCTCGGCAACCACGCGATAGACCTGTACTTTGGGGGTCGAAAACGCCAGATCGAATAAGGGCGATGTGACCGGATCGTATTCACCCAGGGCTTGTTCTGCCGGGCCATAGAAAACATAGTCTACCCCAAAAGTTTGGAGCGTCTCCAGACGCTCAGCATCATCTACCTCAGCATCGAAAAAACGTGCTACGCGTTCGCTTTTGTCGTAGAAATCCACCGTCTGCGCCCAATGGGCCAGAAAAGCCGTGTTGCCGCTGAGGGCCGGCACGTACTGCCCCACGGTAAGGGAGCAAAGCACCACGCCATCGGGGGAGGTGTTATCTCGCAGCCACCCCATGGCGGCCACGTCATCCTGGTGAAGGTAGTAAGGATAATCGTGTCGGTCCAAGTCCACGAATCGCCAGGCCCACAGATAGAGGTTAGTAGGCAGCACGGCGATCACAAAGACCGTGACCGCCCAGAGACTTGCCTTCTCGCCCACACCTGGCCGCCAGTCGGCAATAGCTGGCACGATGAAATCGTGTAATCCTTTTGTGACCAGGATCATCATTGGAATCTGCCAGCTATTGAGCATATGGATTTGGAAATCGGTGGGGATATAGTTAAGTGCAGCGCCCGCCAGGAACCATCCCACCACGAACAGGTTACCTTCGCTCCACTGCTTTCTGCAGGCCAACCCTATCCCTGTCGCTACGGCCACAATCAGTGGAAATCCAAAGAGGACGACCATGTGCGGCGGCGAAGGGGAATATACGCCGGCATTGGCGAACTGGGCCAGCACCTCTTCCCAGAGCGGGTCAACCGTCGTCAAGATCACCGAGTAGACGGCACCCGAGCACGAAAGGGCAAAAACAATCACTCCGCCCCAGAAAAGTCGCCAGGGAAACGCCCGCTGTTTCAGCCAGACAAGGAGCGCAAAGGTGCCCATGACGCCGTAGATGAGCAGCAAGTCGTAAGCATGCATCCAGCCCAGCAGCAGAGCCAGCACACCAGCAACGACCGTATGCTTTGTCTGCTCTACTTTCCACCCCCGCCAGATAAACTCAAAGGTCAGGGCAATAAAGGCCGCGGCAAAGGCAAAATGTGGATAGCCCAGAATGCACAGGAACGAGTTTCCCTCGGCAATGTACACGTCCAGTGGGAAAAGCAACTCACCCCTGGTCAGCGTATACTTGAGGACGACGAGCACCCAGCCCAGTCCAGAACTAAAAGTAACCAGCAAGAAAGCGGTCCGCCGCTGCGACACGTCTGGTAAGAAATGGGCGATCAAGCGGTAGACCGCCCACAAGAAAGAGCCTCCGGCGATCCAACGAAAGGCCTGATACACTGGAGCATAGCCCAGGCCAGTCCAACGGGAAATCTGCGCCAATACCCACCACAGCAGATTAAAGAAGACTGGTTCGTTGGGTTCAGGCGTTAACTTGTTACTGACCAGCAACGAACTCTGAAACCCGCGCCACCAGGAAAGATACTGAGTATGATCGGGAACGTCCAGCATCAACCCCATAAATTGTTTATCTGGTGGACTGGACAGGCAGCCGTAGAGATAGGGCAGGCTGGTGAGCACGAGAACAGCCGCGATAATCGCCCACACAAAGTGCCACTCCTGGCGAGAGATCAGTTTACGTTCTCCCGGCAACAAGGGAACCATCACACGCTCCTGATTTCGGTCATCGAGGCCAGACCCTTGCGAGAAAGAAACCACATCGCAACAAGCAGTGCCATGACCCCTACCAGCAAGGGCAGCAGGCTGAGAATTCCAGGCAGGTGCAAAAACATCCCCAAGTTACGGGCAATATTCCCCACCTGCCAGTTGGGCCAGGCGTATTCCACCAAAGGGTTGCGGAAGATCTCCGGTGGAAAAGCCTGCTCGGCCAGCGTCAGCCCCCAGGTGGCGGTCAGTGACCAGACAAACAAAACAATGCATAGCGCTTCTATCCCCATCCGGTTTCCCCATTCACGGAAGACAAAAATAATCGACAGGGCCATAAAAGACAACATCGGCAGCAAGTAGCGCGGGCCAATGGCAAACCCACCCCACCACATGATGGACGACGAGTTGAACAAGAACGTGGCCAATACGCTAGCCAAGGCCACCCAGAACTCGGGCCGATGCTCGCCAGAACGCCACCAGAGGACAAACCCCGGCACGGCCAACAACAGCAGCGGTGAAAGCACAAACAGCCCCCGAAACGGGCTAAAGGTAATGCCCCAGATGGCTTTCCAATGAGGCCAGGTCAGGCTCATAAAACCGGTGTGATGTTGATCGGTCCACAGCTCCGAGTAACCATAACCCAGTTCTAACGGTGAGCCAAATATAGCAGTATTGTAGGTCATCCAGCCAGCGGCGATCAATGCACCAGTAAGGACAACCCAACCGATGCGCCGCCGGTCGCTCAGGCGATAAAAGGCATACAGAAAAAGAATACCTGCGATGAGCACCGAGGGGTACTCGGTGATGACACTGTAGCCTAACAAAAACCCGACGGCCAATAGCGAACGGGTGGGCAGGGGCTTTGTTCCCACAAACACCAGATAGAACGCGCCAAACAGACACGCCGCGCTGAGTTGGTGCCCATAGAACGACCCGGCATAGGCAAAGGCCGGTGTGAGCAAACCGTATCCCAAAACCACCGCAATGCGGGGCCACTGCCGGGCAGTGAATCGCGCCAGCAGGTGATACATCAGCACGCCCATCAGGGCTGTGGGCAAGGCCGAGGCCACCAGTGTCAGCGCTGTCTGGGCAATGGCAAAGCGCACTTTGTGCTCCAGCAGACCAGTACCCTCCTCGCGTAGCGTGGCCTTGAGCGCTTCGTTATCAGCCAATCTGCCCATCATGCTGTCCATGATGGGCAAGTCGAAGAACTCTTTCAATACCGCATAGACTGGGATACCCAGAAAAGCAACGCCAGGAGCCTTGTCGCTATAATAATGCCCTCCGACTTTGGCATAGTCCACAGTGTTCTCGACGTAATCGTCAATATGGAAAGTGCCGTCATCTACCACGGCGACGACCATATCCAGCCGCGAGTTCTGGTTGGGGTCGGCCCAGCGGGGAAGGGTATACGTATAGCACAGGAGCAACAGCAGAAACAGACCGATAGCTATCCATTTTTCCCGACGCTGCTCATTGACGAATCGCGCTTTCATAGACGTGCTCCCTGGTTAGAAACGGCACGCGCGTACACCTCATCCAAGGGACGGCAGGCCTGGCGATAGTCGTACTTTTCTTCCACCAGTCGCCGTCCGTTGGCAGCCAACTGCCTGCCCAGAGCGGGGTCGTTCAGCACGCGTATTACCTCAGCGGCGAATGCTTCTGGTGTATCGCCCACCAGGACATCCCGGCCTGGTGTCACCCCGATGCCCTCGCAGCCCAACGTCGTAGACACGATGGGGATGCCTTCAGCCAAGGCGTTGAGGATTTTCACCCTCATGCCACCTCCAGCCCGTAAGGGCACAATCGTCACTGCCGCGCGTCGCTGATAGGCAGTGAGATCTTTCACGTAGCCAGTGACGTTGACTCCCAGGCCAGCGTCGTTAAGAGCGAGCAGTTCAGCTGGAGGGCGGGAGCCCACCACGTCAAACCGCACGTCGGGTCGCTGTTGGCGGATGATGGGATAGATCTCGTGGACAAACCAGTTCATCGCATCAATATTGGGCGGCCAGTACATGGTGCCGATATGCAGGATGTGCGAAGGCATAGGGTCTCGTTGGACCACAGTGACCTCATCGGTGTCTATAGCGATGGGAATCACCGTAATGTCCAGCGGATGACCAGCAGCCTTTTGTAAGGCGGCCGCGTCCTCATGGCTGACAGCCAGCACAGCGTCGAACTCGCGAACCAGCCTCCCCTCGTAGGCTTTTAGCAGTCGCCAATCTCGGCCCAGCAACGGCTTATGCAGCCCTGGTGACATGGTTTCCCACAGGCGTTTGTATAACAGCCACAGGGCGTTGTGCGCGTCAAGGACCTTGAACGCGCCGCGCACACGCTCAGCATACTGGCCCATGTTGAGTTGATCAGCGTGGACGACATCGAAGTGTGTCCTCAAGGTAAGCCGCTCAACCAGATGCCGCATAGCGATGCAGTCATCCCGGACCATCAAGAAGGGCTGACCGGTGAGCAGGCTGCGGCTCATGTGCCAAACATCGCGCACGGCTCCACGTTCCATTGGGACAGTGTGAACAGCGGGGCAGTAATGGCGCAGGTATTCAATCTCTGCCGATTGGTCGCCGCGCACAAAGGAGGCCAGTGTCACTTCGTAGCATCGAATCAGATATTTGAATACATTCCAGGTTTTCACCTTGGGGCCGCTGTCGGGTGGGTAAGGCAAAACCTGGGTCAACAATAATACTTTCATCATCCAATCCCCTTACATTTCGCATATTGGCCCTATAGCTCGATTTCGCCCTGCTTGCGAAAAGTATGCAGCAGCGAAATGACAACTCCCCATATCAACAAAGTTCCGTAAAAGACAAGCGATTTTAAGAGTGTAGCTAGCAAACCTTGATCGCTTATCTCATATCCAAGTATTCTTGGCAGCCTGAAAGGCTGGGACAAAAGGGCAAAGGCCACCAAGGACAAGATTACGAGGGTGAAGCCCCTAAAAGAACTATCCAAGCGAATCTGTTCTGATAGATGGTAAATTAGAGATGGAGAGATAAAGAGCAGCCAGACGAAATGATGGTGCCAGCTAATCGGATTCAACAATACGATTGCAATGAGTATCCCGCCTATCTCCAAGATTTCCACTTCAGTGTGAGAGGCTTTTTTATCTCGCTGAGAAAGAACGATAGTGCAAGCGAACACAATCGCACCAGAAATAAAGGCAAGCACTCTGGTTATCAAAGCCGTTTCTCTAGAGGAGACGCCGCCCATCGTCTCAAAGAAGAATCGGGCGAAAAAGCCATAGAAAGACTGGTTCCCAAAATAGAGTGGATTTTCTATCTGATAGAAGGAGGGAAATGCTTCAATATAACTTGCCAGCCACACAGTCCCAAATACCAAATCGGGTACAAGTTGGATGACTAGGGAAAAGAGCATGGTGTACAAAGCCACCCTATACTCCCTCTTCCACAAAAAGTAGACCACTAATCCAAGAGGAATTACCTTGATCGCTCCAGCCAAGCCCAGGCACAGGCCAGCCAGAACACGCCTCCTTTTATGCCATAGCCAAAACGTTAGTGCAACCAAAAAGTACAGGATAACACCTACTTGCCCCAGCTTCAAGTTGGTATAGAGAGGATAAAATCCGAAAATAATACATCCTAGAAGCAGCAACTTCCAGTTAGACAGACGTTGATTGATAACATTTAGCGAAAGGAAGAGAGCACCCCCAAGAAGCAATTGGTTGGCCAACAGCCAGATACGCTGAGCGGCCAGCGGGGATAGATAGGCCAGGGGAACAAGCAGTATGGCCAGTGTAGGAGGATACTCGTAAGGGAAAACGCCAACTTGCTGGTTGTAAGTGTAGAGATTCTCATTGAGAGTGATCGCTCTCGCTGCATATAGATAAGCCTCAAAGTCGCTCATGGCTATTTGGCTTGTAGTCAGTATTTTGGTCGAGTCCAGTATGTAACGCCTGAACGCCAAGCAGAATAGCAGAAAGGTTATAACGAAAATAATACGTCCCACCCACTTATTTTCTTCCAATTTCTGCCACAAGATTGGTTGCGAATACATTCCCTATATCTCCGTGCTATGCCTGTTTCTCAAGAACCCTTCATCTCAACTCTCTCGTAGACCTTCAGCGTCTCTTTACCAAATCGCTCCCAAGAGAACCGCTTAGCTCTCTCCAAGCCCTTTTGACTCAGTTCGGCTCGTAGAACGGCGTTGTCCAGCGCACACTCCATAGCCTTGGCCAAAGCGTCAAAGTCAGTGGAATCTACTAACAGGCCCGCGTCGCCCAACACCTCTGGAATCGAAGAGTTGTTGGCCGCTATCACAGGTGTACCACAGGCCATAGCCTCCAGTGGAGGCAAGCCAAACCCCTCGTAATGGGAAGGAAAGGCAAAAAGGGTTGCTGCATTGTATAGCAAGGCCAGGTCTTTGTCCGAGACACGTTCCAGAAACCTCACCCGGTCGTGCACACCCAACTGCTTTATTAGATTCTGTAATTCCTGCTGAAGAAAACTATGGGTCCAGACAATACAGAGTTGGTATCGAGACTTTTGTTTGCTTGACAGTTTCGCATATGCCCTCACCAATCCTACCATGTTCTTCCGTGGATCCGCAGAACCTATGCCCAAGATGAACTCTCCATCCAAACTATATCGGTGACGAACGACCTCCAACGGGGCTTTGCTCTCATTAGGCCGAAAGATCGCCCTGATGGCGTTGTGAACGACAGAAATCTTTTCCGCAGGAATGCCCAACTGTTTGACAATGTCTGCTTTCGCTGCCTGAGAAACAGTAATGATGTGTTGGGCTCGTCTGGCTGCCCACTGAGGAACCCACCGATTGTAAAGCCACATAGCCCATCGCTTAGCGGAACGACCGCCCCTCGAATTGAGAGAGCCAGCTTGGCTGTTCAGCCACATCGTGTCATGTAAAGTTAAGACAAAAGGGCACCGACTGGTCAAAGTAGCCGTAAGACAAGGAAAATGCATCACGTCAATGCGATCCCGCATGATATGCCTGGGCAAACCGATCTGTTCTCTTATTGGCATCCCCAATACAGGAAGCGTACCCCCTACAACCTGATAGATAAAGCTACTTTTCTTGGGCAAAGTTGCTTCAGCGGGCGGGCGGTCCAGATACAGCACATAAGTATTGGTGCTGTCAATCAGACTCAAGGCTTTGACCAAGTTCTCGGTATATGTTTTGAATCCCCCAGCCTGGGGGTGGGCTAAGAAGCGAGCATCAATGCCAATTTTCATGGACAGTTCCCTTCACCAGAGTTAACCCATTATCACATCTTGACTGGCACCTGGTTGCCGACCCCGAAGTAACCACCAGACCAGCTTCCATTGAGCCTCCAGCCGGCAACGCACCGCCTCTTTTCCCCGCCGTCGCAAGGGCCAAGCCAAGACATGCCGGGCTAACCCCAACGCATTGACGGTTGTCAGACCATAGCGCAGGAGGTCTGCCTGTCGAGCACTGTAATGTTTGCGGAAGAAGCGGATTTTGCTCTCGTAGAGGCGGATTAACTGGGTGACGCTAGCACGACTGGCGCTACCACCACCTAAATGGATAACCCCAACTCCTGGAAGGTAGTAAACTTGCCACCCTTGCCGTCGCATGCGGAAACACCAGTCGGTCTCTTCTGAGTACATGAAAAAGGACTCGTCCAGCAAACCTACCTCGTTGATTGCCGCTGGCCGCACTAGCAAGCAGGCTCCCCCCAACCAATCCACTTCGTAGATGAGAGGCGTCTCTTCCACCAGCCGACGAGTCCGAAAATTACATCCCAATAGTTCTGACCATATTGTAGGAAAACTGGCCCAAGACTCTTGCAGGGAGCCATCACGATTGAGCAATTTACAGCCTATGATACCACCGTCGGAATTTTGGTCAGCAAAGCGGACCATCTCTTCCAAAGTGCCAGGCAAAACGATGGTATCACTATTAAGCAACAGGAAATAACGCCCTCGACTGGTGATCAGTGCCTGGTTATTGGCCCGGGCAAAGCCCACATTCTCCTGATTCTCGATCAACCTGATCTGGGGAAAACGATAGCGGACCATTGCTTGGCTGCCATCTGTAGAAGCATTGTCTACCACAATAATCTCAAAGTCTATACTATTTGCAGTATCGTACACCGATTGCAAACACTGAGCCAGTAGATCACAGGTATTCCAGTTCACTATGATAATAGAGAGATCTATCCCCTCAGCACTCATGCTGTTTCTCCACCAGTCGCTGAAAAATCGCTGTTTTTGGATGTCCTCGGCGTCAGGCTATGGCTCAAAGCCCAGAGCGAACCCATGAAGAACCAGTTAAACATCGCTGAATCGAACCCGATGATCCCTTGAGTATAGGCGAAGGGAAGCAGCCAGTCTCCCAACGCCATGGCGACCAAACAGCCGGCTGTTCCGGCCAATACCGCTACAGACAGGCTCTCGGCAAAATCTCCACGATTCCGGAGTTTGATCCGCAGCTTGTAATTGCCCCAGACTTGCGCACCAAAGAACCACAAGAAGAAGAAAGAGCCGACAATACCTGTCTGAGCAATGAGATCAATATAGTTGCTGTGGCTTGCCATGGCCTCTTTAGGGAAATAACTCATATAATAGGAAGCATAGCCCGCCGGACCGGTGCCAAAAAGCAGATGTTTACTGGTGACGCGCCAGTTGACCGCGTAGGCAGCCCACCGAGTGTGTCCGCTTTCCTTGGTTTCAGCTTCGAACGCAGTCCGCCCGTAATACATAGTTACCCCTACAACAATGACGATCATCACAACAACAAACGTTTTTTTGGAGCGTAGAAAGGCAACCACCGCCGCCGCCGCAAAAGCAGGC
>Ga0180438_10005806_pt1 | contig 16970 bp, 18 predicted proteins | sample SS_ome_12_FD_132455 | JGI IMG/M metagenome (GOLD analysis project Ga0180438, IMG submission 132455) | Hypersaline lake sediment archaeal communities from the Salton Sea, California, USA - SS_3_D_2 metaG | ecosystem: Environmental > Aquatic > Non-marine Saline and Alkaline > Hypersaline >...
CCGGCAACGATTACAACCAACGGGTTGAACGTCACGATCACGCTGATCGTCGACGGCAATGTTTCTTGACGGTGGAAGTCACCGGCGCATTCTAGGAGGCCAACGCAATGTCCGACACGATCCTCAGTGGTGATTTTACCGTCTACTACAAAAGCGAGAACAACCAGAAGCGCATCGTTTACACGGGCGCGGGCACCACCTACACCGTGCGCCAGCTCTATTCCGCGCTGCAGGATCTGTTCGACGAACTGAACCAGATGGACGACCAGGTGCCGATGACGGCACAGACGCCGACCGAGTTCACGCTGGTAAACGGCTGGTTCATCGACGACGTGTCGACGCAGTACCTTTACGGTGGCGCCATCACCACGAACGGGTGGGCATCGAACGAGGTGCTCAAGGTCGCCTATTCCGAGACGGTCGCCATGGTCTCCGGCGACATCGGCAAGACCATCACGACGTCGAGCTACAGCGGCACGGTGCTCGACTACAATGACACCGGCGCGACGAACTACCTGTGGATCCGGCCGGACGACCCGGCGACTGACCTGTTCGACTCCGCGGAGGCGTTCACCATCACCAGCGGCACCGGCACCGGCAACATCACGGTGTCGACGAACGTCACCGGCGAGCAGCTGTGGGCCAACATCTACACCATCGGCTCGCTGGCGTCGAACACGACCATGTACGTCATCCAGGACGGCAGCAAGGTCACCGACGCCAAGGCATCCACGGACTGGTGGGGATACGGCCACATCGACATCCTCGTCAAGGTCAAGGACATGGGTACCGAGATCGACGATGGCGTCGTCAAGGTGTTCAACCGCCGGCCGGGGTCGCTCTACGATAATTTCGAGGTGGACCTCACCAACGGCGGACGCAACCCGATCCCGCTGGCCACCGCGCCGGACCTTAACGAGGCCCGCGGCCTGCGCCAGATGGTGCTCACCACGGCCTCCGGCAACTTCACCGTCGGCGAGATCATCCAGGACGACAGCGACGCGACGATCCAGGGTGTGGTCGCCGCGTCCTCCGGCACCGCCCCGAACGTCACGGTCGACTATTACCTGATCGGCGACCCGCTCAACGATTTCAGTGCGGGCACTGGCGGGTTCACCGGCCAGACCTCGAGCGAAACCGCGACGGCGGTCGCGCCGAGCGACGTCTACGGCGCGACGTTCACGGACGTCACCATCACCCATGCCGCCACCACCGGCAACCTGAACAACGGCAGCGGCACGCGGCCGTACTCGATCAGCGTCAACTGCGCCGGGCGGCCGCTGTCGGAGGTGTACGAGTATTTCAAGTACATCACCCGCCGCGGCTCGGCGACGGCCATCGACGGCACAGACGGCGAGCAGTACATCGGCTCGCAGAATCAGGTCGAATACTCGTCCCAGGCCGGCGGCGACTGGACCGAAGGCAATACGATCTATCTGTTCGAGTCGGATAACACGCTGGCCGCGCAGGGCGTCATCGTTGCCGACCATGACGATGGCACCACGGGCGACGTGATCTTGCGCCAGGTGCGATTCTTCACCTCCGGCGCGGTGACAAAAGCCGGCGACAACGTGGTGTTCGGTTCGTCCACGGTGACGGCAACGGTGGACTCGGTGCGCACCATCAACCCGACCAAGCAGTCGCCTCTCGGCACCTTCGCGGGCGGCACGATGTTCGCGGCTCCCGGTGTCTGGCTGACCAACTATGCCGCCGACCAGAGCTTCCAGCTGATCGACGACGACGGTACCGTGCAGATCCCGCCGAACACGGTCTCGGTGTCGGTGACGAACACCCGCGCCGGCGACCGCATCGGCGTGTACCGCACCAACCCGGACGGCACCCTCAAGAAGGACGAGTACACTTGTACAGTGACCGCCCAGGGTGCGACGTCCATCACCATGTCGGCGTCGATCTCCAACGAGGCGCCGCCTGACGGCACAGTGATCGTGGTGGACACCGACCAGCAGTACGAGTACCCGCTGCGCTACGCGTCATATTCCGCCGCCGTGCTGACGCTGGACACCCTCTCCGCCACTGCAGACGCCGGCGGGTCGGCTACCTCGTTGGTGGATGCCGACGGTGATTTCGTCAATGCCGGGGTGCTCGTCGGCGATCTGGTGTTCAACGACACCGAGAACACCTATGGCTTTGTCACAAACGTCACCGCCACCACGCTGACGCTGACCAACGACGGCTCAAACGCGCCGGTTACCGACTGGTCGTCGGATGCGTACATTGTCAACGGTGTGCCCGAGGCACTGACCGGATCGGACACGGCCTATATCCCGTTTCTGTTCGTGTACGAAACACAGGGCACCGACGGCTCTCCAGGAAACGAGTTCGACACGATCATCCATTCGACGGACATCGACGTGGTGGTGCGTGCACGCCAGGCCGGCGTCATCCTGCCGTTCGAGGCGGCGAACTCCATCAAGTCATCCGGCATGTCGCAGGCGGTGATTCGTAACCCGGACACCATCTACCAGTAAGGAGCGCGCGCCTGATGGCGACGATTCAGTATGACGTCGATGCGCTGCGCGCGAATATCGATCGTTGCCGGGGAAACATCCGGACGTTCGAGGAGGCGATCAGGAAAGAGCGGGCGACGATCGAAGAACTCGAATTCTACATTCGCGAGGCAGATCATCGCCTGAAGATGGAGAAACTCCGTGGCGACGCTGACGTTCGATCAACCTGAAAAGATTATCGAGGTCGCTGCGCCGGACACCGAGATCACGATCCAGGAACTGTACAACCAGATCAAGGACTACGAGGGGCAGATGCTCAACCTCGAGGAGCCGCAGATCTGCAAGGCATCCGGCAAGGAGCCGCTCGGCGGCGGCGTCCTGGTCGGGATCACGCTGACGCTGCTCTACGGGTGGCGGCTGCGGTTCGAGGCGCGTCCTGGGCCGACGACGGTGGTCTGCGACATCACCGGCGGCAACCTGGTCGGACAGAACGAAGGTCAGAACGAGGCAAACCCGACGTTCGGCAACCCGGTGGCGCCAAGCGCCTACGTGACGGTGACGAAAACGTCTTCGGCATCGGCCACGCTGTCGGAACTGCAGGCCATCCAGTATGCGTCGTACAACGGCGGCGTCACGCTGGACGTGCTGTCGGCGTTCTCGGGCACTGATTTTCCGGTCGGCACGCCGCAGGAGCCCGTGAACAACCTCGGCGACGCCTATGCCATCGCGCAGACGCGCGGGTTCACGACGATCTTTGTCATCGGCGACCTGACGATTACCAGCGGCAACGATTACACCGCGATGACCTTCATCGGTGAATCGGTGAGCAAGTCGACGATCAGCATCACCGCCGCGGCAAATGTCTACAAGGCCGAGTTCTACGAGGCGCACATCGAGGGCACGCTGGATGGTCTGGCGCAGGTCAAGGAATGCGAGATCCACGATCTCGATTATGTCTCGGGATACCTGGAACGATGCGTCCTCGCGCCCGGCACGGTAACGCTCGGCGGCACGCAGGAGGCGCACTTCCTCGACTGCTGGTCCGGCGTGCCCGGCACCGCCACGCCGACCATAGATCTGGGCGGGTCCGGCCAGGCGCTCGCCATGAGGAACTACAACGGCGGCATTTTGCTGACCAACAAGACTGGCAGCGAGAGCGTGAGCATCGACCTGGCCTCTGGCCAGGTGAAGATCGACCAGGCGACGGTAACGGGCGGGACGATCGTCGTCCGCGGTGACGGCAAGGTGATCGACTCGGTGACGGGCGACTGGATGCCGTCGGGCACCTACAACGGCATGACGCTGGTCAACGAGACGAGCTCCGGCAAGATGCTGCAGATGATCCACGAAGCGCATTTCAACCGCCGCGTGTGGGACAAAAACGGCAACGTCATCACCATCTACGCCGAGGATGGCACCACGCCGCTGTACCAGTTCGACACCAACGCGGACCTGTCGCAGATCACGCCGCAGTAGGAGGGAACATGGACTTTTTCGGATTGCAGGTCGTGCTGTTCGTCGCTGCCGGCGTTGCGCTCGTCGCCGCGCTCTACCTGATCAGGGATATATGGAACTCTTCGGATTGAGGCCGCCCGGCACGGGTGGCGGCGATACCGTGTTCGTGGGACCGGTGCTGACCGCAGACGCGTACCAGGAGTCGTCGGCGGATCTGACGATGGCGGCAACCGCGTCGGTAGACGTGCACGTCCTGTCCGTTGACCTGATCGAAACCATGACCGCGCACGCCGCCGCCGAGACGCTGGAGACGGACACATGCTGAAACCGAAGATCGTGACCGGCGATGATGTAACGCTGCCGGTGACGCTGAAGAAAAACGGCGCGACCTTCGACATGTCGTCGGCCGCCGTCAAGGCTGCGATCGTATCGAACTCGCGCACGACGAAGTTCACCGGCGATGTGGCGCAGTCGTCCGGCACCTCTGGCGCAGACTGGCTCAACAGCCTGGTCGTGGTGGTGTTCTCGTCGACGGATACTGCCATCTCCGCCACCGGTCCGGCGTGGATCGAGATACAGGTCGATGACGGCGGACTCAAAACGACGTGGTTCGTCGGCGTCGAATTGCTGCAGGGGAACATCGCCTGATGGCCGACACCTTCCAGTCGATCGCCGCGCAGGCCGCGGTGGATATCTTCGACGGCCTCGGCGAGTCGGCCACCTATACCGCCAACGGATGGGTGCCGAGTCCGGCGATACCGGACCCGATCATCGTGGTCATCGACCGTGACTCGACGTATTTCGGCAACGGCATCGATATGCGGGCCTCGTCCGAGTCGGTGGAAATTCTGATCCAGATCGCCGACGTGCCGGATCCGCGGATCGGCGACACCATCACTGTGGCCTCCGGCACCTATCGCGTCGAAAACGAGGCCGGCAACGACGGCGTGACGCTCACCGTCACGGCGAGGAGGGTCTGATGCAGGACAGCGTGCGCGAACAGGTCATCCAGGCGCTGGTCCGGCGGGTAGAGGCCATCCAGACCGCAAACGGCTACGGGATCGACGCCACGGTGCAACGTGCGGTGCTCGATATTGACCCGGCGTCGTTCCCGGCGGCGGTGATCTGGGACGGCGCCGAGGATGCCTCGCCGGACGACTTCCAGGTGTCGCGGCAGACGATGCGCGTCCGTGTCGAGCTGATCGACGATCTGGCCGGCAGCAATCCGTCGGTGATCGGCAACCAGCTGCTTCGCGACGGTCGCCGTGCGGTCGAGGTCTACGGTGACGAACTGACTGACCTGGCCGAGTCGGTGCGTTATACCTCCGGCGACATCGTGTATCCGGACGCCGGCAAAACGTACATCGTAGCGTCCCTGACCTACGTGATCGTGTATTCGACGGCGAAGGGTGATCCGACCAGTCGGCCGTTCATCTGAGCCAGAACATCAACCCCGCCAGCGGGGTTTTTTCTTGAACCCTAGCAAATGAAGGGGAGCCACCATGCCAACTGCTGAAAATGCGAAACTTGAATACGAGGCCGGCCAACAGTCCTATGCGATGGGCGCGCTGACCGACAGCGGCGACAACACCACGTTCAACTCCAGCGCGTCGCTGTGGTCGCGGCGGTCCGGCTACTCTCCCAGCGTACTGCCGAACGGACTGCTGACCGGTGGCGTGATCATCCCGGCCGTGTCCGGTTCTAACGATGTCGTCGACGTGTCCGCGCTGACGCTCAACCTTAACGGCGTCGCCGGCGACAGCGTGGCCGCCGATACCGACGTATCCATCACCCGTCCCGCCACCGCAGTGTCCAAGGTGATCAGTATCACCGTATCGTCCGCCGGCGCGATCGCGGCCGTAGCCGGCACCGATGGCGCGACGACCGCATTTTCCGAGACGCGAGGTGCCGCCGGTGGCCCCCCCTACATTCCGACCGACTCGGTGGAGATCGGCCAGGTACGGGTGACCTCGGATACCGCCGCGCCGATCACCTCGGCGGAGATCTTCCAAGTGGTCGGCACGCATACCGAGCGCGCGGATTATCCGCTCTACGATGTCAACTACATCGGCGGCACGGTGACCTTTTACTCCGCGCTGCCGCAGATCCACACCGGCGACGTGGCGAAGGCCGTCCACGCCAGCTACTCGGCGCCGATCTTTGCCGAGGTGGCGCTGGCGTCCGATTTCGTGCCGCCGGAGACTTCGCACTCGGTCAGTTCGACGCAGGTCTACGGTTCCACGCTCGGGTCGACTTCCTCCTCGCTCGGCCAGGGATCGTTTACGGCCAGGCTGCAGGACGGCATCACCGACGGTCTGGTGACGCTGAAGAACGAGACGCTGTTTTTCCGCTTCTACCCGGACCGGTACGACTCGCCGTACCGTGTAGACCAGGGCAAGCTCGGCATCGCGCGCACGTTCCCGGCCGGGGATTCCATCCAGTCTGCTTGCACCATCTCGGCAGAGTCTGACGGGGTAGAGTTCTCCGGCTGATAATAAGGAGGTCGCGTGTCGTTCAATATTGATCGATTCAATGCAGCAGAATGGACGCCCCGGAAGCGGGGCGTTTCTCTTCCCGCGCTCGAGGCATTCTTCGAGCCGGGCGAGAACGGCGAGGTCGCCGCGGAGTGGGTGGTGCGGGGGCTCACCGGCAACGAGCTCGCCAAAACGCACAAGGCGGCGGAGTCGCGCGCCAACGCCGGCGCCATCATCGAGGCGCTGTCCGCCGGCACCAAGTCGGAGAAGATTCTCGAGATCCAGCGGTCGCTCGGATACACCGATGACGTCGAGGCGGAAGTCGCGAAGCGGCTCGAGATGCTGGTGCTCGGGTCGGTCGATCCCGTGATCTCGCTCGACGTGGCGGTCAAGCTGGCCAAGCATCGGCCAGTGGAGTTCTACCACCTGACCAACACCATCACCGAGCTCACAGGACTCGGGTCTGACATTAAAAAAAAATCCTGAGTCTGTGGCAAGACCCGCGCGTCCAGGCTGCGCTGTCTATGGCAGAGCGCCGGAATCGTTTCTTGTTCGAGACAGTTCCAGACCTGTTCCCGGACCCGTTTCTGACGGTGACGGAGATCGAGCTGTGGTCGCGGTTTTATAAAGAGCGCAACGAAGAGTTCAATGCGCGTCGGGCGCAAGGATAAACATGGCGACTGCTGACGTTTCAAAAACCGTCGAGATTATCTTCGGGGCGACTGACCAGGCGTCTGCAACGCTGCGTTCGATCGGTGGCGAACTGGATCGGTTCGAGACCAACCTGACGCGCGTCACCGGACCGCTTGCATCTGCAACCGATGCGCTGCTCAAGTTCGAGGCGGTACTGGCCGCGGTCGCCGCCGGTGGCCTGGTGTATGCGGCCTCGAAGGCGATCGAGCTCGAGTCGGCATGGATCGACCTGTCCAAGGTCACGGGCCAGACGCGCGAAGAACTGGCACCGCTAGAGGACGACCTGAGATCCATTGCGCGGGAATGGGGCGTGACGACGGCGGCTGCGGTCGACGCCGCTGGGATCTTCGTCCAGGCCGGCTTTTCCATCCAGGACTCCATCACGCTCGCCGAGCAGGCGCTGATTGCCACGAAGGTGTCGACACTCGACGCCGAGTCCGCGGCGCAGTTCTTCGTCGCGACCATCAACTCTCTGGGCGGTACTGCGCAAGACGCCGCCTACTATCTCGACGTCCTCAACAAAACCGAATCCGTCGCGGGCGCGAATATCGCGGCGCTTGCGGAAGGGTTCACCGTCCTCGCGCCTGCCGCTTCCCTGGCGGGCCTGTCTTTCGAGCAGATGAACGCGCTGCTGGCTGTCCTGATCGAGCGCGGTTTCGCCGGCGCCGAAGCGGGCAATGCCCTCAAGACCATCCTCGCGCGACTTGGCACGGATACCGCGCCTGTCGTCCAGTCCCTGATCGACCTCGGCGTCGTAACTGAAGCGAGTGCGGATGAATTCCGCTCCGCCGAAGCCGTCCTCCTCAAGCTCGCCGAAATCTGGCCGACGCTGACCGACGAGCAAAAGGCGTTCTATTCTGCCGAAATCGCCGGAATCAACCAGACGTCGAAATTTTCTGCGGTGCTGGAAGGGTTCGCCGACGTCAACCGTATCGTCGCGTCCGCCTCGAGCGCAGCCGGTTCCGCCGTCCAGGAGGCTGCGCTACGCATGGCGGCGGCGGAGGAGTCCATCAACGCACTCAAGGCATCGTTTGTCGATGCGGCCGCGGCCATCGGCGAGCAGTTCCTCCCGGAGACGACCGGCATCGTTAACGCCTTCACCGATATCAACCGCGCCATTGAAGACGCGGCGCGGTCCGGCGCGTTCGATGATTTTTTTTCGGCGCTGGAGCCGTTGTTTCTGGAGTTCGAGGCGGATCTGCAAGCGATCGCGAAGAACATTCCGGCGGCGTTCGAGGGGCTGGACTGGCAACCCATCATCGACGGGCTGTATTCGCTCAAGGATGCGTTCGGTGGCTTGTTTGACGGCATCGACTTAACGACGCCTGACGGTTTGCGCGCGGCGTTTCAGGGGTTGATTGACGTCACTGGCGGGCTATTGGAAACGACGGGGTCGATCGTGACCGCGTTCGGTCCGTTGTTGGACGTGATCGGAACGGCGATCGGCGCGTTTGCCGACTTGGACCCGGAAGTTCAGCGGGCGGTCGGGTCGTTCCTCGGGTGGTCGAAGGTTCTCGACGTAATCTTGCCGTCCCTGTCTTCGTTAGGGTTGGCGTTTATCGGTTTGGGCGGCGCGCTGAAACAGATCGTCGCGCTTGGGTCGGGCATAACGTCGCTGTTTACGACGATGGGCGGCGCCGCGGGACTGGTCAAGGTTATCGGGCCGCTTGGTTTGGCTGGCGCCGTGATCGGTTTGGTTTACGCGCTTGGGGAATGGACGGGGCTAAACGACAAGGTCGCCGACACGATCGTCGACCTTTGGAACGGGGTCACGGGGTTAGAGGATGGGTATCGGGATTTAGAATTCGCGCTTGCCGACCAGGAACAGCGGTTTCTTGAATATGACGCGACGCTAAAAGGACTCCGCGCGACGAAAGAATCGCTTTTATCCGTCCTGGCGGGGAACATCGATCGGACGGACGAATTCGCACGAAGCGAAGAACAGTTAGCCGACGAAGCCGAAGCGGTTCGGATCGCGTTGGAAAAACAGGGGCTAATCGTCAAGAAAACCGCTGACGGCTATTTAGCGGCATATAAAAACGCCGACGAACTGGCGGAAAAGTTAACGAAAATCGAAAACGCGACGAACGGATTTTCTACGGAAGTCAGGGACGCCGACGGAAATCTGGTCAAGTTAGACGGCACGTTTTCGGCTATTTCGAAAAATATCGAAACCACAAAAGACTCGACGGACAAGGCAAAGCAAGAATTAGACGAATTCCGCCAAAAGGCGTTGGAACTCGCGTCCGACGAACGAATCGCCAACATAGAAGCAAGCGTCGCGATCAACGTCGCGCAAGTCGAAGCGGACGCGAAAAAAACCGTTGCCGCGTTTGAATCGATCGGGGTTTCGATCCAATCTCAAAATGAATTGCTCGCGTCGATGTTCGAAACATGGGCCGACCTGGATGCGTTTTCGGACAAATGGCAATTTGAAGACTGGATAGAGCAACAACTTGACCTCCAAGAAAAACTAATTAACAAACAGATTGCCATGATCGACGCGACCATTTCGCAGATGAAAGACACGGACGGGACAATCAAGATTTCCGCCGACGGACTGGACGAAGACTTGAAACAGTTCATGTATAAGATTTTGAATCGGATTCAACTCGAAATGTCGGGTTCTCCTGCCGAATTCTTGCTTGGATTGAAATCGGTTCAAATAGCCTAGACGGGGCGACAAATGAAAATTGCGTTAGGCACTAAAACATTCGATCCGTCCGGGGCGATCGTGTTTGATTGTGACGTCGCGACGTCCGATATTGAAAACATCGAACGCCGGGTCCAGCGAACCCGACTGTTATCCGGCGGCGTTTATCTGAACGACTCTGGCTATTCACCCGGCGACCGAACGTTGCGAATCAAGGTCGACCCGGCGCCCGCGGACGTTCTGGAAACGCTGGACTATTTGATTAAAAATTATTCTGAACTGACCGTTGTCACGCCGGACGGCGCATATCTGGGCGTAATCAAACAAAAATACGTCACCGGAAGCGTCTTAACGGCAAACGTTTATTTGACCGGGGCGGCATAATGGCGGGCGAAGACGTCGTCGCGTACCTTTCCGGCGGGGCATCGAACACGGACCCTGACGCGTCCCTGGGCGGCGTGATTTCGTCGACGGCGATTTCGCATCAAACCGCGACCCGGCAGACGACCAATATTTCCGGGCTAACTGTTAATCATGGACGCGGCAACCTAGAGGGGGTCGGTTCGGTCGTTTATGATTACTCCGCGACGCCGACGAAAGAAATGGTCTGGTTTGAACCGGGCAACGGCGGCGGGACGCCGGTCGACGTTAGTTCTGACGGGACGTATTACTTACCGTCATTCGGAAACGCGGCGGTTCTATCCGTAACCGTCGTCGCGGCAAGTTTGCCGACGCAGGATTACACCGATCAAGTTAGCATTAAGAACCCGATTGAAAACCTGTTCGACAATATCCCCCCTGGCGAAGCGGAAGCCGGGTCAACAAATTACCGTTGTTTGTACCTGAAGAACACGGACGGGACGCAAACTTACTCGGTTGACGTTTGGTTTCGGTCGACGTCCGGTTCGATCGGTCAAGACTCTGTCTTTATGGCATTCGACGCGGCGGGCGCGGGCGGGACGGCGACCACGATCGCGAACGAACTAACCGAACCGTCTGGATCGTTGACCTGGGTTCAACCGACCGAAGCGACCGCGTTGTCCGTTTCGTTAACCGCGGGGCAATCGATCGGGTTATGGCTGAAACGCGTCGTCCCGACGTATGTCACGGAACAGCAACTATCGAACGCGTCGCATATCCGGCTAAAGGTTTATGTCTGATTTTTCCGCGCTTACGGTTGGCTATCATCTGCAAGTCAACGGCGGCGGCGCAACCGTTCCGCAACCGTGGGCGGTTCGCTATTCGGCGGAACTGACCGGGTCCGCGGACTCGACAACCGATTACGCGTTGCCTGTTTATGGGTTGGCGCTTTTGCTGCATTCGTCGCGTGACTCGACCGCAACCGTCTATTTGCCGTGGGCGTCGGAAATCATTTCGGCAATCGACGCGCGGCCGAATGGCGACCTAGTCATCCGAAAGGCGTGGATTTATGAAGGCGGAACCGCGGGGCCGGACGCGGACGTCGCGACGTTCGATTTGAACGACCTGAATTATTCCCGCGGCGCCGAAAATTCTTCGATTACGCTAACTGGCTCGACGACGTTCACAAACGCGGCGGCAAAAACGAACACGATCGCCGACGTGTTTTTCGAGCGCAAAAATAGCGGCGGCGGGCGCGAATGGTCGATTCCGTTGTCTTATATGGTTTATCCCGACGACTCCGTGCTTATTGACACGGAAACGGTTTCGATCGAATCGGTTTCGATCAACGCAAACGAAACCCAGGCGACGCAAATTATCACCGAACCGGACCCGACCTAATGGCAAACCGACTATCGACGGCGCAACGAAACACGCTGGCGGACGCATACGGCGACTCGCTTAATTCCGGATCGTTCAAAGTGTACACCGGAACGCAACCGACAAGCGCGGACGATACCGCGACCGGGACGCTTCTAGTCACGTTCACGCTTCCCGCCGACGCGATGTCCGCCGCCGCGTCCGGCGCCTGTTCTCTTTCCGCCGCCGTCAATGGAACGGCGGTCGCGGCGGGGACGGCGGGGTGGGGGCGATTTTTGAAGACGGACGGGACGACGGTCGTCAACGACGTGGCGGTTTCCGAATCCGGCGGCGGCGGCGAAGCGATCATTTCGAACGCGACGATCGCGGTCGACGACGCGTTACAACTGACTTCGTACACTTGGACGCAACCGGCTAGTTAAACATGACATCCTGTTACGTTGACGGCGACAGCACAAAAACCCCTGGTGACCTAGACTCGCGCGCAATCGTTACGCGTAATAACAAAATATTCGACTGCTACGTCACGACGTCTGGAACAACGGCAACATGGAACGTTAACAAAATCACGTCAATCACCAACCCATGCGACGGGTTTGGAACTGTTGATTACACGCAAAATTACACCGTAACAACTTCGGCGGGATCGGAGTCAGTCGCTTACGACCGCGTGTCCGGTTATTTAATTTTGCAATTCGTCGACGGGGCAGACCTTGTTTTAGCGTTATTCGACACCTCGACGGAAACTTGGGCGTTGACACCGTCCGCCGTTCATACCGCATCAGAATCTCAATACAGGGGTTGTTTCGGCGCGGACGCTTCCGACAATTGGTATTTAATATTCACGCATTCCCGGCGGTCGATGGGCAGCACCGTCTATGATGTAAGCTATATCGTGTCGACAAATCAAGGGACATCATGGTCGTCAAATTATGACGTATCAACAGACTTGACGGCGAATCCGTCGCCGGATTCATTCACCGCGGGGATCATTGACGGGAACTGGTTGATATACAGAAGCTCGACATGGATTTACATGGTAAACGCCGTCGCGCTAGGGACTACAAGATACACGTTTAATTTTGGCTCGGGAGTCGGACTGCATTCAGTCTATCCGGTAATCGATACCTGGACGCGTTCTGATACGACGCTATGGTATTCGGCGCATTATTTAACGACTCAGCATCGAATCTATGAAATCTCAATAACATCGACCGGATTCACAAATCACGGATATACAGCAACAGGGGGGGGTCGAAGCTCGAACGCGGATTCTAACCCGTTTATTTACGATTGGACAAACCATTATATGGTTTGCTTTTTAGAGCAGGACTACAACGCACTGACGCTATCTATAGCGTACTCAGACGCTGGCGGGTGGAACACCGACACGATCGATTATCCGAACGATTGGGGTACAACATACTGGAACGATTCGTTCGGAATGGACGACGTCGACGGAAGTGGTTTGGTCGCGCATTATGTTTATGGAACGAATGACGCCTGGTGGCATGAGTTCGAACCTCCGGGCGGCGCAAGCGCGACGATCGCAATTACCGCGACCGCGCCAATGGCAACCGCCACCGGAACGATTGGCAAATGGGACGCGGTTTTAACAATTACGGCGACGGCGCCAATGGCAACCGCCACCGGAACGATTGTTTTCAAGCCGGATTATTCCGCGTTTTCGATCGGTTACGAATTGCCGCGGTCGTCCAGGCGACCGGACGCGTTCGGGTTGGTCGCATCGATCGGCGGCGCCGACCTGGACGCCGGGTCGATCTCAATTCAAAAAAGCGAAGGGATCGAAACGATTTCGGTCACGGTTCCGGACGTGTCACAACTGGCGGCACTGGTCGCGGAAGTCGGGTCCGAACTTGTGATTTCGCGGGCGCGACTGTTTCACGGGTTCCAGTCGTCGGAAAAAATGTCGAACGACGCGACGATCCAAAGCGCAACGGTTTACTGCGGACAGGGCGCCGGCTCCGATTACGGCGTGATTCTGAAGGCGCAGGGGACGCCGGAACCGTCGGTGAAGGTTTGGTCGGTCGATCGCGGCGACTTGTCCTACATGCGCGCCGATTTGGACGGAACGACGGTCATTCGTCTGCATCATGTTTTATCGGTCAACCCTGGCGACGTGTTACGAATCAACGGCGTGAACTATCCGGTTTCTCGCGTCGCGATCAATGGGTCGGTCAATAATCTTTCGGAAACCGTGACCAGTGTCAAATAGTAGTGCGCGCGGAACCATTATTTCGCACTTGGGCGACGCGCAATATTCCGTAAAAATGCAGCACGGCGACGCGGAACGCTTGGACGCGCTGATAGAAATCGTCGCGAATCGACGGCAGGAATTGAAAGACTGGCTCGACGACGAAGTCGACCCGAAGGTTTCCGAATACGAATCACAACTTTCCACCGCGCTGTCGGAACTTGATTCGGCGATTAACGCTTACAACGCGGACAAGTCTCCGGAAAATTGGGACGCCGTTCTAGACGCGACGACGAAGGCGCGCAAAGCGCGCGCAGAATTGCGACCGTGGAAACTTGAGCAGGATTTGGTCACGCTTGAACGCTCGCGCTTGTATTGGCGCGGAATTTACCTAGCCAATAAAAAAGCCGAAATAGAACAAACCGAATCGCTATGGTGTCGCGATTTACGCGACGACGACAACGATCCGCCAGCGACGGGCCATTATACGAAAATCGCTGCGGGCGAACTGGTATCGGTTAGCTATCAGGGGCGACAATACGACGGGCCGGGAAATATTCTCGACGTAATCCCGGACGCGGACACCGATTCCGGCGCGGGTCACTATTTCGGGCCGCGCGAATTGCTATCGACGGAACTTTACGTCGCGATGGCAATGCTACCCGGCGCCGAAACCTGGAACCCGACGGTTCGTTACGCGACGATTATCGATATCGATTACGGCGCAGATACCTGTTCGATAGCGTTCGACCCATTGGAACGAAAGTCCGACGTTTGGCGCGCGGACGCGTCGTCCATTGATACGAAAAAGAATTTCAAAGCAACAGCGGTCCCGATTGTTTATATGGACTGCAATTCGTGGGCGTTCCAGGTCGGGGACCATGTCGTCGTTTCATTCGACGAGGGGTCGACGCAACCGTGGCTCAACCCGACGGTTATCGGGTTCGTCGATCACCCGAAAATATGCAAATATCCCGGCGGGTTTCAATTTTGGGATGGGGACAATTCGGAATATATTTTCGTTCAGTGGGACGACGTCGGCGACGAATACGTTAAGTCGACCGGGTCGATTCCGAAAGTCGGGTCGACGCATTGGGTTAAAGATTTTTCCGGGACGTTGCACCACGTTTCTGTCGTTTATCCCGGACTAGACGCTAACAATCCATGCTATCCGCAATATATAACGCCGATCACAAGCGGCGGACAGATTGTTCACAATCAAACGTTGCTTCCGGCTTTGCCGAACTCGACGAACGGATCGCCGAATTATCCATATCACGCGTCGGCGGCGGGCAGGAATTCGTCCGGCGACATTGAAGCAATCGGGCATTATTCGTATAACGGCGCGATTGGCGCGGACGATCGGTCCGGGATGGGGTGGTTCACTTATAACGGGTCGTCCTGGTCGATCGATTGGGAACAGGCGCAAGAAACCGAATCGCAACATTTTTGCTTAGGGACGGTTTCCGCAATGGACGTTTCTTGCAACTTCAAAGGAACGTGCAGGAAATACGACGGCGCGGTGTCTAAGACTTATAAAGTAGAGGCCAATTCGTCCGGCGCGACCTTTGTCGAGGTGCCAGATTATCTCGGCACGGAAGACAGAAAGACCGCAAAAACTCAATGCGTCGTCGGGCAGGGTATATACGACGCTTTCTATTCATGCGGTTCAACTTGGACAGGGACGGCGCGCGTCAAGGTTACGTCGTCCGGCGTCGTTTCGTTTTATCATGAATCCGCGGAATCCGCGTCCAGCGATACGGGCGCCTGTTACATCAAGGATTCGCAGGTTAAAACGATTTGGACGGCGAAACGTAGCGGCGTGTTCACTAGCGACGCCGTTGTCGGGACTGTCAACGGAACCTATGTCCATGATTCCGGGCTGGCGCCGGATTGTTCGGCGGTCGCCGGAACGTCGGTCGAATCTACGGCAACCGGAATCTGGTCGACGCCGTGGGTAGACGGCGTTTATCAGCGTTCGGACTGGTCCCAAGTCAACACGGACGGCAACGTTCTGTCGACGACGGTTGATGTCCTGTCCGGCGGATCGGGTACGGCGGGCCCGGCGGTTGCGTTGGTTGAATATATTTCTGCATCGTCCGCGCCATGCGCCTCAACGACGACGACTTACGCGAACTCGTGTCCAGATTTGTTTTCCGTGTCGCGTGGTTGGATCGATAATTTCCATTTTTGCGCCCAGGCGTATTTATCGAACGCGGTCGGTTTTTGTTTTTTGGAAGTTAATTCGACGAAGTGGTCGACAGACGGATACAAATTTATCGGTCCGTTCGACGAATCCTTACTGTCTAGCGACTTGGCAAACGCCGACATTATCGTGTCCGGCGCGATCCCGAAGGTTTCCTGATGGCGAAGTTCGTCCGCGCGTGTCCCGTCTGCCGCGAGATTATGGACGTGGTTGATGTCGAACGGCTAGGAGTTGCGGATCTTCCAGACGGCAGGCGCATCTATGCACAGTGGGATCGGCGGCACCTGATCCTGCAACTTGCGCTCGACAAGTTCGATGATTTTGTCTGGCTGCAGTGGAATGAGGTCAAGCCGGGCGCGCTGTTCGATGCCGACGTGGAGTGCAGAAAGTGCAGCGCAGCGGGGCTGGAGTTCAATTCTTTCGTGACCAGGCAGAAATAACGTGTCTAAGTCAACAATTACCATCGCCTACTTCACACCGGCCTTCGATCTGGCAACTGCGTCGGCGTCGGCAGCCAGTCTATACCGGGACTTTTGGCGCGAGCTCGGCCAGTCCTTCGCGGCAAACGTAATGGAGGTTTCGCCTGATGCGAACGTCGATGAGTTGGTGTGTTCGCTTCGGGCAAAACCCGTCGTGGCTCATCCTAATGGAAAAGTCCCACTTCACCAGTTTCGTCATCCAAGAGGCCGCGCGATCTACCTGTTCGGCCCGGAAGACCGGCGCATGGATAGCGATGTCCTGACGCGGTTTCAGTCGGTTCGTATCCCGACACCGACGACGCACCCGTTATGGGGGCCAATCGCAGCCGGCGTTGTCCTGCAAGACCGCCGTAAACGCTGAAATCATCAACCAGGAGGCCGCCATTAGGCGGTTTTTTATGCCCGAGATTCCATGGTTACAAGTGGCGCGATCGCAGATCGGCGTGACCGAGGTGCCAGGCGCTGGCAACAATCCGCAGATCGTGGCCTACCATGCCGCGACGTCAATCGGCGCCTCCGATGACGAGGTGCCGTGGTGCGCCAGTTTCGTCAACTGGTGCCTGAAAGAGTCCGGCACGCCGGGTACG
>Ga0180438_10005807_pt1 | contig 16970 bp, 18 predicted proteins | sample SS_ome_12_FD_132455 | JGI IMG/M metagenome (GOLD analysis project Ga0180438, IMG submission 132455) | Hypersaline lake sediment archaeal communities from the Salton Sea, California, USA - SS_3_D_2 metaG | ecosystem: Environmental > Aquatic > Non-marine Saline and Alkaline > Hypersaline >...
AACTCTCCCTGCAGCAAGCTGCAGGGTATCACGTCAGCTCCGCTTTGCTTCGCTGATAAAGCGGATTATAACTTTGCCTTGAATCCATCCCACGCTGCAAGCAGCGGGGAATTCAAACTTAAATTCTTTGAGAAAACTACCCAAACTATCCTTGATCCTTTTTTACATATTTATCCAGCTCCGTCTTAGGGATTCCCAAGCAATACAATAGGTGAGTGATCTGATCACTGCTAAAGATCCCGTCGGTTTTAACGCCTGGTTCATCTGGTTTGAAGGCAATGGATAGCCCGCTATTCTTTATAAAATGAGAACTGGTAGAACCGTCACCAACAGCTATTACTTGGTCACGGTTGATATTCTCAAGGTTCATGATGAATTCAAGGATTTCATTCTTCGTTATACCAGTAATTACAGGTTCTTCCAATTCACCGGTGAGTATCCTATTTTCATCAATCTTGAGGGTGTTTGAAAATGCGTAATCAACGCCTGCTGCTTCAAAAAGCTTCTTAATAACGAAATTAAAACCAGATGATAAAAGTGCAATCTTGAAACCCATCGATTTCAAGATTCGTATCAATTCGAGTGTTCCGGGATTTAATTGGAGAATCTCGCTAAACTTCTCTAATTCACTCATATGCACGCCCTTGAGCGTTCGTATGTTTTCTATAAGTAATTGCATCTCGTCCTTGGTATCATCGGAAAATTCGAATATGCGCTCAGTTGATTTTGCCTTTCCTTTTATCCTTTTCAATAGATTTTTAAGTGAAGAGATTTGGATTAAGGTAGACTCTACATCAAAAACAATGAGCTTTTTCGCCCTTTTGTATATATCTTCACTTTGAATAACCACGCTTTGGTTTATCCTCGTGCATAAACTCTTTAATTCGTCTTTCATTTTCTCAATTGCTTCCTTACGAGACAAGCATGGTTCAACACGCATCTTGTTAGTATCTATAACCATTTCCATTGAAAAAAACTTTCCACGGGCAATCATCCTACAATTTTGTATATTAATATTACATCGGTGAAAAAAAGTAGAGACATTCGCAATGATTCCAGGTTGATCTACCCCTAAGATAGTTACTATGTGAAGCTCTTTTTCATCTAAATGAGGGATTTCTTCCTCATCATATATTCCTATGCTGACCTTCAGACCTGTTTCATTTTCAATTGCCTTCAAGGTAGTAGTTATTTCATCCATTGAATTCTTAGACACTGAGAAATCAGCAATAAGGAATATTGAAAATAAATCTCTTCGGCAATATTCTTCTACATCAATAATATTACCGCCTATTTCAAATATTATTGTGGTGATTTTTGAAACTAAACCGGGAGAATCAAGGCCTATCGCTGATAGACTTACAAGTTTATGTTTGTTACCCATCTCACATTCCTCTTTTCCTATTTAAAAAATTACTAAAAAAGTATTATTTTCTATTAAAATAAATAAACAATTCTTCTCCATAGTATCGTCCAGCAATTACCTGCCCTGGACCAAATCGCTTTATATGTTTCCTTGCAAGAAATGTTGAAAATCTCCTATTGATTTCTTCTAATGAAATATTTTCTTTAAACCAATAGCTTGGAACATTAACATTTATCGGCCTCGATGGGATTAAATGGCGCGTTGTTCTTGGAGAGAATATCTTTCCTTTTTTTACAGCATCTACAACCATTTCTTTTGTTATTTGTGGTGTCCAAATCACTACTTCATCATCTTTCACTTCATCATAAAATTTACGTTCGTGCACATATTGATCTGGAATATATTTTAATGTGACACCTTTTTTTAGTAATTTATTTTGAATCTTTTCCAAAAAATCATACGCACTTATTGCATCATTTACACTATCTTCATTAAAACTGATTGCTGCATAAAAATCGCCCTGCTGAATGCCACAATTAAGGCTATTATTCTCCAATACTTTTTTTAAGGTTTTCTTGTCCGTTACTTGCGTAACACTCCCATCCATGTCTTCTATAATCTGCTTAAGTAAATCCACACTTTTAATATTCTTCAACAATCTATACCAATATCGTAACTTTACATTTTTATTGAAATAATTGATTTTGCACACCGAAATATATTTAAAGTGCAATTTTCTGAAAACAAAGGCACGATGATTACCATCTAACAGTATATCATTTTCATCAATAATGATTGGATTTTGTAATTTTGCAAAGTTTGTAAACTCTAATAGTAATTTATTTACAATGTGTGGAAGGGTTGCTTCATGCGGTAATAAAGATTCCACTGGAACCACTTCTAATTTTAATTCCAGTCTTCCAGTATTTATGCAGAGCATTTTTCTAATAATTGATAGAGGTCATTATGAATTTCAATTGATAAGCCTATGAAAAAAGCAAAAAAATGACAAGTCTCCCATTACAATCAAGGTAAGATAAAAAAGAATCAATTTCAAAAGAAAAGTTGTTATACTATATACCTCATGGAAAGCGTAAGGTATTATTTCTTTGTCTTTTGATAGGTTATGTGGTTAAAAAATTATAAGCCAAGCATGAATCTCAAAGCAAGGAGACTAACATGGAACTACGCTCGCTTGGAACATCTGATATAAAAATAACGCCTATTATTATGGGCACCTGGCAAGCTGGAAAAAGCATGTGGGCAGGGATCGATGATGCCAAAACCACTAAGGCTATTCGGACCGCGTTTCAGGCTGGCATCACAACGTTTGACACCGCCGAAGAATACGGAAAGGGCCATTCCGAGAGGATTTTAGGGAAAGCTCTGGCTGATGTTCGGGACCAGGTTATTTACGCAACCAAGGTGTCCCCCAACCATCTTGAATACGACCAGGTCCTTGGGGCATTACATCGCTCCCTTAAAAACCTTAAAACCGACTATATCGATCTTTACCAGATCCACTGGCCAAGCGGTTCCTGGGGTAGTAAATATGTCCCTATCGAGGAGACTATGAGGGCAATGAATGACTTGAAGGAACAGGGAAAAATTCGGGCTATGGGTGTCTCAAATTTCTCTCGTATCCAACTGGAGGAAGCAGCCACGTACGCTCGCATTGATAGCCTTCAACCGCCTTATTCCCTTTTTTGGCGACATGTGGAAAAGGATACAATGCCTTACTGTGTGAATAACAACATCACTATTCTTGCTTACTCTCCTATGGCTCAGGGGATTCTCACAGGTAAATTTGGTCCTGATCACACATTTCCCAAAGGAGATCACCGATCACAAAACAAGTTATTACTACCTGAAAATTCACGGCGCGTCCAGCAAGCCCTGGGCAAACTTCGCCCTATTGCCCAACGAAATGGTGCGAGCCTCGGACAATTGGCACTAGCGTGGGTCATCGCTCAACCAAATACATGTGCAATCGCAGGGGCACGTAATAGTGAACAGGTGCTACAAAACGCTCAAGGAATTGAATTCCATCTATCTGCTGCCGATCTATCGAAGATGGATACCATTGGACATATTGTTACTGACCACCTGGACGATAATCCGGTTATGTGGAAATCCTAAAAAAACAATTAGCAATACCAATAGAGTCAAGTTATTATATTTAGACGGGATTCCCTTTCAAACCTATAACATCTGCTACTTCCCGCATCCCCATTATTGTATCTTCAATGAGTTCTTCAAGTCCGACTCCCAGCATCTCGGCACCACTCTGGATGATTGAACGGTCTACTCCAGCAGCAAAGGCAGGTGATTTCCACTTTTTCTTTACAGATTTTACCGTCATATCCATCACGCTTTTCGAAGGCCGAACCATAGCATTAGCCGCAATAAGTCCTGTTAATTCATCTATGGCATACAGTGTCTTCTCCAGAGTGCTTTTTGGCTCTACATCTGAACATATTCCCCATCCGTGAGAGACAGCGGCGCGAATATATTCCTCAGGCCATCTGTATTCTTCAAGGATTTCCCTTGTTTTAGTGCAGTGCTGATCAGGAAACTGTTCATAATCGAGATCATGAATCAGACCAATGATACCCCATTTGTCTTCATCCTCTCCTCGCTTCCTTGCAATATAGCGCATAACTCCCTCTACAGTATAAGCATGTTTACGCAAGCTATCAGTTTTGTTATGCTCATGCAGAATGTTTAATGCCTCCTCGCGAGTTGGTACCTTTTCTCCCATTGTCATTCTCCTTTCTAAAAAACATATAGTTCAAATTTTTTCATGTAAACCATTTTATTGGAGGCTCTATAAGCCGTTTTTCGAAGGGGCTGTGAACGAAGTCCGCTCATTGTTATCTTTGCAATATATTACTGTGCTTCAACACGCCTTGTCTTTAGTGTCCTCAATGCCTCGTTATATCTTTTACAACATAACAAGAGAAATGAGATCTCAGAATTGTGCCTCCTCATAGTCCAAACCAAAGGACTCGGCAACTGCCCGAAGGGTAACCTTTCCTTTATATATGTTTAATCCTCTCTTGAGAGCCCTATTGTGGGCCATCGACATCTCAAGACCCTGATCAGCGAGTGCAAGAGCATACGAGAGGGTGGAGTTCGTCAAGGCGTAAGTAGAGGTTCGGGGTACTGCGCCTGGCATGTTAGTCACACAATAATGGACCACTCCATGGATAATGTATGTTGGATTATCATGAGTGGTAGGGCGGGTTGTTTCGAACAAACCTCCTTGATCCACAGCGATATCTACGATGACCGAGCCCTGCTTCATTCTTCTCACCATATCCTTGGTCACAAGTTTGGGAGTCTTAGCCCCGGGAATCAAAACTCCCCCGACAACCAGATCTGCACCCAAGACTTCTTCCTCAATATTTGCTCGATTGGACATAATCGTTGTTACATTTCCCTTCATGATATCGCGAACATAGGCAAGCCGTGTTGGGTTAATATCAAGAATACTCACATGGGCCCCAATCCCTGAAGCTACATGGCAGGCATTAATACCTACGATACCTGCACCGATAATCACCACCTTTGCAGGTGCAACCCCTGAGACACCACTCAGGAGAATCCCTCTGCCCCCATTTTTAGCCTCCAGGCATTGTGCTCCTACCTGAATGGACAAACGACCAGCAACCTCGCTCATAGGGGCTAGAAGGGGCAAAGATCCATCGTCAAGCTGGATTGTCTCGTAGGCTATTGCCATAGAACCGCTTTGAATAAGTCTTTGTGTAAGACACTTGTTTACTGCAAGGTGAAGGTAGGTAAAAAGGATTTGCTCTTCCCGAATAAGCGGATACTCTGATTCAAGGGGTTCTTTGACCTTCAGGATCATATCCGCCTTTTCCCAGATTACGTCATTTTTATTAACGATTGTGGCTCCTGCCTTTCTGTATTCTTTATCCACAATACCACTCCCCACACCTGCACCTTTTTCGATCAGAACCTTGTGCCCATGGGCTACAAAGGCTGAGACTCCTGCAGAAGTGATGGCCACACGAAGCTCTTCTTGCTTGATTTCCCTTGGAATGCCGATGATCATGACCCCTCCCTTAAAAAATTGTTAGTGTCAGATCTTGAATATGGCAGTAGTAAATCTCCATTTTCAAGGCACGCTATGCTTAAGTCATATATACTTACCTCAGCAACCCGACAGAGAAGGCCAGAAGGAATTGCCCGGTGTAATACAGGGGGAGACCAATAAGCCGATTAAGGAATTCCTTCCGCAAAAAGCGATCCCTGGCCACGAATATGTCGGAAAAGTAAAAACTACAAGCGCCGGTAAAAACCATGATCCTTCCAGGCTGAGCCAGATTAGAATCCCCGAGAACCGACCAAGCCCCGGAAAGCATAACGGTAATAATAATTATGTAAAGCACAACCGGTGCCTTCATTGACCTCAAATAGGGCCTAAGCCAGAAATAGATCCAAACACTGATGACCAGCATGGTTAAGAGTCCCACCCATGTCCATTGACTTGACTGGGCCACATAGAAAAAACCAAAGATGTAAAAAATATGCCCAATCAAGAAAAAGATTAGACCAAAAAGGAACATCGTTTTCTGGCGTAAGGCCAGAAAAATGTCTCCGCCTAGGCAGAAAGTCAATCCTACCAGAAGACAGTAGTAATATACAGAGATCGGATGAGGCTGGACCAAGGCTGCGATAACGAACAGCAGGGAAAGAACAGTTTTGGTCAACAGCAGGCCCTTTTGATTTACCCTATTTTCGAAATAGAGGAGGCCAGGAAGCAGAATTGCTGCCAGAACAATGATCAGGGTATTTGGCATGATTTGTCCCCAATCTGGCCCTGAGATAGGGTTGCGAAACGGTGCATTATTGTTTTAAATTATCGTTATTCCGGCAAACTGTCAAGGAATTTGCTCTTTGTTAAAAACTCTTCTCTCTTTATAGTTCGAGAAATTATCCTTTTTAAAGGTTTTTATGTATGAAAATATCAAGGCAGGGAAAAGATCAAAGGTATGGTACTTACTGTTTAAAAGTGAGGCCATAAAAAAAATAACCTTTTTGCTATTGAGAAATGTCTTTTTCTACCTGTCCGCTGTGTTTTCCGTATTTCGGATGCTGGCCATTGGTGCAGAAATATTGTTCCTATGGGCTATAAGATTTAACCCTACACCGCTTCCAATAATCAGACAAGCCCCGGCCAAAAAATTAAATGACAGGGTTTCATTGAAGATTATGACTCCTGCGATCCCTGTAAAAACGACCTCTGACATCAAGATCACACCACCTTCTGAGGCCTTGCAAAATTTGAATCCCTGGTTCATGAGAATCTGGGCAATCAGGAAAATCACGGCGAGAAAAACCAAAAGAGAGGATTGTTCAAAATCTGGAAGTTTGAATGACATAATAAAAAAAGGGTATGAGATTATTCCTCCAACAATACAAAAGTAAAAATAAATGATCAAAGGGCCGTTAGTTTTCCCGAGTTTTCGGATCAAAACTACGGTAAGACCCGCAAAGCATTCTGCCAGGAGCCCGCACATATGGCCCATGCTATAGGTATAAGAGCTCGGGTTGATGAGAATGTATATGCCGATCATACCTAAAATGATAAGCATTATTTCCAATATCTTAAGAGTCTCTTTCAAGAGAAGAAGAGAAAAAAAGGTGGCGAAAAGAGGAAAGGTATAAAAAAGGACCATGGCATTTGAAAGAGGGATCATTACAATTGATTTAACGAGAAAAAAGAAGGCAAGTGTTCCAGTAAATCCCCTTAATAAAAGAATCCGAATAGAGTTACCTATGAGAGACTGACCACTTGATTTAATCATGGGCCAGAGAATGAGTGCACCGAGTAGAAAGCGAACGAAAGCAATTTGAAATATTCCAAGGGGCGGAGATATAAACTTTATGATAATATCAGTGATGGCATAAAACAACGCTGATAAAATCATTATCATAAATCCGCTTTCCAAAAATATCCTGAACATCATTGTCATCTCAGTCTTTAAGTGTCAAACAAAACGAAGCTATGTATAACGCTCGTACCATCATGAGGTACCTTTAGTCTGATCTGCCAGAATAGTTGCTTCGAGAGTTCTCACTTTATGAGGAATTGCCATGCTCTCTAAACTTTCCATCCTTCAAGGTTACCACAGAGTCTGAAATCCTTCTTGTCAAATCCGCATAATGGGAGACAATGATAAGGGTGCATCTTTCCTTAAGACCTTCCAGCAATTCTTCAATCTTTAAAGCTGCTTCTATGTCCAGCGATGATGTAGGTTCATCGAGCAGGAGAACATCTGGTTGCGTAATCATGGCTCTGGCAATGCACAGCCTTTGCTGTTGCCCACCGGAAAGTTTCAGGGCAGAATCCTCTAATCTATTCTTCACTTCATCCCATAAAATGGCATCTTTCAAAACTTCTTCCACCTTTTCCTCAAGATATCTTCTGTCCTCAACACCGGATAATCTCAGTGGAAAGGCAACATTCTTAAAAATGCTCATCGGGAGGGGATTCGGCACTTGAAACACCATTCCCATCTTTTTCCTCAGGGTAGTAAGAGACAAACTATGAATGTCGACATACCTGTCGTTTAGTTTAAGTTCCACCCTACCCTCAACCCTACAGTTGGGGATTAATTCATAAAGCCGGTTCAACACCATTAAGAATGTGGTTTTACCCACCCCAGAGGGGCCAATAATAGTAGTAATTGCATTTTCTTCAAATTCTCCTTTACACCCTTTTAAAACCATCTTTTGCTGATAATAACAATTTAATCCTTCTATTTTAATTTTTTTCTCTTTCATAAGTATAAATTTTCTATGTGTGTGTGGCAAATCGAATTGCCACCTTCCTTTTTAATATGTTGGATAGGGTGAAGAGAAAAACACAGATTCCAAGCAGAATTATAGATGCCCCAAACCCCCTCATTAGCTCCTCCTGAGAATTATAATCCGAGGAGATATAAAAGATATAGAAGGGAATGGCCTCATATTGGGAAAGTACCGATGTGGGAATCCCTGCCATGGCCACCACCCCTGTTAACATGATGACTGCTGTATCCTCTGCGCATCTCCCTATTGCCAGGATGATGCCGCTGATGATACTGGAAAAATTATAGGGGATCAATATGAATAAGGTATTTTGCAGTCTGGAGGCACCCAGAGCGAGTCCTGTGGTTTTGATGGAAAAGGGTAAATTACCCAGAGATTGCTCCGTGGTTCTGATTATATAGGGAAGGACAAGGCAGGCCAGGGCCAGACTTGAAATAAGAAAACAGGGATAAATATGCTCGGACAGGTGTCTGTGAAGGAAGATAGAAATGGCAAAGCCGAAAAGACCAACTAAGATAGAGGGTATTCCGGCCAGGACATCAAGCAAAAAATTGAATAGTGGTTTCCACCTGATATTGCAGTATTCCGCAAGATAGATACCGCTGGCAACCCCAACAGGGATGGCCCATATAATGGAGGTGATGATCAAAAGAATGGTGCCCGCTATTGCAGGAAAGAGACCATCAACTACCGCCTTTCTCAACAGAAGTGCATCCAGAGATCCAGTTTCCCCGAATATCATAGATGGATTCAGGGCAGGGATACCTTTATAGAGCAAAAAAGATAGAAGTACCCCTACAGCCCCTATAATGATTATCCCTGTTATCCAGGTAAAGATGATAATCCCATATTCTGTTAAACGATTCATCTCTCTCTTAAAATTTCAAAATACCCCAACAACCTTAGGATAAGTACAATTAACATGGTAAAGACAAACAGTATCAGGCCGCAGACGAATATTGATTTGAACTCAGGGCTCTCATAGTCACTTGCGATGATCAGCGCTATATGGGATGTTAACGTCCTGGCAGCACCGGATAGACCCCTGGGAATCTGGAGTGCATTGCCTGCAATCATAAGAGAAATCATGGTATCTCCTGCAGCCCTTCCAGCGGCCAGAACCAACCCTGAGATTATCCCCTTCCAGGCTGATGGGATTATGACATAAATCAGCTTTTGTACCGGGGTGGCACCCAAGGCCTCTGCCGCATTGAGATAGTTTTTTGGAACAGAATTGAAGGCATCGGTTAAAAACAGCACAATTGTAGGGAGAACAAGCAGTGCCAGTATTATAGAAGCACTCAACACACACATCCCTGTTCCTTCTTGAAAAATCTCCCTGACCAGTGGTACCAACAGAAATATAGCTACAAATGAATAAATGACGGTAGGAATGCCTGTCATAAACTCCACAAGCTTTCTCAGGAATCTGCCGAAACTCCGTTGAGAAAAGACACTGATAAGGGCTGAACACCCTATTCCAAAGGGCGTGGCAATAAAGATAGCAAAAGAGGCGATGATTACCGTTCCGACCACCATCGGGAGCACACCAAACTTGCCGTCATAAGGATTCCATCCCAGCCTGAGAAATTCAACGATTTTTCCTTCTCTGAAAAGTGGCAGACTGAACAGTAACATGAAAGAGAGGATAAATATAGTAATAGAGGCACTGAGTAGGGCACTGAGAAGGAGCCCCTTTTCAGCACACTTTTCTATGAAAGGTCTCATTGTTTAACCGCGATAAATCCTTTTTCTGTTACGAGCTTCTGTCCTTCTTTGCTCAGAATATAATCTATAAAAAGCCTGGTTAACCCAGAAGGCTCTCCCTTGGTGTTCATATAGAGTCCCCTAGCAATGTTATAATTTCCCTTACGAACATTCTCTAAGGTAGGGGAAATGCCATCCAAAGAGACAGGCGCCACCGTATTGTCTAAATAACCTACAGAGATGTAGCCAATCCCGTAGGGGTCAACGCTAATGGCTGATTTCATGGCGCCGTGGGATTTTACAAAATTGGCGGTTTTGGTTATTTCACCTTTTTTCAATGCCTTTTTCCAGAATACCTTTCGGGTACCGCTGGAAGCATCCCGGGTATAAACATTAGTTGCTCTATCCTTCCATCCCAGCGCTTTCCAATTATCCAGCTTTCCAGAAAAGATATCCATGATCTCAGTTTTTTTCATGCTGGCTACAGGGTTTTCTGGGTTAACAACAACAGCGATTCCATCTATGGCGAATTTGAACATCTTCAGCCCATACCTCTTTATTTCATCATCAGTTGCCTTCCTCCCTGTGTTTCCTATATCCACCAAACCTTCTCCTGCCTGCTTGATTCCAACGCCAGAGCCACCTCCGGCAATAGTAATCTTGATATCGCGGTTCATGTACATAATCCTCTTTGCCGCCTCTTTCATTACTGGAATGTGGGCTGTGCCTCCAGCGATCCTGAGGGTTCCCTTTACACTCAGAAATGGATCTAAATCCCCTGCAATACCGAGGGAATTTCCAGCCACCAAAAAAGTAAAAATACTAATAAGCAAAGTTATCTTCAATTTGATTTTCATAGTTATTCCTCCTTTCCCATACCTATCGGTTTTGCTGTCAATCACATTGCATGAAGTAGGAGGTAGGCACTAAGCAGATTTCCCCTCTTTACAGACTACTACCTACTGCTTTCTTCTATAACTGAGTAAGGCTCAAGAGGTATATAAGCCAGACTGAAAAATATTTGGAAAATTATAAGAAGTATAAATGAAAGGAAGTTAATTTTTCGGCCTGACCCGTGCCTACCGAACCCGGGTAGAATTCTTTATTATGTGTCAGGTAAAGCCGAAAAATTGATACATAGACAAGATCCTGATGGATAGAAACCTTTCCGTCTATCTCCATAGTATTGTTTTATATTGTCCTATTTAAATTTATTGAATATGTCAAATTCAAAATAGTTATAACACTTTGTTGATTATAACAGAAATTTATGGTAATTATTCCCAAAAGTTCACTATTGTAAGCGGGTTTTATTATGAGTTATGATCAATTTAGGAATATTACCATTCAACAGATGGAATCCCTTATATATCTCGTTGAGGAGGGAAGCTTCAGTCGTGCTGCTAAACGGGTGTTTCTAACCCAGCCATCCCTTACCAAGCACATTAAAAACTTAGAGGAGGCGGTCAACGCCAAGATTGTCAACAGAGAAAATATGGGAATATCTTTAACCCCTGCGGGAAAGATTCTCTATGATTATGCAAGAAGAATGTTAAAGTTAAGAGATGAAGCAAAAGAAAAGATTTTAAGGGCAAAGGATAATGAGTCCGGAAACATCTTTGTCAGCGCCAGCACCATACCTGCAACATATATACTCCCCTACCTTTTGAATGAGTTTCATAAGCTTTTTCCCGATATCCACGCGTATGTTCAAGCCAATGACAGTGAAGAAACCCTTGGAATGATCCTGAATAATCAGGCAGAAATCGGATTTATAGGTAAAAAAACCTTAAATAAAAGGTTGAATGTAGAGCCCTTATGGAAGGACACCCTTGTTTTAGCCATGCCTGGGGATCACCCCTGGCGAAAAAAGGATTATGTAATATTGGATGAGGTTTCAAAAGAACCCTATATCATCAGAGAAATGGGTTCTGCGACCCGGGAAATCATGGAAGAATACTTACTTAAAAATACCGACAAGAACCTTTCCAAATTCAATATTGTCTGTGAAATGGGAAGTTCTGAATCAGTCAAAGAGGCAATCATAGCCGGTCTCGGCGTCTCCATTCTTTCAATCCACGCTGTCAAACGGGAATTAAAACAGGGAACACTTATTGAGACACCGATTAAAGGCTGCACAATTCAAAGATACTTTTATTTGATTTATAAAAGGCAACTCAGTTTAATGCATCATCATAAGCTGTTTCTGGAATTTGTAAAAAACTACAGACTCAGCAATTCCATCTGAAGGTGACGATCATTTCTTTGGAAGATTTCTCTTGACAGCCTCTTTTTGAATCGCTATACAATCTGTGACAAAAAGAAAGATTAGATCAGAAAGATCTAAGATTATTCCGGCTATCGAAGGTTAAATTTTAAGAACATAGAAAAGTAAAAACAGAATAACGGCAAGTAAAAAGGCCACGGAGGTCTTTTGTCCTGATAGGAAACAGGGCAAATTATCTTCGTGGCTTTTTTTTGGAGAAAGGGGGTGATGAAGAATCTAATATTATTTGAAAAGTATTTCTTAGGTAAGAGTCTAACTATTTTTTAATTATTAATAGAAGTACAAATGGAGGAGAGTATGGATATGAATTTTTTAAAGAAAAAGGCAATATTATTTATGGCACTTGTCTTCCTTTGCTTCTTAATCCCTCAACCTGCCTCGAGTGAGGGAATGTCTAACTATGAACTTGAACAGGAAATAAAGGCCCTGAAAGAAAAAATCGAAGGAACAAGTGCTCTCCCAGATAGGCTTACCTTTTCAGGTGCCATTGAATTTGACTATAGCTATGCAGATGACAGTAACACAGGAGACAATACAGTGAACGATTCCACCTCTGATCTTGACATTGGCACAGTGGAACTGGGGATTGAGGTGGCCTTTCATGAATATGTAACAGGTAATTTCATTTTGAAAGGTGAGGCCCTTGATACAGATGATGACAGGGTCTTCTGGGATGAGGCAACAATTAGCATACAGAAAGAAGGATTTCCCTTCTACTTTATTGGTGGCAAAAGAGGTCAACCATTTGGTATGTTCGAAAGTCACCTGATCAATGATCCTATCACCCAGGACTGCTATGAAATTGCAAAAACAGGTGTAACCGTTGGATATACTACAGATTACCTCGACATCTCAGCCACTATCTATAAGGGTGAGGAGCTTATGACTCACCTTGTAGATTCAGAATATGGTTTTGAGCGAGATAACCGCCCAACCTATGAAGAGACCGATGATGTGAGTTCATATATAGGAAATATTACAATCTCTCCTCTTGAAGCTCTTATGCTATCAGCTTATTACAATTCAGAACCTGGTGATGGTGATCGAAACGAGACTGCTGGCATTAGTGTTCACTATGAGATTGGGGTGGTTGCCTTGGATGCAGAGTATATTACTGCTCTTAGCAGAGAGAAACATTTTACCGATAACAAGGAGTATAATGAATCTGCCTGGTTTATAGGTGCTGCTTATCAGGCTGCTGACCCTCTTGAAATCGCAGCCAGATATGAGGCATTTAATGATGATATAGGTGGAGGGCAGGATGGTCATCTAAAAAACAGATACAGCATAGGATTCACCTATACACTCTTTGAAAATGATATTTTTTCTACCAACCTTATGGGTGAATATCGTATAAGTAATTTTGAAAAAGAATCAGGCGGTAATGCTGATGATAAGTTAAATGAGGCCTTTTTAAGGCTTGCACTAGAGTTTTAAAAGGAGGAATAAAATGAAAAGATTGTTTGTGTTAATTATAATGAGTATAGTTATTACTTTTTCTGGTGGATCAGCGATGGCACATTATGGGATGCTAATACCATCTGATTCAATGGTGATGCAAAATGACAACCGAACTGTTAATCTTACGCTATCCTTTTCCCACCCATTTGAGGGCGAAGGAATGGAACTGATTAAGCCAGCTATGTTTGGGGTCATGGCAAATGGAAAAAAGGTAAATCTCCTCAAGAAACTACAAAAGACAAGTGTCATGGGACATACTGCCTGGGAGACCTCCTATACAATCAAACGGCCAGGTGTGTATATGTTTTATATGGAGCCCAAGCCTTACTGGGAACCGGCCGAAAACTGTTACATAATACATTATACCAAAACTGTGGTTACTGCCTTTGGCGATGATGAAGGGTGGGATCAGGAAATCGGACTCAAAACCGAGATCGTACCTCTATCAAAACCCTACGGCCTTTATGCAGGAAATATCTTTCAGGGAATTGTCAAGTTGGATGGCAAACCAGTTCCCTACTGTGAGGTGGAAGTGGAGTACTATAACAAAGATGGAAAGGCACAAGCCCCAACGGATTATATGATCACCCAGACTATCAAGGCCGATGTCAATGGCGTCTTTACCTATGCAGCACCCAGGGCTGGATGGTGGGGATTTGCCGCCCTGAATACATCTGAGGAGAAGATCAAGGGCAAAGACGTAGAAATTGGGGCAGTTCTCTGGGTTAAATTCCATGACTGGAAATAAAATGGGAGATGGCAAGGAAATGATTTGTGAACGATGTAAAGCCGATGTAACAGAAGAAGAGACACACGAACATCTGGGACAAAAACTATGTGACGACTGCTACATGGATGCCCTATCTCCTGCCAAGGCATGTGATCCATGGGCGGTATATACCGCAAAGTCCTTTGTGGGAAAAGAAGGTCAAGAACCCATGCTGAACAGCGTTCAAACCAGGATCATGGATATAGTGAGGCGCGAAGGCAAAATAGAACCAGGACGTCTGATCCAAAAACTTAAAATCAAACCTGCGGACCTGGAACGGGAGCTGGCCGCGCTCAGACATATGGAAATGATCCGTGGGGCCCTCGAGCAGGGGAAAAAGTTAATAAAACCATGGTGAGCAACGAGGCGTTAAAGGAAAAGCCTCGTATGGAGGTTGATATCAATGCATATATCTGAGGGAGTGTTATCCGCACCTGTGCTCATCACGGGTGCGGTCCTGGCCGCAGCCGGGATCTCAGTTGGTTTGAAGAAGATGGATTACGAAAAAATCCCGCAGGTGGCGGTTCTATCATCTGCCTTTTTTGTGGCATCCCTGATACATGTGCCTATTGGACCATCTAGTGTCCATCTTATCCTTAATGGTATAAATGGCCTTTTGCTTGGCTGGATGTGTTTTCCTTCAATTTTGGTGGCCTTGGCCCTACAAGCAATTCTCTTTCAATTTGGTGGGATCACTGTCCTTGGAATCAATACTATGAATATGGCCCTGCCAGGCGTGATCTGTTATTATCTGTTTAGCAGGTTAGTAAATCGAGAAAAAAAGCTTATATCTTTAACTGCTGCCTTCGCCTGTGGCCTTCTTTCCGTTTTCTTTTCAGGTATACTTGTAGCATTATCACTGCTTTTTACGGAGCAATCATTTATGTCAGTTGCCAAGCTGATCGTAGTGACCCACCTGCCCATAATGATTATAGAGGGAATTATTACCCTCTTTTGTGTGGCATTTTTGCATAGGGTAAAACCTGAGCTTTTGGGAGGTATCTATGGAAAAGCGACATAATAGTACCATGTATTTACTAATCCTTTTCTTCGCATCTATCCTTATAATGTCTACCAGCCTGCCTGTCTCGGCCCACAAGGTGATCATCTTTGCCTGGGTTGAGGGAGATATTGTATTCACCGAGAGTAAGTTTAGCGGTGGAAGAGAAGCCACAGGTGCCCGGGTTCTTGTCTTTGACACAGAGGGAAAACAGCTCCTGGAGGGAAAAACAGACAATAAGGGAGAATTTTCATTCAAAATACCCAAACTAACTGATCTAAGGATTGTCCTCGATGCAGGGATGGGCCATAAAGCAGAATGGAGAATCCCTGAATCAGAGATCAAAGAAGCAGGTGGTGTTTCAGACAAACAAAGGGCTGGCGAATCTGCCCAGCCTATAAATGTTGGTTTAAGTAAGGAAGAGATCAAGGAACTTATTGAGGAGTCCTTAGATCGGAAACTCAGGCCAATTGTAAGAATGATGACTGAATCACAGTCTAAAGGACCTTCTGTTACTGAAATAGTAGGTGGCGTTGGATATATCTTTGGACTCATGGGTTTGGCGATATATTTTAGAAACAGAGGAAAGAAAAGGCATGAGGTAAACCGTGAGAATTGAAGAGCAATTTTCAACAGGGCATTCCTTTGTTCATAAGCTCGACCCAAGGGTTAAAATAATTGTGGCTATCCTCTATTCTATTGTTGTAGCTGTATCAAGCAACTTTTCAGCACTGCTGCCTGCCCTCGGTATTTCAGTATTCCTTGTAGTCCTTAGCACACTTTCAATCAGAAAGGTTTTATACCGACTCCTATTGGTGAACGGGTTGATTATCTTTCTTTGGGTTTTTCTTCCATTTACCTATAAAGGGGGGTCATTATTTACTATAGGGCCATTGGTAGGAACAAAAGAGGGTGTATTATATGCCAGCCAAATTACCGTCAAATGCAACGCAATCCTTTTAGTTATGATAGCCATGCTTTCAACAACACCCATCTCTACGCTTGGCCATGCCATGGGCCAACTCTACTTTCCAGATAAGATAATACACCTATTTCTATTTACCTACCGTTACATTCATGTCATTTTCCAGGAATATAACAGGTTAATAAATGCTATGAGAATACGAGGGTTTAAACCTCAAACAAACCTGCACACCTATAGAAGTTATGCCTATCTTGTAGGAATGCTTCTGGTCAGAAGTTATGACAGGGCTGAAAGGATTCACAAGGCAATGCTGTGCAGAGGATTTCATGGAAAATATTATACATTGAGCCGATTTTCCATTAAGATAGGAGATATCCTTTATATGTCGCTGATGTTGAGCGCAATTTTAGGATTGATGGTTTTACAATGGAGAGCAATAGTCTAATTATTAATCTAAAAGATACAACATTTTCCTATTCGGGAGACAAACTTATTCTTGACCACCTGAGTTTTCAGCTTCATAGCGGTGAGCGGATTGGTATGGTGGGTCCAAATGGCAGTGGTAAGACCACCCTTTTCCATATCATCATGGGCCTTTTGAAGCCCTCTTCAGGT
>Ga0180438_10005808_pt1 | contig 16970 bp, 13 predicted proteins | sample SS_ome_12_FD_132455 | JGI IMG/M metagenome (GOLD analysis project Ga0180438, IMG submission 132455) | Hypersaline lake sediment archaeal communities from the Salton Sea, California, USA - SS_3_D_2 metaG | ecosystem: Environmental > Aquatic > Non-marine Saline and Alkaline > Hypersaline >...
ACTTATAGCGACCGGTCTGGGAGGACTCCACGACATAAGAGAGAACTTTACCAGCCTGTCGACCAGAGCTACTCACCAAGGCGGAACGGTGGATATTGGTCTGTCATTAGCGCCGCGTAGGCATACACGCGGTAGCTCCAGCGGTCCATGCCCATAACAAAGTTGAAAATGTCTTTAGGATACTTGCCGGTGAATAGCAATGCTACTCCGGCAAAGATGGCTAGGGCAAACACCAAGCCTCCGTATCGAAGCCCCCAGCCTCCCAGGAAGAAACTTACCACGATATACTGAGGAATGGCCAACAGCCACCACTTGACCAGCACCAGACCACGGGAGAGTTTTTCTGGATAGGGCACCTCCAGATCAGCAGGGTAGTCAACGGCTTTCAGTGTGAAGGGTGGGTACTTGTCGGTGCCCAGGGCCTGATAGCTGTAGAATCCTACCCGCCACGACCAGCGCATAACACCTACGTTGAAGTTGAACAGCCCCCTCGGGTACTTGGCCGTGAACAGGATGGAAAAGAAGGCTATAATGCTCACCACGATAAAGGCTATCCACAGGAATGCCAATATAATGAAATGTGGCAGTGCCAGAAGCCACTTGATTAGCCACCAACCGCGCTCCGGTGGCTCTGTAAGTTCGCCCTTAACCACTACTGGATAGTATATCTGTTCTTGTGACATGGACCACCTCCTCCGCTGCGCCTATTTATTTAGTCAGCTTGGCTCTACTTCCAGCTTTGGCGCAGAAATGTTTGCGCATTATAAACAGCCGAAGGAATCCTGTCAAGTCGGCAATGAGCCGAAAGCTCGATACGCTTCTGTGGTAGCGGTGCAGCATCCACTGGTACCGACTTCGGTGAGGGGTGAGGCCATTGCTTCATTCTCCGCGATACAGGGGTTACGTTCTCGCCAGCCGGCGCCGCAGCCCTGCGGACAGGCTATAGAGCACAGGGATAACCAGCAGGGTCAAAAGTGTTGAACTGAAAAGTCCGCCAATGACCACTATCGCCAGCTCGGCAGCTATGAGAGTGCCTTCCCCTAAACCTAAAGCCAGCGGGAACATGGCGACCATAGTGGTTAGTGCCGTCATCAAAATGGGTCGCAGCCGTGCCCGTCCTCCCTCAATCAGAGCATCATAGGCGCTGAGCCCCCTCTTCCGCAGTTGCTCCACCAGGGTGACAAGCACAATAGCGTTGGTGAGGACAATACCTACCAGCATCAATACGCCCATCATTGCCGATATGCCTAAAGGCCGGCCGGCAATAAGCAGGCCGAGAAAAGCGCCAATGGAGGCCAGGGGCAGGCTCATCATGATGATGAGTGCGTTGATAAAGGAACGGAAGCTAACCACCAGCACAGCGAAGGCAAGCGCGATGGCCACGATTATGGCGATATACATGGAGGAGAAGGATTCCTCCATCATCTCTATCACCCCACCCATCTCGACCTCAACCCCAAGCTCATCCAGGGTCTGGCCATCAATCCTCAGGTCATCGATCTTGCCCTGAACCTCCCGGTCGACCGCTCCCACATTCTTCTTGGTTATCTCAGCATCGATGCTAACTGCCAGCATCTGATCGACGCGTCGGATGTTGGTTGGCTGTTCCCCGAACTCAACGGTCGCGATATCACCCAGAGCAACAGAGACAGGCCAGCCAACCCTCAGCTCCGTGGCCATATCACTATCTAAGTCCTGCGCTATCCCATCAAGGAAGACATCGTAGGCCTCGCCATCGAGGCTCACCTGAGCTACTGTTCCTCCTCTCATCATGAGGCGGAATTCTTCTTCCAAGTGCTCCAGTTGCTCCGGCGGAAGCCCAGAAGCCATGATCTTGGCCGGGTCAGGCGCGATATCGAGCTTGGGCTCGACGCTGACAAAATCCACTTCCAACTCGGCTAACCCATCCATAGTCTCGAGCTCAGCAAAGAGCTGATTGGCAGCACTGGCTATATCCTCGTAATTTTCGCCACGGATAGAGATATCCAGGTTGGAGCTGCCCATCATTATGCTCATCCCTGGCGGTCCAGTATTTACAGTGATGGCGGCTTCTTCCACAGTCCCTTCGAAAGTGTGACGCAGTTCATCGGCTTCCCCTTCGAGATCAGCATCCTGGTCAAGTGTAACGAATACGCTGGCAGTATTAGCGCCCCCTCCCCTCATTGCGCTGAAACCGCCAAACAAGGAGGCTGAGGTGCCCACAGTGGTGTCGTAGGTGACAAAAATTTCAGGTTTCTCGTCCAGAATCTCCTCCACCTGCATCGCCACTTCTTGGGTGGATATGAGATCAGCACCCTCTGGCAGCTCGATATTTATCGTCAGCATCTTCTCGCTCATGGTGGGGAGGAAGCTGGTGCCGATAAGGGGGAACAGGCCAAAGCTGCCGAAGAAGAGCGCGGCGGCGATAAGCAGGGTTAAGGCGCGGTGGCCAAGCGCCCATTTCAGCATTGGGGTATAAACCCGACGGTACCAGGGCTCCCCTTTTCTGGCCTTGGCTTTCCTGGATACGGTAAAATTGGACAGCGCTGGCACTATCGTAAGCGCCACCAAGAGCGAGGCGCCCAGGGCGAAGGTTATGGTCAGGGCAAAGGGGACAAAAAACTCGCTCACAATCCCACCAATGAACGCAAGCGGGATGAATATAGCTACGGTTGCCAGCGTAGCTGAGGTGATTGGGGCTGCCACCTCCTTAGCACCCCCGATGGCCGCCTCCCTGAAGCCCTCACCTTGCTGCATGCGGCGGAAAACTACCTCCAAAAGGACAATGCTATTATCGATTACCCGCCCCACAGCAATGACCATGGCACTCAAAGTCAGGATGTTAATGGTTATCCCAAAGACCCACATGAGCAGGAAGCCAATGAGGAGGCTTAAAGGAATGGATATCGCAGTTACCAGAGAGGCACGAAAGGCCATCAAGAAGAGGAAGGCAACAATTACAGCCAGGATGCCACCGATTAAGGCATTGCGCGTGAGATCGCTAATGCTTCTCTCGATAAACTCCGACTGATCGAACACAGTGATGAGTTCAACATCATCTCCGAGTTCCTCTCCGATTTCCTCAACCTCATCCACCACGGCATTGGCTACCGTAACGGTGTTGGCTCCTTTATCCTTGAGCACATTAATGGCGATGCTGGGTTTGCCATTAGTGCGGGTTAGTGCTGTCCCCGGTGGTGGACCCAGGTTGACCCCAGCGACATCCCCAAGCACCACGGCGTCGGTTCCCATGTCGGCGTTCTCGATCTCGTCTAAGGAGCTATACCCACCAGCAGCAAGGATAGCCTCTACCTGGGCCATTGAGATGCCAAACTCATTCATCTTTGCCGGGTCGAGGGTGACCAACACCTCATCCTTGCTGCCCCCCTCTATCCCCACATAGTGGACGCCATCAATGTTCTCTAACCTGGGTATGACCTCGGTGAGGGCTATCTGCTGTAGTTCAAGAGTAGTAAGGTCGCCGATGAGGCTGAGGGACACCACCGAAAAAGCGTTAATGTCGATGGCGAAAAGCTGAGGGTTTTCCTCCAACCCGGCAATCTCAAGTATATCAGGGTCAATATCGCGCACTCCTGGGGGTAGGTCCAGCTCGCTGAGGCGCTCACTGATGGTGTCGTTCACCTTGCCCATGCTTGTGCCATATTCAAACTCGGCAAAGATGAAGGAATTGCCGTCGACAGAGGTGGAGACGATATGCCTCAGGCCGCCGATGTCCGAGATTGCGCCTTCAACGGGCACGCTAACCTCGTTCATTATTTCCTCAGGCGTCGCCCGAGGATATACGGTGACCACGGTGGTAATCGGGAGCTCTATGTCGGGGACCAGCTCCATTTTGAGGGCGAAGGTAGCCCAGATTGAAGCCAGGGTAACCACGGCGGCGATGAGAAAGGTGAGCCACCGCTTGTATAAAGCGAGTCTAGTCAGAAAACTCGTAGCAATTCCCCCTGTCTAATTTAAATCTGTGCGGAGAGCTATACTGATAGCTCCGGGGCCATCGTGAGTTCCGATCACAGGCCCCAATTCTGTGAGGCACATTCCGGCGCGGTCGAAGCAGGCACGGATCCCCTTCTCCAAAGCCGAGGCCTCCGGCGTTGCTTGAGAATTGACATCTGCGCTCAGCTTGCCGGAGATCTAAATACATAGGATAGGCACTGACCGGCCATACACCTGCACAAAATCGCCAATAGAGGGCTAACAGATAATCGGAGGCGTAGTAGCCTCCATAATTTACTATACAACTTCCTGTTGCTGATGTCCACCCCCCAGCCACACTCGATATCTGGCATGCTGAAGCTTATGGTAAAACGCCCAGCTGAACATAATGGGGCAAAAATTTGGGCAAGTTCATTTAGTAGTCAGGCATTTGATAATGACGCAGAGCCACAAAAGAGAGGCTGTCATCTCTGTTATCAACCGTCATAGGAGTGTGTTGGTGAGAAAAATAGGGAATGGCCCCGCCACTTCCTCTTTTTGCAAAAAAACAGGCGGGGCAAGATGCCCCGCCTGCCTCAAAACAGGATAGGTTTTAGGTCTTGGCTTGCTCTTTTTTGCGCAGTGCTTCGCGGCGAACGGCAAGCTTGGCCTGTTTCTGCTCCAAGGCGTCCTCCATCATCTGGCCAAACTCACAGCCGGCACATTGATAGAGGCGGGTGCAGAACCGATGGTTGACATCGCCCTTGAGCACGTAGCGACACATCCTCTGGGTGCCAGGCAGCGCCTTGAGCCTCTCTATGGCTTCGGTGACCTCTGGGGATTCCTGCGCCATCTTCTCCTGCATCATCTGGTCAAACTCGCAGCCAAGGCAGTCATAGTTGCGGGTGCAGATTCGGTAAGAGACCATCCCCATCCTCATCCACAGGCACTCCTTGGGCTTTGCCTCCTTCTCCTCTTCAGCCTCCACCACCGCCACCCCTGGCTCGCCTAGCGCCACCTTTGCCTTCTGAACCCAGATTCGGGCCTCGATATCGGCTGGGGAAGCCCTCTTCACCGCCTCGAATTCACGCAGCGCCTCGGCATATTGCCCTTTCTTGAAGAGCTCTTTGCCCCCCTCTAAGTGGAGGGGCACTTCCTCCTCGGCTATCGTTACGATCTCCGGAGCCTGCTCAACTATGACCTCCGCCTCTGCCTCCGCCTTAACCGTTGGCGCTCCAATTGTCTCCTCAATAAGCCTCTCCAGGTCCTCGGGGGCGAAGGGCTTGGTGAGATAATCAACCGCACCTACCTTCATCGTCTCCACCGCTGTCTCCACCGAGGGATAGGCGGTGATGATGATCGCCTTGAGATGGGGCCGTTGTGCCGTTGCCTCCTTTAGCACCTGGACGCCATCCTTACCCGGCAGCTTGAGGTCCAGAACCACAACGCCGTAGTCCTCATGTGTTATCTTCTCCAGGGCCTGTTCTCCGTCTCCCGCAGTGTCTACCTCAAAGCCACTGGTCTCCAACCAGTCCTTGAGGGCCTCCTGCATCACTTTCTCATCTTCTACTACCAAGATCGGCTTCGTCATTTTGTACCTCCTAGGGGTGGGATTTCAATCTTCTCTACATCACCCTCCACCTTTTTATATATGCAATTTTCGTGCCAAAATTTAGGTGGAGGCTCCCACATAGCCTCCACCTTTCTATAGGCGTCTTTGAGGACGGTAATCAATCAGGATTTGTCTATTTTCTTTACATTCATGCCAAAAGCCCTGGCCTTATTATAGAGGGTCATCCTGGTAACCCCCAATATCCTTGCCGCTTCGCTATAATTTCCCCCCGTTTGGGCGAGGACACCAAGTATATGTTCCCTCTCCACCTCCCTGAGATCTCTCAGCGAGGAGGGAAGGGGAGCCAGGTGTTCTTGGGGTAATTCGGCAAGGGTAATCACATTATCCTTGGCCAGGATGACCGCCCTTTCGATGGCGTTTTCCAGCTCCCGAACATTTCCCGGCCAGTGGTAATTCATGATAAAGTCCATGGCCTCAGGAGAGAATGTGCTGACCTCCTTCTGATTCTCCACTGCGAACTTGGCCAAGAAATGCTGTGCCAGAAGGGGTATGTCCTCTCTCCTCTCCTTCAATGAAGGCAGCTCGATGGTGACCACATTGAGTCGGTAATACAGGTCCTCGCGGAACCTGCCCTCCTTCACCGCCGTTTTCAGATCCTTGTTGGTGGCCGAAACTAGACGCGTATCCACCTTTACTGGTTCGGTGCCACCTACCCTAGTAATCTGCTTCTCCTCGAGGACGCGCAAAAGGTGAACCTGCATATTGGCGCTTATCTCGCCGATCTCGTCTAGAAAGAGGGTTCCCCTATGGGCCAGTTCAAATCTCCCCTTGCGCTGGGCCACGGCCCCGGTGAAGGCACCCCGCTCATGGCCGAAGAGTTCGCTCTCCAGGAGGCTTTCGGGAAGGGCAGCACAGCTCACCGCGACGAAGGGCTTATCCCGGCGTTGGCTCTGAGAGTGGACAGCGCGGGCAACCAGCTCCTTGCCGGTGCCGGTATCGCCAATGATGAGCACCGAGGCACTGCTCTTGGCCACCGTCTTGATCACCTCGATAACCTGCTGCATCTTGTGGCTCTTGGCGATGATGTTCTCGAAGTGGTGTCTCTCCTCCAGCCTCTGGCGAAGGGAGATATTCTCCTCCACCAGGTTCTGATGCTCCACCAATTTCTGGACCAGTAGCTCCAAGCGCTCGGGGCAGAAGGGCTTCTCGATGTAATCATAGGCCCCCTCCTTCATGGCGGAAATGGCGGTGGCAATGCTGCCGTAAGCGGTGACGATGATAACGTCGATGTTGGGGATGATCTCCTTGGCCCGCTTCATCAGTTCGATGCCATCCATCCCCGGCATCACCAGATCGGCGAGGACGACCCCCATCCTCTCCCTATCAATGAACTCCAGAGCCTGGAAGCCATTTTCGGCGGTGAAAACCTCATAGCCGCTCTCGGTGAGCCAGTCGCGAAGCGACTCGCGCACTAGGGCTTCATCATCGACAACCAAGACCTTAGCCTTTCTCTTCATGATACACCTCCAGATAGACACTGAAGATAGTTCCCTTTCCCACCTCGCTCTGCACCTCGATCCTTCCTTTGTGTCGCTCCATGATTCCATGGGCCACTGCCAGCCCCAAGCCAACCCCCTTCCCCTTCCCTTTGGTGGTGAAGAAGGGAGCAAAGAGCTTATTCAGGTTCTCCTTGGAGATACCACATCCCGTATCCTGGACATCTAACCTGACCCGATCATCGACCTCCAAACCGCGCAGGGTTATCTTGCCTCCATCGGGCATCGCCTGAATGGCATTTAGAATCAAATTGGTGAACACCTGCTGCATCTGGTCGAAATCGGCCATCACCCGAGGAAGGGAGGGGCTGATTTCCCTGAGCACCTCAATTTTCTGCAACTCCGCATGATGACCTACAATGGTCAGCACTTGATCGACGACCTTTTTCATGTCCACCGCTCCAAAGGAAGGCTCCGATTGACGGGCGAAGTCCAAGAGGCTGCGGATTATCTGAGAACTGCGGCTGATCTCGCCCTCCATCTTCTGCAGGTAAGTGGCCGCCTCCTCACGGGAAAAGGTCTCAACGCCTAGCTTCTTTGAGAGTAACCTGGTATATACCAGAACTCCAGCCAGAGGGTTGTTGATCTCATGGGCGATGGCAGCAGCCATCTGACCTAGGGAGGTGAGCTTCTCCGCATGGATAAGTTGCTCCTGGCTCTCCCTGAGTCGCTGCACGTAAAGCGTGAGTTCTTGATTAGCTGCCTCCAGCTCCAGCTTAGCCTTCCTCTCCGCTTCTAACCGATTCAATTGCAGTGCAATCAGCAGACTAACAAGAGCGGCAATGCCAAAAAAGGCAATCGCCCTAAATAGGGGGTCCGGGTATGGGGAGACCAGCAAAGCTCGGGGTAATAGGATGCCGAAGAAGACAAACGAAGCGATTAGAGCCCCCCAAACCCTGAACAACACAGCGGCATATAGCACCGGAATAAGAAGCAGCACCCGATGCAGGTCGTGGACAGTGGTGAAAAAGTTATCACCGTTCACGAAAATCCTATCGGCGTAGTAAACGAAAGCAAGAACCGCCATCAGAGCGGCGATTATCCAAAAATGAGGGCTTCGCACGCCTCTGGGTACATGGCTATCGGGTAGCCATTGAGCATCCTTTATTTTGGCAATGCCCTCTCTCCAGCGCCGTGTGCTCTTCGGCGCCGGTTCATTAGCAATGGCTTCTTCGTGGGGTATCTTAGCTCTTCCCTTCATCATGAACCCCCAAATAGACGCTGAAGGTAGTCCCCTTTCCCACCTCGCTCTGCACCTCAATCCTTCCCTGATGGCGACCAATAATGCCATGGACCACCGCCAGCCCAAGGCCGACCCCCTTCCCCTTCTCCTTGGTGGTGAAGAAGGGAGTGAAGAGCCTTGCCAGGTTCTCCTTGGAAATGCCACAGCCGGTATCCTGGATATCAATCTTTATCCAGTCTTTCTTGTCTTTAGCAGGCTGACCATCGGTGGCTAGCGTGGTGCGCAGGGTAAGCTCACCGCCTTCGGACATTGCCTGAATAGCGTTGAGGGTCAGGTTGATGAAAACTTGCTGCATCTGGTCGAAATCGGCCATCACCTTGGGCAGGGATGGCCTGAGTTCCTTTATCACCCTGATGTTTTGCAGCTCCGCCTGATGGCCTACCAGGGAGAGGGCCTGCTCAATGACGTTGTTGATGTCCACAAGACGCAGCATGGGCTTGGATTGGCGGGAAAAGTCGAGGAGGTTTCGGATTATTCTCGCACTATGGGTGATCTCCTCCTCCATCTTCGATAGGTAGCCCTGGGCCTCCTCGGTGGAGAAGGCATCGCCGCCCAGCTTTCGGGAGAGCAGCTTGGCATAGACCAGGACGCCTGCCAGAGGGTTGTTGATCTCGTGGGCGATGGCAGCAGCCATCTGGCCCAGGGAAGTAAGCTTCTCCGCCTGGATTAGGTCCGCCTGGGTGGCCTCCAGCTCACCTATCAGGTAGGGCCAGCACATCTCAGTTTCCGCCAGTCCCTGATATATAGCCGTAGCCATCTCGCGGCAAGAGGCATAGCCACAGGCGCCACAGTTGAGTTCATCCTCCGGCTTCATCTTGCCTGTCTGAGCGAGGATCTGCTTCAGCTCTTCCTTGCTGGGAGTGGGCAGGGTAGTTTGACGGTTGGTGAAGCGGCGGCTGAGGTCGAGGGTAGCATATTGAGCAAGGTCCCTCTCCGTTTGGTCAGTGTCTGCTTCCCTGGTGGCATATTCAATGATGATCTCACGACGCCTCAGAACACCCAGGTAGTTATCCATTGCTGGGCCACCGATGCATCCCTGGCAAAGGCGAATGTCTACAAACTTCGGCCTGATCTCACCGCTTGCGATGCCGCCAACTGACTCGGAGATGCGCCCCCTGCCTTCAACCATGATGACGTCACCGCTACACATTTCGTCGCAAAGGTTCACTAAGCTGATGAGGCCCGCTGATACTGGGAATATACGCCCCATGGAAGGCCGCGGACCGGAGAAGGGGTGCTCCTCCTCTAGATGAGGGTCGATCCCTTTTGCCGCCAGCATGTCTTTTAGCTCGGTGTAGGTCAGGGCGACATCGACGACCCCGGAAACCTTTTCATCCTGGATTTCCGCCTTCTTGGCCATGCAGGGTCCGATGAAGATCACCTTGGCCTCGGGGCTATAATGCCACTTTATCAACCTTCCCATGGCGATCATCGGGGAAACGATGGGGGCCAAGCGATCCAGCAATTGGTAATATTTCTCGACATAGGCCACGATGACAGGGCAGTGGCTTGACAGGATAGGTTTGCCCGTGTCTTCCCTCACCAACCGACTGTATTCTCGGGAGATGAGCTCGGCGCCAAAGGCAGCCTCCATCACCTCACTGAAGCCAAGCTTTTTGAGGGCACCAACAAGCTTCCCCGGGGCGATGTCAGGGAAGGCAGCAGGGAAAGAGGCGTCTAAGATGGCGATCACCGAGGGATATCCCGTCAGCAGTTGCCAGGCAGCCCCGGTATCGTTTTGTACCTGCTTTGCCTTTTGGGTGCAAACGTTGACACAGGTACCGCAGGCGACACACCGTTCCTTGATGACCTCGGCCTTGCCTTCCTTTACCCGAATGGCCCTTACTGGACACCTACGGATACAGGCATAGCAGCTTTTACATTTATCTCGGTCGGTAAATATGACAGCCATCCCTTAGCCCCTTTCTATTTTGTTTTTCTCCTCCACGATGGGGGAATCTTCAGCTCCTTCCTCAGGCTGGCCACAGAGCGACGGGAGACGGAGACCCCCATTTGCTCAAGCTTGGCCCTGATTGCCTCATCGGGGAGAGGCTCTTGCTCCAGAATCTCTTTGATCAATTCCTTCCTAAACCTCTTAGGTCGGGGGAAGAAGTCCTTGAGAGGTATTTCCCCCCAAGGAGTATCTATGCTCCTCCCACTGATGGCACGGCTGATGGAGCTGGGGGCAATCCCAATCCTTTTGGCAAGTTCCTTTTGGGTGAGGGGCAAAAGAGCCCTCACCTCGCCCGATTCCAGATAGAGGGCCTGCTTTTCCACGATCTGCTCCAGGATGCGATAAACCGTGTCCTTACGGCGATTAATGAGTTCCAGCTTCCGCAGTAGCTTCTTAATCTGCCTAGCCTCGGCGGCACTGAAGGCGCCCTCACTATCTAATTTCTCCCACATCTCATAATCGATGATGTACCTGCCCCGGACAAGGGCGGGAGAAAAATAGCCAATAGTAAAGCCTCCTGACCCCCTTTCCACCGAGGCGACCTTGGAATAGTGGATTCCAGGGGTCGAGAGGGCTGAGGGGTGATAGAACTCGCTCATTATCGAGAATTCATCCACCAGCTTGTTTATCCTCTCCACATATTCAAGCTCCAGGTCACAGTCACGGGCGATCTCCTGCATGGTGATCCCGGGTTCAGCATAGAGGAAATATCGTTTGAATTTCTCGAGCCCCATTATCCTTATGTGGTTGAGGATTTCCTCCCTGTTTTGAAGCATGGGCTCCACATCCAGGGAGCCCTTATCGGCGACCATCTCTTCCTTGAGCTCGAGGAAATGGGGGGAGATATCGGTTCTGGGGAACCTCTGGTAGCGGATGACCCCTTCCCTCTGGTAAAGCCTCCTGAAGAAGGGGCCCTTTTCTATCTCCAAAACGAGGCGCTGAAACTCCTCATCAGGAAGTTCCAGCAAATTGGCCAGCTCCATTCGAAAGAGCTGCCTCATCTCCTGTCGAACCTGAAGTGATTGGATCTGTTCTAGCTCAGCCATCTGTATAATTATTTTACTATTTTTTCGATAAATTGTCAATAAAATTAACAGGCCGGGGACTAAGCCCGGCCTGGAGTTGAGCACGTCATTTCCCCTTATAATGGCACTTCCACGGTTACCGTGGCCCCTTTACCCGGTTCCGAGTGTAGCGTTAAGCTGCCTCCGAGAAGCCGAGCCCGCTCCTCCATTCCCGCCAGTCCAAGCTTGCCCGAGCTGGCTAGATCGCTGAGCCTTTTTGGTAACTCAAAACCTTTACCATTGTCGGTAACGGTCAGGATGATCTTGTCATCGCCAAATTCCACGGTAACCCAGGCCCTTGACGCCTGGGCATGCTTGCACGCGTTCCTCAATGCCTCTTGAGCGATGCGGAACATCAACAGCTCAGCCTCAAGGCTGAAGCGGCGCTGAACGCCAATTACTGCCGTACCTATAGCTATGCCAAAGTGCCTTTGCAGCTCAGATGTTAGCCATTCCAGCGCTGCCAGCAGCCCTAGATCATCCAATACCGAGGGCCTCAGGTCCTGGCTGAAGCGGCGGACCCCTTTCAAGATGCTATCCAACTGTTGCCGCGCTTCCTCGAGACGCATGCTATCCCGCTTGGAGATCTGCGTGCTGGTAGAGATTATGTTGTCTATCCTGCGCGACAGGGCAATCAACTCCTGAGCCGTGTCGTCATGAAGTTCCCGAGCGATGCGTTTACGCTCCTCCTCCTGAGCCTGGGTTATTTGCTGCACGTAGAACCGCAGGTTATCCTCCATCCGCCTTTCCAGCGTGACATCCCGGGCAATGTGCTGAAAGCCCGTCGGTTGGCCATCTGTGGTCACCAGGCTGCTGGTGAGCCTCAAGATTGCCTGCGTACCGTCTCTTTTGACGACACGCTGCTCATACGGCTGTTCAAGAGGTTCGCCTTGGAGCAAACTTTCGCGCACCTCTTTGGCGACATCAAACCCCTTGTCATCGAGGAATGAAGCCACATTCATCCTGGTCAACTCCACCACGGTATATCCGGTAACCCCTTCTGTTGCATTATTGGCCGATATTACATTGCCCTCTAGATCGTGAACCCAGATGGCATCGTTGGCACCCTCAAATAATCCTCGGTAGTTTCTTTCCGAGACACGTAGCTGCTCGGCGATGAGTCGCTCCTGCTGGTACAGGCGGGCGTTCTCCAGTGAGATGCCTATCTCGTGGCCGATGGCGGCGAGGAGTTCAACCTCCTCAGCCGAAAATTGCCTGGGGCGACGCACCGCTACGCCAAGGGTGCCCACTACCTCTCCCTTGGATTTTAAGGGCACTATTACCTGGGCTTGCAAGCCCTCCTGCTTCACTGCCTCTCTAGTAAGCCTGGGGTCAGTGGAGGCATCCGCCACTAACAGTGGCTCTCCGGTCTGGGCAACCCGGCCGTTGAACCCTTCACCTATTTTCAGCCGGTCCACCCCGGCGGCAAATTCCTTCGATACCCCCCGGTAAAAATGGAGCTCAAGCTCCTGAGCCTCCCGATCCAAGAGGTATATCATAGCAACATCTACTTCCATTACCTCCATGACCTTGTCGGTGGCTCTATTCAGAACCTCTTGCAGCTCTAGAGATTGGCTGGCGGAGCTGAAAACGGCGTTTATGGCAGCAAGCCATTTCTCTCTACTGCTCAGGGCTTGAGCGTAGGATTGAAGTTCCTTTTGAGCCGCTTCTAGTTGTAAGGTGACCTGTTGTCGGCTCTCCGTTTCCCTTCTATATGTCTCAAACGCCAGGTTCACCAGACCGCCAACGAGGAGAACAGCGCCAGTCTCAACCAAGGCATTGGTGGGCTGGTGGGATACGAAAATGGCTCGAGGCAGCATAGCTAGGGCGGCAACTGCCAGGGCAACCATGCCCCATCTCAGGCGGAAGACGTAGCTAGCATAGGCCACGGGGAGGAGGAAAAGAATCCGATCTATGGCATGCCGGGTTAAGCCAAACTGAAGGTCAGTGGTCTCGGTACTGGGTGTCCCATACTCCACCACATAGTGAAGGATGGTGACAACGGCAAACATCGCCAGAATGATCCAGAGATGACGGTTTCGCCCAATCTTGGACAGTCGACTTGATGGTTGTGCACTCATCAGCACAAACTTCCTCTCCACGCAGGCACAGGCCGGGGGTCAATTCTAGGGCAGATCCTCCAGGGCAACCCATCCCTTTTTGAGCGCGTACAGCACAGCCTCGGTGCGTGAACCAACACCTAACTTATTGAAGATGTTCCCCAGATGGGCCTGAACCGTTCGCACGCTGAGAGAAAGCTCCTCAGCAATATCCTTATTGCTCATCCCTCTGCCTGCCAGCTTGACCACCTCCATCTCGCGCTCGCTCAAAGGCTCAGCTATTCGTCTCTCAGCAGGCTTGCCTGCAGGCATGAAGCTTTCTATGACCTTGCGGGTGATGGCAGGGTGGAGCACCGACTCTCCAGCGTAAACAGCCCGGATGGCATCAATCAGCTCACGGCCCCGCACATTCTTCAACAAGTACCCTGCAGCTCCAGCCTCCAACAGGGCAAATATATACTGGTCGTCATCATAGGCAGTGAGTACTAGCACTGCGGTGGCCGGGTACAGTTCCTTGATCTGCTTTGTAGCCTCAATGCCATTGAGCTTGGGCATGGCAATATCTATGATAACCACGTCCGGGCGCAGCTTGGTTGCTAACTGAATGGCCTCCTCTCCGTCGCCGGCCTCGCCAACTACCTCCATGTCCGGTTCATGCTGCACAAGCTCGCGAGTGCCCTCTCGCACGATCACATGATCCTCAGCGAGCAGAACCCTGATCTTAGCCATAAGATACCCTCAAACTTTGCTCTGCTAAGATTATAACTCACATTGTCGAGAGCTGCAATTTAGGCGGTGATGCGGGCAAAATTGCCTAGTTCCAGCATGTCTGGTTAGTGAAAATGCCTAAAGGGAAGGTTCTTAGATTAAGCCTTTCCCACAGCCAAAAATGGGCACTGTTTCGGATGGCACCGGGCATAGGACATGGTAAGTTAGTATTGGGGTTGAAGCAGTGGAGTGGTTCCCCTTAGAAAGGAGGCTGGGAGATGGGAATGAAGGCTTATTTCATGATCGATGTGGCGGATGAGGTCCGTGAGGAGGGTCGTTGGGCAGATGCAGAGAGTGAGTTGGAGACTATCCCTGAGGTGGAGACGATTGAGCCAGTTTCAGGGTCATGTGATTTCCTGGTAAAGGCGGATGTGCCAATAAGGGCCATCTTCGTAGCCAACAAGATACGGGCTATGGAATGGGTAAAACGCCTGCGCATCCTCAGGGTTGAGCCTATCGAACCAGAGGTGAAGCCCACCCTCAGCGAGATCGTGGCCGAACAACGCAAGGCACCAAAGATTAGTGAGCAGATTAAGAGTCGAGCCAAGAAGGGATAACCCGTACCAGACTTTCCTCAGGGAAGGATCAAGGGAAAGGAGGTAAGGACATGGGGACCAAGGCTTACTTTATGATCAACGTGGATAGCCAGACTGCTCAACTGGACAACTACCATGTAGGAGCGGTCAATGAGCTGATGGCAATACCCGAAGTGGAGTGTGTGGAGCCAGTTTCCGGGATCTATGACCTCATGGTCAAGGTGGATGTGCCGATAAGGGTCATCCTCGTGGCCAACAAGATACTGGCGAAGGAATGGGTGAAACGTCTCCACGTGCTTAAGGTTGAGCCCACTGAGCGTAAGAGGGCTGAGCCTATTGAGCATGAGAGGGTCTCAGCACCATCGGTTAAGGAGGTTATGCAATCTTAGGCCAATTAGATATTAATAATAAGGAAGGGAAAATGTAGCATGGGAAATAAAGTTTACTTCATGATCAAGACGGTTGAGGAAGCCGGTAAAGCGGGTTATGAAGAGGCGCTAAAAGGGCTGGAGGCGATACCCGAAGTAGAATCCATTGAGTCCGTATCAGGGGATTATGACCTTGTGGCCCGGGTAGATGTCCCGAAAAGGGTAGTCCCAATTGCCAATAAGATACTGGAAAATGGAGGGATCAAGCGTATCGAGATCCTCAGGGTTGAGCCTCTTGAACCAAATCCTTTCATGGAGGAGGTATGCTCTATTCCGGGGGGCGAAGGCGTTCTCTGGTGTGCCCAGTGCGGGTTGTGCTCAGCCAGCTGTCCCAACGTAGCCCAAATGGACTATTCGCCCCGAAAAATCATCGCCTTGATCCGGGCTGGAAAGCGCAACGAGGTCCTGAGCAGCAATTCCATGGGGGTCTGTTTGTCTTGTTACCTTTGCACTGTGCGCTGCCCCCGGGAGGTTAAGATAACCGAGTTGATGCACACCCTCGAAGGTTTGGCAGTCCGTCACAAACTAAGCAGCCCAAAGACATCCACCCCGACGATGCACAGGTTTTTCGTTAACTCCATCAAGAAAAATGGGCGCGTTCATGAGCTGGGACTCATGATCAGATTCTACTTTAGAACCAATCCCTTTGCTGCCATCAAGATGCTCCCAGTAGCGCTCAAGCTGCTGCTACACGGACGCCTGCCTCTTAGAGCGAAAAAGATAAAAGGAACCGAGCAAATCAAAGCCATCCTCGACGAGACCCAGGTTATGGGAGGTGCTCTATGAAACACTACTCTTACTTCCCGGGCTGCTCCTCAGAAGCTACGGGAGTGGCTTATGGCCTTTCCACACAAGCGATATGCGAGCCTCTAGGAATGGAATTGAGCGAACTGGAGGACTGGAACTGCTGTGGCTCAACACCCTATGGCTCTACGGATGAACTGGAGGCTGTTTGCATCGCAACCCGAAATCTGGCTCTATCTGAGGAGAAGGGGCTTGATCTGGTAACCCCCTGCAGTTCCTGCTACCTTACCCTCAATATGGCGAATTCTAACCTCAAGCTCTATCCTGAGCTAAAGGACAACGTGGACCGTATCATGGCCGCTGCCGACCTGAAGTATCGAGGGACAATTAGGGTAAGGCACTTGGCCGAGGCTATCCTGAACGATATCGGGCTTGATGCAATCGAGTCCAAGGTAGTGAACAGACTCGATGGCCTCAAGGTGGCTCCTTACTATGGTTGCCAGCTGGTTAGGCCAGGGCTGGGCTTCGATGACCCAGAAAACCCCCAGTCGTTAGATCGGTTAGTAGAGAGCCTGGGAGCCGAGCCTACGCTTTTCCCCTTGAAAAGCCGCTGCTGCGGTGGCTCTCTGATGATATCTGAGCCGGACCTGGCCTTGGGCCTAGTTCGCCAGCTGCTGGATAGCGCCTCAGCCAATGGGGCAGAATGCATCATCACTGCCTGTCCCCTATGTCAGACAAACCTCGACGTTTATCAGGGCATGGTCAATGCCAGGTTCAAGACCAAATTTGAAATCCCCATCCTTTTCTTCACCCAGCTGATGGGGATCGCCTTTGGCATCAACGGCAAAGCACTAGGCTTGGATAAGGGAGTGATCTCGGCAAAAAGGGTGCTTAAGCCATTCCAAGTCGTGGCAAAATAGGAGGCTTTTATGGAGAAGAAAGTTGGCGTATATATCTGCCACTGCGGAAGCAATATCGCAGGCACAGTGGATGTGGAGGAGGTGACCAGGTTTGCCCAGGGATTGGACTCAGTGGCGGTGGCACGAAACTATAAATACATGTGCTCCGATCCCGGCATGGACCTCATCAAGAAAGATATCAAGGAGATGGGGGTTAACCGGGTTGTTGTTGC
>Ga0180438_10005809_pt1 | contig 16968 bp, 14 predicted proteins | sample SS_ome_12_FD_132455 | JGI IMG/M metagenome (GOLD analysis project Ga0180438, IMG submission 132455) | Hypersaline lake sediment archaeal communities from the Salton Sea, California, USA - SS_3_D_2 metaG | ecosystem: Environmental > Aquatic > Non-marine Saline and Alkaline > Hypersaline >...
GAAGCTTCCCCGAAAGCCAGCTACCGCCGGTACCGCCAGTTCCCAGCCTTGGAGGGAAGGAAAATCCCGTGGCTTTCGGATCCCAGGAACTCTTCGCCGTCGACGAGGAGCTGTCCGCGGGAAAGGACCTTCTTGACCCTGCCGAGCAGCTCCTGTCCTTCGAACAGCGTGTAGGAGGCATTGCTGTGCTGATTGGATGTGCCGACCGTCCAGCTTTCCCTCGGATCGAAAACCACCACGTCCGCGTCGGAGCCCGGTTCCAGCCTGCCCTTCCTGGGATACAGGCCCATGATGCGGGCTGTGTTCTCCGCCATGAGAGCAGCCACCTCGTTCGCCGTGATCAAACCCCGGTTTACTCCGAAGTGCCAGACCACCGGCAGCATCGTCTCCACCTCCGGGGATCCGTAAGCCGCATCGAAAAAATCGTCCTCTACCTTCTTGTCCTTGGGTGCATGGTCGCTCCCGATCGAATCGAACACACCCTCCTGCATGGCCGTCCACAGAGCCATGCGGTCGCCCTCTGTCTTGATCGACGGACCTACTTTGCCGAGCGGCCCGCGCGCTTTGAGGATTTCCCAGGTAAGACCCAGGTACTGGGGGCAGGTTTCGGCGATCACCGCATAGCCCATCCGCTTGAGGAAACGGATTACCTGAATACCTTCGGCCGAGGAGATATGAGGGATATACACCGGGCAGTTCATCAGCCGCCCGATGTACACTGCCCGGAAGATTCCTTCCGCCTCGGCGATGTCCGGACTCGTCTCCAGAAATCTTTCGGCGAAGTTCGCCTTTTCGGCCAGCATTCTGTCCATGATGTAGTCGATGGCCAAACCGGTTTCCGCGTGCACGCAGACCATGCCTCCGTGCTTGCTCACGATATCCATGGTTTTGGCCATGGCATAGTCATCCGTCATCCAGCCGAGCTTGGCGTAGGCCATAAACACCTTGAAGGAGGTGACGCCCATCGTGAAGGCCTCTGGAATTTCATCAGCCTGCTTCAGAGTCTCGAACAATCCGCCGTGGAGGGCGAAATCGATGCAGGAGGTTGCTTCCCCCTCCTCCTTGAACTCCTTGATCTTGGCGATCAGGCTGTTCCCCGGCCGGGCGTAGGCGTAATGGATCACGGTGGTTACCCCGCCGAAGGCGGCGCTTCGAGCCGTGTCAGCAATGGAATCCAGATAAACCGGATGGGTATGGGGATCGATCGCTCCGGGCAGAAGATAGCACCCCTCAGCATCGATCGTGGTTTTTGCCTTCCCCTGGCCGGGTTGGATGACGGCGGAAATCTTGCCGTCGGATATGGCCAAATCGGCACGAACAGTCTTTTCGGGATAAACGAGCATCCCGCCCGTTATGACACAGTCATGGCTCATTTCAGCCTCCATTATCAGCTTTTGGTCGGTAGAATATCCGGTTGACTCAACCTGTGTCAACGTGAATCCGGCGGCGGACTCCAAGATCGATAGTCCGCCGGGGTGTCGATGTCGTGGAGGATTCCCTGTTCATCCACCGGTACGATCAACGTGGGTACTTCAGCCAGCACGTCCCGCAAGGTTTTGGCAACATCCGTCTGGAGAATCCTGGCTCGCATCTGCGAAGACAGAAGCAGGGGATGGCCCTTCTTGCCCTTGAACTGTGGAATAACTCCGTAGGCTCTCTCTCCGGGGGCGAATGCGGAGCTCAGCCGAGCGTTCCATTCCAGCAGATCCCTGTATACGGCTTGGCCAACACCCGGCATGTCGGCCAAGGCGAGGAAAAAGGCCCCCTCTGCGACGGCTTGTACGCCCCTCTGTATGGAGGAGAACATCCCCTCCTGGTAGTTGGTATTTATCACCACCTCAACCTGCGGCCAATCCTCAAAAACGTCGACCAGCTCTTCGGCACGAAAACCGGCCACCAAGACAAGTCGGGCACAGAGCTTCCGGGCTGTTCTCACACAGTGCTCTATGATCGTCGAAGAACCCCACGGCAGCATCATCTTCCAGGAATCCATACGGGTCGAACTGCCCGCCGCCAACATCACACACTCGACTTGCGCCATGACGGTAGAAGAATATACCAACCTCGGGCAAAGCATCAATTCATTCCCCGGTGATGATTTTTCTGCTTTTTTTTAATGAAAATGCACGAAACGGTCTTGACAATTCTTTTCGACTATGCGATAGTCCCTGCAATTTAGAATCGAGGAAGAACTGGAAAAAGTGCGCAGGCGAATCAAACTACCAAGCAGTATAACGAGGCTCCGGAATTTCCGGAGTTTTTTTTTAACCTTTGAGGTATCAAGAGGAGAGCCTATGGCTCTCCTTTTTTTTCAAGCCTTGCAAAGGGCTGTCCCCGTTGTCGGGGGCAGCCCTTTTTTTTCAGCCGGCGGGGCGGGTATTCGCACGACTGGACCCGCACAGGGATGAGTAGCAAATCAACAGTGGGAGGGAAGAATGAAAACGAGCTTTTTTAGAAACCTGGAATCGACCTGCAGGGAGAAGCAGAGTCTGCTCTGCGTCGGTTTGGATCCGCGCTTCGAGCACACAGATCCTAAAAGCGCGGCGCGAATGACTCTGGAGCGGAACCGGAAGGTAATCGAGCAGACCATGCCCTATGCGGCCTGCTACAAGCCGAACATCGCCTTCTACGAGGCATACGGTCCGGCAGGGCTCGAGGCACTGCGAGCAACTCTGGATCTGATTCCCGAAGGCATGCCGGTGATCCTGGATGCCAAACGAAACGATATCGGCCAGACCGCCTCAGCCTATGCCCGGGCGATCTTCGAACACTACGTCGTCGATTCGGTCACGCTGAATCCCTACCTGGGACGGGAGTCGATTCAGCCGTTCCTCGCCTACAAAGGCAAGGGCCTGTTCCTGCTCTGCCGTACCTCCAACCCCGAATCCGGAGATCTGCAGAGCCTTGAGGTCCGACGAAGGCACATGGACGGAGCGGCCGGCCGGAGGAGCTGGCCTCTATACCTCGAGATCGCCCGGGAGGTGTGCAGCTGGTCCCCCGATATCGGATTGGTCATCGGGGCCACCGATCCCGAAGCCCTGGAGACGGTCCGGGATGAACTTCCCGGAGCGTGGATTCTCTGCCCCGGCATCGGAGCTCAAGGCGGCAGCATGGAGGCCGCCATCCGGGCAGGACTGCGGGAGGACGGCTTAGGGCTCCTACTGGTCGTGGGAAGGAGCATCTACCAGGACGAGAATCCCGGGCAGAGGGCGAGTCAGTTCCGTGAACGGATAAACTGGGAGGTCGCAGGTTCTAGAAATCATCACCAAACCCGAGCCCTAAAAAGAGAGATCCGCCGGGTCGCTCTTCTCAAACAGATCATCGACCAGGGTTGCCTCAAGTTCGGATCTTTCCGCCTGAAATCCGGAAAAGTTTCTCCCCACTACCTGGACCTTCGCCAGATCATCTCCAGTCCCCGACTTCTGGCCGGCGTAGCCGAAGCCTATGAGCTTCTGCTGCGTCCTCTGACATTCGACCGAATCGCCGCCATTCCGGTGGCCGCCGTTCCTCTGGCCGCCGCCGCATCCCTGCGCCTGGGAAAACCCTTTATCTACCCAAGAATCACGGCGAAGGATCATGGCACGGGGAACTCTATCGAAGGCTATTTCCAACCCGGGGAACGGGTGGTACTCCTGGACGACGTGATCAGCTCCGCCCAGAGCAAGCTCGAGGCCATCGCAATTCTAGAAGCCGCCGGCCTGGAGGTGACAGACCTGGTCGTCCTTGTAGACCGGGAGAGCGGCGGCCGGGAAGAGGTCGAACGCCGGGGGGTACGCTTCCACGCCTTCGCGGGGATTTCAGAACTGCTGGAACTGGCTCGCTGCCAAAAACGGCTCGCCGAGCGCCAAAACGAGGAGGTAACCGTATGATACCGAAAGACGAGATCCGAGGCCGGCTGTGCGCAGGGGGTTTTAAAATAGCCACGGTCTCCGGCATTTTAACCACCCGTCCCGGCATGATCGAATGGATCGACCGTATGGTTCCGGAAGTCGAGATCATCACCACGAAGAGCTATCAGGTACGTCCCAATGCGGGCTACCGGGAGCCTGTTCTCCTCGAGAAAGAGGTAGGCTGCTTCGCCAACGCCGTGGGTCTGCGAAATCCGGGAATGGAAGCTGGAATCCGCGAGCTTACCAATCTGCGCCGGAAGCACAAATTCCGCGCCCTGCTCAACGTCTCTCTTTCCGCCAACGGTATAGCGGATTTTATCGAACTGGTCCGATGTTTCGCCCCTGTAGCGGATATCCTGGAACTGAACTTCTCCTGCCCCCATGCGGCCAGCGGCTACGGCTCCAGCATAGGAAGTGACCCGCGGATCGTCTCGGAGTATATACGAGGGATTCGCGGTGCAACGACAGCTGCGCTTTTCGCGAAGCTCTCACCCAACGTCGCGAACATCGGAGAAATCGCCCGGGCCGCGGTTGCTGCCGGTGCCGACGGTATATGTGCGATCAACACCGTAGGACCGGAGCAGTTCCGGGAGCCCGGCAGCGGCAAGCCGATCCTGTCCAATCCGAACGGCGGCAAGGGCGGCAAATCCGGGGAGTGGATCAAGGAGAAGGCAATCGAAAGCGTTGCGGAGATCCGTCTCGCCATCGGCCCGCACATTCCGATTATCGGGATCGGCGGGATCTCCTCGGCAGTGGATATCCGCCGGATGAAAGGGGCAGGGGCGAACGTGGTCGGACTGGGAAGTGTGTTTGCCCGCGTTCCCCGCCAGGACCTCATTCCTCTGTACGTCGGGGCGTTGAGAGCAGACTTCGAAGAGGAGCAAAAAAATGCGGACACCTTCCTGTCCACCGAACCACTGATGAAGTACCGAACTTTCCGCATACGGGAGATCCGGGAGTTCGGTGAAACGCTTCGGATGATCATCCTGGACGGCGAATTGTCCGCTTACGCCAGTCAATACGCCTTTCTGTTTCTACCCGGCGCCGGTGAAAAACCCTTCTCCATTGCCTGCTGCCGGCCGGCGACCTTTCTGGTTCGCAGGCGGGGCCCGTTTACCGACGCCCTGTTCCGATTAGCGGCGGGGGAACGGCTCCTGCTTCGAGGTCCCTATGGGGCCGAGATGCCGGAAAGCGCCGGGTCGAAGGCCTTCATCGCAGCCGGAGGTACGGGAATCGCCCTGGCCCCGCTGCTGACTCAAGCCCTTGCCGATCAGGGTAAGGAGGTCATACTGCTTTTCGGATCGACTCGGGAGGAGGATCTGGAGATCCTGTCCGCACTGAGTTTACCCTCCCGGCAAGTAGCGGTGGCGGACCGCGGCCGGCCCGCACGGATTTTGGATCACCTCCCGGAACTCCTCGGCAGACAGGCCGCTGCGGACAGCTGCTTCTACAACGTCGGACCTCAGGGATTCCTGGCACGGGCCTGTCGCGGGGAACTTGCTCTGGGTGCTTCAGCTTCACAGATCTACCTGTCCCTGGAAACCCCCTCGCTATGCGGTGTGGGATTGTGCGGATCCTGCGAATGCGGAGGCCGCCTGCTCTGCAAGGAGGGCACCTTCGTGAGCCTGCAGCACCTGGAGAGGCATGGCCTGAGTCCGGACACTTTTCCGGATCCGTCGCCGGAAAAGGTGCACCGCTCATCCGACCGCCGAGGAGCTGCGCTGCTCAGCAGCTAAGTGTCTTTGTGCTTCCCGGCGAGCGTCTCTGCGACCCGAAAAAACATGATCCACGCTCCCGCCAAACCGAAACCGGCTATCACTAGGGGAGCTGTCTGCAATCCAAGACCCTGAGCAAACACCCCGATCAACAGAGGACTCGACATTGAGCCGATATCACCCGTGAGGTGCCATATGCCCAGAAACTCGCCGGTGGAGGCGCGGGGGGAAAGATCCGCACCCAGGGTGAGAACAATTCCGCTGCCCAGGCCGTTTCCGATACCGGCCAGCAGGCTCACCAGCAACAACCCGGAAAAACCTCCGGTGAGCGGAATCAGAGCCACGCCGACGGACTGCAGAAGGAGGCAGGGAACGGCGGTCCACTTTCTACCGAGTCGATCCATGAGGATACCGGCGGGATAAACCAGCAGCAGTTCTATAGCCCTGGAAAGTCCGAAGATCAAACCAATTGCCGCCACATCCAATGCGATACGTTCTCCCCACAGGGGAATAAGTGTCTGCCGGCCGATACGCAGCATCTGCAGCGTAATCACCACCAGGCCAACCAGGAGAAAAGACCGTCCCTTGCCCTGCAGCGTTCGCAGGAAGGGGATACCCGGAGCCTGGAAAGGCTCACCCTTCTGCTCCCGGCTCCGCAGGCGATAATGGGAGGAACCCATCAACAGTAAGATTACAGCAACAAAGCATACTATGGCCTGGCCGAAGTAGACGGACTGCAGACCGTATATCTTGCCCATATAACCTCCGGCGATCGGTCCGAGCACCCAGCCGATCCGATTGGTCCCTCCAACCAAGGCCATTGCCCGGCCGCGCCGATAGGACGGAAGGTTCTGGCGGATATGAGCCTGAATGGAGAGCACCCACAATACGTGCATCGCCCCCATGGCAAGGGTTAAAAGCGCCAAAGGCACGAGCCTGCCAACGAATCCCGTAGCCGTAGCCACCAAGCCGGCCGCTACGGCGGCGAACACCAGGACCGGCAGTCTGCCCACCCGCGAGATGATTGCCCCGGCGGGCAGATCGAACAGAAGGGACCCTGTACCGCGCATCGAGACGATCACCCCGGTGACGCCCAGTCCGGCCGCAAGGGATCGGGCAAAGAGTGGAAGCACGGGCACAATCATTCCGTATCCGAACATGATGCACAAGGTGGGAAGGTAGAGGGGTAGAATCAGAGAGGCGAGGCCTATCTCTCCCGGAGTTTTTTCAACGTTCATTTGGGCGGGCGTATCCGAAATTGGAATCGATCACAGCTAGAGGAGTCCTACCCTGTCGTTGAACTCCTCGATCAGGGAATCGATCGGATCTATCTGTTTTTGGATCTTCTGCCAGTATTCGGGCTCATACCACTGATCCATAATCTGTTCATAGGTCTTTCCCTGCTGTTCGACCCAGGTAAAGTACTTGAGATTGTGGACCCGCCGGCGATCCAGGTAGGTGAGCTCCCGCAGGTTGTCGGTACTCGCCCCCGCAAGGTAGCGGGCGAAATCCGCCGCGGCATTCACCTCCCCATAGGTACCGAAGCTGGCGTGCATCTCCTTGAGCCGGCTCCCGTAAAGTTCCATGGAGTCCGTAAACACCGTCAGGATCACCTCATTGCCGGTCAGCTCGTAGTACTTGGCGTATTTGATCGCCGAGAGCAGATTACCGATACTGGAGAATCCGAGAAGATCTAAATTTTCCACCAACGGCTTGGACACGCCCCGCCGCAGAAGGTGTTTGTGTCCTTCCTTCTCGTTAAACAACCGAGCCAGGCTGACCACGGCGTTGTCGTCGATAGCCATGATCATATCCGTGTTCCTGAGGTTGTGGATCCACGGCACATGTTTGTCCCCGATGCCCTCGATCCTGTGGGCACCGAAGCCGTTTTCCAGCAAAGTCGGACATTGAAGGGCTTCACTGGCCGCGATTCGGCTTTCCTGGTAGCGGGTTTTCAGATAATCCCCGCAGCCGATGGTACCGGCCGAGCCGGTAGCGATCGCCATCCCGTGGTAGCTCTGCCAACTTTCAAGCTCCCTCTCCAGCACCTCTTCCATGGCGTGGCCGGTTACGTCGTAGTGCCAGAGGTAGTTTCCAAACTCGTCGAACTGGTTGAAGATGACCAGATCCTCTCCGGAGCTCTTCAGCTCCCAGCACTTGTCGAAGATCTCCTTGACATTGGATTCGCTTCCCGGGGTCGCGATCACCTCCCCGGCAACCTTGGACAGCCATTCGAAGCGTTCCCGGCTCATCTGTTCAGGGAGAATGGCCACGGACTGGCAGGCCAGGAGAGTCGAGTCGTAGGCTCCGCCCCGGCAGTAGTTTCCGGTAGAGGGCCAGACCGCCTTCTGGGAGGTCGGATCGAACTGGCCGGTAATCAAGCGGGGAACCAGGCAGCCGAAGGCGGCCCCCACTTTGTGCGCCCCGGTGGGAAACCACTTCCCCACCAGCCCGATAATCCGAGCCGGCACGCCGGTCAGGGACTCAGGCATTTCCATATAGTTGACAAAACCGAATCTCCCACCCTTGGGTACGGGCTCGTTTTTCCAGGTTATACGGAAAAGGTTGCGGGGGTGGATATCCCAGAGACCAATGCCTTGCAGCTCCTTCTGTATGGCCTCCGGAACCAGACTCGGGTCCTTCATCTGGCGGAAGGTCGGAATTATGATGTTCCGCTGCCGAGCCCGCTCCACAGTGCGCTCCAGCTTGTCGTAAAATACCTCCAGGTCGATCATTGCCAACGTCCTTTCTCCGACTATTGTTAATCCGAATTCCTGTTTTCCACAAGCCTACCTGTGGCCCGGGGCGCGTTGAAATACGGGGGAGGGCGGAAGCTTCTGGCAAAAAAAACAGCGGGGAGTTTTGAAAAACCTCTTGGTTTACGATAAATTTAATGACAGCATGAGCTCACACAGGGGATTCACGGCCATCGTTCTCACCGCACTTACCTGCCTGTCGATCATGGCCACGCTCAGCTGTAATGTCTCCCCGGTAACCGGACGATTCACCTACATCGTCAAATACGAAGTAACGACCAACGCTCCGGCTATTGTTGATATACGATACACGGACGAAAACGGCGTCCTGCCTCTGCCTGGATCTCCTCAAGTTTCCGCGCTGAGCTTTGATGCAACAACTCCATGGATTTACGAGTTTCCAACCGCTTTTACCTACGCCTATGACTCACCCTTCTATGCGTTTCTTGAGGTAGATGCCACATCTCTGCCGAACTCGGGAGACAAAGTCACCGTGAAAATACTCTGGAAGGACTACCGTGTCGACTTTCAGGAGAAAGTACTCGTATATGGGGACCTGGAAAACACGGGAGCACCTCCATCGGATCCGCTACAGCTCTACAGTCCCGAGCTTCCCCGTCCATAACCGAGCCGACTGACTGCAGATTTTGAGCGGGTTTATGATCTATCGCCGTCCCCGCTCCGCCGTTCCGTCGAACCGAAACGTCGAAATCCGGTGAATTCGATCAAACTTTTCTCAAGCGTAGCCTTGCGAAATTGCCCAGAAGCGATAATAGTATTCCCAGGGTATGGGAAAAACAGCAATCTCCGACAGCCGAACGAAGAACCGCGTCATCGACAACATCATCGATGCCATCGTAACCCGCCAAGGCTTCCTTCTGCTCGGACATCAAACCCCGGATGAAGACTGCATCGCCTCCATGGTTGCCTTTGCTCTCTTGGGGGCGAAGTTCTCCAAGCATATCTGCATCTATCTGGGAAAACAAATCCACGAACACTTCCAGTACCTGCTCAACATCTGCACCTACAACTCGATCCCCATCCTCTATCAGGATGATGCCCTTGCCGCGCCGATCGACACGGTGGTTCTGTTCGATACGGCAAAACCAACCATGATCGAAGCCAATGTCCCGGTCAGGAACTTAATCGAAGATAGGGGCACGCTGAGGATCGAGATCGATCATCACCTCGGTTCGGACAGCGACTATTTCGGCCAGAAAGACTACTGCCTGGTCACCGAGGCTTCTTCCTCCGGAGAGCTGGTGGGTCAGATTCTGCTCAGGCTTAAGGAAAACAAGAGACTCCTCAAACGTTTCCAGATCAACGATCTGGCCTCCCGAAATATCGTCCTAGCCATCCTGACAGGCATCATCGGGGATTCCAAGATGGGCATGTATCTGAAAAGCGAGCGGGAGAAGGAGTACTATAGGGTTTTCAGTGCCATGTTCAACGAGATGCTCGCTCAAAAAACAACCCGCCGGACAAACTTCTCCGACATGCAGCAGGTGTTTCGGGAGATTCAGAGGCTGTCGAGAAACGAGGAGAAGTGTTTCAACTACTTCATAGAGCGCAAGCGCTTTTCCGCGAAGATAGGCTATGTCATTTTGGGGGGCCGGGATATTGACAAGTTGAGCAGGGAGTTCGACAACGACACCATCGTCTCAGTGGCGCGGGGCGTTGCGGATATCCTGGCGGAGGAGAGCAAGTGGCTGGGATTGGTCTGCTACTCAGATCCCCCGGATCAATCCGATCTGGTCCAATTTCGTCTGCGGCGCAGCCACCTGTACAAAGCAATCGATCTGCGCACCGTGCTGAAGATCTTCTCAATATCCAACGGCGGAGGACACGAAGGAGCCATCGGCTTTCGCATTCCCAAATCCGAGATCGACGATCTGGAAGACTACGTTACCGAACTGATTCGGGGTATCGAGGATTTGATCGAAACCTGAGACCGGGTACCGTGGATCAGGGGTTTCCTTTTTTCCCGGCCTTGATCAGCCGCTCGATTTCTCCGCTTCTCAAGAGCTTTCCGAAGGCATCCACGATCTGCGGATCGAACTGCTTGCCCGCATTCTTCTCGATCTCATGAAAGGCACTCTGGTAGTCTCTCTTTTTCCTGTAGGGACGATCGCTGGTCATGGCATCGAAGGCATCGGCTACCGATATTATCCTTCCCGGAAGAGGGATCGTTTCTCCGCCGATTTTCTCAGGGTACCCCTGTCCGTCGAAACGTTCGTGATGGTGCAGCACGCAGGGCAGCGCCTGTTCCAGATACCCGATGTTGTCCAGGATGTGCTTGCCCTTGGCAGGATGCTCCTGAATCTGGAGGATCTCCCCGACCTCCAGAGGCCCGGGTTTGCGCAATACCGCATCGGGTACGCCGATCTTGCCCACGTCGTGGAGAAGCGCGCCGATCTCGATCGTGAACAGATCCTCCTCATCCAGCTCCATCTTCTCAGAAATGCTCTTGGCAATACTCATGGCAATGGCGGTGACCCTCTCCGTGTGCCCGTGAGTGTAGGGGTCCCGCGCCTCCAGGGTGTTCACGACGGCATTCACCGTGTCCCGATAGGCCTGTTTCAGCTCCCGGTTCTTGTGCTGCAGCTCGCTGATCATGAGCGCCCCGGTCCCCCGCAGCCGCGCGCTCAGTTCCCGCATCATGGCGTAGGCCAAGAGCGGAGCCTTGTTCAGCAGAATCGAAAAATCGACCCGGGAGATCTCCAACAGTACCGTTGATTCCAGAGCCACGGCGCTGGCGGAGCGGGGGCCCTGATCCAGCAGGGCCATTTCTCCGAAGAAATCCCCGTCGTGTTGGATGGCCAGCACCATCTCCTCGCCATCCTCGAACTTCTTAGTGATGGCTACTTTGCCCTTCTGGATGATATAGAAGGTATCGGCGACCGTGTCCTCCCGGATGATTATATCCCCCTTACCGTGTCTCTTGGTCGCAGCAAAGCGGGCGATCATACGCAGATCCCGTTTGGACATTTCTGAGAAAAATTGAATGCTCCTGAGCTCATCGAGTCCCGGTCTGTTCACGATTCCTTCGATTCCTACTGGAATTTTCGGCTCGACTATCCTTTATCACCAGTCGGGAGCTCAGGCTGATCTTTACTGTGGTACAGCAACATCGGCGGGATTAGTGTCCAGATCGCCAGGATGACCGACCCGTACCAGGGCTCGTAGATCGGAGCATCGAGAAAGCGTACCGGACCCTGACCGAGCGCATAGATCCAGACCACCATGGACAGAGTGGAAACTGCAAGTTGTCCCCCGGAGCGAACGCCCATGGCTGTGTACAGATACAGGGGCGTGATCCCTATGAGCAGCAGGCTGATCACCAGGTGGGGTACCAGGCGATCCGGTAAAACTCCCTGCAGGAAGATGAACACGGCAATGATCTCGCTGGGAATGAGCTTCAGCAACGCTTTTATGAAGGAGTTGTCCTCCCGTTTAATGGCTCTGCCCATCATTGTCCTCCTTCCACCGTATGCCGGTGGTTTTTAAGCACGAAGGCCTAAGCGGTTCTCACAAAACTCTACAGTTTCAGCAGCCGCTTCACCGCCTCCACGGTCGGCTCAATCACCGGGGCTTCCGGCACGATCCGCTGCACGGCGGCGACATCCTTGAGACCGCAGCCCGTGGAAAGCACAAGCACCGGCTCTTCTTTGCCTATCTGTCCTGTCCGGACGGCCCGGAGGTACCCTGCATAGGCCGCGGCTGCGGCCGGTTCGGCGAACACCCCGACCTGTCCCAACTCCACCACAGCGTTTAAGATCTGCTCGTCCTTCACGGTGATGTAGGCGCCGCCTGTTTCGCGAGCCGCCCGTAAAGCCCGCACGCCGTCGGCGGGCATATCTACGCAGATGCTGTCCGCCAACGTCGTCGCCTGCACCGCTTCGATCCGTTCGCTCCCGGTATGAAATGCCCGGGCAACCGCTGCCGATCCCTCAGCCTGAACGCCGAAGATGCGGGGCCGGAACTCCAGCCAGCCGAGATCCTCCAGATCGCGAAACCCCTTGTGTATACCGGAGATGATATTGCCATCCCCAACAGAGACGAAGATGGAGAGGGGGACCCCTTGCGGAATTGCTATCCACCCCGCTCCTACGGCCTCCCAGATCTCGAATGCCGCAGTTTTTTTCCCCTCCGCGGTGAAGGGGTTGTAGCCGGTGTTGCGACAGTACCAACCCAGATCCCGAGAAACATCCAGGCTCAGTGCGGTTGCCCGGTCGTAGTTTCCTTCGACCAGTATTACATCAGCTCCATAGGCCAGCATCTGGGCGAGTTTTGCCCGGGGCGTACTGCTGGGAGCAAAAACCACGGCGTGCAGCTGCAGTGCGGCTGCCATCCCGGCCATTGCCGCCCCCGCATTGCCTGTGGAGGCGGTCACCACGGTCTCAGCACCAAGCTGAAGCGCTCGGGCCGCAACCAGGGAACTGGCCCGATCCTTGAAGGAGGCGGTCGGGTTTGCGCCCTCCTCTTTCAGCCAGAACGCTTTCAATCCGTGTTTTGAGCGCAGAGCCGGTAGAGTGTACAGAGGCGTCCAACCCACCCCGCGCAGAGGTGTACCCTCGGCGCCGGGATCGTCTACCGGAAGCAGGGGCAGATAGCGCCAGTGCGACCTCTCCTGTTCGCCTCCGGTCAGCTGCGACGGTTTGACGGTTCTGCGGATCCGCTCCGTATCCAGAACGATATCCAGGCAGCCTTGATCCTTCGGACAGAGGTACAGCGGTTCGGACTCACCGTATTCACTCCCGCATACACTGCAGCGGTAGCCGGTAAACCTCATCCTCTTGCTCCTGGAACTCTCTCCCTCAGGCTTTGTACTGGCCGGTTCCAAAGGCTGCTTTGATCTCTCCCAGATACAGGCGGTGGTAGTCTTTGGCCGGATAGTTTTCTTCGATGAACCCGGCGAGGAAATGACCGGGCTTGAAATCGTCGAAGTACATCTTTGAGCACTCCAAGATCAAATCCGCCTCCTCAAAGCCCGGTGCTCCGACTTTGCTCGATGCGATGGGGGAAAGCCCGCTTTCACCGATTTTATTGACGTCCCTCCCCGAATGACTCCCGCAGTAGACAAGAGCCTCACTGTGCTCCGGGGGAAAATGGCATATGGTGAAATCCGGGTATGCCTCCATGAACTCAATCGTGTAGCGCTGGGGACGCACAACAACCATGACCATCGGCCGTTTCCACATGCAGCCTAGAGCGCCCCAGCCTACGGTCATTGTGTTGAACCTGCCGGCCGAATGATCTCCGCAGGTCAGCAGAAACCACTCATCGCTCCAGGTGCTGTATACGGGAACACGAAGATGGGATAGTGGAATTTCCTCTCTTTTCATGCATGACTCCTCTTGCTGCTTCACGGTTCTATGCTCCGCAGTATAGTACATTCCGATTTGGGTAGCCAACCTCAGGCTGCACCGTGCCGCCGGTTCCTTGACGCCTTGGATGGTTCCAATCTATCGTTGGAATGGCGGCAATAGAGGGTATCGCGAAAGGGATTTGAGATTGAGCAGCCCAACTCAAGCGCCTAGAATCAGGGAGCTCCGCAACATCTGGCTCTGCCGATTGAACGATCGGGCCGTCCGGCCCGAGTTCTGTGATTTAACAGTCGTGAACGGCAAGATCGGCGAGATTCGGCCCGCTGACTACCGGCGCTACCTGCGACACGGCGATACCAGGGAGCTGCCCGACGGCGTGATCGATGCCGCGGCGCGAGTGGCGACTCCTCCGCCTGTTAACTTCCACGATCACTTCTACTCCCGGCTTGCCAAGGGTCTGGCACTGCCCGGCTCGATGCAGGAGTTCCGCGATATCCTCAAGAACCTGTGGTGGCGCCTGGATCGGGCGCTGGATGCGGATATGGTCGAAGCCTGCGCACGTCTCGGGGGGGCGGAATCCCTTCGAAGCGGTGTGAGCTACATATTCGATCATCACAGCTCTCCGCGCTTTGTCCGGGGCAGCCTCGCTGCTATGGGGGGAATCCTCTCTGAGGCCGGACTGCGCGCCGTGCTCTGTCTGGAAACTTCTGACCGGCACAGCAAAAAAGTCACCGACGCCTGCTTCGATGAACAGCGAGAGTTTATCCGCCGCTCCGCGAACTCGGATCTTAAAGGATTGGTCGGACTTCATGCTCCTTTCACCCTCTCCGACCAGACCCTGCAAAGGGCTGCCGGCCTGTGCGCCGAGCTGGCTACGGGCATCCACGCCCATCTGGCCGAAGACGCCTACGAACAGCGCTACAGCCGGGACACCTTCGCCTGCACGGCGGGGGTTCGTCTGGATCGTTTCGGTCTGCTCGAACAAGCGGGCATTCTCGCCCACGGGGTTCATCTGGAGGCGGAGGACTGGGCCGCCCTGGGCAGGGGACAATGTGCCCTGGCACTGAATCCGGATTCGAACCTCAACAACGCCGTGGGACTGGGCCGGTATACGGAGCTCCCCGATTCCCTCCTCCTGCTGGCGGGCACGGACGGAATGCATGCCTGCCCATCCCGTTCACTCAAGCAGCTGTTTCTGCTGCACCGCCACCAGGGTGGCCAGCTGTCGGAAAGTTTTGCCTTCATCCGCAGACTGTACTTCGATCAAATCCGCTTCGTGCGCAGGTTTTTTCCCGACTATCCGGATCTCAACCCTGGGGACCGGGCGGATCTGGTGATCTGGGACTACCGGCCTCCCTCCCCTTTCACAGCGGATACTTTCTGGGGTCATCTGATCTACGGCATCCTGGAGGCTTCCGCCTGGAGCGTATCGATGGGGGGAAATGAGCTTGTAGCGGATCGCAGGCTTCTCAGCATAGACTTCGAATCGGTTTCCCGCTCCGCCGCTGTCCAAGGAGCTCGCCTGTTCGAAAAGTTAGGAGTCAACGGCCATGGCTGACCTGAAAACCACGATCTGTGGCATAGAGTTCCCCAATCCCGTCTGGACCGCAGCAGGGCCCGGCGGAGCGGATGCCCCGATGCTGCTGCGGGCGGCTCGAGGGGGCGCGGGCGGGCTGGTGGCCAAGACCATCAGTCAACAAGCCGCCCGGGTTCCCATCCCGAACATCATCTCTCCCTTCCCCGGAAGCCTGCTCAACGCCGAGCTTTGGTCGGAGCATGACTATCGCCACTTCATCGGCCGGGAGTTGACCCAACTGAGGGATGCCGGGGTGCCGGTAATCGCCTCTGTCGGCTACAGCGCCGAAGAGCTGGCCTTGCTGGGCAGGGAACTGGAGGCGGCCGGAGTAGCGGATGCGGTTGAGTTCTCGATCCACTACGTGGGCAAAGATCCCGAGAACCTCAAGCGCTTGGCCGGGGCCTTGAAGGAGAACCTGACAGTCCCGGTGCTGGCCAAGCTCAGCCCCGGCATAAGCGACCTGGAGGCGGCGATTCGAATACTCGAGGGGATCGTGGACGGCTTCGTGGCCATCAACAGCGTAGGACCGGCCTTGGATTTCGATATAGAGACCCGTCAGCCTCGACTTGGAAGTATAGACGGCCGCGGATGGCTGTCCGGCGCGGTGATCCTTCCGGTAGCACTGCATTACGTGGAGGCCATCTCCTCCATGACAAACAAACCGGTGATCGGCGCGGGCGGTGTGCGCCGGGTCGAGGACGTGGTGAAACACCTTATGGCCGGAGCCTCCGCGGTCCAGGTGTGCAGCCTGGCCGTACTGAAGGGACAGGAGGTGTACGGCAAACTGGCTGCCGAGCTTTTTGAGTGGCTGGACGGCCACGGCTTCAGCGGTGTCGGCCAGATCATCGGCTTGTACCGCAAGGAACGGCCGGGTCCCGAGCAAATACGGGAAACAGGCTTTCCCCATATCGACTACGATCTGTGCAATCAATGCCTGCTCTGCGAGCGCTCCTGCATACATCAAGCGATCCACTTCGATGATCAGGAGTTTCACCTGGACAAAACACGCTGCGTACGCTGCGGTCTTTGCTGCTCCGTGTGCCCCAAAGGCGCCTTGAGCCTGGGGACATAAAAAGAGGAGGGAATATGGATCCCAAGCTACTGAAAAACATCCAGACCCACGTTAAAGGCGCACAGGAGGAGCTGGCCAATCTGCTTCAGCGTCTGATCCGCATCCGCAGCTACAGCGGGGAGGAGAAGGAGATAGTCGAGTTCATCCTGGACACGATGCAGTACTACGGATTCGACGATCAGCACCCCGACGGCCTGGGCAACGCGGTCGGCCGGCTCGGAGACGGGCCGATCAAGATTCTCTACGATGCCCACATCGATACTGTACAGGTTACCGATGAGGAGAGCTGGACCTATCCGCCCTTCGAGGGCCGAATCGTCGACGGGATCATCTACGGGCGGGGGGCGGTGGACGAGAAAGCCGCCATGGCGGGATTCCTCATGGCCGGCAAGGTGCTCAAGTCTCTTTACCCAAATGGTGGACTGCCCTTCAGTCTCTATGTTGTCGGCTCGGTAATGGAGGAGGACTGCGACGGGTACCCCCTCCGGCATCTGATCGAGCAGGAGGGCTTCGCTCCGGATTACGTGCTCCTGGGCGAGCCTACGGACCTCAAAGTCTTTCGCGGCCAGCGGGGACGCATGGAGATGGAGATCGCCACCACCGGGAAGTCCGCCCACGGCGCCCACAACCGC
>Ga0180438_10005811_pt1 | contig 16951 bp, 33 predicted proteins | sample SS_ome_12_FD_132455 | JGI IMG/M metagenome (GOLD analysis project Ga0180438, IMG submission 132455) | Hypersaline lake sediment archaeal communities from the Salton Sea, California, USA - SS_3_D_2 metaG | ecosystem: Environmental > Aquatic > Non-marine Saline and Alkaline > Hypersaline >...
AAGGAAGGAGATTACGTCGCTATCAAATGCGAGAAGTCCAAGAGATATGGTAATTTTGTCGGAGTTGGAAAGCTCCAGACCGAAGACGCAAAAGAGGGTGAATGACATGGCAGAAAAGAAGAACTACCTGGAGAAATTGGAAAAAGGAAAGGTGAGGACGCTCGCCAAAGAGTATATAGACCAACGAAGGCTCAAGAAGGCCTTTGACAAGGTTGCAGACAGGCTTGAATTCATTGAAGAGATTGAGCAGCTCCAGAAAGACCTTGATGAAGTGAAGGCATACATGGAGTGGGAAATCGAACAGATTGACCAGGGCAAGTTGCCAAAGGAGAGAGTCCTTTTTGATGTTGTGAAGAAAATCAAGGGCTATGCTGTTTTTGATTGGGTCAAGCTGGTGAAACAATGGAAATCGGAGCAGTGAAGAACTTCGATATTCTCTTTCTTTACGAAAACACACTGGGCAGGCTCAAGAACTGCATCGTTCAGGAATTCAAGATAAACGTGCAAACCAATGTTGTCCCGTTCAACAGAATAGGCTCACGTGAAACTCTCAATGTGCCCACAGGTACAAGCACTGAGTTCATGCTGACAGGAGTGGCCCAGACTACTGAAATGTCTGTGGATGAATTGGAGAGAGTCGAGATTGTCAAGCGCATCGACGCTTACAAAGATTTGAAGAGGAAGAATTGATGGAATTATTCCAATGTCCAAACTGCAAGAAGAAAGCAGCGATGACTGCAGGCCCAGAATCACTGACCTGCAATCATTGTGGATATTGGGAGAATGTTTATGGAGAAGAAGGATTTCTGAAAGGTGAAGAGATGGACAAAATAGATTGGCAAACAGTGGTTGACAACCACATCCTGGCAAGCAGGAGGGACAAGAAGGAGAAGCCGGACAACGTATTCAGCCCAAGTATGGTTGACGGATGTCTGAGGCAATCGACCATGCTCAAGTTGGGGCTCAAGGAATTTGATGTAGAGGTTCTCAGGAACTTTATGGTCGGGACAATCCTGCACAAGTACGTGCAGACCGAAGCAGCTATTTGTCATGTACCCAGGCCTGTGCAGTTCGAGAAGCGCATTGAATTCGAAATCGACCCACAGGAGGAGCTGCCAATCCAGGAAAAGACAATCGCTTTCCATGGCTACATCGATGCATGGGATGGTGAGACTGTCTATGATTTCAAGAGCCACGGCTACATCAAGTATGCTAAGGAAAACCCAATCGACATGGCCTACCGATATCAACTCAGCATCTATGCAGCAGCTCTTGGAGCAAAGCACGCTGAAATCGTATTCATTGACAAGAAGACCTTAGAGGTCTACCAAAAAGAAATCGAGCTCGTGCCCATCGGCAGGATATCCAAGTTCTGCACAGATGTGCTCAAGGCTGAGGTCGAGTACAAGAAATCAGGGAAACTCCCAGAGCCTTGTGGCTGTTGGAAGTGCAATCTTGAAAAGAAGCAAGCTGAGGATAGGAGTGAGACAGATGGAACTGTTTAAGAAAGAGGAGAAATGGATTGTCATGACAAAGGACTTTCCACCGATTGTGTGCAGCAAAGCGATATGTAATAGCATAGTCAAACAGCTCAAAGCTGCTGGTGTAAACTCCATCACAGGAGAATTGAAAGGAACACATGGGATTCCTTATGTTGAGGTGAAGTAATGCTTGTCACTTTCAATCTTGTTATCACAAAGACTGGTTCAGTCAGGATATACAAAACCAGCTATAGCCCAAGCCCATCTGAAATCGTGGTCAAGGTCAATCTCGAAGTGCCCGATGAAATCTTCAACAGACCAAAGCTGCTTGCGAACATGTCAATTTCAAAAGAGGCAGTTCCACCAGAGACTGTTTCTGCAGAGACGCTCGTCAAGTGTGAAAAGGCAATCAAATTCGCAACAGGACTCGACATGCATGTAAGTGTGGTGAAGGAGGATGAGGAAAATGCAGAAGGAGAGAATTCTCATCAAGATTAGTCCAGTTGGTTGCACAGTCACGAGCGTTGTGAAGATGCTCAAGGCAATAGCCAAGGACTTTCCAAAGGCCAAGGTGCGTCAGGAGAAAGACCTTTGGATAGTTTTCGAAGGTGGAAAACATGAGTGAGGAAAAAGCAAAATGTATTGAATGCAAGAAGGATTTTGAACAAAAAGACATGTGTTGCTATGCCAATGAAGATTGGTTTGACCAAGCACCAGCAGAATATGATTCTGACACACTTTGGGGTTGGTGTAAGGGATGTTGTCCTCTTCCACAATGTGAAAGTTGTGGCGAAGGGATGGTATGTCCAGGGTGTGGATGGGGACATTCAGATGACTGATGAGCTCTTGCCTGGAAAGCCTCCAACGTTGGAGGAGATTCATTGCGCACTCGGCAAATGCGGACGTGTGCATGTGACTTGTGAAAACATCCAGGAGCTCCATGATATCAAGAAGATTCTCGATGCCTGGATTGAAGCCAAGTCCCATTACAATTACCAGAAGTGGCACTACCGAAGATATGTTGCTCCAATCAAGGAGGCGTCTGAGAAGCTGGCGTTTTTAATCAAGAATTTAGAGGGATAATATGAAGCTAGGATACCTGTGTGTCACCGGAAGTTATGGTTGGGGATATGCTGATGCTGATTCCAGTGACATCGATGTGCGAGGGATTTACTACAAATCAGACGGTGACCGCTTCCTTGCAAATGAGGGAGACCAACGAGACAGGGTCTTTGGAAAGCTCGATTTCACGCTGTGGTCATTTGATAAGTTCTGGTCGCTTTTGAAGAAGAGCAATCCCACATGTATTGAGTGGCTGCTCAGCCCAGAGCTCTTCACAGACAATCTCTTCTTTGATTTCAAGACACTGGCCAAGCACGGTTATTTCAATCGGAAGACCCTGGCTATCCATTATATCTCGATGGCCAAGCAGAACTTCTACAAGTATGGGAAGAGCCTATCACCAAAGAAAGTCAGATACATCATGAGAGGCATCATGAGTGCCAGGGCTGTTCTTGAATTAGAACAACCAGTCATGAATCTTCTTGAAGTTGACATCTCAGAAGGGCAGAACTATCAGAAGATGATTGAGGAAACGGAGGAGCTCATCAAAGAGAAGGAGAAAGATGAAGTTTTCATGGCTACATATGGCAACAACAAATTCATTGAGAAATACTACAACGTCTGGAAGAACAGTTGGAGGGATGATTTATGAAAATAAAACCAATCAAAGGAGCTGCTTTCAGCATCCGAGGAATAATCCAAGAAGGAGAGTACTATGACAAACAGTTTGAAGTGAAGATGCAAGAACAAGGTCACAAGTGTGAAGTCAAGATTGATGGAAAACCCATTGAGCTGTTAAAACGAGTCACTATCACAATGGAAGTAGACAGACCAACAATAATTGAACTTGAGGGGTTGACGGGATAATGGCAAAAAAAGATGACGTTGTACAGAGAAACCATAAGAGTGCTGTGCAATCTTTCATCGGAAAGGCCATCCTCCACTATGACAACTGGAAATTCAGAGCAACGAATGAAAGGATAGGCAAGGAGATGGAGCGATTGGATGCAGTCAACACCAGGGATTTGAGACACAAAATAATAGCTGAAAAAGCATTCGAATTTGGTCAAGATTATGCCACAGGCAACAAAGAGCAATTAAGAAAGGACACTCAGAAGGTGTTGGAGCTCACCAACAAAGTGAAGTCTGACCTTGGAACTGCAAAAAGAGAACTGACCATGATGAAAGAGCAGCTCCGCTCCAAGGATGCCTCAATAACAACATTGTCCTCCCGTTTAGAAGAAGAATCAAAGAAGGCAGCTCACTTCAAAGAGCTGTACTCAAAACTGAAAAAGGAGGTTGAAAAACATGAAAGCTAAGGTAATGGAAGTAACAACAACGAAGAAGGAAAAAATCAAGAAGGATGGTGGGGATGAGCTCTTGAAGGAGACCTTCACATACACGCTCAAGGATGAGCATGACCATGAACTGACTCTGAAGAGCGAGGAAGAACTCGAAATGGCCACTGATGATGAAATCGAAATCAAAGTGGTCTCCAAACAAGAGAGGTTGAAATGACCGAGGAAAAGCCAGACTACTCTGGCTATTCTATGGCTCAGCTTGTTGGGATGCTCAACGACAGAGACAGAGAACTCAAACATCAGCGAGACTTGATGGCAAAGGTTGTCAAGGAGAACCAGAATCTGGAGCGAGTGATGAACGCATATAGACAGTGGGCCAAGAAAGTTCATGAAAGCCTGGATGTCCTGGAAACCATCAAGTGACGCTATGCAATGCACGAGCTGTGGGAAGTTTGTCAAGAGGATAAACATCCCCAGTTGGCTCTGTGACAAGTGCCTGAAGGAGAAGGAGAGATATGAAGGAAGTATGCCAGCAAGCACTGGACAAATGGGGTCTGGAAAAGCAGGAGCTCATCCTGATAGAGGAGATGGCCGAGCTCACCCAGGCTCTCATAAAAAACCGAAGAAACGACACAAATGCAGTTCACGCAAATCTTGTAGAGGAGATTGCGGATGTGGAGATAATGTTGATGCAACTCAAGATGGGCAGAAAAATTGAGAGGGATGTCCAATCCTGGAAGGAGTACAAAATCAAAGCTCTGAAACAGAAGGTGTTGGGATGACATTTGATGCACTTACACTTGCAGATTTGGTCGAGATAAGACATCGCCAGGGTTGTTCCTGGCCAGAAATCAAGCAGGAAATTAAAGAGAGATTTTAATGAAAGTGAAGTTCGCATCCAGGTTGTGCCAGGGTTGTCAAGGAGCTTGCTGCAAAGCACTTCTCTTGAATCCAAAAGGAACTGGCAAACTGGATGAGGAATTTCTCAAAACCAGAGGGCTCAAGACAGATACTGATGGCCGGATTATCATTCCACATAAATGTCAGCATCTGACAGAGGATGGCCTGTGCGATATCTATGAGCAAAGGCCTGCAGCATGTAGACTCTACAAACCAGGATGCAAAGAATGTCTCCTGGCAAGAAAACTTCAGAGGGAAAAACAATGATAATAGACTTGATAATGTTAACATTCAGCCTTACTGTGGTGACCATGGTTATGTTGTTCATCTTTTCAATGATGTCTGGAACAGGAGCATGGTACACGGTGAGAAATTTTGTGAGGGATAAAATGAGTAACGTATGGATAGGATTGTTCGTTGGATTGGTAATCGTTTTTGGTCTTCTTTTTGCAGGGATATACATCTACAATACCTTGGGGCCAGGATATCATTACCACAAGAATGTACAGTCCCACTTGGAGAATGCTTATGAGCTCAACACTCCAGAGGGGATGAGAGAAGAGGTGCTCCTTGCAAAGCAGGGAATGGAAGATTTCGGTCTTACAGAAAGTGATTATTGTTCGCTTTGGTACTGGCAACAGACTCCAGATTGTAGCATGGCCATGCAGTATGATTACCTGGATGGTCTTGTAGAGAGAATTGATGCTGTGATTGTCTGGAAGAAACAGATGTATGGCAACAACACCGTTGGTGGAGAGTCTCTTGGAGATGTCTATGAATCGAAAATGGACAACCTGAGAGAGTTCATCAAGGAAGGTGGGGAAAGTGATTGGATAGCACATCCGGCTTACTATGCAAAGAACCATCCAATGTTGTGGTACTGGCAGCAGTTTTCGTTCCTTTGTTGTATTGGTTGGGTTATGTTGCTCTTAATCCTAGGAGCAGCCTGGGATTCGAGGTAAACAATGAACACCCAAATCTGTTGTTGGTTGTTGCTACTACTTTCAGTGGTAGCAGCAACTGACAATGGTCTCTACTTCCAGGTAGGGCAGAATGGACAAGGGGACATGACTTTCACAGTCAGGGAATGGTGCACGCCAATCCGCTGCTGGAACATCACAAAGTGGACTGAGGTCATCATCACTGATGATATCTCCAGGTACTGTCCATACACGAATGAGCAGGCAGGTGGATGCGCTGATTTCAGCAGGCAGAAGGCAGTGGTCAAATGGGACAACACTGACAACGAAACCTGGGCCACTGTGCATCACGAGCTGCTGCATCACTACAGATGGTGGAATCATCAAGACCCTACACACTCAATTGAGTTCTGGGAAGAGGACTGTGAGATAAGGATTGCCATGAGCGTCTATCCCAGGACATGCATTGTCAAGTGAGCAACTACCAGTAACTACTATTTTTTCAAAAATCTGTGGTAATTATAAACATCAAACGTCAGAAAAATGAGGTACTAGCGGATGTCGGTCAACGGCAGGCTATCTCCCTTCCGAGGAGAAGATGGGAGTTCGATTCTCTCCATCCGCATGGTGTTGGTGAAATTAATGGAAAAAGAATTTGAGAAAAGACGCAATGTTGTCAAGCAACTGGAAGAGGAAACCCAAGGTTTGCTTAGTCAGGCTGAGGACACGATGAGGGAATATCGAAAGAAGAAAGCTGAGTTGAAAGAAGCAAGATGCTCTCTGTCTTCATTGTTGTATGATTCAAGAGGTCAGCGAAGGAAATTCCCAAAACCTGACAAAGAATGGAAAGAAAACCTCTGCAAGGAAGTGGGTCACTGTGAAAACTGCAAAGCTACAGACAAGAAGCTGACAGTTCATCACATTGTGCCACTTGGTTCTGGAGGTTCCAATGAGAGAGAAAATCTCCAGATTCTCTGTGAAGATTGTCACAAGGTTCATCACAACAACTGGAAAAACAAATGAGATAGCCCCATGGTGTAGTTTGGCCAAGCACGCTGGACTTTGAATCCAGAGACGGAGGTTCGAATCCTCCTGGAGCTACTCTTCGTACGTGGGGAGGCTGGATGTGTCCGAAGGGCTCATAACCCTTTTTAGGTTGGTTCGATTCCAACACGTGCGATTGCAGCTATAGTGAAAAGGCATCACCTCTGTTTTACAAGCAGATATTCTCGGTTCGAATCCGTGTGGCTGCATCCTGAGCGTGGTATAATGGCCGTGCCCCTGGCTGTAGACCAGGTGAAGCAGGTTCGATTCCTGTCGCTCAGATTGCTCTCATCGCATAGTGGGAGTGCACTCGGCTGAAGACCGAGGGGTGTTGGTTCGATTCCGACTGAGAGCATGAAAAATTTGATAAAAGTATTTAAGGAAATTATCAAAAATTTCCACATGGGCGTGTAGCTCAACGGCAGAGCGTCCCGTTTGCAGCGGGAAGGCTGAGGGTTCAAATCCTTCCTCGTCCACTTCTCTTTTTTACCACTTCCAGCCTCAGCAAGCTTTATAAAGATAGCCGTTCATATACTTACAGGACATGAAAGTTTTTTCATGTGCTATGATGGATGTGATGGATATGGAGAAAATGACAGAAGAAGTGGAAATGAGAATGAAGGAAAGCATGGACGTTGCTCCTTGCGGTTGTGTAGCCATCGAAGGCTCATTTGTGAATTATTGCACACAACACCGTGAGGCCTGATTCTGATGAACGAAGATTATCCAAGAGAGGAAGTCGCTTGCCCGAAGTGCGGGGAACATGTACACGCCAATGAGTGCGTTGAATGTGGAGAAGGGGTGTATCTGTGAGTTGGACACCATACTTTTTGATTAACAAGGATAACCTCCTCAAAGCCAGAGAAAATTTCCTGGATTCATTTCTCAAAGATAATGGCCTTGGTGAAAAACTCACAAAACTCGAAACAAAGAAACAGAAGGAACTCATGGATATTGGAGTGAAAATTGAGAAACTTCCTATCCTCAAGAAAATAGAGAAAGAAGAACTCAAGGAGAAGAGGATTGCTGAGCTGGAAGAAAAGTACAGGAAAAAAGCTGACAATCTCGATGAGAGGAAACGGCACATTGAATTCATAGAAAAAATGTATTCTGAGTCGTGGTATGGTGATGAGGTCAACATCAAGGGAACCAATTATTATTTCAAATTCACAGAATTCACATCAGAGGCAAATGCACTGGTCTGGTTTCTTGATGAACATGAGATTGAGTATTACATTTTGGGTGGATAACATGAAACAAGCGTTCAGGTCAAAACTCGGATTGAGCAACAGCAACAAAAGGAAATTGGACACCATCAACAACATTATTGAAGAGTATCGGGCCCAGGGCTATAAGCTCACATTGAGGCAGCTCTATTACCAGCTCGTCTCAAGAGATATTATCCCAAATCAACAGAAGGAATATGCCAAGCTGTCTGTGCTCTTGACAAAAGGAAGGATGGCAGGTTATGTTGACTGGGATGCCATTGAAGACCGCATCAGAGTTCCGTTCCTCCCATATTGGGTGACTGGAATTGAAGATGCTGTTAATGATACGGTCAACCAATACAGGCTCAACAGGATGGACGGCCAGGAAGTCTACATCGAACTCTGGGTTGAGAAGGATGCATTGAGTGGGGTACTCAAAAGAGTCACATCCAAGTACCACATCAATCTGATGGTCAATAGAGGATACTCATCCTGTTCAGCTATGTATGATGCCTACAAGAGACTTGGTAGGCAAGAAGAAGCTGGCAAGAAATGTGTGATTCTCTATCTCGGAGACCATGACCCTTCAGGCCTGGATATGATTAGAGACATACAAGAACGATTGGAAGAGTTCGGTGTGTCCCCAGAAGTCAGGCAGATTGCTCTGACCATGGAACAGATAGAAAAATACAATCCTCCTCCAAACCCAGCGAAAGTGACAGACCCACGTGCAGGTGACTACATTGCAAGACATGGAGACACCTCCTGGGAAGTTGATGCACTGACACCCCAAGTGCTTCATGCCCTGGTGAAAAAGAACGTGGAGGAGATGATAGACAGCGACCTGTTCAACGAGAAGATTGAGCAGGAAGAGAAGGACAAAGAGCGACTCCAGGAGTTCGCTGATGAGGTGGAAGAATGAGATTCAAAATTGGAAAATTGGAAATCATAGCCTGGGAGACCAGAGTTGGATGTAATCTCGGAGAAGAATCTGAGATGTTTGGAGAACGCATAATCTTGTTGATTCACTGGATTGAAAGATGGAAAAGCGTCAGGCAGCAAGCTGAGTCATTCACTCCACTCATGGATATCCTTCCAAAAGTGAGAGGGAAATGTCTTCAGATGCACAGAAGAATCCCATGGAAGAGACATCTCAAGTGCACACTCAAGAAGTTTGTCCAAAAGAGACTTCACAAGCGCAATTCACAGATTATCAAGGATGTAATCATTCTGATGGGAGGAACCTGCTACAAGGCAGAAACCATCAAAGACAGGGTCACAAAGACCATCAGATATGAGAGATACATGGCCAGGGTGAGCAAATGAGTGAAGTTTCAGAATTCGACAAAGCGAACATAGGAAAGATTATCCAAGGTCATGGGGATTGGTTCTCGGCTTATCTGTTTAGATTGATAGCCAAAGCAGACCCAGGGAGACGTGAGAGAATCCGCTTAGGATTTCCAGAGCACGTTGAAGTCTTTGAGAGGTGGGAACGTGAAGAATAAGTACGATTTCTATCCGTTCAACTATGCTGGATTGTTGCTGCAAAGAGATAACAAAGCTGTTGTACGACCATATGATGGACAACCTCCTGAAAGACAAGCAGAGGCCGATAGAGCCAGTGCTATAGTTGGAGGCAGCTTCATGAAACACTTGTGTGGTTATGTGGTTATACACAAACGCAAGGTTCCCAAAGCCTGGCATGGATGTTATGATGCAGATGCTCTTCAATATCTGAACATCCATGGTGGGTTGACATATTGCAGCGTGGAAGGCAACTATGTTGTCTTTGGATTCGACTGTGCACATTCTGGAGATGAGCAGAATCAAAAACTACAAGACCCAGAGTATGTCATGCAGCTCACGGAAGTGATGGAACAACAACTCATGGATTATGCCAAAGTAGTCCAGCAATGGAGAAGATTCAATGTCAAGAAGAGAGCAAAGATACTTGACGACATACGGGGCAGTGCAGAAATCAAATCTGAATATGGCTTCGGTCTGTTGATTGAAACTCTGTGTGGTATGCCAACACTCAAAGGTGAGAAATGATGTGCAAAACATGTCCACATTGCGGAGGAGACCCTGAAATCAGGAACCCCACTGGATACTGTGACCATCTGTATTATCCTGACAATTGCTTCATTTGCTCAATCATGGCAGACTCCAAGGTAGAGGCTGTCCAGGCACATCTGCTCAATAAGCTGGCATTACATCGCTCTATGGACGTGCCAATGATTGTGTTGAAGAAAGGCCCAGAGCGTGAATGGAAGAAGAAAGAGCAGAAAGCTGAGGATGATTGCGAAGATTGGAATCCTGATGAAGAACCAGAAGATTGGGAGGTCGAGCTCGATGCTGAATCTGAGAGGAAGCAGAAGAATGTGGAGGCCTTCCTATGACTAAACAGCTTGGGAGGATACAACTCCAGAAAAAGGAACTCGACAGCAGGAAGTTCGTCAACTGCTCCTGGCACAAACCTCCAGGAATTGTCCACAGAATCAGTGGAGTTCCTGCAACAGAGCACATCATTTCCAAGCTGGATGACCTGGCCAGGGAATCTCATGGATGTTGTCTGCCGTGTCATATCAGGGAGAACGGTGTGGAGACAGCTATCAAGGATACTTCCAGGGAAGAAGTACGAGAAGCCTTGAGATGGATGGCAAAGATACCTCTTGCAGAGGGAATCATGAAGGTGAGAGATGATGGGTAGACAAACACAAAGGAAATGTGAATGGTGCGGTCAGCCGATTAAAGACCGTGGAAAGATGGCCAGGAGATGCCTGAGCTGCTCAAAGGTGACAACGAAGGGACAAGCCTGGGAAGTCGGATTCAAATATGGATTAAGAGTGAGGGGAAAACGATGGGCAAGAGAACTCAACAATCTGTATCAAAAAGGAAAAAGGAAGTCGTGATTTACTTCGAGTGTGAGTCATGTGGCCACTGGACGACAGCCTACAAGAGGAAAGGAATCGCTTGCGGATGGTGCGGAAGAAGCACCCTAACTGAAAGAAGAGGAATGAGCCAATGAGTGTTGAAATTGATGGAAATTTTGTGAAGGTAGATGGAAAAGTTGTTGGAGAATTGATTAACAACAGAAAGACATATCTGACACCAAGGAATTCAACAAAGCATTTTTACCGGAAAGCCCAAGGTTATCCGATAAGTGTGAATGTCCTGGAGCTGCTGAAGATTCATGGAGTCAAGGACATTGTTGTCCTGGAAACCAGAAAAGACGGTACTCGGAAGAAATATAGGGTTTTTGTAAGCGATTACAACAATGTTGAAATCTTCAAAGAACCTGATTATGACTTCCAGAAATGCATCCCTCTTAGGAGGATGGAGACCATTGCATGAGCTTGTGTTGTGGCCAGGATAAATTCTGGATTGATGGAGAAGGAGAATGGCGTTGTGTGTGCTGCAGTAGAATAATTAAAAACGTACATGGAGTTGATGACAATGGAGGATAATTTCAAACCAGTGCTGAGGAACATCAAAGAAGAATTGCTGCTTTTTAGATGTGAGATTTGTCACACGCTGAAAGCAGAGACGTATAGTCCAGAACTCAAAAGTGAGATGGGTCTGCCTTGCCATATGTGCAAGAAAGTAACAACACATACCCATGTCTGGATGAGGTGAATTAGATGGAAATGAAGGAAGAAAAATTGACAGACTATGAAGGAGATGAAGGAAAGAAAGTACAGCACGGAGCTATGGACATGTCCATGGAACCCAAGACATATGAGATTCTCGAAGAGGGGACATATGAGTGCGAGTACGTCGGAACGGCAAAGAAGGTCAGCACCCAGGATGGTGGAGAATACTTCAGTCACAAATGGAAAGTGGCTGATGAAGAAGACCAGTTCATCTTCGAGAACTCCAGCATGACTCTCTCACCCAAATCCAAACTTGGAGATATCTTCAAGGCCTGTGGATTCAAGGTTGAGGAAGGGGCAAAGCTGAACCTGAAAGACCTGGTTGGAAAGAAGTGTCAGCTCTATGTGATTGTGACCCCAGATGGGAAATACAACGCCGTGAAGACACATATTCCAATGAAAAAGTGAGGGCCAAACCCTCACCCTTTTCTTTTTTAAAGGTTTCATGACATTAAACTTTCAGGAGATGAAGATGCGAGAGGAAACACGGGTGATAGTTTATGCACATATCAGGAAACACCCACCACACAAATGTACTATTTCTGAGATAGCCAGAGTGAACTATATCAGCAGGCCCACAGTCACGAATTACATCAACGTGTTGCTCAGTGAGGGACTCATCAAAGAAATCAGAATAGCCAACTCCAGGGCTTATGTTGCCCATGACAAGGGAGAATGATGGTCAACACTCACAGAAAAGGTCTGACTGCTGAAAATGAAGCCCGTGAGAGGCTCAAATCCGAAGAATGGCAGGTTTACAAACCTCCCTGGACTCAATGGGGCCAGAAGGATGTTTTTGGCTTATTTGACCTGATTGCTGTCCACATAGAGCATGGATGGAAGCTCATCCAGGTGAAAAGTTATGGGCCGAACACACATGGAGACGGTCTCACTGCACTCAAAAAGAAGCTGGCTACTTTTCTGCCATATGCCCATGGTGCTTCAATTGAGCTCTGGATTAGACGAAAAGGTAGATGGAGAGGAAGAGGAAAGAACAAACATTTTGAGCCAACCACATGGGAAACTCATCTCATTAAAGAATAAATGCAACATAAAAAGAGTAATAATTCTGGTCAGTCAGAGGTGGGCAGCCAGGCAACGCCGAAGCGTAGTGCAAAAGACCGCAAACAGATTTACCTCAAAACCTGCACAGGCGGAGGGAAATGATTTCATCTTCTGACTATCCCGACTACCCACACACTCTAATCATTCAACTTTTTTAATTGTTTTGTCAGGCCTTTTCAAATAGCCACCTAATTACACCAACCATTGCACCAACCAGTGACAGCAATGCTGCTATTACAGAGGAAAATATCCATGTACGGAAGTTCCGAACTTCCTTCTTTGTCTCGGAGAGCTCCGCATATACGTTATCTACTCTGTCGTTGAGCATCGTCACCCGCTCATGCATGAACTTGAACTTCTCATGGTGTTTTCCGATTTCAACTTTTATGTCGTTGACATCGGTCTGAATCCCTTTGATGGAATCCTTGATATCTTTGATGTCCTGTCGTATTGTTTCATCAGGTGGCATGTGTAAATCAATCCTTCTTGGCCTTTTCGCCTCCGTATGCTTCGACATTGTGCTTTGCCCAATTGTCTACCATCCTAAGAGCAATGATGAGAAGCCCGACAGACACAGTTGATGGATTCTCCAACAACGCTGGGTCTTGCAGTAGAGCTGTTGCTACTCCTGAAACACACACAAAGATGGCAGTCTCGATACCTTTCCTTGTAGTGTGATGGGTCTCCCACCAGTTCTTCACTTTGTCCCATGTGCTGAGATAAGTTACAGTTGTCTTCTTCTTTGGCTTAGCTGCCATTGGATTCACTCTCCTTTCTCAACAAAGCGCACAGTGATTGCTCCATCCGAACAGATGAATTCCTCTTGGTCGATGTAGTACATCGTACCCTTTCCATCCTTCAACTTGAAGTCGCTCTTTTCGAGATAGTCGTGCTTTTCAAGGAGCTGTTCCATCACGGTTGAGCTGACACGCATGTCACTCAGGTCGTTATGGTACACTCTCTTCGCATCCTTGGCAACCTTCAAGAACTCTTCCCTGGTTGGAAGGTGCTCGATGTTCCAGGCATTGCTGATGTACTTGCCTCTCACTACTTCTAAATCCATTTTTTCCAGTTCCTCTTTCAAATCTCCCATGTGTTTTCACCTCATTTTATTCTCATAATCCACACTACTTGGTAGTAGGGTGGGTCATTCGAAACGTCAGTATAAGTCACGTTGTTCCCGTTGATGTTTCCGTTGCTGTAGACACCTGATGCCCAGATGTGGTCATCAGTTGCAATCGTGTGAGTGTGGTCTTCAGAACCTCCAGTTCCTCCACTGGTATCATTTCCTCTCAGGTAACGATTGTCACCGTTTAGGTCTGGAATGGTCTCTCCATTGTAGGGACTGTTAGCATCACTCAGTACTTGTCCATTGCATTCAACCCAGCCTTGTGGAAGGGTCTGTGGCACTCCTGTGATTGACTTGGCCCATCCGATGACAGAGCCAATCGGACAGAACACTTCCTGGAGCGTTGTGTTCATGGTGGCTGCTGAGTCATTCTCACCATCACCGAAATTCAAATCTCCGTTGTTATCCCATTTGCCGACTGTCATCTATTTCACCCTGATAATCCACCGCATGTCAATGTACGGTGGGAGCTCCTGCTCATCCGATGTGTTGTTTCCTTGCGGAATGTAGTGTGTTGGACTGTCACCTGCCGTGCTTGACCAGTTCGTAATCGAGTGGTCGTGGTCAGTGATTGTTCCTCCTCCAGGGCTGCCACTTGTGCTGTTCCCCTTGAGGAACCTGCTTGTTGCATCTGTGGCATTGTTGAGGTCTGGCATCGTCTCTCCATTCATAGGTGAATCTGCATCAGAGAGAACCTGGCCATTGCATTCAACATAACCATCTGGCAATGAAGCTGGAACACCTGTCAAACTTGCGTGCCATGCGACAATGCTTCCTATTGGTGGAGTTGCTTCACCGATTGTGTTATTCAGGTCATCTGAATCATTCTTTGTGTCGTCTGTGAAGTTGCAATCTCCATTGTTGTCCCATTTACCAAGCGTCATTCATTTCACCCTCATGATGTAGACCACGTCATAATGCTCTGGGACGTGATTCCCAGAAGTCGTGGTCTTGGTTCCTCCCGTTGAGAATCTGTCAAGAGAGCCTCCTCCGTTTCCTTTTGGACTGCTTGTTCCGTGAGTGTGCGTGTGTGTTTCTGAACCTCCAGTTCCTCCTGTTGCACCAGAGACTCCTCTGATAAACTGCTCGTCTCCATTGATATCTGGAATGGTCTGGCCGTTCAGTGGGCTGTTTGCATCACTCAGAACTGAACCATCACAAAGAACCCATCCATCTGGAAGAGATGCAGGAGTGCCTGTGAAATCTGCCAACCATCCAATGACTGTTCCAATCGGAGGGGTCGTATCCCCAATCGTGTCATTGAGGTCACCGTGAAGGACAGCTTGGGCTGTTCCCTTCGTATCATCCCATTCCGTTGAGTTGGTCTTGTTGAATCGATTGGCCATGGTATCAACTCTGGGTCATGTACAGCTTGTACCTGAAGTAAAACTCCTTGGTGGAGTCCTTGCTGATTGCATCGAACTTGACTTCGTTGAACATGTTGGTCGGTGAGAGAGCATCCATCAAGGCAAACTTGGTGATGCTCGCAACCGTGTTCTCAGTTGTAGCAAGGAAACAGTTCCATTGCTGCATGAGCTGTGGTGTTGAGAATCCTTCAAAGCTCTCAACAACTTTCTCGAATGTGGTTCCATCTGAAAGGAAGTCTGCTGCTGTCCTTGTCAAAGTTGGAGTCACTGTTCCGTTTGAAATTGAGAAGTGTGTGTATGTGACAGAACTCAGGCTGCCATCACCAGTCAAACGATTGGCAATTGATTTGTAGCCAACGTTCGTGATGATATTCTCTACCTCTCGAATCTTACGCCAGTCCTTCTCTCCGATTTTCCTCTCGAAGATTTCCAGGACACCTTTGAGTTTCATTCCTTCTTTCATCGTACCCATATCATCATCCCGTTAGTGTGAGCTCGACATCACCTGTCGTCATGTAGCGGTATCCATAACCGTTCAGTCCAATCCTGTTTGGAGCTGCTGCATCTGACTGGCTCACAGTCAGATAGTCAACATAGAGCTCTGTTCCGCTTGCAACTGTGAGCTGCAATCTGCAGTAATCAACATCAGTCCAATCTGGAGTGCCTGCAGAAGCGTCAGGATTCTCCATTTCAGCCACAAAGTAATTCCATCCGACCCTTTGCACGTTTCCAACTGTTGAGCCGTACAGGGCCAAATCATACTCCATATAGTCACTGGCACTGCTTCCGATTCTGATATTCACACCAGTGAGTTGAGCTGCATCAGCCAGATAGACCCAGATTCCCAGGCCTCCCTGCACCGGAGTTCCGCTTGCAGCTCCAGTCTCTGATGAGATATCTCCAAAGGACTGGGTGCTGGTCGTGGTCTTTGCTCCTGTGCCAGAGTACTCCAGCTTCATTGAGTTGGCAGTGACACGGTACTGGGTTGAGCTCATGGACTCTGTGAAGTCCGCTCCTGTCCAGTTCGTGGTAACCCCGCTCTCGAAATCATCCAGGACTTGTCCCATTCCAAGCTTTCCGTTGTCAGCAGGATGGTCAAGTATGAATGAATCACAGACCCAGCGTTTCTCCAAGTCCATTGCCTCTGTACAGGCAACAGTCTCTTCCAGCGGATATTCCTCGCTGACGATGCTGGTTGTTTCTCCTCTGGAACGTATTTCCTTGAGCTGCTGCAGGATTTCTCTCAGAATCTCTGAATTGGTATCAATCTCTGCATTGGCCAGGGTGAGTGTGCTGCTGAATGCTCCCCTTCCGATGTTGTGCTCCAGCTCGATGATTTCATACTTGGTGTTGTCAATCTTCACATATGGAGCATCAACCATAACGGTCTCTCCGATGAAGAGCCTTGGGTTGAGCGGAACTGTTGTCTTGATGACAGTTCTTGGGTCTGAGAAGAATGCCAGGAGTGCACTTGCCAGTTGGTTTGCTCTGTCCTGGTCAACAATTGATTCATCATTCTTTGAATATTCCCTGGTGACTCCATATGAAGATTGGCTCGTTTTGTTCTGAGCAGTAGCAATGATTGGAGTGTAGTAGTCGTATCTCCAGTTGATGGTGTGACCATCTCCTGGAGCTCCTCCTGCAGTGAACTCAACAACAGTGTGTTCCTTACCATAGGTCACTGAGAAATCAGTATCTTCAACCTTCTGCACACTATTGACTTCAACATATGTGAGTGGCTTGTTGGCCTTGAATCCAAGAACAAAAGCTGTTGTTGTTCCATCTCCTTTCCCAGACTCAGTCCAGTCTGGGGCAGATACT
>Ga0180438_10005813_pt1 | contig 16949 bp, 9 predicted proteins | sample SS_ome_12_FD_132455 | JGI IMG/M metagenome (GOLD analysis project Ga0180438, IMG submission 132455) | Hypersaline lake sediment archaeal communities from the Salton Sea, California, USA - SS_3_D_2 metaG | ecosystem: Environmental > Aquatic > Non-marine Saline and Alkaline > Hypersaline >...
CCTTGCTGCCTGGGGTGCGTTGACTACACCCTTGTATGCAAGGCAGGCCGCTTTTCCCTAGATCAAAACCCCGTCACGGGTTACGAAAAAATCAGTGCCATTCAACTCTGATCTTATAGGGCCAACTGCACCCGCCGCGCACCAGCGGCAGGTAGGTGCGCATGTTGACCGCCTCAACGCCGTTGGGGATGGCGCCCGGCGGAAACGCAAGCGGTTCCTTGTCAGAAGAGCGTGCCTTCGCCGGAAGCCGCCAGCCCCGTGGTGGGAAATACTCCCGCAGGCGGAAGACCGGTTGATCGCTGTAATGCCCCGGCGGGACGACGAGCGAGGCAGACGGGACAATACTCCGCCCGCCAAGTTCGGCAGGCCAATACCAGCGCACGCCGACAAACCGCTCCAGGAAATCCGCCACGGCCCAGGCCGTGCCCTCGTTGCTCCACCGCGCCCACCGGTCGCTCCCGGACGGCAGCGGCCGGGTGCTGCCCACGAGATAGACGCGGTTCGCCGCGGTCTTTACGACGAAACCTTCGACGGGGATCCTACCGGCATCGATGCCGGCCCTGCGTGTTTCCTCGCAGTCGCCGATCACAATGGCGGGCTCATCAGCGGCTGGCGGCTCTGGAACCCGCTCGAGCGTTGCACCACTACTGAGGCGGACCACTTCAACCAGCTCGTCGACCAACCGTTTGAGAGTCGGACTCGGTTCGGGATCCGCCAGAAAGACGACCGTCCGCGCACGTCCCTCGCGAACGATCTCCACGGGCGGGTGCGTCGGGGCATCCATCCAGGTTACGGGCGTCAGGTCGCGCAGCTTCCGTTCATCCCCGGCCAGCGCCGCTGGCGCCATCGCGGCCGCCAAGACCGCAATGACAACGAGTCGCTTCATGGGTTGCGCCTTGTCAAGCGAGGAAAAACCATCCGAGGGCATTTTGCAGGGCACCTCGAGTTGCAGCGACATCATTTATAGGCACACCGCCGGCGCACTGCAAACAAACCGGCACATCCCCCGTAGCGTGTCCCCGCGCTCCAGAGTACCCGACCTGGTAAACATGGGGCCGTCGGGCACTCCTGCAACAACTCGTGAATGCGTGACGCGAACGAAACCTAATCGACGACCAACGCCCCCCATCCGAATGACTACTTAGCTCTACCGTGCAGCGACTCGTTGCTCGCGGCGGTCCGCCCCGCCGACCGCAGTTTTGCACCGGGCGTAAGCTGCGGAGGTGGCGGACACCAGAGGATGCGAAATGGGAACTGCGGGTCTGATAATCACCGTCGTCGCGATCTTGGCCTTCGTCACTGTGGGCTGGGCGGCCGTCACCAGCAAGCGATCCATCGCCGCCGCCCTGGTCGCCCTGGCTGTCGCCTGTATGGCGGCCTTTCTGGCCTACTATGCCCTGGTCGAAAGCCAGTCCGTGCCCTGGGCCCTGGGATACGGGACGGCCGCCGTGGTCTCGGCAGCGGTGGCCGGTCGGCACCTCGTGGGAAGACTACTCAAGTCTGGCTGCTGACGGCCTTCGCAGGCAAGGCTCACGCATCGTGATCCTTGGGCTCCACGTCGCCCACCTGTCCCGGACATCGTGTCCAAGCTCCAACCTCCGGCGGCGGACTGCAACCGTGTTCGGTGGCGTTGCCGGGTCAGGTCGCCCGAAAATGGCTCTGGACGTCGGGGCAACCAGGAGGCCCCAGGAGCTTCTTGCTTCGCGTCTGAGGGCCTCTGGGACGCCAGGGCTCTCAATCCAGGCCGCCTTCGGGATGGTGCCAGAAGGCTTCGTCGAGCGTCTTTAGGGCATCCGGCAACTCGGTGTCATCCTCACCGTCGCGAGCCTGGAGGTCGCGAACCAGCCCCGCCAGGGCCTCTTGCTTGGCTTCGTCCGGCTCAAGCCCTGCAATGGGCCGCAGGCGGCGTTCCCGGAAGCAGCCTAACACGTGGGGATCGTCTTGGTCTCCCAGCCACCGCACGAAATCTGGCGGGAGACGCCGCAACAGCGACGTGTAATAGCAGACGGTCACCTTCGTAACGCCGAACTCGCGGGCGGCGTCGGCGTAGGAACGGTCCCCACTCCTAAGGAACTCCTCGTACTTGCGGGCCACCCGAATGGGATTCCTCGGTGGGCGACCGCGAACAGAACACCTCCAACTTCGCTGGGTCGGCTTCCGGCGACCGAATGCCTTCGGCTTGCGCCCGCATACGGTATATTGGCGTCGGTCCTTGGAACGGGTGAAGAATGGCAGGCTCAGACGGGCGGTGAGTTTGGAGCGTTGTGAGGCACGGGCGGGGAGCTTGATGTAAACCCTGCCGAATCCTTGACTTAGGATACCTGCCGGGTAGACCTTCGCCCAACCCGTCCTTTTTGGGCGGCCGGGTGATGAAGGCGTGGGGAGAAGTTGGGGGGGGGTGGGAGCGGCCGGGGGGTTAGGAGGTGTCATGCACGGGCGCGGAGGGTGCGGCCGTGGCGAGTTCGGCGCGGTGGTCGGGGGGGAGATTCCACGGGAAAAAGGGGCCGACGTCATCGGGAACTCGGCCGTCGGCCTCGGCGCAGCTTTGCAGATTCCCGCCGGGAACCGGAGTGGCCTGCCAGTTGGGCCACCTCCGTCACGTAGGCCTCGATCGTACTGGGGGCCTTGCGGTGCAACTGCAATTCGTGAATCATTCTCTTACGCGGGGGAGTCATGGGGTGGCTCCTTGAAAAAGGGGGGCAGAGAAACCGGTCAACAAGCTTCAATGTCCCCCGGAGCCGTCTTAGACTTCCACCACCGCGCACAAGAAACCCGCCCCCGAAATCGGAAGCCGGACTGTTCAACTCACGAACCCCGCCCGCCCCTCTGCCGCGAAGCGGTTTAGTTCAACTCATGCTAGGCCGCCCACAGCCGGATCGTCACGTCAGCCTCCTCGGTCCAGCAGGGCCGGATGTCGAAACTGGCGATCCCCAAAGGTCTGGGCGACTCGCGGGTCCGTGGGAATCCAACACCGATCTCGGAACAGCACGACCCCCTGCCATTTCACCCCTGTCCCTGAAATCGTCCCTGTCGTTTCTTAAGCGTTACGCTCATCCCTGCTCCTTTCATATAGAACACTGTCTCGACGCTAGTGTTAGTCGCGACGGCCTTGACGAACTCAGGGTCTGCGATCCGGGGATTCGTATTGTGTGCGCCGATAGAGCGTCAGAACGGAAGTCGCCCCCGCGGACGAAGCGGCCACCAACATCTTGCGTACGCTCACAGCTTTCTCCTCGCCGGGAACGACCGCGGGGAAACCGACCACGCTATCCGGGCTTCGAGACCGAACACGCCCCTGAAAGCGATTCCGTGTCCTTTCTGTCGCCCGGGGGCCGGTTCTTGTTTTTCCTGCGGAAGTTTGCAGACGACCAGGGCCGACGATATGCTCACTCGCATCGGAGGCGTTTGCGTTTCCCGCCACCACCACTACCACCACCAACGAGAAGGAGAGCTGTCGCGCGAGGCGGTCTACATCGAGAAGCACGACGCGCTTCTGCTGCTCGGCGGCCGCAAGCTGCTGGTGATGGACTGCGAGAGCAACCGGTGGCGCGTAATCGACACCGAGATGCCTGAGAAAGCGTACGGCTGGGACGCGGCCATGGTCTACAACCCGGTGCACGACGTGGTGGTCGCGCTTTTGCCGCCGAGGTTCTCCGGCCCGATGCGGGTCTTCCTGTTCCGCTATGACCCGAAGACCGCGGAGTACAAGGGCGTTACGCAATAGCACGGGCCGGCACGTGAATAGGAGGAACCATGAGGCGAAGCCTGAAGCAGACGGCGGTGGTTTGGGTGGTGGCCGTATTCGGCGGAGCGACCGCCGGGGCGAGCGAGCCGGAACGGTCCGGTTCTCAGCCGATCCTGCCCGTCCACACGCCGGAGCGGGGTGTGGCGGCCTTCGCGGAAGCGCCGGCGGCGGTTCACAAGGGCAATTCGGTGCAGCTTTCGTTCGCAGTTAGGCAACCCATCGATGCCGAGGTCTCCGTGATCGACGCGCAAGGCGGCATCGTCAAGCACGTGGCCGCCGGGCTGTTGGGCGATAATCCTCCGCCGCCGTTCTCGCCGGGACTGAAGCAAACGCTGGCCTGGGACGGCACGGACGACACCGGCCGGCCGGCCACGGGCGGCCCCTTCCGGTTCCGGGTCCGCCTGGGGATGAAGGCTCGGCTCCACCGTACCTACGGCTGGAACGGGCATTGGCTGGCCGATCTGAACGGCATGGTCTGCGGCCCGGACGGCATGCTCTACGTCGTCCACAGCGGCGTGTGGCTGCCGCACCGCCGGACCTGGCTGATCTCGGCCTTCGACCGTGAGGGCAATTACCATCACCAAGCCTTCCCCGGCCCGGCCGGTCTGCCGCCGAGCGATCGAGCCGGGTGGCCGTGGATCGAGCGCCCCGACGGCGTCGAGGTGCCGGTGATCCATCACGCCATGACACGCGCTTTTCACCCGGCGGCGGTGTTTCACAAGCGGGTGTTTCCCGTGGCCACGAGCGACGGCCGGCTCATCATGCTGACCGGCACGCCGGAGGGCATGCGGGTCTCCGGCCTCGACGTGCGCGGGGGCCGGCGCCTGGTCACTATCGGCCTGGACGGCAGCGTGCACAGCGACTACCTCGGGTCGGTCGTGGCCCCGGCCACCTACGGCGGCTTCGGGCACCTGGCGCTCACGCCCGACGAAAGGCACGTCTACGTAAGCGGGCTACACCGGAAACCCGACCGCGGAGAGGGCATCGAGCCGGGCAAGAACGGGTTCTGTCACGTGGTCTGGAAGGTGCCCCGCGACGGCAGCGCTAGGCCCTCGGTCTTCATTGGAAAACTCTTCACGCCCCTGGGCGGCGACGAAGGGCTCAACGAGCCGCAAGGGCTCGACGTGGATCGGCAGGGCAACCTGTACGTGGCCGACTACGGCAACAACCGCGTGGCCGTGTTCCGGCCCGACGGGTCGTTGCTCGACGAGATCCCGATCGACCAGCCCGACCTGGTCCGCGTCAGCCGCAAGAGCGGGGCCGTCTTCGTCACCCGCATCCGCAAGCGGGAGCGTCCACTGACCGACCCGCACTGGTACACCAAGTCCCACAACTGGAAACTCCTCGACGTGGTCCGTTTCTCGGCCCTGCCGGAAAAGCGCCGCGAAGCGGTCCTGAACGTGGGAGAAGATAATCGGAAGTCCGGCAGCGGCTCGTTCATGGCGCTGGACGATTCGGGCGACCGGCCCGTGCTATACGTCGGCGGCGTCGAGGGGCTTTACAACAGCTCGGTCTGCCGAGTGGTGGATGCCGACGGGGCGATGAAGCTCGGCCCGCGGGTTGCCGGCTACAGCGTCTGGTCGATCGAGCGCGACGGCAACGTGGGGTTCACCGGCGACGTGGTCTACAGCCAGGGCAGGCTGATCTCGGCCGGGCCGGCGAACTGGGGCTTCAAGACGAATCACTGGAACATGCACGACCCCGAGACGGGCCAGTTCATTGGCTACTGGTCGGCGAGGGACGAGCGAGGCCGCGTGTCGAGCAGATCGCCGCTGGCCGGCGACCTCGTGGCCGGGCGCGACGGCAACCTCTACGGGCGGCACTGGCAAGGACGCTTGTTTCGGTTCGACGCCTCGGGCAAGCCGCTGCCGTTTAGCGCCACAGGCAAGGCGGTGCTGAACATCCCGCACCCTCACGGGCGCCAGGCGGGCCTGTTCATCGAGGCCGGCGGCAGGATGTACGTCCCGATCCTCGAACCCGAATCGGGCGTGTACAAGGTCCAGGCAGTGCATCCCGACGGCATGCTCGCGGATCGGCCGGTCGTCGTGGCGCAGGCGGCCAAGCTCTCGGGCATCACGCTGGATCGAGAGGGCAACCTCTATCTCGGCGTGCACGTTTATCCGGAGGGACAGGCGGTGCCCGGCTGGGTGGCCAGGCAACGGGCGGCCTCCCCGGAGCAGCGGATACCGGCACACGCCTATGCGCAGACCGCGACGGTGCTCCGATTCCCGCCCACGGGCGGCGCCATCGTGGCCGACGAGGCCGGTCCCTGCACCGCGTACCTCCACCATCGGCCCAATAGGGTCTCATTGAAGAACGCGCAATGGGGGCGGCGCGTGGGCTTCATTCCGCACAAGGGCACGGGCTGCTTCTGCGAGACGATGCGCATCGCGATGGACGGTTACGACCGGCTGTTCGTGCCCGACGTGGCGACGTTCTCCGTCCACGTGCTGGACACGGCGGGCAATGTGCTCACGCAGTTCGGCGAGTATGGTAACATGGACTCCTGTCGCCCGGATCCGCCCGCAGGGCTGCCGCCGCAGCCGGAGATCGGCTTTGCCTGGCCGCTGGCGGTCGACTGCGGCGGCGAGATGGCCTTCGTCGCCGATCAGGTGAACTGCCGGCTGGTAGGTGTGAACTTCGAGCACGCCGCGGAGGCCGAATGCGCGGCGGACTAACGTCTTGAAGGAGAGTACAGGATGCGAAATCTCGTTTGCAGGGTCCTGTTCTTGAGCGTCCTGGTCCCGGTAGGTTTGGCCGCTTCGGCACAGGAGACCGAAGACCTGCCGCCCGGAGTCGCGCTCGATGAAACGGCGCCGAGGTGGTGCATGGACCGGTTTGGCGGAAACAGCACGGCGAGCCACGTTCATGCTGCCACTCCGCCCGTTTTGAGAGTTGAGCCCGAACTCACGCCGGACCCGACGGTCATGAAGATCATTGACGAGCTGGACGACAACCAGTCCGCCTGGCTGCCGAAGAAGAACGTCGTCGGGGATTTCAATGCCTTTCTCAAACGCCACAAGCACGACGTCACGGGCCCGCGAACGCGCAACTACTGCTACAAATGGGTGTGGGCAGCCGACCGCAAACGCGCCCTCTTCTGCGGCGGCAACGCCGGAGTTCCGCACAAGATCAACGACGTCTGGGAATACGACCTGGCCTCGAACACGTGGGTGCTGCTTTGGGAGCCCGACCCCGACACCAACCGGGTCCGTCACATGAGCGAGCAGGAAACCAAGTCCTACCTGGACCAGTTCGTGACGGTGGACAAGGAGACCGGGGAGATCATGACCCGTCGCGGTGCGCCCTTCGATCCGGTACACACGTGGTGGGCGCTGACCTACGATCCTGAGCTGCACGCGATGCTGTGGGTCATGGGCAACCATCATCTGCACAACAAGTTCCTCGAACTGAACCCCGATCTGCGCCAGGATTACCGATTGGGTGGGTTCCACGAGATGCGACTGTGGGCTTACTACCCTTTCGATCACGAGTGGGAGTTCATGAAACCGCCGGAAGGTCTCAAGAAGTCGCCAGCCGCCATACTGGAGTACATCCCCGAGCTGGGCGGAAGCTACTACTTCACCGAGACACACCGTCAGAGCGGCGTATTCAACAGCAAGACGAAGCAATGGGAGTGGCAGCAAGTCGCGCGATCGAAAGACCAGTATAAGCAGCGGGGCACCATGCCCTACCGGGAGGCCGTAGCAGCGTACGACTCCGCGAACAAGATCCTGGTGGTTCATCACGGCGGGAAATACCCGCAAGATCCGCCGGTCGTCAAACACACCTACCACTACGACGTCACCTACGGTACGTGGGAGAAGGTGCTTTCCACGCCGGAGGCGCCGCCCGGCCGCGACGGCGTTTCGCCCATGACCTATGACTCGGTTTCGGGAAACTGCTTCATTAGTATCAACATGAGCGAAGAGCGGGCTCGCCGCGGGGGCTACTCCACGAAGCTCAACGGGCTGTGGGCCTACACCACGAAGGAGAAGACATGGACCCGTCTTACCCCCGACGGGCCGCCCTCCCCGGGAGGCATGGCCTGCTACAACCCCGAGCACAACGTGCTGATGATCGATCCGGGCGGAGAAGCCGTGTGGATATACAGGTGCAAGAGGCGGAAGTGAACTGGGTGCAGGATAGGTGCCACCGCCCCGGACGGCACTCCCGCAGGTGGATCGGTGACGACGTTTGAAGCCAGACCCGAGAAGGCGAGGAAGGAGATTGGCGACGTGATTACACGAATTTCGAGAACCGCGTTCCTTCTGGCGGCGGTTGCGCCGCTGGCGTTGGCCGCGGAAGAGATCAACCCCTACAACGGTCGCCAGGTACGCGAAGAAACGTTCGAGTTCGCCGAGAAGCCCACGGTCGAGAAGCGGGGCGCGAAGTACGTCATCCGGTTCGCTTCCCGGGACGCGTGCGATGCAACCGTGGCCATCATGGACAAGGACGGCAAGATCGTCCGCCACTTGGCCTCCGGCGTTCTGGGGCCCAACGCGCCGTGGCCCTTCAGGCAGGACTCGCTTGCGCAACAGATCGAATGGGACGGCAAGGACGACGAGGGCAGGCCCGCGCCGCCGGGCTGCCGGGTCAAGGTCGGTTTGGGCCTCACGGCGCGTCTCGACCGGTTCCTGGGCTGGCAGCCCGACGCCATGTTGATCAAGGAGGCCAACGGGCTGGCCGTGGGACCCCGGGGTAACCTCTTCGTGCTGACCGGCGGCCACGAAGGGAGCGGCCTGCCCGCCAGCAGCCCCCATGTCTACGTCTTCGACTCCAGCGGCACGTATCAACGCACCATCCTGCCGCCCAACGCGAGCATGCCGGCGGAGCGGGCCACGTTCATGAATTGGGCCAAGACCGCCACGGGAAAGGACGTTCCCGCACGGCAGATGTCGTACATCATGAACACCATCTGCCAAAATCGTCATTGGGCCGATACCTCATCGCAGGCACCCGTGGTCACGGCTGACGGCCGGTTTGTCTTCCTCGTGGACGGGCGGGATTCGCGAAGCCTGGTGATGGTCGACGTGCGCGACGGGGCCACGCCGCCGGGCAGCATCGTCGAGGTCGAAAAGAGCCCGGCCGACGCCCTGTTCGACGGGCCGGTGTACATGGCCCTTTCGCCCGACGGCTCGTGGCTCTACCTGAGCTCCGCCTTCTCGTCGCCGCAGTCCCGCGGCGGGCGCAAGAAGACGGAGCCGGGCCATTGCGTCTTCCGCATGTCGATGCGCGAGCCGGGGCCCCCGGACCTGCTCGTGGGCGAGCTGGGCAAGCCCGGCAAGGACAACGCCCACCTGAACCGCCCGGCCGGCCTCGCCTGCGACAAGTCGGGTCGGCTATACGTGGCGGACTATGAGAACGGCCGAATCCAGGTCTTCAAACCGGACGGGACCCACACGAAGACCGTTGAAATCGAAAACCCGCGCGTGATCGTGGTACACCCGCGCACGGGCGAAATCTATGTGATTCAGGCGGAACACCGCTCGTGGACGCTGGTGAAGCTGGGCAGTCTCGACGACCCGGCGATCAAGGCAAGTCTCTCGCTAAGCTGGGGGCACACGCCGCCGGCGCTGGCCCTGGATGCGACGCATTCCCCGCCGGTCCTTTGGTCGGCCCGGCAGCAGTGGAAGAGGTCGGCGGAGATCGTACGCATCGAGGACCGCGGCAGCGAGCTGCTCGAGACGCCCGGCGGCGTCGTCAAGCAGGTTGAGGGCTGGGAGTGGTGGCGGGGCTGGGCGCATTCGACCTGTCTTGCCGCCAGCCGGACGCGCGACGAGCTTATGCTGCGCGACACGTTCATGGTGCGCCTCGACGGGCGCAGCGGCGAGATCATCGAGGAGGTGTTCGAACAGTCCCACTCGCCGGTGCGCAACTGGTTCGGCGCCACCTTCGTGGTCGCCGGTCCGCGGGGCCGGTACTGGATGCAGTTGCAGCGGCAACTGGGCACGAAGGAGATGCACGTCGTCTGTTATGACCCCGACCAGGGTCAGTTCGTGTCGCTGCCCCACGGCAGCCCGCTCCCTGAGGCGACCTACAAGGACGCGCCCCTGGTGGGCATCACGAGCTGGCACGCCGCCGCGGGGCGCAACTTCCCCGACATCATGGGCGTGGCCCCCAACGGCGATCTGTACATCCCCTTCGGCATCACGCCGGAGGTGAAGGATGAACTGAGCCGCGCCGGGTTCGAGCCGCCGAGCGAAGAGTCGAGAATGTACCACGGTGCGCCGATGGGAAGCCTGCTGCGGGTCTACTCCTCCGACGGGAAGCTCAAGTGCCCCAACGCGCTGCCCGGGTTGGGCCCTTCCAACGGGATCCGCATTGGACGCACGGGAGCGGTCTACATCGTGCTGGCGTGCCAGCCGGTTGGGCAGAACGCCCCGGAAGGGCTCGCTCCGGACGTTGCGTGGGACCGGCACATCTGGGGCACCCTGGTGAAGTTCGACAGCTCCTTTGACAAGTTCCCCATCGGAAAGCTTGCCGGGCGTTGGGAAGGCGAGGAGCCGGAGGACCCGACGCACGTTTACAGCCGCACGGGACCGACCCGCATCGAGAACATGCTTTGGGACTACGCGGGCGTGAGCCCCCAGCCCATGGGCGGCGGCATGGCCTGCTGCACGTGCTGGCGATCGTGCTTCGATCTGGACGGATTCGAGCGGTCGTTCGTGCCGGCGTCGCACACCTGCACGGTCAACGTGCTCGACGCCAACGGAAACATCGTGATGCGTATCGGCGGCTACGGCAACGCCGACAGCCGCGGCAAGCAGAGCCCCGTACCCGATCCGAAGACCGGCGAATACCGCCCCCGCCGACCGGAGGACCCCAAGAACCTTAAGAGCCCCCTGGCCGAGCCGGAGATCGCCTTCCTCGAGCCCGCCGTCACGGCCGTGACGGGTAATGCCCTGTACGTTCACGACCGCGGCAACGAGCGGATCGTGCGCGCGGTGCTCGACTACCACGCCGTGGCCACCGTACCCCTGCCGTGATATGAGACGGACGATCCCGGCCGACAGAAGGAGAATGTCGATGAGAAACACCGTGGCGTGGGCGGTCCTCACGACGTTAGGGACCGCACTCTTGTACGTTCCAGCAGCGGCCGAGGACAAACCGGCCGGCGCGGCGAAAGAGGCCGCGACAGAGCCCGGCCCGGCCGCCTTCTCGGGTTTCACCGAAGTCAAGCTGTTCGGCGGCTGCCGCATCCCGGCGATCGTGGTGACCAACCGGGGGACGCTGCTGGCCTTCTGCGAGCGACGCAACACCAGCTCGGACAGTGGCGACAACGACGTCTGGTGCAAGCGCAGCACCGACGGCGGCAAGACCTGGAGCGAGGCAATCGTGATCGACGACGATGGGCGGCGCACCAGCGGCAATCCGTGCCCCGTGGTGGACCGCACCACCGGCACGGTTTGGCTCGGTTTCGGCCGGGACCACGTCAAGCGGATCATGCTCACGCACAGCGAGGACGACGGGCTGAGCTGGGCCGAGCCGCGCGAGATCACCGACCGGATCAAACGGCCCGGCTGGGGCCCCATGATGGCCTTCGGCCCCGGCCACGGCATCCAGCTCGAAAGCGGCCGCTTGCTCTTGCCGCACAATCACGCCCGCGAGCGAGACGGGGCCAGCGACGAGGACCCGGCCGGGCGTCACGACCACGTGATCTACAGCGACGACCGCGGCAAGACCTGGAAGCTCGGCGGTATTGTCCCCGGGACGTACACCGGCGAGAACTCGATCACCGAGATGGCCGACGGCTCGCTCTACTTGAACGCGCGGGCCGGCGGCCGCGCCCACGGCAAGCGTTTGATCTCCCGCAGCCGCGACGGCGGGCTGACGTGGTCGCTGGCCGAAGAGGCCGAAGGGCTGACCGACCCGGTGCAGTACGGCACCGGGTGCCAGGCCAGCGTGGTCCGGCTCACCGACGAGAATCGCCACGATCGCAACCGGGTGCTCTTCTGCAACCCGGGCGGCGAGAAGCGCGAGGATCTGACCCTACGGATCAGCTACGACGAGTGCGAGACCTGGGAGAAGCTGAAGGTCCTGCACGCGGGGCGGGACGCCTCGTACAGCGACATGGCCGTCCTGCCCGACATGAGCATCGGCCTGCTCTACGAGACCAACGCCACCGGCTGGCATTCGATCTGGTTCGCCCGCTTCACGCTCGAGTGGCTGACCGACGGAAAGGACCGGATCGAGACGAAGTAGCAGGGTGCCTGCTTGTTTGCAGACTACCAACGAGAGAGGAGTGACCCATGCAGCGGAAGATACATCATGGTCTGCGGCGCTTGATCGTTGTGATGGCGTGTCTGGTGCTGCTGGGCATCGGTTTGGCGCCCGCGAGGGCCGCAGCCCCAGGCGATCGTCCGGCACGCAAGATGGCGGAGCTCATGCGCGTCAGCGTCGAGCGGCACCGGCACCTGTGTGACTCGACCGACGTGCTCAAGGCCCGGCCGGCGTTCATTCCGCTGCCGCCCGGCGCGGTGAAGCCGGCCGGCTGGCTCGCGGACTGGGCCGAGGCGGCCGCCGACGGGATCACCGGGCATCTCGACGAGCGGCACAACACGTTCCGCTCTGCCTGGCAAGCCAAGGACGTGCGCGCCCCCGGCGCCCGCGTCCAAGGTACCGGATGGCCGCTCGAGCAGTGCGCTTACTGGTTGGATGGACTGGTGCGGCTGGCCTACATCCTGGACGACACCGAACTGATTGCCAAGGCGCGTGCGCGGCTCGATCCGGTGGTCGAAGGCGTGCTTCGCGGCAGCCCCTCGTTCATCTACTGGCTGCCCAAGGAGCAGCTTAACTCCGGGTTTGACAACTGGGCCCATTCCCACATGGGGCGAGCTCTGGTTGCCTATTATCAGGCCACCGGCGACCCGCGCGTGCTGGCGGCGCTGGTGAAGGTCTATCGGGACTATCCCCTGCCGCCATTGGGAAACCGGTTTTACCCGGTCAACGGCATCGTCAACCTCGACCCCATGCTCGAGACCTATGTCCTAAGCGGCGACGAGCAAGTGCTCCGGACCGCGCTGGCCGCGGGCGAGCGGGAGTCTTTCCGCACCACCGTCGAGCAGTGGAACCAGGGCCAGTTCGGTGGCCGCAAGCACGCGGTCATTGTCTACGAAAACATTCGCGTGCCGGCGCTCTTGTACCCCTGCACGGCCGACGAGACGCTGCTTGAGGCTACCCGGTCGGCGGTCCGCTGGCTTGATCGCGATCACCGGCTGCCCTACGGTGTCACGTCGGGCGGAGAGGATCTTGCCGGCATCGGCTCGGCCCAAGCCACCGAGACTTGCGACGTGGCCGCGTCCATGTGGACGTTCCTATCGCTCTTGCGCATCACGGGCGACCGCGAATGGTCCGGGCGCCTCGAACGAATCTTCTTCAACGCGGCCCCGGCAATCGTCGATCGCGATTTCCAGACCCACTGCTACTACCAATCCCCCAACCGCATCAATAGCCGGTTCCCCGGGCGTGTGCCGGGGCCGGGCGGGGACTTCAGCTTCAGACCGATCAACGGCACGCTCTGCTGCGTGGGCAATCTGAACCGCATCCTGCCCGACTACATCATGCACATGTGGATGGCCACGCCCGAGGGCGGCCTGGCTTGGACCCTCTACGGGCCGTGCCGCGTGCAGGCCGTGGCCGGCGAGGGCGTGAATGTCCAGCTCGAATGCACGACCGCGTATCCCTTCGCGGAGACCGTCACCCTTGCGGTCTCGCCCGAACGACCGGCCGCGTTCGCTCTGTCTTTCCGCCTTCCCGCCTGGTGCGCGGGCCCCTCGGTCGAGGTCAACGGCGAGGCGGTGGACTTGAGCACCGCCCGCGCGGGCTTCGTGCGGGTCGAGCGGACTTGGAGGGAAGGCGACGTTGTGACGCTCCGCTTTCCCATGCAGCCGCGCGTAGCGGGCGGCCGCGAAAGCACGGGAGCCCCGTACGCATCCGTGTTCTACGGTCCGCTGCTGATGGCGCTGCCGATCCCCGACGACGGGCCAAACCAGCCGGACCCGACAGCCCCGTGGCAGTATGCCTTTGACTTGGCGTCGCCCGCTGAGGTAGCCGGCCTCGAGGTCGCACGGCAGGAGATACCCGAGACATGGGACTGGCCCTTGCGGTCACCGGTGGCAATCGAGATGCCCGCGGCCCGTTCGGACTGGGAGTTCACCACGGTCCCTCAGCAAACCACCGACATGAAGACGGGCCAGAAGAAGCCACACGGCGAAGCATGCTCGCTGCCGCTTCGCCCGGTCAAGAGCAAGGGGCCGGCGACAATTCGGCTGATTCCCTACGGTTCTACGATGTACCGCATCTCGATGTTTCCAATCACCGCACGCGCCGAGTGGGTAATCGACGATAAACAGACCGACTGAGAGCTGGCAGCCCGTACCGGGCAGGCAGAACATGGCGGAAGGCCGCGCCTGTGGCCGAATACCAGGGGCGCAAGGCCGAATCGCCACCGCTCACCAGCCTGATCCGGCCGCGATCAGCTTCCTTTGCCACGTTCCGCCCGAACAGCACGCGGAGTTGCAGATGGTGTGCCACGTCTCCGTGGTCACCGACTAACAGGGCCGTCTCGAGCGAGGTGAAACGTCATGAGAACGTATTTTTCCTACCGATCGCTGCGAGCGACGGTCTTGGCGCTTGGCGTTGCCGGCGCTGCTGCCGATGCGGCCGAGCAGAGTGGCTATCTGGACGAGCCGATCTACGACACGGCAACACATGACGAGGCGCTGGTCAACGTCGGCGTGGCCGTGAACACCTGGCCGGACTGCACCACGCTTGAGTCCGCGATCGCCGACATCTTTCGGGTCGAGGGCTTGGCGGACAAACCCGATCAGGAAAAAGCATTGGCCCTCTGGAAGTGGTTTCGCGTCCTGGTCAGCGCGACGGGCGGCAATTACGCGTATGAGGGACCCCGAGGCGACGAGCAGCTCTGCCACGATCCGCACAAGATCTTCACCGTCTACGGGCACCACCAGTGTGACGGGCAGAGCTGGGCCATGGCCGGTCTGTGGCGCGCGGCCGGATACGTGGCGTTCGACGAGTGTACCTACGGCCACACCACGGCCGCGCTGCGGTACCGCGACGCCGACGGTCAGTTCCGCTACCACAGCTTCGACCCGCAGCGGCGATACTATCACTGGGACGCGACCCACCAGCGCGTGGCCACGTGGAGCCTGCCGGTGATGCGGGGGATGGTCTACCGCCACCTCACGGCCCCGCGCCACCTGCACAGCTTGCGCACGTCGCTCCGCGTCGGCGAGACGATCGTACGGGCTTGGGACAACAACGGCCACGTCGTGCCCAGCGGACGCGACAAGCAGCAAGCCGCCCAGAACCGCTACTACGCGCACGCACCGGGCAAGACGTCCGGCATCTATGCGGCGGCGGGCGAAGAGGTCCAGACGTTCGAGGCGCCCATGGACGCGGCACGGTTCGCCGCCGCGCTGTTTCCAGGGTCCTGCAACGTGGTATCCTCGCGGCTCGACGACGGCCGGACGATCCTTCACCCCAAGTCGGCCGGCGAGACCGCCGAGTTGATCTACCGGCTCGCGCCGCCTTACGTCGTCGCCGACGCCCGCGTTCGCGCCGTGCTCCGCAAGAAGGCCATCGAGGACGTCTGCCGGCTGCTCGTCTCCCGCGACGGCCAGCAGTGGCAAATCGCCTATGAGCTCGGACGGACCGGAGAGCACCAGGTCGACGTCGACCTCGGGCCGGGCGCGCGGCGAGCCGGGAGGCCCGATGTCTTCACGGCGTACGACGTCCGGATCAAGGTGCAGTTGAAGACCGGCGGCGAGCCGGAACAAGTCGGTGTGAGCGGTCTGCGGCTATGCGCTCACCGTATGCTCAACAAGCGGACGCTGCCGAACATGCGGCCGGGCGAAAACGTCTGGCGAGTCACCGCGGACCGCCTCGCGCCGGGGTATGCTCTCGAGCTGGGCGTCGACTACGACGTGGACGGCAATCCGGGCAGCGTGACCCATCGCGTAACGCAGTTTCCCTACTACTTCCGCGTCGATCTCCCGGCAGTCGCCGAAACCGTCTACGAGAACTACGACCAGCGCTTCAACGACGGGCCCGTGCGCATGGCGGCGATTCGGATGCGCCTCGTTCCGGCCGACGAGAGCCCCATGTCGGGCGTCGACGTGCTGCCGCCGAGCCAAGGCGAGGCCGCGTTCGGCCGTGCCTTTCCCCACCCAGCGAAGATGGTAAATCCCCACACCCAGGACCGCACCGAGACCGACATACGCCAAACGAACGGGTTCTTTCCGCAGAGCGACCGCCGGCTTCGCGACCCCAAGGCCATGGCGGAACTCATCGAGAAGATGCGTCACGGCCCGGGGGAAGAACGCTGGATCGCCACTGAGGATCTCGGCAACTATCCCGAAGCCCTCGACGCGCTGCTGGCCGAGCTTCCCCGCGCCGACGGCGACCAGACGTTGTTCCTCTGCAAGGCCCTGGCCCAGATCGGCGATCCGCGGGCCATCGATCCACTGCTTAAGCGGTGGAAGCGGGCTCCCCGAGGAGCGCCGGGCACGCGCTACATCCCCGACGTCCTGGCGGCCATCGGCGACCGCCGGGTGGTCCCCGACCTGATCGCACCGCTCGAGCGGTGCCGTTTCGACTACCGCTTCCACATCGCCCATGCCCTGGGCGTGCTCGGCGGGCCCGAGGCGGAGAAGGCCCTACGCGACCTGGCGGCGCGCGATCCTCTGCACGCCATCCGCGAAGAGGCGCGGCGCGCCCTACGGGTTGAATCCCAAGACAGGCGAGCTGTTGCACCGGACCCATCTGGAAGGACCCTGGCCGGACATAACGAAAGAAGCGGGGGGCCGTTCTGGATGGAGGGCGCCAAGTCCGATCTGCTGGTCAGCGACGGGGAGTTCCTGTACATGCAGCGGATCAAGTTCGATCGATCGCTGGGCCGCATGGAGACCCCGCAGATCACCTCGCTGGGGGATCTGGACATGGGCGGGCGTCATCTCCTGGCGACGGGGACGTTCCTCGACGATTCCGGGTTCGACCGCCTGTTCTGGATGCACGGCAATCGTTGGCCCGGCTTCTATTTCGCCCAGCACGCGCCGAAGGCCGGACAGATCATTGCTTTCGACGATCAAACGACCTACACGGTCAAGTACTTCTACCGCCGCCACGGGCTCAGCCCCGGCTTTGTGCCGGCGGAGGCGGGTTATCTCCTGTTCGCGGACGA
>Ga0180438_10005814_pt1 | contig 16948 bp, 15 predicted proteins | sample SS_ome_12_FD_132455 | JGI IMG/M metagenome (GOLD analysis project Ga0180438, IMG submission 132455) | Hypersaline lake sediment archaeal communities from the Salton Sea, California, USA - SS_3_D_2 metaG | ecosystem: Environmental > Aquatic > Non-marine Saline and Alkaline > Hypersaline >...
GATAAATTTAAATTTTTTTTGATATTTTTGAGAAAAGTGATTGAAATATTTCGCTCGAATATGTCTTATATTCTAAAATATAAATCTACCGGAGGTTCAATTTTTTAAAATTAGAATTGCTGCAGTATGATATCGATATATTAATGGGAAATTAAATATATTAATAATATCGTCTCAAAATATTGATTTTTTTTAATTAGATATTGAAAAACTTAATTTTTTGGAGTTCTGAAAGAAGAAAAACTATTAAAAAGAGAGTTTTTAGTACTTTCATTTGATCCTCCTCTATTTAAACATCAATTTATTTTTTTCAGTCATAGTTTTTGATTCGGGGCCATATTTTTTTGATCTCTTCAATAGGGTTTTTGCACATGTAAATGGGAGTATTATTTTCATAGGGCATGCAATAGGTACAGGTGAAAATGGCTGCTTTTTCTACCTCTTTGAAAAGTAATCTTAAGGTTTCTTCTGATGGGCCGCCGAAGAAAATGACCATCTGTATCGAGGTATCTCCAGGCCACCACATCCAGTAGTTGTTATGGCCGCTGATAGCCCTGGGCAGGTTATATTTTTTACCCAGGAAATCAACCGCTCCGGCTTCCCCATAATTGCCGGTAAAGATGACACACTGTAATTGATCTTCCGAAGGCAGGTTTTTATAGACATTGGCGATGGTAGCCACCATTTTTTCCCATCCAAACATATCTGCATAATGCTGGGGAAGTTTGCCCACTTTTTTTGTCTCCTCTGTGGAAGGTTTTCGCCCCAGATAATCTGCATAAGTGATATATTTTTCAACAGGAAGTACAGGTAATGCCAGGGGAGCCAAAACCATCCCTCCAAAAATAATAACAACGATTATTGTGAATTTTATCCCTTTCCAATTCCGCTTCTGGATAAACGTTTCAATAACAAGAGCCCCCGAGGCAAATAACATGGGATAAGCAGAGGCAAGGTAACCAGTTCTGCTTTTCTGGTTTATTATTAATATCAGCAATACAGAGAGATAAATAATCCCTAAAATACGGAATTGTCTGCCCTTCTTAAAAAAGAGGTAATAGAGGAGACCGCAAAACCATATGGGAAAGGTGAGAGGGTTCATGGGAAGAAATTGCGCTGTTAAAAAATCAACCGGAGATATGGCTGCCATTTTTTGGGTGGTGGCATTATAAATGAATTCCAAAGTGGGCCATTGATGGACAACCTGCCATATTAAATAAGGAAGAAAGATGATAAAGGCAATCAAACCCGCTAGCCATGGCCATTTCGTAAGGAGGGATTTTCTATGAGATGTGAAGATCAGCCCCAGCAGAAGACCCAAACCGAACCACAATATGCTGATTTTATTCATCAATCCCAATCCCAATATCAATCCCAGCCACAGCCACAGATGGTGTCTGTTGTTCTGTATGATGAGGATAATCACATAAGCGGCTAGCGCCCAGAAGAGTATATCGAAACTGTTCATGGAATAAACGTTATTTACCCCCAAATATCTGGGAGCTATTATCACTGAAAGGGCCGCCAGAATTTGTGCAAACCGGCCCCCTCCAAGTTTTTTTACTATTAAACCTGTTATAAATAAAGTGACAGCTCCGGCAACAGCAGGAAAAAAGCGGATGGCAGTGAGGGAATCCCCCAGAATCCACCGGCTTATTTTAAGAAGGACGATGGATAAAGGGGGTTGATCTACATATCCCCAGTCCAGGTGTTCACTGCAGGCAATATAGTAGAATTCGTCTCTGAAAAAACCGTATCCCCCGGTCAGATTGACGAAGAGATGAATCAAAAATTTACCAAAAGCCAAATATAAGAGAATGACATTCTCTGAGATGAACTTAGGAAGCTTAAAAAAATCTTTAAACATGCTTTCCTCCTTTTTTTATCCAGGACTATTTTAACACAACTGTTGCATTAGGACGTATGTCCCGATAAGAATGATGTTTTTCCTTATCGGCGAGAACCTATTTTTTTTGATTTTGTTCTTTAAACTGGGAAGGAGTTAACCCGGTTTGTTTTTTAAATGCGGTGTTGAAAGCCGATTTGGAATTGTATCCCACTCTCTCGGCGATTTCTTCCATCATGATATGATTGTATTGTGGATTTAATAGAACCTTTTGCGCCTCTCTGATCCTGTATTCCGCTGTATATTCAAAAAAATTTTTTTTTAAACAATCATTGAGAATTTGGGAGAGATGATGTGGAGAAGCGTGGATTTTTCTGGCCAGACCGGGCAAAGAGAAAGAGCTTTCCAGGAACGGCTTTTCTTCCTCCATCACTCGCTTTAATGATTTTAAGATCCGATCCTTCATCTCATTGTTGAGGGAGGATTTTTCATATTTTTTTAAATGAGGCAGCCTACTTTCACCGAAAAATGAGGATCGTTTAATAACATAAAAACTAATTGAATAAATAACAATGCTTATGAAAAAAGCCGAGAAATGGTCACCCAGGTCTTCTTTAAAAGTAACTTTGATAAACAGAATGAGAACAAAAAAAAGTAGGCTCATCAGGGAAAAATTTCTCAGCCAGGATAGAACTTTATTGGCATTGGAGAAAAAGGAAAGATTTTCTCTTTTATATGCTTTATAAATGACAAAAAGACTCATTCCTATGTAAATAAAGAATTGCAAAAGCATTAATTCATTGACAAATTTTTTAAGAAACAGTGGATCAGGATTTATAACAGTGATACTGGGAATGTGAGATTTTTCGGGAAAGTAAGCGGATAGAAAAGCATTGTATTTATACTCTGGGGTTTGAATGAAAAATAGAACAGAGTAGAAAGTATAGATAACAAATGGCAAAAGATGTAATATCTGTCGGGGAGTCATTTTATATGGAATGGATGTTTTTGATCGGATGTACAGATAAAATGCCGGTCCCATGCAAAAATTAAAGGGCTCTGAAAAATCAACCAGATGGATGAGTTTAATGATATACCGGCTGTAACATAAAAAAATTTCAAAATTTATAGCCGCCATCCCCAGGAGAAGCAAACCCAGGAATTTGTTGGAAACCTGAGCCCCCTCTTTTTTTAATAGAAAAAAAGAAGAGAGGAATAAACCTTGAATAACCCCCAGAAATATAAAAATGGCGTAAACATCCAGCCTGATTGGCATATGGAGCATTGTATTCATGGCGTTTCTTTTAAGATTTTTATTTTAGTATTATAATATAGATCAAAATGAATTACAATTTACGTTTCCAAAGAAAAAAAAGAGGAGGATAAAATGAGTATTACTGAACCCGGTAAAACATCCATTCACCTTCACGAGTTCTTCTGGTTCAAGGTTCTGAAAGGTTACTATCGCAGATTTGTTGAATCTTTCAATTTAAACGGTGATGAAAAGGCCCTCGATTTTGGCTGCGGTCCTGGGGCTGCTTCCATGTTTATCGCTAAAACGCTTGAGAAGAGAGATGGTGAGTTGACGTGCCTTGATATATCCAGAATTTGGATTGAACGGGCCAGGAAAAATTTAAGCCGATTTTCAAATGTTGAATATTATGCTGAGGATATTAGAGAGTGGGACGTGAAAAATAATTATTTTGATGTGGTGGTTATCCATTTCATGCTTCATGATATCGACAAATCTGAACGGCAGGAAATTTTAAGGGCGTTAGCTAAAAAGATGAAGGCAAACGCGACATTATTTATCCGTGAACCAACGAAGGAATGCCATGGTATGCGCCCACGAGAAATTCAGGAGTTGATGGTTGAAAGTGGATTAAAAGAGACCGAGTCAAAGATAACGAAGAGCTTTTTCATGGGTGCCCTGTATACTGGGATTTTTAATAAGACGGGCTCATAAAATTTGACAAAGGAATTTCTTATGACTATTTTTTTTACTGTTTTTTTAACTTTCTTTACTGAAGGCCCATTTTTTGACCATTGCAAACACGGCCTCTCGTTTGATGGGTTTTGAGATGTAATCATTCATCCCTGCTTCCAGGCATTTTTCCCGGTCACCCTTCATGGCTTGCGCGGTCATGGCGATGATGGGAATTTCAGCAAACCCCTGTGACCGGATGGCCCGGGTGGCCGCTTTTCCATCCATCTCCGGCATCTGGACGTCCATAAATATGATATCGAATTGATCCGGCGTGGCTGTATAAATGCTCACCGCCTCTCCTCCATTATTCACCACTTTCACCTGGTAACCGGCCTTGGTTAATAGGCGGGCGACTAATTTCTGGTTAATGGGGTTATCTTCCACCAATAATATACGGGTGGACTGTTTGGCCGCATCTGTAATCGAGTGCTGGGTGAGCATTCCCTCCCTTTTTGCTGTCTCTTTTTCGGTTCTGTTTTCCCCCTTTTCCCCCAGCACAGGTTTTTTCTCGGATTTTTGCATCACTGCTGAGAAGTGAAAGATACTTCCCTGTCCGGGTTCACTCTCCAGCCAGATATCCCCGCCCATCAATTGTGCCAATTGCTTGCATATGGCCAGTCCCAGCCCGGTGCCTCCGTATTCCCGGGGGACCGAACTCTCTCCCTGTTGAAAGGCTTCAAAAATGAAGTCCTGCTTGTCTTTGGGAATGCCAATACCGGTATCTCTGACCGCGGCATGCAGTGTGATCAAGGCTTCATCTTCTTTTTCCACATCCACAGCCAATTCGATTTCGCCCTTTTCCGTAAATTTCGCCGCATTTGCCATCAGGTTGATCAGAACCTGGCGATATCTTCCGGGATCGCCCCTGACGTTGGAGGGAACGCTGTCGCTAATACGGCAGAGAATCTCCACGGGTTTGTCACCAATGCGGGGATTGATCAACTCACACACATCAATGGCCAAAACTTCAGGGTCAAAGTCAATGGATTCCAGGGCTAATTGACCGGATTCCACTTTGGAAAAGTCCAGGATATCATTAATCACGGTAAGCAATGATTCACCGCTTCGCATGATGGTCAGGACGTAATCCTGTTGTTCCTTGTTCAGGTTTGTATCCAGCATCATTTCGTTAAAGCCGATGATGGCGTTCATAGAGGTCCTGATTTCATGGCTCATACAGGCCAGGAAATTACTTTTGAAGCGGTTGGCCACCTCCGCAGCCTGGCGTTCCTTTTCAGCGATTAACCTGGATTTTTCAGCCACTCTACTATTCTCTTCCGCCACTTTCCAGGATTTCTGCAACTCTTGCTGACGCTGGCGAAGTTCTGCTGTCCGATCCGCCACCTGTTTCTCCAGCTTAATCTGTTGGGCTTTCATATTATGAACTCTCAACCGGTAAAGCCCATAAATGGCAGCCAATATAACAAAAAACACCAGGCTTTGAAACCACAAGGTTTTCCAGAAAGGGGGTAAAATCGTAATTTTGATCGATGTTCCCTGGTGGTTCCAAATCCCATCATCATTGGACGCTTTGACACGGAAAGTATATTCCCTATGAGGTAGATTCGTATACGTTGCTCGCCGGTTTTTATAATCGGTCTCAATCCAATCTTTGTCAAATCCTTCTAATTTATAGGCAAATTGATTTTTTTCCGGCTGCCGGTAATTTAACACTGAAAATTCCAACGCAAAGATGTAATCCCTGTAATCCAGAGTAATTTCCCGGGTATAGTTGATATGCTGTGCAAGTTCCAACCGATGAGATTTAGGCGATCTACCCTGTATACGAGTTTTTTGTTGGACGTCCTCTTTGGTGACATGCCCGGCAACCGGTACGGGTCTATTAAACAGCAAGAAATCGGTAATAACAACCCGGGGAATATACGTGTTATTTTTAATGCGATCGGGATAAAACTCATTAAAACCGTTTATGCCTCCAAAGTACATCCTGCCGCTTTTTCCTTTGTGAAATGCTCCTGTATTAAATTCATTACTTTGCAGACCATCTTTTTCATCATAGTTAATAAAAGTTCCTGTTTTTGGATTAAACTTACTGATCCCTTTATTCGTACTCATCCACAGGTTACCGTTATCATCTCCCAGTATGCCATATACTATATCATTGGCTAATCCGTCTTTTTCCCGGAAATGAGTAAATTTTTCTTCATTTCTGGTGAATTTATTGAGTCCTCCACCTAAAGTGCCAATCCACAAGTTGCCGTCGGAGTCTTCAAAAATCGACCGGATAAAGTTATTGCTGATGCTGTAGGGGTTATCTGCCTGGTGTTGAAAGCGAATGAACTTTCCTGTCTTTTTATCGAATTTATTGAGTCCTCCGCCTTCAGAACCAATCCACAAGTTGTCACCGGAGTCCTCAAAAATCAATCGGACATTGTTGTGACTGAGGCTGTATGGATTATCCACCTGGTATTGAAAGCATGAGAATGTTTCTTGCTTCCTATCGAACTGATTGAGTCCTCCGCCAGTACCAATCCACAATGTGCCGTCGGAGTCTTCAAAAATCGAATTAACGTTGTTGTTACTGATGCTGTAGGGGTTATCTGCCTGGTTTTGGTAGTGGATGAATATTTCTTCCTTTCTATTGAACTTATTGAGTCCATTGCCAGTACCAATCCACAACGTGGCGTCGGAGTCTTCAAAAATCGACCAGACGTTGTTGTTACTGAGACTGCGGGGATTTTCTGCCTGGTGTTGGAAGTGGGTGAATGTTTCTTCCTTTCGGGCGAATTTATTGATCCCTCCACCCAAAGTACCAATCCACAGGTTGTCGTCGGAGTCTTCAAAAATCGCCATGACGAAATTATGGCTGAGGCTGTGGGGGTTATACGCCTGGTGTTGGAAGTGGATGAATGTTTCATTTATAGCGAATTTATTGATCCCTCCCACTAAAGTACCAATCCATAAGTTACCGCCGGAGTCTTCATGAATCGACATAACGAAATTATGGCTGAGGCTGTAGGGGTTATCCGCCTGGTGTAGGAAGCGGATGAATGTTTCTTGCTTCCTATCGAATCGATTGAGTCCTCCGCCAGTACCAATCCACAGCGTACCTGCAGAGTCTTCAAAAATTGACCGGACCTCGTTGTGACTGAGACTAGCAGGGTTATCCGCCTGGTATAGGAAGCGGGTGAATGTTTCTTGCTTCCTATCGAATCGATTGAGTCCTCCGCCAGTACCAATCCACAACGTGCCGGCAGAGTCTTCAAAAATTGACCGGACCTCGTTGTGACTGAGACTGCGGGGGTTATCTACCTGGTGTAGGAAGCGGTTGAATGTTTTTTGTTTCCTATCGAATTGGTTGAGTCCTCCGCTAGTACCAATCCACAACGTGCCGACGGAGTCTGCAAAAATCGACCAGACGTTATTGCGACTGAGGCTGTGGGGGTTATCCGCCTGGTGTTTGAAGCGGGTAAATTTTCCTGTTTTTTTATCGAATTTATTAAGCCCACCACCATCGGTACCGATCCACAAGATGCCGGCGGAGTCTGCAAAAATCGACCTGACACCGTTGTGGCTGATGCTGTGGGGATTATCCGCCTGGTGTAGGAAGCGGATGAATGTTTCTTGTTTCTTATCGAATCGATTCAGTCCACCGCCTCTGGTACCAATCCACAAGATTCCGGCGGAGTCTTCAAAAATCGAATATACAAAATTCGCGCCAAGGCTGGTTCTGTGGTCGGGATTGTGGCGGTAAACGGTAAACTTGTAGCCGTCATATTTGTTCAACCCATCCTGTGTGCCGAACCACATAAAACCCTGTCTGTCCTGGAGTATACATTCTATAGTATTCTGGGATAGGCCGTGTTCCAAACTTAAATGCTCGAAGCGTATATTTTTTTTCTGAGCAAACACCTTTCCCGGTAAAGCGATTGCTGTCAAAATGGTTATTATTATGGCTATCCGGCTTTTTCGGATGTCTTTTCCAATTCTTTTTCCAAATCCAGTCATGGGAGTTATTTGTAGCATGCTGGCAAAAAAGATTCAAGTGGGATTTTCATTTTTTTATTTTTTTAATGTTTCTTGCTTACATAATACATAAAAGTCGAACAAGCATTAAGAATTTTTCCCGATTGGACAAACAGAAACACAAATACCACAGATAGTGGCATGCCGCTGCATATTCTTCCATGAGAGTTCACGGCATTTTTCCCTGCATTTAAAGGGATTGTAGAATTCATCCCTGTCGATACTTATATTCCATAACTTCCCATTAGCTGCCTGAGCCGGACATCGCTCAACGCACAACTTACAACTCCCGCATTGACTCTCATCGATGGGTTTGTCAGAGCTGGAAAGGGGATGGTTTGTAAGGATGGTTGCCAAACGCAACCGGGGCCCAAATTTTTTTGAGATAAACAAGTCTGTTTTTCCTATCCATCCCAGACCCGCCCGTGTTGCAGCCATCTTATGTGAGAAATCCACTCGCAATGTCTGATAATAGTCATCATCCAGCTCTTCATCGCCAACCGTAGGTTCGATCACAATGACCGGCACTTGCATTGAATTCAATTCATTGGCTATTTTATGGATTAACACGGACAGAATATGATTAATAGTCTCATAATGATTGAGGTATTCGATGGTAGGACCTGATTCGATGGAATCGATAATGGAGTCATCCAGTTTTTTCCCGATGACCACTGCATAATTGTAATCCTCGTAACTTTTATGCAAAAGGTTGGATAAATCGGCAAAACCAATAATGTATTTGTCATCATTACCCAGGATTTGATTTATTCGTTCTTTGATGAGCATCTTTTTTTCACCTTTAATATTCTACATTCTACCTTTTAAAGTGCAATGTAATTATAATTTATTCTTCTTTGGTTTTCAATAAGCATTTGTTTGTCTGGCATTTTTTTCTAGCAGCGTAACTGTTTCGAATCTCCGACCTTTTGACTTTTAAAAGACATCGGTATAAAATAATCCAGATAAGATAAAATCGGAGGTCAAGCCAATGGCTGAGTCTGAAAGCAAGTACTCAGAAGCAGGTGTCAATATTGATAAAGGTAATCAAGCGGTTAAAAAAATAAAAGCGATGGTCAAACGAATAGGCGTTCGAGAGATTGGGAAATTCAGCGGATTTTTTCCCCTAACGAAAAATTTTAATAAGCCGGTATTGGTATCCTCTGCCGACGGTGTGGGGACCAAATTAAAAGTTGCTTTTATGATGAACAAACACAATACAGTAGGAAAAGACCTGGTGAACCACTGCGTGGATGATATCCTGGTCTACGGGGCCAAACCCCTCTTTTTCCTGGATTATATTGCCACCGGGAAACTGGAGCCAGATGTTGTCTCATCCATCGTTTCAGGCATATTGGACGGATGTATGGAAAACGAATTCATACTGCTGGGTGGAGAAACTGCTGAGATGCCGGGCTTTTATAAAGATAATGAATACGATGTGGCAGGTTTTATCGTGGGCATTGTGGAGGGTGATAAAATCGTTGACGGAAAAAATATAAAAAAAGGCGACCTCTTGATCGGACTGCCCTCCTCCGGCCTCCATACCAATGGCTACTCCCTGGCCAGATACATTATCTTTGAACAACTCAAATTGACGGTAGACAGCAAAATAGATGGCCTATCTAAAACCATTGGCGATGAATTGCTAAAGACCCACAGATCCTACCTGAAACCGGTCTTCAAGCTGGTGGAAAATGATTTAATTAAAGGTATGGCTCATATAACCGGCGGTGGATTTATCGATAATATTCCACGCATACTACCGGATGCTGTGGCTGTACAAATTGAACGCATATGGCAGGTACCAGAAATCTTCAATTTCCTCTGTGAAAAAGGAAACATCTCATTTAAAGAAAGATACCGTGTCTTTAATATGGGCATTGGAATGGTTCTGATTATCGATAAAAACCACCTGTCACGCGTCGAGGATATCTTAGACCATATGGATGAAAAATATTATCTCATCGGTCAGGTGGTGAAGAAAAAAGGCAGCCGGAAAATTATTATTAAATGAGAACTTCAAGGTTTGTCATTGAGATCTTCAAGGTTTGTCATTGTGACTTTTAAGAATTTGTCATGGTGACTTTAAATGCTTGTCATTGAGACTTTTAGGTACTTACCATTGAGAACTTTAAGGCTTGTCATTAAAGATTTTAGGCGCTTGTCAGGGGGATTTTTAATTAATTGTCATTGAGTGTTTTAAGGATCGTCATTATTGTTTCTAGGTGTTTGTCATTTAGAGCTTTAAAGATTTTTCGTTTTTTTTATTTCCCATTGACAAGCCCTAAAAAGTCTCCTTGACGTGAGCGGAGCGAACAAATGACGCCGAAGGCAAATGACAAATCCTTAAAAGCACTCCTTGACGTGAGTGGAGCGAACGACTGACAATGAAGGGGCCAATTTTGATTCAGAGCACTTACAAATGATCAGCAAATTGAGTACTTTGAGATCCTGAGATGCATCTGGCAGGATAATTTTCTCAGGTACCAGATACCGTCAATTAAATCCTTTGAGAATTTTGTGAGGTATCTTACAAAATCGTTTTCTTCCCGCAATCGCAATTTCGTTTCAAATTCCTGGGTAAATTCTTGCAGTTCAATCATTAGATTCAACAGGTATAGAATGTTATCCAGTATATCGGCTAATTTTCCTTTGGGAATGTTGGCTAGTTTTGTTTCAGGGAATACTTGAATCCGCTCCATGGCGTCCGATACCGTTTCTTTGATGAGATACTCGATTTCGTTTAGAAAGGGTTTTTCATAATCCTTAAAATATCTTAATTTATGCCTGGCTCGCTCCTGGATTTTTTCATTTTGTTCCACCAGCGACCGGAAATATTTTTTTAAGCCCAGGTATTTCCGTTCAAATTTTTCCAGATTTAAAAAGTCTCTACCAACATATATCTTGTCATTGTATGAATCCAATAACTCGTCTTTATAATGGGTATAAAATTTAGCTTCAAAACGAAAATCTTTTTTATAGATCATCCTGGCAATAAATAGACTTTGAGGGTTGTACAGGTAGTAGGAGTTTTCTTCAATCAGGGCGCTGTATACAAAGAGTGAATTTAAAATGAATTCTTTTAAGGAATTCAGGAACATTTCGTTCTGGTTTACAAAATCCATTAATTCCGAAGGGGGCTCTCCTCTTAACAATGTATAAAAGGGAGAAAACAGGAGTTTGTCCTCATCCAATTGAAACTCAAAATGGAATGTATCCAACACTTTTTTATAGAGATTTGAATAGACAATCTCAGGGTAATTACTCAATTTCTTATTGCTGTATTCTTTAAAAACTTCTAAGGTATCCACTGCAACCTCCATAGAAACGTAAGGAAAAATTATAAATGATTAAAAAAAAAATGTAAAGCCCCCCTTTACTTTAATTCATTTTTTTGTTAATTGATAATATAAAAAATAAAAAAAAGAAAAAATGAAAATAATGAAGAAGAAAATCAAATTGCCCCCACCGATGGTGGCGTTAATCGTCTATACCCTATTGATGTTGAGTGTTATATTGAGTTTAAAATACATTACCATCTTAGCTGCCCCGCTTTTTTTCTCTTTTGTTGTAGCGTATTTGTTTAACCCGGTGGTGAATTATATGGAAAAGAAAACCCCGCTCTCAAGAGGTGTTGCTGCCGGTCTGCTGATGATTACACTGGTCTTTATTGTGATTTTTCTTCTTATTAATCTCTTCCCTTATATCGTTGACCAGGTCAAATATGCGGCAGATAGATTTCCTCAAGTATTGCAACAGTTTTCATCAAAAGTAAAAGGGATCAGTGATTATATCACCAAAAATTTCTCCGAATATGTCGGACAGATTGATCTGATGGGCAGAATAGAAGAAATGATCAGCAGTATGCTTACCGATCTTTCACAAATACTGGTAGCTGCTTTTTCCAGCCTATACAGTTTTCTCCTTATTTTGTTGTACCTTGTCTTTGTCCCTTTATTCTCCTATTATTTTATTAAAGATTACAGGAAAATCCAACGTGCCTTTTTCGAATTAATCCCCAACCGATTTAAAGAAAGAGCCATCGAGCGAATTGAAAAAATGGACGATATCCTCTCCTCCTTTATCCGGGGACAGGCCATTGTGGTGCTCATCCTGGCATTACTCTATTCCCTCGGCTTAAGTTTAATCGGCTTGCCCTTTGCTGTACTGATAGGAGTCTTTGCCGGCCTGGGAGACATCATCCCTTATTTTGGCACAGTGGTGGGATTCCTTGTCTCTTTGATTGTCGGATTTACCAGTTTTGAATCGACTGAAAAACTACTGTTGATTGTCCTGGTTTTTGCCATTATCAAAGGGAGTGAAAACTGGTTTTTCTATCCCAAAATTGTGGGAAAAGAGGTGGGACTGCATTTTGTATGGGTGTTGTTGGCTATTATCATTTTTGGGAAACTCTTCGGTTTCTGGGGTCTCCTGGTAGCCATCCCTACTGCCGCAGGATTCAAAGTGTATGTCACAGATTTGGTTAAGTACTATAAAAAATCCCGTTTTTTTAAAAAGGAATAAAAATGAAAAAAAATAATACTACTATTACCTTATTACCATTATTATTGATCCTTTTAATGGTGTTGATGCCCGGTTTTTTAATGGAAGGCAATCCAGATGAACAGGATCAGGGAAAAACGTCACCATCATCAGACTATAAAATAATCCTGACCATCAATATCAATCCCCCAAAAGAAATGATGGATGAAAGTCTGCAGAAACAATTAGACTATTTTGCAAAAGTTGCTGCTATTGTCAACAAAAAAAACCAGCGCCGTTTGTTCATGCCCTTTAGGGATCAATCGAAGAAAGAAATAGCCCATTGGCTGTTAAAAGCCTCAGAAATTGAAAAGGACGATTGCTTTAAGAATTATCTTGAGGTATTGTCGGAAAATATTCTGGAAAAGAATCGTTTTTCCGCAGATCTGCCCCGATGGGTTGACCTGGAAGAAAACCAGGCGGAAATTATTTTTGTCGATGATGACCGTTACCGGTGGTACCGGTTGCTGTTTAAAACCTTTTTCTCTTCTACTCCAAATGGATTTAACCTGGGAGAAAACAGTGCCTTTAATACCGTTATTTATTTAAACCTTCCGGACGATACCCAGAAATTTGAGGAATATACCACCATCTTTGCAGAGATGCAGGATAATTTACCCCGCGGACCGAAACAGGAAATGCCCTATTCACCACTGATTCCTTCATTTAAAATATCTCAGTTGATTTTCTCATCCCGGCCCCGTGGATTTTCATTGGTATTCCCTGATATAACCGATGAGCCTGCATCCGAAAAATCCAGTGAGGAAAAAGGTTTCAAAATCATTGTTTTTAAAAACCTGATAAATGCATATTTTGAAGGAGTATTAAAACCCATTTCTGGACAGGTTTTAACAGACGAACGGTTGTGGGATGTCGATTGTGACTCATATCTTTCAAACATTATTATGCGCCGGATATCTCACCACCTGGGCCCTGTGTTTATGATTAGAGATGAAGATGAAGAGGAAGAGGATGAAAAATTCCTGGATGAAGAAAAATTAAAAAAGAGGAGACCAAAGAAAAAAAAGAAAAAAAAGGAAGTAAAAGAGTTGAAAACCATCTCCGAAATCCTGAAGGATTCATTTCCCATCATTGAAGCGGTAAAATCCCAAATGATTGCCCTGCACAACACATCGATTTTAATTAAAAACGGTTTAATTTCAGAAGACAAGGATATCAATATCTACACCACATACCTGGTATCACTAATCGATCAATTGCGAAAAAATCCCGAAGGAGTAGACATCCGAAAACCAGGTAGAATCGTTTTTTGGGATACGCTTTTAAGAGATGATAAAAGTGAAAACTTTCTGTCCGCTTTAATCCAATTTAATTTTTTGGTGCAACAAGAAGGGATCATTTTTAATATAAATAGTGGAAAGATAGATGTCGATCCATTAAAATTCAAAGATGCCGTTGAAAAATTAACAGGAGATGTCTTGAGACTTTTAGGTAATCCCACTTACAGCACAGCCAAACGGTTTATTGATCAGAAGGTTGTTTTCCCCCCCCAATTGAGAGCAATTTTGATCAGTATAGAAGAGGTTCCATTAGCCGTAGAATTTCATCTGGAACAGGAGGAAGTGAATTAAAATGGATCGATTTCAAACAAAACTCGGGTTTATATTAGCAGGTCTTGGTATGGCAGTAGGCGCCGGGAACATATGGAGATTTCCCCGGGTTGCCACTCAAAACGGGGGGGGGCCTTTTATACTGGCATGGGCCATTTTTTTATTTCTCTGGTCCCTCCCCCTGCTGATCATCGAATTCGGTATGGGAAGAAGTTCAAGAAAGGGACTGGTAGGTGCTTTTAAAGAATTTGCCGGGGAAAAATTCTCCTGGATGGGTTCCTTTGTGGCTTTTGTTTCCACAGCCATCATGTTTTATTATACAGTTGTCACCGGCTGGTTTTTAAAGTATTTTATTTTCTTTGCCTTTCATTCCTCTGGAAATGGGGAACTCAATACGGAAAGCCTCTGGAACAATTTTATCTCCACCAAATCCCTGGGTACTTTTTGGCAAACCCCCTATTTTTTCCAATTCCTCGCACTTCTGGTAACGGCCGTAGTGGTCTATTTTGGGATTGCCAGAGGTATTGAAAAAGCCAATAGTCTTTTAATACCTGCGCTGTTTATCCTATTGTTGATTGCTGCTGTTAATGTTTTATTTCTCCCCGGCTTTGGAAAAGGGATGAATTTTTTATTTGATTTTAAGTTAGAGCAATTGGGAGATTATAAAGTCTGGTTAAATGCTTTAAGCCAATCGGCCTGGTCCACCGGTGCGGGTTGGGGACTTTTGTTAACCTATTCCGTTTATGCGGCAAAAAGGGAGGATCCTGTGATCTCTTCTACAGTCATTTCCCTGGGTAATAATTCTGCTTCGCTTCTGGCAGCCATTATCATCGTCCCCACCATCTTCTCTTTTCATACCGTCAGCCAGAGTATGGAAATTATGGGAGTGGGGAATGAGGGACTCGCTTTTATTCAATTGCCCCGTTTATTCCTGCAGATGCCTGGTGGGAAAATACTGATCGCCATTTTCTTTTTGGCCCTTTTTTTTGCAGCCTTCTCTTCGTTGATATCGCTGCTGGAATTACCGGTGAGGATTTTGATGGATTTTGGTCTCAAACGCAAAAGAGCCATCATCTTTGTCGCGGCAGCAGGTTTCCTGTTGGGATTGCCTTCGGCGCTTGACATCCGAATATTTAAAAACCAGGACTGGGTCTGGGGATTGGGTTTGATGCTCAGCGGCCTCTTTTTTGTTATGGCTGTGATAAAATACAATGTGGAACGCTTCCGGAAAGAGCTGATCAATCCGTTTTCATCCATAAAATTAAACCGCAGCTTCACTTTTATTGTAAAGTATGTGATCCCGGTGGAATTTGCCCTAATGCTGGGGTGGTGGTTTTATCAAAGTATTGGTTGGGGCAAAGAGCAGGTGTTTGCCATTTTTAATGAGTTTTCTCTTGGTACCACTTTATTTCAATGGGGAGTCATTCTATTTGTACTAATCCTGTTTAACAAAAAAATAGTGAGGTTATTAAAATAATGAGTCTTTTCTCAATTATTTTCGCGATAGTGATACTGTCCCTTTTTTGGGGAGGGTTTGTTTCTATGCTTTTTTATTCATTAAAGTTAAAATCTCGTGAGGCCCAGGAATCGGAGGGTGAAGGGCAGGGATAGAAGTACGGAAATATGCCGTACAGTGGGTTATAAAATGCCGCAGAAATTAACCATCGCCATATCAATAAAAATGAAATTAAATAAGTTAAAAATATTGCTCCAAAATATTAACTCGTGCTTCGTAGCGAGGCTACTTCGCAGAGTAGCATTTTTTTTAGTTTTAAATTGATAAAATTAATATTTCATGCCTTATACATTAAAAATATTAAATTAAAGCAAAAAAATGATACCTGTTTGGCAGGAATTTGATTTTTTTGGCCTGGCACCTAAACCAGACATCTTCCTGCGTTCCACCACTGACCGGTTAGTGCTGATACAACTTCAAGTCAAAATGATCCCGGATATATTCAAAATGCCTATCTTCTTCAATTAATATTAAACCGTTTTTTATACACTGGATGGCAATGACCAAATCCGTTAATGGTACTGTAACTCCATTCTTCCGTAATTTAAATGCAGCTTCGGATATACTGTCGAATAATCCTTTATCAATTTCAAGGAAATGAAGACCACTTAAACTGTTTTTAAGTTCCCGATAGTTCTTTTCGGATTTTGCTCCTTTTAAAAGTTCGATCTGAATAATTCCGTTTATATAAACCTGATCCTTTTCCATTAATTCTTTAATGAAGGGAGTAAATTCATAATTCTTATCCCTGAAATAATTTATCCATACACTGGAATCAATCATATACTTTGCTATCATATCATATCCTTTTTCCTTTCATTGATTAGCTCTTCTTTCGTCAAATCCAGTTCCAGTTTCCCACTCAAGGCAATGAGTTTCTTACGTCTGATGGCTCTTAGCATTTCTTCAAGTGCTGATTTTATCAATCGAGTCTTGTTTCTTTCTCCGGTTTCAAACATTAAATCATCAATCAATGTGTCAGGAATATTTAACGTTGCTCTCATACTTACCTCCAGTGCATATTATAATTACATATCCATTGTATGTCAACCTTAATCCCGGTAACTTTTCAGTTTTCAGAAGTAAAATGCTATCAAGTGTTCATGAAAATAATTTACATGATCCTATACTTTTTAACTGAAAATGTGAGAAAAAGGTCTCATTTTTGAATATGGTACTTTTTACTTCTTGAGGAAATAGGATTTTGCTTTATATTGAGAGTGAAAATTAAATCTAAAACGAAAAAGAGGATTTAAAAAATGAAGACCAAAAAATTCAACAAAAAACTCACGGTAAACAAAGAGACCATTGCAGATTTAAACACCGAAGCAATGAGCGGTATTAAAAGAAGGGCAAGGTTTATCCTTGCCCTTCTCTCAAGTTTGGCCATTAACTAGATAATAGAGACGAAAAAAAATGTTAAGGGTTGAAATTCCAAGCATTTTCTTGTATAATGAAATCTAGTGATATAACTAGATAATTATAAAAGGAGGTGC
>Ga0180438_10005815_pt1 | contig 16943 bp, 15 predicted proteins | sample SS_ome_12_FD_132455 | JGI IMG/M metagenome (GOLD analysis project Ga0180438, IMG submission 132455) | Hypersaline lake sediment archaeal communities from the Salton Sea, California, USA - SS_3_D_2 metaG | ecosystem: Environmental > Aquatic > Non-marine Saline and Alkaline > Hypersaline >...
AAAGTTCTCCCTTTCCGCCTATTGAAGAAGTACTATCTTCAAAAGGGAAAATAAAAATTTTAAAGATTTTAACGCATTACGAAGAATTAAACATCTCTGAGATCGTAAGAAGAGCGCAACTTAATCATGCTACCGTCACTCAGCATCTCGATTACTTTAAAGCCATCGGAATCGTAGAAGAAAAATCATTTGGCCGCATAAAGATTTATCGGTTATCACCAGAGGATGCAATAGTCAAAGTAATTCGTGATCTAATGGACTCTTGGGAGCACTCAGAATTAAGCAACAATACTCGCAACTCATAAGTATAGGTTTTTAATAAACCCAAGATTTATTCCATCAGTTAAATACGCAGTCGCATCATCAAATTCAATGCATTTTTTAGTAAAAAGTGGTCCTAAGAACTTTGACTGCAGGTCATTAAACGCCGTTCCTTTGATTAAAGGATGAAAAGCTGGAAATATTATGATTTCAGGATTTCCTATCTTTCTTTTAATAACGTGATCTGTATCAACTTCTTTATCGCTTGCTGAAATTTTATTTTTTGCAAAGAAGTTTTGAATCTTTTTCTTGTCCCATTTTGTTCTTATCCAGACTTTTTCTACGTGATGTATTCCTAAAGAATCCTTTAATCTAATCGCAGGATGGTTATGTCCCATAAATAATGAATTTACATCTAGTAAATCATTTGCTGGCCAAGTATGGCCATGTAACAATCCGATTTTCTTAGCCCCATTCTGAATAGTAGATCCTTTTGAGGGTTGATAGACTATATTTTTTGGAATTAACTTCTCCAAATTACCGTCGTGGTTCCCTGGAAAAATTTCAATTTTGATTAATTTTGCCAAGTTTTTAAAAAGGCGTGGTATTTCTTTCCACTCTTGAATAGAGATACTTGGGATATTATGTTTCACATCTCCAAGAACTACTAATTTCGAGGGAGCGTATTCATTTATGAGTTTTTTTAATTTATCTTCAATTAAAGGTGTTTGTGAAGGAAAATGAATTCCTTTTTTGGCAAATTGACTTTCAAGTCCAATATGGAGGTCTGCTACAATGAGAACACGTTCATGAGTTTCAAGTAATAATGCAGCCTCTCCTTCTAATGGCAAATATAATCCCATTTCAATAACACTCTTGAAGAGGAGATACATGACTAAGCCAGAAATAAATCATAAAAAATGTCATTTATCTGGATGTTCATAGTTCAACGTCTTTATAATTATCACCCAGAAGTACAATATTTGCAAGAAGAGCATTAAGTTGAATCTCCTCATTGGCACCTTCGCTTAGCCTGAATTCTGCTTCTCCTAACAAATTTATAAGTTTAACTTTCAGGTCATCATTTTTGAAATTCATTATTTCAGAATTCATTTGCTTAAGGATATCTATACCCGAAAGACCGTATTTGATGAGTAGTTTATGAAGTTGTTCTCGGGCATCCATAAAATTATTGTTAAGTGCGTATCTTATCATTTCTTTAATTTCTTCAGGATGGACACGGCCTGTTACTTGGTAAACAACATCTGCTTTAATTTCATCTTCAAACGCTGCTGCTGCTTGTAGGATGTTTATACTATTTCGCATATCTCCTCTAGAACTTTCCAAAATAGCATTAATGCCTTCTTCAGCAAGATCAACACTCTCTTTTTTAGCAATATTGTTTAATTGCTTTTTAACATCCTCTTGAGATAATGGAGGAAATCGAAATATAGAACATCGTGATTGTATTGGTTCGATAATCTTACTTGAGTAATTACCGATAAGTATAAATCTACAAGTGCGCGTGTATTTCTCCATTGTCCTTCTAAGTGCTTGTTGCGCATCAGAAGTCATGTTATCTGCTTCATCTAGTACTAGGATTTTAAATGGTACGTCTCCAAGTCCTTTTGTTCTAGCAAAGTTTTTTACTGTTGTTCGAATGACGTCAATACCTCTGGTATCACTTGCATTCAATTCCAACAAATTTCCTTCAAAATATTCTCCAAATAAATCACGAGCCAAACATAATGCCGCTGTTGTTTTGCCATTTGGGAGGTTTTATTGAAATAAAGACCTTGTCCCAGGAGGACCAACGAATAAACAATGCGGCATTGATTTCGTCTTAGCAAATGAGGTCAGCCTTTGTACTATGCTTTCTTGGTTTATTATTTCTTTTAGACTTTTTGGGCGATATTTTTCTACCCACATCGCATATTCTTCATACATATTTACCAGTTCTCCTAGTTCTTTGAAATTTTCCCTAAGAGATTAATAGTTTATCAGTAGATTATAGACACTTAATTGTTTTTAATTTTAAGAAATTATGTATCTCCTGATTCTATAGTCTTCTAAACTCTTAAATTGTTTTAAAGCGAAAGTAATATAAGGTCATTGAAATGCTTGAATGATGGAGATACTTCTAAACAATCCATATCCCTCAATAGTTTAAATTCTATCTCTATATACAAATATTTGGCTATAAATACAAACTAAAAGATGCGGTCGTGGTCTAGCAAGAGGAATATTCTCCTAGAATGGCCTAGGACAACTAAGAAAGAAAAACTTTCTTAGATCGAACAGGCCTCCCAAACTGACTTCACAGTCGTGAAGAAAGCCTGATAAGTTTATATATCATCAATTTTAGATGGTATGCATTTCAGGAGACCCGGGTTCAAAAAATAGGTGATGTTCTCCTATTGGAAACTCCCGGCGGCCGCATCAGTTTTATATTCTAAAAATTGCTCTTTCTAGAAATTTATAGCCTTAAATAAAAACCTTGAAATCTCAAAGAATGTAGCTAAGATTCAATGCTATATTATGTTTGAAACGCAGGATTTTCAAAAAAAGTGATGCCGGGGATGGGACTTCCAGAGGAGGGAACCCCACACACTCTTTTGAACCCATGCGACCTTCCATAAACGCACTTATTTACACTGGGTCAGCAGGTCTCTCTTTTTCTAGGTTTTTGCGCTTTTGAGATCTCGAGCCTGTAGCGGATATGACTTTTGTCAAATCTGCCGCCGTACCGTTTCCAGAATAACACATATTTTGGTGTGTTCTCTTGGCTACCCCGGCGTATATTATATCATTTAGACATTGTAGTATTGGATTTAAAACACTTTTTCTCAATGTATAGTTCGATTTACGACCGAACAATCACATTCTATATAGAAAAAAATATCTTATTTTCTAATTTTTTGACGATATTATTAGAAAGGTTTTGTCTTTTAAGAGGGGCTTATAAAGGTCGCTGAAATGCTGGGGGTGCTTACTTTAAAGTTTAATTTAAAGTTTATCGGGGATTATGGTGCCTCATTCTGCAAAATATAGGGTTTTATTCCTCATAGGGGTGTTATTACTCGGTTTACCTTTTTTTAGTCAGCAGGTCAAGGCCGATATCTCCTTTGATGGGACCACCGATTATAACGGTGATGGATTTATGGATCCCACCATCGATAATGGGCGGATCCGCATCAGTTTCATGACTGAGGAACTGCTGGAGAATCCCCCGGGACAGCAAATCACTTATTTACCCTACTTTTTCGTGTGGAATGGTAATGACTGGACTGAAATTGCCACCATGGGACATTTTCAAGTTTCAATAGCCCCAGATACCTCGCAATCGCCGGTTAGGAGTTACACTATCAGAGAAATCTATCCTAAACGGGTAGGTGTCAGTTGGGAAGAATTTTATCAGGAATGTGTGACCATCATTGACACGAATGACCATTTCTGGCAGGTCACCGATTATTACACCATCCGAGACGGGTGGGATTATGTAGAGATCGAACGGCACTGGGAACATTTGAATGACTCAGTAGAAGAGGCAGTGCTCCTACCTTTCAATGTTTCGATCACCCATCCAGCAGCAGTAACCCCACGTAAAGCTGATACCTTAATGATGCCCGGCTGCTTTTATAACGGCAACCTTTACGACTTGAATACCGCAGATCGGCAGGTAACACCTGATTTTCCCATGACTGATTTACGCAACCAGTCTCAGTATCTCATCGTGGAGCAGGAGCGCCTCAGCGTACCATCAGTTATCTGGGAGTACGATGACTTTGTGTGTGGCTTACTTACCACTCCCACTTATGTGTATGGCGGACAGGAGCATACTGGTAACTCCTCACTGGGTTATCAAGGTAATGATGATCATTTTGACCTCATCAACTACCTGGGAGGTTGGACCAGTGGTGGCTCACAACGAGAAGGATATGCATATACAAAACATCTTCATAATCAGATTAATCAGGACAATCCAGGTTGCCGCGACCAGTATGAGTGGACCTTCAACAAGAACTCCCTGACCGTCGATGCCAATACCACTCTCAAAAAAACCTACCGACTCTATCTGGGCATGACAACTACCCCCAATTACGGATTCATCGCACCAGTACAGTTGGGATGGGATTGGATTAACGGCAATTATTCAACGGTCAATCCCACGTTAAGCATGCCAGCTATCCTACAACTCAAAGCCGAACTCGCCTACCGCACCTTTTATCATGAAAATGACACTGATAACGAATACTTGTTCTTGGCAGGCTTTTTCAGTGATGGAACTCCCGTAGAATTCCTGGGTGGAAGCAACGGCTCCATAGGTGGTCAATTAGGGCAGCAACACGCCCTGGCATATGCGTTACTCTATTATGGCTATCAGACGGGTAACAACTCCATGATTACAACTGCCAACCACATAATCGATGAATTCGTGGACTTGAGCCGTAATCCCTCGTCCGTCACGCTGAATGAGTACGGCTGGCTATTACCCGATTACTACCTGGAGACCAATACCTCGTATGCTAACGCCAGAGATCATGGCGGCGATGTACATACCGTCAAGAGCGGGGAGGTACTATCTAACCTGCTGCAATGTTATCTAGTGGCGGAGCAATATGGTGACAGCCATCCCGACTGGCTAGCGTATGTGGAAGCGGCCATCAACATCTTTGTAGTTAAACAGTTTGCTAACGGGACGTTTGGCAACACCTGGACCAATGGACTCAGTTCCAGTTGCAACGATATCGCAGGCTGCGGCGGCGTAACTCTTGCGTTGAGCCTGATGGAATTAGCGACGTTAACCGGCAATACCACCTATTCGGACGCCGCGACGCTGGCTATGAATTATTACATCACCGAGTTTGTAGATAAGGCACGCTTCTTTGGGGCGGATACCGGGCGCTACGACTTCAATTACGGCTATAAAAAGCATATCATCGACTCCAAAAGCGCCGAATATATGCTCAAGACCCTAATTCGCTTTTACGAACTTACCGATAATACCCTCTACCTAACCAAAGCAAACCTGACTGCCGAGTGGCTGATAACCTGGCAATACGCCTGGAACGTTCCCTTCACTGGTAGTTCACGCCTGGGAGACCACAATTTCAAGACTAAAGGAGTATTCGCCACCTCAGTGGAACTCAACGCCCTTCGACCGGCTTACGGCAGCAGTTATGCCCTGCAAAAACTGGCCACCTACCTAAGTGATGCTAAGCTACAAAACCGGGCGGACTTGGTGAGTGCGGCCTCCAGGCAGATGGTGGCCACCTCAAGCGATACGCTAGGGATGTCCAACGCCTTAATCGGCGCACAGGAAACCTACTGGTATCACGCCAGTTTTACGGAAGATGGCAACTCCCCTCAGGGTGGCAGTTCGGGACTGTGCTATGGGATAACCATCGCCGATGCCTATATAGGGACGAATGTTTCACTTGAAACCAATGACCCTGATGACCCGACAGATGGAGATGGCGGCAGCAACGAGGGCGGAGGGAGCGGAGATGATGACAATGGAGGGGGAAGTGGCTCATCAACTGAAACGGCATCATTACTAGTGACAGTTAACTTGGAAAATGACACTCGTCTAAGTAATAACGCCCAAAGGGAGATTTTGGTAAAAGTTACTGATGAACAAGGTGTCCCAATCGAGCAAGCCCATGTTACCATCACACTGAACTCTAATTACACCCTTAACTGTGAAGAATTCGAGCCAGGCAGTTATGAAGCAGTGCTAGATACCTCAGGTTTACCACCAGGTGAATATGTGATAACCGTCACCGTCGAAAAATCGGGTTACCAAACCTCACAACTAAAACTTAGTCTTACAATTACGCAAGGTCTCAATCTCACAGCAATTTCATTAACTGCCCGAATAGGCGCGATAAGCGGCATAGGCCTGCTGTTGACTCTCATTGGAAAACGAAAACTGTTTGATGACATCACTTTAGAATTATAGATTTTTTTTGGCTCATGTTAGTATCATTTTTTCATTCTAAATATTTAAAAAACTAACAACATAATCTAAAATCCATTTTCCTATAACTTTTAGTTCTAAGTATGGAGGTAAAGTCCATTCTGCCCATGTGGGCAAGCCAATAACATATCTAATGTAAATCACTATAGCGAAAACTATCGTTACTATAACAATAATGATATAATCGACTGAAGACATTTGTAATTCATATAAAAATGTCCTTTTTTTTGCAGCCCCCCAGGCTTTCGAGTCCATCGCTTCTGCCAGTTTCCATGCTCTTTTAATTGCAGATATAAAGAGAGGCACTATAAGCGGGATATAGTTTTTTATGCGTTTCAAAAAGTTTCCTTTTTGAAATTCAATGCCTCTTGACATTTGTGCATCAATTATTTGCTGTGCTTCCCGTGCTAATGTAGGAACATAGCGATATGCCGTGGTTATAGCCCAAGAAAACTCGTAAGGCAGTCCTAATTCCACAAGAGCTTGTCCTAGATCATCAGGATGTACTGTTTGGAAAAATATTGCAAAAGCAGTCACTAAAGCAAGAAGACGTACGACCATACTTAAGGCAAATGTGGTGGGGTGAGGGTTATTTGATGAGCCAAAAAACACGTTTATAATGAAAATGATGAGTATAAGGATTATAAATCCTTTTAAGGAAACGAGCCACTCATGGATAATTCTTGCTACAAATAGAAGGGGAATAAGTGCAAAAAAAATGATAACAACTGGAACTAGTTGTTGAAATTGCAAGATGATAATTGATGTAAGAACAACGAAATATAACAAAGTTCTAGGATCAAGATGATGAATAAACGTATCTTTTCTTTTAAACTCAAATGCGGATAGAGGTGAAAGCATCATGGTTATCCGAGTCCCGACCTTACAATTATTTATAAAACTACTGCTTCAGTGCTCAAAGTCCATAGTTTATGATAATCCTCAATTCTCCTATCCTTAAGAACAGAAGAACCAGCCCTAAGGTCAACAGGCTGTGCCCTCGTCACCGAGTCCAACATATGCTTCATTACTACTGTTTGTTTCAGTATTTCAGCAATCTTGAAGGAGGTTATCCCACTACGCTTGAAGATGTCATGGATCATTGACCATTTACGGTAAGGACTACCCTTTTTCAAATGAGGCTCTATATACTCCTCAACTTGTGAGAGTACCCAATTGTAAACAGCAAGAATTCCTTCCTTAAATCCAAGACCTCTTCGAGCTATTACATAACTCGCTAAGTGATGGACTGACAAATTATGTAATCCTGAATATTTATACCTACCGATTATTGATGTATATCCTGAAAACACCTTTCTAAAGGACACACCGCGTTTCTTACATTTCCGCTCCAGTAGTTGTAAGGCGGTGGTTTTCAAATTGCTCAATTTTCGGTTGCATTTCTTATTATAGGAAAATTTTTGATCGAACTGTAAATCTTCAACCACAATGCCTTTGCCGATATTAATGCAATAATTGACAACTTTATCCATTTTATAAGAGATATAATCATTACGTTTATCTTTTCTATAAGTGTGAAGGTTTTCAAAAAATATGCTGTGATAAGAGAGAAATTTACCATTCTGATCTATATTGGTTAAGGTACCAAAATTATAATTGAAGTCCAATCCGATTGCGCCATGTTCGTACTTGTAATGTGGTGCGAGTTCTGGAATCTCGTAAAAAACATGTGCAAAGTAACGCACCTCCCCATCTAAAAGTTTCCTCTTCACGGTCACCGAGTATTTATCGGCATTAAGAACTTGTTGATACCATTGTTCCTGTGCATTGTTTACAGACATAGTAACGATGAGCCATTTACGTCCCCTTTGTTTGGAAAATGTCCTTATCCTGACTGTCTTATCAGCTAATACCTTGATGTTTAGGTTTTTCAATCCTTGTTGTTTCGTTCCAATACAACTGAAAGATGCGTCCCTTTGTATCTTGAACTCGTCTCTACTTATGTTACCGCGTATTCGATCTCTGAATAATTTCTTAGTACCGAAAACCACTGGTTTGATTTGTAAACCGTTTAATTTAGTTATTATTGAGGATCTACGGGCGTATAAACCCTTCAATCGTCTGTCGTTTATATTTTTCTCATTTATTCCATTAATTTTCTTAGTAATGACCTGTAACTGCTGTGTCATGCGCTTCCTTCTTTTTTCTAACCATGTTTTTTGTGCATCCAGTTTCCGCTTGTTATCGATCAGGATGGTATTGACATAAGGGTTGTTATGGCATAGACTCATCAAACACTGCTGGATAGTTGTTACTTCACCAAATCGTTCTTTCATGTGGTCCTCGCTATGAAACGGCAGGTTATATCCAATCCTTTTCACTCGGTTATAGATAGTGAAGATCTCATGCAGTGTGTATTCCTGTTTTTTGTCGGGATAGATTCGAAATTTAACCGTTTGCATCATTGTGTTTCTTCCTTATCTTCCCCTAACGTCTTTTTTTGGCGTTATCAGAAAATTATTATACAATATTATATATGTAACTTCTGGTTTATATATTTTTGATGCTTATTAAGGTGTATAAATCACAAACGATCTTTTGTATTATATTCATGATATTTGGGCAATGCTTTTAAACAGTATAGTCTATATAACTATTCGGGAAATTGAATATGAAACGCTCATTGCTTGAGATCGTAAAAATACTTTTTGACACGCTTGATGAAAATGGGTCAAATCCATTTATTCGCACCAAAGAGATCGTTGAGAAAACCGGCATAAGTCATCGCTCTCTAAAGCCGTTGGTAGAATTGATTCAGTTTATTCAAGAACAAAAAACCCTCAAATTCCTCCACCAATCGCCAAGAGTCACACTCTATTTTATTGAGTAAGGGGGACATATTTAAAAGGAAAATGTTCACTCAAAGCTGGTTCTTAGAACAAATATATAATCTCTTTCAATGCTATAATATTCTGCTCTTACCGGGAACCAAAACGACTACCGCCCGAGTCCCAACAATTTTGTTTTCATTTCAGTAATTGAAATTAGATCCTTCGGAAAGGATTCTTCTTGTTTTGCGATTTCCCAGGCTAATGCTGTAATTTGTGGTGGGCGAAGTTTTGTTCGAGCCATTGCTTCTAAGTTTGTCAATACATCTTTAGCCTCCCCATCTGCGATTATGCGGCCTTCGCCCATCAAAATAACGCGAGGTTGGTATTCTGCTACAAATTCAACATCATGAGTTACTATAGCAATTGTTCGTCCTTGTTGGTTTAACTCTGATATTATTTTTGCAATATTTCTTTTTTGTATTGCATCTTGCCCCATTGTTGGTTCATCAAGGATGAGAATTTCAGGATTCATTACAAGTACTGAGGCTAATGCTACTCTTTTTCTTTCTCCTTCACTTAAAGAAAATGGTGAGCGTTTGAGAATGTTTTTAAGATTTAAAAACATTAAAACTCTTTCCATATCCTTTTGAATCTGATCTTCTGGAATATCAAAATTTGTTGGACCAAATTTAATTTCTTCTTCTACTGTTGTTAAAAATAGTTGATGATCTGGATTCTGAAAAACGAATCCTACAATTTTCGCCATTTCAGCAACAGAACGTGTTGTTGTTTCTATTTCATTTACAAGAACCTTCCCTTTAGTAGGTTTTAGTAATCCATTAAAATGTTTTATTAATGTCGTTTTTCCAGCACCGTTTGCACCCATAATTGCGATGTAAGTCCCCTTATTTATTTTAAGAGAAACATCATTTAGCGCTGTGACACCAGTGGGATATGTATATTCGATATTTTCAACTACAATACTCATTCTGATGAACTCCTAATTAACCCCAGTTCTTTCAAAATAACTGATGCAGCCTGTGGTACATTAAACGGAATTTGTTTAATAGGAATCCCTTCGTTAATCAATTGCATAAATAACCGAACTAACGAAGGTATTTGAACTCCATATATCTCATCTGGTGTAATATTTTTCGCTATTAACTTCTCAGGTTTATCGTCAAATACAAGCGCCCCATCATGTATAATAAGAAATCGAGTAGCACTTTGAAGTACTAAATCAAGTCGATGTTCAACGATTATTACAGTTATTTTCTTCTGGACTCGTAAATTTTCGATTATATCAAGTATAGCGACTGCACTCACAGGATCTAAATTAGCGGTAGGTTCATCTAGGACTAGTATCTTTGGTTGGAGCGCTAAAACGCTTGCTATTGCTACATGTTGCTGTTCTCCTCCTGAAAGTTCATGAGGGGCTCTTTCTCTTAAATGTTGAATTTGTGTTAATTCTAAAGCTTCTTCTACACGTGCTCTAATCTCCTCTCGTGGAAGCCCAAGGTTTTCAGGACCAAATGCAAGATCACGTTCAACTGTTAGCGACATTAATTGTGATTCGGGGTCTTGAAAAACCATTCCCACCTTTTGAGTTATTTCGTAGAGAGGATGCTCTCGTGTATCTAGTCCATCAACCATGACGCTTCCTTTCATAATACCCGATCTATAAAAATGTGGGATAAGACCATTGATACATCGGCAAAATGTTGACTTTCCGCAACCGCTAAGGCCTGCTATCACAACATATTCTCCTTTATTAACGTTCAAATTGATTCCGTGAATAGCTGGCTGTTTAGAGGTGCCGTAACTAAATTCTAAATCGCTAATTTGAATAATATTCTCCATAATTTTCGTTTCCTTGCATTTCTTATAGATTAACAATAATTTGTTCCGATACGCCTAGATCTTCAATTGATTCTCTATAATTGAAATAAAAAAGGCATATCAATCTTTGAGATAAAATAATATCTATAGCGAAGATAACTAGCATATTTGAATCTTTGATGTTAATTCTCTGGAATGATATCTCCTTTTTTTGTAAGACTTTTTTTAATTACTGTTAATATTTCTTTTATTCCAGCGTCTAGATTAGTCGTTCCGTTACAACCTGCTGCGTTTTGATGACCTCCTCCTTCACCATTAATAAGTGGACCAATTTTTTGAAATATCGTACCTAAATTTAGCCCCGTTTCTCGTGTTATTCCTCTTTTTGCTCTACCGCTAATTCTAACATTTCTTTCTTTCTTTTTTTCTGAGGCTACTAGCGCTATATCAGCTCCAAGATCAAGTAGGGATCTTGCCACTGATGCTTCAAATGCACTTATTCTTGAAACGACAATTATCCATCCTTCTATAATGTGTATTTTGTGACGTTTTGCAGCCTTTAATCTTGCAATACGTTCTGAATAGTCCAATGTGCTTCTCAGAAGTTCAATAGTCTCTTCATAATTAGCACCAAGACGCATTAATGTTATAGCGGACTCAAAAGTGTCTGGAGTACCTAATATGAAATGTCTTGAATCGTAAGTGATGCCAATTAATAACGCATAAGCATCTAAAGGTCTAGGAATAATATTTAATTTCTTATAGAGATTATAAACTATTTCGCATGCTGAACATACGGATTCATCATGTATATATAGGCTTGAGATTTTTTTACCTTCGGGATGACATTGATGATGATCTACTATTATAATTGGCTCAGATACTTCACTTAAATGGTCTTTAAGGGCTCCTAACTGTTCAAAATTACTAGTATCTACTAAGAAGTATAAATCACACTCATTAAGATCGTATCCAGCAGAAATATGCATTTTTAGGTTTTTTACAACTTTCTTAGATATTTTACTTAGTCCATCTGAAAAACTTTGTATTTTAACTTCAGGAATAAGCCTCTTTAGAAGTCCTGATAGTGCAAATGCACTACAAATGGCATCTGGATCTGCATTTTGATGACATAGTATGCAAATCTTTTTGGGACAAACTTCATTAAGTATTTCTAAAAATGTTTTGAAATAATTCATATTTTGCCCCCAAATTAGATAAGAATGCTAAAAAAAAGGAATACTTAATGTAACTCTTTTTATACTTCATATTAAAGCTGCTCTTACGCTGCAGTTCCTGGTTCTCCTTGAATTTGCCGAGCTAATTTCTCTCTCATCTCATCTCTCTGTTTTTTTGATCGTTCTTCTTGCCTCTGTAATGTTTTTATTCGCATATCTAAAGTTTCTTTCTTATCAATTAATTCTTCTTTTAATTTTTTCATATCTGATTTAATTAAAAGCATTCCTATTGACTTATAAACGCCAACATCTTCTTCTGCGCTTTCTAATTCTTTTAATGCATTCTCCGTCTCTCTTAATTGTAGTTCAAGTTGCGTTCTTTGTTGAGTTAAGACTTTTACTTGCTGGTCTATTTGTTGTAGTCTCATTAGTTGGTGTTGTAGTTGCTGCGGTATCTCTTCACTCAATATCTCGCCTCCTTTATTAAAAAAACTCATTAAATACCTCTTATACACGTGTTGCTGATCTTTATTAATATGAGTTTTTGTGTAGAATTGCTTAGTTAGATTTATAAATTGTAAGAAGTTTTATAAGCTGGCTGATAACGAAAAACTTTTTAAGAACGGCTTAGGTGAGTTTTATGGGACGAACAAAAAAGGTTGGTAGCGCAGGACGATTTGGAGCAAGATATGGTTCAACAATAAGAATGCGAGTGAAAAGAATTGAAGAAAAGATGAAACAACCACATAAATGTCCCAGATGTGACATTAAAGCTGTTAAAAGGAAAAGTATAGGAATATGGAAATGCAAGAAATGTGGATATACGTTCACTGGCGGTGCTTATATTCCACTAACAGATATTGGCAAAGTTGTTTTAAGGTCGACCAGACGTATTCGAGAAATGAAATAGCAAATAAATTCAACATTCTTTTCTGTTTTTTAAAATCAACGACCAAAAAGATCTAATTCTTCATAATTGTATTGTTTTGTGAAGATCCTGTATTAAAACAATAAGTTTTAAAATAGAATTAGTTGTTGAACGCAAGGCAGTGATATCAGCCGATTCGATAAAGAACTTTATACTTCTTTTAGTTATTTCAACAGAAAAATCTATTTTTGCCCTCTGTGAAGAGAAAGTCTTTATTTCGGGCAATAAAATGTTATATATTATATTTGTGGTTTCTAAATCTGAACAGACCATTCTTAGATCCATTTTATATGGCATGTTCAATATATCTTCCCCATTGATTGTGTTCACTTTAACTATAAAAATCATTTCGGCGCATTTTCAGATATTTTCACCTGAAACCTCAATTAAGCTGCGTAAACTGACTTGTATTTTTTAAAAAATCGGGGACTATTTATAACCTTTTGGAAAACGATTCTTGAATCTCTTTATCCCATCATTTAAAGATCTAGAAGAGATTTCAAATAAATATTAAATTTATTCCCTCCAAAAATAAAAAATGTCTATAAGAGGGATATAATGACGATTTCAAAGTCTCGATATGACTCTAAAGTTGTTGAACACTATACTATAGGTCCATATCACATTAAAATTTATGAAAGTGCTGGAAAATACACCAGCGAAGCACTTTATACGTACACTACTTTGTCTGAGACTTCACCCTTTGGTGAGATCATTGAATCCATTTCTAAAAACCTTGCAGGGAATGTGATCACAGAGAACAATATCAATCGCAACTCCTTAGATCCTCGCTTTTATAGTTTACAGGAACTTTTCAATAGCAGAAAGGTTCTTGTTGAAGAATATATTTACCAACACTATCCTGAATTTAAAACTATGAAAAATTTAGATGATTTGATAGAACTCGCCTGCTATAAACTCATTGGTATTTATGAAATTGCTCCTTTTCTTATGGATGAACATATCGAGGAGTTTTATTTAGATTGTCCCAACACTCAACTCTATTTAGATCATCGCACCTTTGGACGGTGTAAAACCACAGTAATCTTGTCGGTTGATGACTTAGAACGCATAAAAACGCGATTACGCTATGAAAGCGGTCTTCTACTGGACGAAAGCAACCCCTCTATCAAGACGGAGTTGATAACGGATCGCTTTCATGTTCGTACCTCAATGGATATCGCCCCTCTGGCAGCCGATGGTCTTCATTTAGACGTACGTAAACTAAAACGTAAGGCTTTTACTCTGCCAGAATTAGTAGATAATGGTACCCTTCCTGTAGAAATCGCTGCTTACTTGTATTTTGCACTGGTGCGCCGCCGTAACATTACGGTCATTGGGGAACCTAATTCGGGTAAAACCACACTGGTCAATGCACTGGACCTGATCACCCCCCCTGAGTGGAGAAAAATCACCATCGAGGATGTGATTGAGAGTGTTCCTCAACATAATTACGATAAACACCAGGTACGTTTACAAGTCATCCCCTTCGGAGGCAAGAACACTTCAAGAAGTAAAAGTAAGGAAATCGTGAAATTATTGCATCGTTCGCCTGATTATGTCTTCTTAGGGGAAATCCAGACTCAAGAACATTCACAAGCTGTGTTTCACGCCCTTACCGCAGGATTGCACCTTATCCAAACCTGCCACGCCTCGTCACCCGAGAACCTAATCGTCCGCTGGGTAGAACATCATGGAATTGCCCCCATTAATCTGTTAACTTTGGACCTCATCATCTTTATGAGGGCATATTATCATCATAAACTGGTTCGCAGGGTAAGACGGGTCAGCGAAGTGACAAAGCCTTATGGAGGCGCCGATTCAATCTTGGAGATCGATTTGAAAATTCACAAAGTACAGTTATGCGACACCTTTAACCTGGATACACAATTGGCAAAAAAGGTTTCTGAATTGTTTGATACTCCCACCTTAAGAGAGATCAGAAGCGTGGAACGGTTAAATTTGGAAGAATTCGTTGAAGAAATGTCTACATACATTGAATTGCTTAATTATTTAGTGCAAAATCACTTATTCGATCCTCAACTCAATGTAAGAGTATTTCACGGACTACATGCCGAGAAACTCAAACAATTAAGAGCATATGGTAGAATAAATTGGCCTATACTCTATAATCACGTCATAGAGTTGATTTAATAAGTTTAGTGCTAGAAAGAGGGATTTAAGTTGTTGTCGAACCTTCCATTGAGTTTATGTAAAATATTCGCAGTTCAGCCCTTCAAGTTATTAGGAAAACGATTTTGTCCTTCTAATTTGATAAATCCATGCAGTTATTATGAAGATTTAGATTTATCACCAGAAGAAATTTCTGCTGGAGCTAAAGGTTTCGCTACTATAATCTTTTTCATAACCATCAGCATATCACTCATCTGGAGTTTAGGTCCTTTTCTATATCTTTCAATAGCCCTTCTTATTGCCTATATAACTCATGGGTTATTAATGCGTGCTCTCCCTCTAAGATATGCTTATAAAAGGCTAACCATTGAAAAATATGCGGATTTGATCCTGAATACCATGCTCTTAGCGTTACTAGCTGGATCAACATTCGATGCCATCTATTTCGTAGCTAAAAGTGACTTTCCACAGGTATCACAGGATTTTGAAAGGATCCTATATCAGGTTAATAATAATGAAACGCCAGAAAAACTTCTTTTAGACTACGCCCGTAAACAGCCATCAACTACCTTGCGCAAGCATATTGCTACTCTGTTTTCTATCAACGATTTAGATTCTGCAATTGAATTGATGAAAGAATCAACCCAGTTTGAAGTACGTAACGCATACGATCAGTTTACTCTTGAGTTGGATAGTCGACTTGCACTATCTATAGGTGTCTCTACTTTTATGCCAATTTTTTTGGGTTTATTTCTCATTGTTTATGGACTTGCCAGTTCCCCTTTCATTCTGCTTACAGTACCAATGCATATCTCTCTAATCCATTTCCTTAAAAACCAAATCCTAAGTAACAAAGTGGAGTTAGTCGGATGAGATCCTTACTTAAAACCACAATTGCATCGTCCTCAACTGATGAGGAACTAAGCGAAGTAGCCAGTTTCCTCAGTTATTTTGCTGATGAATTGAAATTAGGTATCTGTCCTGAACAGGCCTATAGATATGCGCTGGGCAAATATGATGGATCTTTAAAGCTAATTTTTATGGAAGGCGCCAGACGATTAGTCATAGGTGCTCAGCCTCTAAAACAGGTATTAATGGGCATTGCAAATTCCCTAAATAGCTTGAATAGTAATTATTTCCTTCAACTCAGTTGTAAGTTCTTGGAAAAGGATTCGATGGAAGCAGGCAGAATACTGATGTCTATGATCAGAACCTTAGAGGAGAATTCCAATCTGATTAAGAAACGTAGCCAGTTTATGCGCGCAAAAAATCTTAAAACTAAGATCTTATCATTAGCGACCTCACTAGTATTGGGTTATGTAGCAGCCCTTACACCCCTATTTGCTATGCTGTTCTTGCTCCGTCAACAAAATATAAGTGAGATCACAACAACTTTGAACTTTAGTTCTCTAGTTTTCTGGCCAGCCATTGTTAGTTTCTTCTTCATTGGCATTCTCACGGCTTATCAACTCACCGAATTCACTGAAGGAGAATCCTCTTGGCCAATGCTCATTCTTTCTGCCTTGATTTTTGTTATCACATTTTTACTAACTAGAAGCCTCTTGGCAATCTTAATCTAATAACTGCTTAAATATATAAGAAAAAATGTTCATTTGTTTTAGTTAATTCGTAAACGAGGCGCTAGAACGTGAAGTTTCAAATTCACGATATGGATGGATGGGCAAGAAGCGGAACTTTATCAGTTAATGGAAAAACGTTACAGAGTCCATGTATATTTCTGGGACATTCATTTAATCGAGGAAACCCTCAACCTTGGCACTATTTCAATATAGAAAGCTTATTGATTAACGCTTATGATCTATCTGTCCAAA
>Ga0180438_10005816_pt1 | contig 16943 bp, 11 predicted proteins | sample SS_ome_12_FD_132455 | JGI IMG/M metagenome (GOLD analysis project Ga0180438, IMG submission 132455) | Hypersaline lake sediment archaeal communities from the Salton Sea, California, USA - SS_3_D_2 metaG | ecosystem: Environmental > Aquatic > Non-marine Saline and Alkaline > Hypersaline >...
AGCCTCCAGGCGGCTTCCCATGTCATTAGCCTAGTAGCATCGATTTCGATTGCCATCTCCGCCAGCATGAAGGCGACCGCTTGGCGGGAGCCAACGGGCTCTCCGAAAGCCACGCGCTCCTTGGCATAATCTCTAGAGTATTCCATGGCAGCTTTGGCTACCCCCACAGCCATTGCCGACAGCGCCACCCGTGAACAATTCGCGAGACGGCTGAAGTCACATCCCCTTTCGCCGCCCAACCGGTTTTCCTTAGGAATGCGGCAGTCTTTCAGGGTAATCTCGTATGTAGCCAGGGCTTTTATGCCCATGTTCTTCTCACGCTCACCAATCTCAAGCCCCTTTGTCCCTTTCTCGGTGATGAAGGCCTGACTGTTGCCATCTACTGCTGCGTAGACAAGCAACGGGTCAGCTTCGGCACCCAGAGGCACGTAGCATTTCTCGCCGTTGAGGACATACTCGTTGCCGTCAAGACGGGCGACTGTTGACAGAGAGTAGGGATCAAAACCGAACCGTGGCTCGATAAGAGCAGCGGTCGCTGCCTTGTACTTCTCGCCACAGAAGGGAAGCAGGTATTTCTGTCTCTGTGTGTCGGTGCCCATTTCGACGATCGGGTAGGCAAACAGAGCCGGACAGAGAACATGCATTGCTATTGAAAGGTCGCCCCAGGCCAGTTCCTCTGCTATCAACGAACCTGTGATCACGGAGCGTTCGCCGCCAGGTCCACCGTAGGCTTCTGGAATACTGCTGGAGGTGAGCCCCATCCTCCAGGCAGTGTCTATGACATCCTCAGGAATCGTTCCGGTTTCATCACACTGGCGATAGATTTTGCGCATCTCGTCGTTGGCAAACTGCTTTGCCATGCTCACAATCATTTGCTGTTCTTCTGTTGGGCTGAACGAAATCATGTTACTCTCCTTTCGATAGGCATCCGTTGCCCGCAACACAGCCGTATTCTGAAACTCTGTCTTCCGCCACGAATGCGGCATTTGCCCAATGATTTCTGCGGACGCCGTATTATAATCGGTATGAGAACAGATTTCCAGAGGTGTACGGCGGTAATGACCGCCTAGCGGAGGTTTGAGATCAAGGCGCGGCCCTGGCATCACGACCATGGTCAAATGATGGACTGAGGCAAATTGGGGAAGCTGCTGGTTTTGTCGGTGACCGAATTCAGTTCGACTCCGCAGAATGATATTACTGAGGACTCTCTCGCACCTGATTGACATTGAAGCTGACACCTTCTAAAATCAAGAAGGTAAGTAGACCATACCACGAGAGTTCTGGGCCCTTTGTCAAGATTGGATTTGTTGGCAGCCCCTCAGGAAGTCGCAGGACTCGATGGAGTTAACTCAGCAAGTGACTGGTGACGAACTTAGACAAGCGTTTCTGAGTTTCTTCCAGAACAGGGGACACAAAGTCATCCCCAGTTCGTCTCTGGTGCCTCATAGGGACCCTACGCTGCTACTGACGAGCGCCGGCATGGTGCAAATCAAGCCGTATTACCTGGGATTGGAGACTCCACCTGATCGGCGACTGGCTTCCTGCCAGAAGTGTTTTCGCACCACTGATATAGATGCGGTGGGTGACAGCAAGCACCTCACATTCTTCGAAATGCTGGGGAATTTCAGTGTGGGTGATTATTTCAAAAAAGAAACCATTTCCTGGGCATGGGAATTTGTTACCGAGTATTTGAAACTGCCTGAGGAGCGGCTCTGGATAACTATTTACCTTGACGATGAAGAGGCATTTGGGTACTGGCGGGGACTTGGAGTCCCCGCCGATAGGATATTGCGATTTGGTGATGAAGACAATTTCTGGGGGCCGGTTGGAGATTCTGGTCCGTGCGGACCCTGCAGTGAGATTCATTATGACCTTGGTGAGGAATTTGGCTGTGACAGAGCTGACTGCAAGCCCAATTGCGATTGCGGTCGGTTCTCCGAAATATGGAACTTGGTATTTACTCAATATAATCAAGACCCCAACGGACGGCGCACTCCTTTGCCCGAGCCGAACATTGATACTGGTATGGGACTGGAGAGAACTCTGGCTGCTATTCAGGGCAAGTCCTCTCCTTATGAAACGGACTTCTTTTCCCCTTTGGTAAACCGCGTGTGCAGCCTGTCTGGGAAAGGATACGGTCGGGACGAGAATATCGACCGGGCCATCAGAGTTGTGGCGGAACACTCGCGTGGCATTGCGTTTCTCATCGCCGATGGCGTGATACCATCCAACGAAAGCAGAGGATATGTCCTGCGGCGAATACTCAGGCGCGCCTCGCTTTTCGGCAGAAAATTGGGACTGAGTGACCCTTTCCTTAACGAAATGGCTGAGGTCGTCGTCAACACGATGAGCCACGTATATCCCGAGCTTATAGCTAACCAGAGCCTGATTACCGAAGTAATTAGAGTTGAGGAAGAAAAATTCATTGCTACCTTAGATACCGGACTTAACCTGGTAGAAAGGCTCATTGGCGAAGCTTCATCTCAAGTACGAAAGAAGTTGACAGGCGAAGAGGTATTCAGACTGTATGACACCTACGGCTTTCCGCCGGAGCTAACCGCCGAGATTGCCCGAGAGAAAGGCCTATCTGTAGACTGGGAAGGCTTCCAGGCCGAGATGGGGAAGCAGAGGCAAAGGGCCAGGATCAGGCAAAGGGTCGTCACCGGGAGTGTCCAGTTGAAGGGGAAAGGCGAGCTAAAGGTTAAGACTACCGTGACACGTAAGCAGACACGTTTTGCTGGTTATCAACAATACAGCTCCAGATCAAGGGTTCGCGATTTGGTAACTAACGAAAATTCTGTGCGAACTGTGGCTGAAGGCAGCGAAGTTGACGTGATACTTGAGAAGACTCCTTTCTATGGCGAGATGGGTGGGCAAGTGGGCGATACCGGTGAGATCAGCGGCCAGAAGGGAAGAGTAGCCGTCACAAACACTATTAGAACTTCTTCGGAAGTGATAGTACACAGGGGAAAGGTAGTTGAAGGGAACATATCTGTTGGCGACGAAGTTGAAGCCAAAGTTGATGTACCTCGCCGCGTGGATATCGCTCGCAACCACACTGCCACTCACCTCCTTCAGGCTGCTTTAAGACAGACTCTGGGCAGCCGTGTCTATCAAAAAGGCTCGCTCGTAGAGCCGGAAAGGTTCAGATTTGACTTCACCCATATGACCTCCATAACTGAGGATGAACTCAGGGAGATTCGGGGGCAGGTCAACGAATGGATACGTAAGAACTTGCAGGTGAAGGCAAAGAAACTCCCCTATGCTGAGGCTGTCGCTGCTGGTGCTATTGCTCTATTCGAAGAGAAGTATGGAGAAGAAGTTCGGATGTTGACAATCGGGGAACCGGCGATAAGCAAGGAACTGTGTGGCGGAACTCATGTAAAGTCAACTGGGGAGCTTGGCATATTTCTGATTACCAGTGAGGGCAGCATCGGTACAGGACTACATCGTATTGAAGGCATAACCGGAAGAGGAGCTGAATCCCTAATTGAATCTCGGTCAGTTGCCTTGCAGCACATAGCCAGGGAGGTGGCAAGCTCGCTCGAGGAAGTCCCTGATAAAGTAGAAGCATTGATTAGTGAGCTGGAAGCAGAGCGTAAGAGGGGGTTTTCGCTGGAAAGGGAACTGTCGCGCAAAATAGCGGAGGATTTGCCCGCCCAGGCCGAGCAGATGAGTGGCGTGACAGTCCTGGCTGTCAGGGTACCAGCATTGACAATGCCTATCCTAAGGGAATTGGGCGACATATTGAGAGACAGGCTCGAGAGTGCCGTGATTGTCTTAGCTACGGTCTACAATGGTAAGCCCAGTTTCCTGGCCATGGTGACTCCTGATCTGGTGGCCAGGGGAATCAACGCTGGCGACATCGTCAATCAGGTGGCTAGGGTTGCTGGTGGAGGTGGTGGCGGTAAGGCCACCATGGCGCAAGCCGGCGGCAAGGATGCGAGTAAGGTTGACGAAGCGTTGAAACTGGCCCAAAGCATCGTTGCCCGCCAAGTTTCTCCTCAGTGATTAGACCACGAAGGCCAAGAGGTAAAGACGAAGTGACAAAGGGAACACCGGGAAATAGGGTTGGCACTTGATCGTTAGAACGATGAAGGTGAAATGCGCAGCCTGGGACTAGATGTCGGCGGCGAGAGAACGGGAGTAGCTATAAGCGACCCCCAGGGAATCCTAGCTACTCCTCTAACGGTGCTTGCCAGCAGAGACGAGAATGCACTGATAGACGAAATCCTCGCGCTTGTGTCCCAGCATAAGGTGGAGCGTATCGTAGTCGGTCTGCCTCGCCAGTTGAGTGGCGACTTGGGGAAACAAGCTAATAAGGTGACGGCTTTCGCCGACAAACTAGCAGCGCAGGCAAAGCACAACAATTTTGATCAGATGGACATGCAGCTCTGGGATGAGCGACTCTCCACCAAAGCTGCAGAGCGTTTGAAGACAGAAGGTGATGGTCAGGGAAGCAGCTTGCGTTCTAGGGGAAGAAAAAGAGCCAGAAACCGCAACCTTGCCATTAGGGCCGAAGTGGATGCAATAGCGGCCGCCCTGATCCTCCAGGGTTTTCTCGATAGCCAGCGTTCGGACGATGATGAGGAGTCTTAGGCAATGTCCAGATACATAGGACTCATCGGTTATCCCCTTAAGCATTCTATCTCTCCGTATTTCCAGCAAGCAGCTCTAGATTTCTATGGACTTGATATTCTCTATGAGGCCTGGGAGACACCCCCAGCCAAGCTTTCAGACATGGTGAAGACTCTGAGAAAGCCTCAGAATCTTGGGGCTAATGTGACTGTGCCCTACAAAGAGACAGTCTTACCCTTGTTGGATAAAGTTGACGACCTGGCAAGTTCAATCGGTGCTGTCAACACCATAGTCAAAAAAGAGGATGAGCTTGTGGGTTCTAATACCGATGCCTACGGTTTTATTGAGGCATTGGACAAGGAGGGACACTTTGACCCCAGGGGGAAGAAGGTGGTCATGTTGGGTGCCGGCGGGGTAGCCAGGGCTGTCAGTTTCATTCTGCTGCAAAGGAAGATAGCCTCATTAGCCATAACTGATGGTATTTTTGAGCGGGCCAGTGAATTAGTCAAAGATCTGGTCGGACATAGTGGAGAAGCCTCTTCAAAGTCAAAGGATTCGGAGCCCAGCATCAGCGCTTTCGAATGGCAGAATCTGGGCTCAGCCAGAACTCTTGCCGGCTGCGATTTGATAGTCCATTGCACCACGATAGGAATGAAGGACAGTCCTCAGGAAGGACACTCACCTCTCAGGCTAGAAGTGATTCCTAAGGACGTTTTGGTCTATGATGTGGTATACAACCCCTCGCTGACACCTCTGTTGAGGCTGGGGCAAGAAGCCGGGGCCAATACACTTGGTGGCCTGCCTATGCTAGTATATCAGGGAGCGGCTTCTTTCAGGCTGTGGACAGGTAAGGAGGCTCCGGTGGACATAATGTTGAAGACAGCGAAGGAGATGTTGGCAGGGAAACGACAAAGATAGGGAGCGCAATCATTATCAGTTAATGTGTATTAGCAGTGCTTCCAGCGATACTGATTGCTGTTCTCTTGCTTCCGAGCCAGGCGCCGCACAAAATTGTTGTGCTTCGACTCACGAAGATGCTGAGATTGTCATGGGTGCCGGGTTGAGTTTCTTGAGCTACCAGAGGAGTCACACTGCCTTTCGGAGGTAATCTAATGGGAAGGTTTCGTTTTCTTACCGCCGGGGAGTCCCACGGAAAGGGCTTGGTGGCGATCGCGGAGGGAATGGTGGCTGACCTCCCCCTGGAAGAACGCTACATCAATAAGGAACTTAAGCGCCGGCAGCAGGGCTATGGGCGCGGTCGGCGCATGATGATTGAGGACGATAAGGTGGAGATCATAGGTGGCGTTCTCTATGGGCTTACTACGGGCAGTCCCATCGCATTGTTTATCACCAACCGTGATTGGCAGAACTGGCAGGAACAGTTAAGCGTTTCTCCAGTAGAGAAAGAAGTCGAGCCCGTAACCTGTCCCCGGCCGGGACATGCTGACCTGGCGGGGGTGACCAAGTACGGTTTGCAGGACATCAGGCCAGTTATGGAGAGAGCCAGCGCCCGGGAAACAGCTGCCAGAGTAGCTGTTGGTGCTATAGCCCGGAGATTCCTCCAAGAGTTCGGCGTTACTATTCATAGTCTCACCGTGGCTATTGGGCGGCATCGCTGGGAACCGCAAGAAGTCAGTTCTATAGACTGGCGACAGGTAGAAGCTTCCCCGGTCCGTTGTACCAACGCCAAGGTGGAGAAGGCCATGGTGGCGGCTATTGATGAGGCTAAAGCTGACGGTGACACACTGGGTGGCGTTTTCGAGGTGATTGCTACTGGCGTCCCCATCGGTCTGGGCAGCCACGTTAGCTGGGACCGGCGCCTGGACGGTGGGATTGGTAGGGCGATAATGAGCATCAATGCCGTAAAAGGGGTGGAGATCGGAGCGGGATTTGCTTTAGCCGGGCTTAGAGGCTCGCAGGCTCACGATGTTATCGAGCCCAATCCGCGGAGCAAGGCGAAGGGTCTTCCCTGGCGACATGCCAGTAATCGGGCCGGGGGGATTGAGGGCGGCATAAGCAATGGCGAAGACATAGTAGTCAGGGCCACGGTCAAACCTATAGCTACTCTGGCCAGTCAATTATCTTCGGTCAACATCCACAGTGGAAAGGTGGCGAAGGCTCACTATGAGCGGAGCGACATTTGCGTTGTACCGGCCGCGGGAGTAATCGGAGAAGCCATGTTAGCCATCGTCCTGGCTGACGCTTGCCTGGAGAAATTCGGTGGAGATAACCTGAAGGAGACCCTGGCGAATTACCGTAACTAGCTGCGCAATATTGCGTGATTCAGTGGGTATTGCCCCAAGGTGAGTTAGGAAGCAACAACGCACCCTCACCTGAATCCCCTCCCTTGAAGGGCGAGGAAGCTTACAAGAGTCTAGAAGGCTCGTTATAGCAACGGCTTCAAGACGGGGTCTCTAGAGAGAATAATCCTGAAGGAAAGGATTTCCCCGGCGTTCATCGCCAATAGTGGTAGCTGGTCCGTGGCCCGGGTAGACAATGGTTTCATCAGGCAAAACCATGAGTTTTTCACGGATGCTTGTGATGAGACGTTCATGGCTCATTCGGGGAAAGTCGGTCCTACCGATACCTGAATTGAATAAGGTATCTCCACTGAAAACCACTCCGTGCCCCAAGAGGCAAATTCCGCCAGAACTATGTCCCGGCGTGTGAAGTACCTCAAAGTGCAAGTCGCCCACATCTATGCGGTCACCGTCCTTGAGTACAATGTCGGGGCGAGGGGGTGATTTGACGGGAGAGACGCCGAGAGATGTCAACATGCGCATAGGGGTGGAGAATAGGAATCCTTTCTCTGCCTCGTGAACGGCAAACCGGGCATTAGTCTTTTCTTGAACTTCACGGAGGGCGCCGATATGGTCTATGTGGGCATGGGTTATCACGATTATCGATATGGACAGTGTCGTTTGCTGCAGGGTTTTGAGAATGGTCTTAGCTTCAGCACCGGGGTCGATGACCATTCCTTCTTTGGTTTCGGATGAACCAACGATATAGCAGTTGGCGGCAAAAGGACCGACCGCTAACGTTTTTATGAGCACTGTTCTTTCCCCGATGGTTGCGCACCAGGATTCGCGCAGTATAGCATGGGTCTGCAGGCCGAGGAAACCTGCGCTGAATGAAGTTGTCCGACCAACCGGATTGAAGGGTCTTGACGCGGAAATGAAGGTTAGTCAGCGGGGGCACCAGGTGGATACACAAGCATGACGAGGAAACTGGCGGTCTACAGAGGATGGAAGCAGGCGACGTGGTGGTCGTCCCCAACGGGCTCGAGTACAGGCGCAGACTCATGGCACTCGTCGGTCGCTTGAGAACACCTTGGATGAAAAGCACAGCCGGGCGGTGGATTGGCTGGGCTGGGCACCTCGCCGGGAAGGACAATATGGCCGATCCTTCTCTTAGGATCAGGGACTGGCGTTGCCGCTACCAGTGAACGAGCGTAGGGATGACGCGGCGAGTGAAATATGTCCTCGGGTCTTCCCATCTCAACTACCCTGCCCAGGTACATCACGGCGATATGGTCGCAAACACTTTCGGCAATCAGAAGTTCGTGGGTAATGTAGAGGTAGGTAAGACCGAACTCTTTCTTAAGGTCCTTCAAAAGGTTGAGGATCTGGGCCTGGACGGAGACATCCAGAGCAGAAGTCGGTTCGTCAAAGGCGATGAACTCCGGTTTCGTAGCCAGCGCACGAGCTATGGCAATGCGCTGGCGCTGGCCACCGCTAAATTGGTGGGGATAGCGCTCCAGCTGCCCCGTACTTAACCCAACGCGGGCCAACAGTTCCTCAACCGCCGTCTCCTGTGCGTGGCCGGATAGAACCTTGTGTATCGTCAGCGGCTCAGCAACTATGTTCTTTATCTTCATACGTGGATCTAGCGACGTGAAAGGGTCCTGATGGACAAGTTGGGCGTGTCGCCGCAATGAACTGAGCCTCTTGCCGGAAAACGTCGCTACGTCATTCTCTTTCAGGAGAGAAGTCAGCTTGCTGTTGTTCTTGCCCGCCGACTCCAGTGCTTCTATCTCCGCCTTCACAGCATCGGAGGTATCAAAATAAACATGGCCGCTGGTCGGTCTTATGAGACGGACCACTGTCTTGGCCAGTGTCGTCTTGCCACAGCCCGATTCTCCGACAAGGCCCAGCCATTGCCCCCGCCTGATTGTCAGATTGACTCCGTCCACCGCCTTGACAGCTCCCACCGGTCTTCTAAGAACGCCGCCGACTATCGGGAAGTATTTCTTTAATCGTCTGATATCAACAAGCGTGTTCATATGCTGAGTCATCGATTAGAAAAGATAACAGGCCACCATATGGTCCTTGCCCACCGTCTTAAGTCTGGGCCTCTCCTGCTGACACAGCGGCGTAGCGCTCGGACAGCGCGGGTGAAAACGGCAACCCGGTGGCGGGTTCAATGCATCGGCTAGGGCTCCCGGTATGGTCTGTAGTTCCTTGCCGGGGATAGGAACGGCGTCCAGCAGAGCCCTGGTATAAGGATGTGAGGGGTGCAGAAACAAGTCTTCGATCGTGGCTATCTCGCAGAGCCTGCCGGCGTACATAACGGCCACCCGGTCGCAGACTTCGGCTGCCACTCCCAGGTTATGAGTAATGAAAAGAACAGAAGCCCCTTTTTCTGCCTTGATACGCCGGAACAGCTCCAGCATCTGCGCCTGGATGGTGACATCAAGTGAAGTCGTTGGTTCGTCGGCGATGAGAAGCTCCGGAGAGCAGGCTAGTGCCATGGCAATCACCGCCCGCTGTTTCATGCCCCCGGAGAGTTCGTGGGGATACTCAGCAGCCACACGGGCCGCGTCGGGGATTTCTACATCTTTCAGCATGTTGACCGTGAGCAACCCGGCCTCATCCCTTAGTCGCCAGAGAAGCCGCCTGAACAGTGGCAGACGGTTCAACAGACGGGGCTCAACGGCATGAGGCTGCTCGGCTATCTTCCTGTAAAGTCTCTTCTGCCAGTGCCAGAAAGGCCTCTTTGCGCCGGCGCCAAAGCCGTTTCTTCCATTGCTGATCAGGTCGTCTACCCGCTCCATCGCCTGGTGGCCCAGTTCCTGACGCCGGTGGAGCAAATAGACTTCAGAGATCTGGTCACCGATGGTATAGACCGGGTTCAACGCAGCCCCCGGCTCCTGAAAGACCATGGATATCTTGTTGCCACGAATGGATCTCATCCTATCTTCTGTCAGTTTGAGGAGCTCAAGATCACCGCCGCTATCCCTACCACAAAAGACGATGCTGCCCGACTCTATCTTGCCGGGGTAAGGGACAAGGCGGAGGATAGCCAGGGCGGTCATCGATTTGCCCGAACCAGTTTCACCCACTACCCCCAGCGTTTCCCCTTGCCTGATTTCCAGGTCGAGGTCATCGATGGCGTGAACGACCCCCTCATAGGTGTAAAACCTGACCGAGAGGTCTCTTATCCTGATAAGGTCTTTCATATCTAGCGCCTCGCCAACCTGGGGTCGAAAATATCCCTGAAGGCATCGCCCAGAAGGTTCCAGCCGAGTACAAAGAAGAGTATGAACAGGCCGGGAATGGTGACCGCGTACCAGTGCTTCAACGGCTCACCCGGCGGCCCCACGATCCAGTTCCGGGCGAATGAAGTCAACTGCCCCCAGTCGGCGTAGCCTTCGGGGGCACCCAGCCCCAGAAAGCTCAGCGCCGCCGCTGCGAGGACTACCGCGCCTATATCCAGCGAAGCCATGATAAGGGTGGGGTAGATAGCGTTGGGCAGCGCATGGCGGAGTATAACCCTGGCACTTGAGGCACCGAGGCCACGGGAGGCCTCGATGTAGTCCTCTTCACGGAGCGCGAGTATATCGCCCCGGATCAGCCGTGCGTAGGAGGGCCACCAGACCGCCGTAAGAGCAATCATAACGCTCCTCAGGCTGGGCCCTATGGCTGCGACGATCGCCATAGCCAGAATCAGGGCAGGAAAGGCCAGGAAGATATCGGTGATGCGCATGATGACCTCGTCGATGATCCCCCCGAAGTAGCCGGCCAGGCTACCCAATACAAGTCCTACGAGAAGTGTGATGCCTATAACTAGCAAAGCCACCTGAAACGCAGAGCGGGTACCCCAGATAACCCCATAGAAGATGTCGTACTGCCCCTGGGTGGTGCCAAAGATATGGTCCTCGTCTGGGGGCTCTGGTGCCGCCCTGTAGCCGTCGCGGGGTATCATATAGGGGCGCTGGTGACCTTCCGGAGTCGGAGCAATAAGAGGAGCGAAGATGGCGATGATGATAAAGATGACGATGAGTATGAGTCCCATAAGCGAAAGCGGGTTTCTGACCAGCTGCCGAACCACAAATCTCCAGTCTTTCATTGGACTGCCTGTCCCAGCCTCACTCGGGGGTCGACGCGGGTGTAGAGGACATCTACCACCAGGTTGACCAGCACGAACAGGAAGGCATTAAACAACGCGAAGCCCAGCACCGACGGTATGTCCAGATTGATCGCTGCCTGCCAGGCCCACCAGCCGATGCCCTTGAAGTTGAAGATGGTCTCGGTAATCACGACACCATTCGCCAGGCCAGCAAATACGTAACCCGATACGGTGATTACCGGGATGAGGGCATTGCGGCGGGCGTGCTTTCTGATCACCACCCTTTCAGAAAGCCCTTTGGCCCGGGCGGTGAGGACGTATCCCTTGCCCAGAGATTCCAGCATGCTGGAGCGCATCAGCCTCATGATGAAGGCCATCTGGACCACTGTAAGCGTGACCACCGGCAGGACGAGATGTCTTAAGGCCTCCAGAAGGACCGCCCCGTTAAGATTGAGGATGGCATCAATGGTGTTGATATGGGTGTAACGGATGAACGGTGCGGCGTTAACCAGAAGGTCCATCTGGACACTCAGGCGGCCCGGCGGCAGGAAACCTGTGAGGAAGCCGTAGAAGATCATCAGCAATATCAAGCCCAGCCAGAAGGTGGGCAGCGACCATCCCAGGATGGCCACTACACGTGTGCCATGGTCAAGGGGCTTGTCTTTGTGGGCGGCGGCTGTAGTACCAAAAACGACGCCAAGCAAAATGATAAGCGGCGTGGCGAATATGGCCAGCTCCACCGTAGCCGGCAGGAACTGAAAAATGGCGTCTGTCACAGGCTGCGAGACTACCTTTGAATATCCCAGATTACCTTGGAACACCTGGCCCAGCCAGTTGCCGTATTGCACGACGAACGGCCGATCGAGACCATACCGCTCGATGACAGCCGGCATGTCTGCCAGTTGCTTCACGTCACGGACATAAAGCATGGCGCGCTGTGTCGGGGTGAAGAGCATGGTAATGCCGAAGATAAACAGGGTCACCCCGAGCAGCACCGGGACAAGAAGAAGCAACCGGCGGATGATATAAGCTCTTAGCTCCAAAGTATCCCTTTATACCACAGAGAGACCCCCGCCTGCAAGCGGGGGTCTCTGGGTCTATTCCACCAAGCTCATGGGCAGCTCGGCAAGATCATCCCTCGCTTCAGGACGCCGATTTGCTCATGTAGTATAGGGGTCCCGCGTCACCAGGGATCATCGGGTTGAAGAAGAAGCCATGTACATACTTGGTGAACCAGCGTCTCCCGGTCGCCTGCCACAACATGATAGCAGGAGCATCGTCGTGCCAAATCTGCTGGATTTCATAGTACTTATCCTGCTGCTCCTGGGGGTCCGTCTCGAGGAGGGCCGCATTAATCTTGGCATCAAGCTCATCATAGCCAGAAGCCATGAATTTGCTGAAGGTACCAGTCTTGGCCATGAAGGGGTAGACGAAATTGTGGGCGTGAGGATAGTCAGCTCCCCAACCACAGGCATAAAGCACCAACCGGTAGCTCCTGAGGAGCGGCACCACTCCGGTGCCCCAAGGCAACCCCGCGACCGCGACCTGGAATTTGGGATTGATCGCGAACAGGTTCTCGGCCAGTATCTCCATGGCAGCCTTACGCTGGTCGTTTCCGCTATTGTAGATTGCGGTGAATTTGAATCCCTTCTCCCAGACTTCACCGCCCCAGGCGGCCCTGAGGTGTTCTTCGGCCTTCTCCAGGTCGTAGGTGTACGCTTCAGCATTGGGATTGTAGCCGAGAAGGCCACTCACCACCGGTGAAGCTGGACTTATGGCCTCACCCAGCATAATATCTGTGATGGCCGTCTCATAGTCGAAGGCATAGCAGAAGCCCTTGCGCACATCTTCGTCAGAGAAGAAGTCCGGCGGGATGCCGTTTCCGTCAAGCAGACCAGTGCCGATGTAGTCGTTGTCTACAGCATCGATAGCCTGGTTCATGAACAAAGCGGCAGTTGAAAGCTCAGGCAGGTCCTTGAGTTTGGTGAGATCGGCAACGTTCTCGACCTCGGGGATGTACATCTTGTCCACGAGGACAAAGTCGACGTCCCCGGCCAGGAGCGCCTGCTTTCGGGTAGTCCATTCCTCGACCAGTTGACTGATGACAAAGTCAAACGGTGCCGGCTCTCGCCAGTAGTCATCGAATCTCTCCAGCTTCCACTGTACGCCGTGCTCCCATTCGTTCAGTTTCCAGGGGCCGGTACCGTTCATGTTGTTCCACGGGTAGGTGGTGCCGTCTTCCTGCTGGTAATGGTTTGGAATGTCGGCTTCAGTGCCATCCCATTCCCCGTTGGCAATACACCATTCCTTGTCCAGTATCGAACCCCAGCCGCCGCAGATGGTCTGGAGCCAAATCAATCTATAGCCGGCTTCAACTAACTTGAACACAACGGTATTGCCGTCAACCTCGACCGCCGCATCGACATCCGGGTAGGTGAACTCCACGAACTCATAGCCGCCCAACAGCGGCTCGAAAAGCATCCAGACAGGTCCGCCGAGTCTGTCATAGATCATCGCCCGCTCGAACGAGTACTCCACATCCTCAGCGCTCAGGTCGCCACCTTCGTGGAACTTGACGCCCTCGCGGATCGTGAAGGTCCAGGTAAGGGCTGCACCGTCCCAGACAAAGTCTGTAGCCAGCTGTCCCACGAAATTACCAACGTCTCCACCGTCGTAGTCCACTAGTGTTTCATAGACAAGGTCTATTATCTCGCCGCTGGCATTATCGTAGGACGCTGCCGGATCAAGGGTCTCCGGTTCTCCGATGGTCATCTGGACAAATATACCATCGTTCTTGTACGGTATCGCAGGTCCTCCTTCTTCTTCTTCTTCCTCTTGTTGCTCTCCGGTTGTAGTACAGGCCGGGAAAGCGACAAGAGCAAGGCATAGCAACCCTATCAGGACCAGCAATGCCATTTTCGAAAATCTTTTACTCAATTCTAACCTCCTTTACCTAGTTTTCTTCATTTCCTTCATCCACACTACATCCCCAGTTTTTGTTTGGATCCATCTAATACAATACTATTTCGCTGTTAAGTTGCCCTCCTTTCTTCTGTCTTTACCCACGTTATTTGTCGGTTCGGCAATCCGCACTACAAAGTTCTCTTCTGTCCTTTGCACCCTTGTCGGATTCGCCCGAGGTCTAGCTCTGCAAACTCTGCCTCGATAAGCATCACCCCCCTTGGCATACTCTCGTCTTGTCTCTAACAATACACTACCAATGTTAAAATCCTGTTAAGCAACTGCACAAAAGCGTTCTGCCGAGATCTTTTCACAATGTTGTCGCCATCTAGAGAAAAGCCAGCAAGCAGGGGAGACAGATTCTAAGCAGCGGCTGTGATATGAACTCACAATAGCAGCCTCACAAAACCAAACTGCGCTCTTTGTCGAGAAGAAACTGTGCCCGCGTCTAGGCGCAGCTAGGGTAAAATCGAATGATAGCCTGCCTGTGCATATTTGTCAACATTGCTCTAATCGGGGTTTTTCAATATACTGGCAAATACAGATGATGGCACTGGACAGGCAAACAAGCAATCTGGTTATCACGGGGTTCTCAGGCACCGGTAAGTCTCTGGTGGGCAAACAAGTAGCTGAGAGGTTGAACTGGAATTTCCTGGACACGGATGATGAGATAGTTAAGCGAGCTGGCAAACCTATCGCCCAGATTTTCGACCAGGAAGGAGAGGATAAATTCAGGGAACTGGAACGCGAGACAATTAGAAAAGTCTGCCGGCAGAAGCAGACGGTCATAGCGATTGGCGGCGGTGCCATAGTTGACCGACAGAATTATGAATTGCTTGCCAAGACCGGGATAATCGTCTGTCTGGAGGCCAGGCCCGAGACGATCTATGAGCGGTTGTTCCGCGAAGCTGCCTGTAGCCCCGGGACTGAAGTTCGCCCCCTTCTGGCTGTCGACAATCCTCTGGGGCGCATCAGGCAACTTAAAGGCTCGCGGCAGTCTCACTATTCCAAGGCAGATTGGACAATCCATACCGACCGCCTGAGCATCGGTGAAGTCGCGGAAGAGGTCATAAGGGCCTGGAGCTTGCTTGGTCGTACTCACCCTCACCTCAATCCTCTCCCGTCAAGGGAGAGGAAATCTCGCTTGCAGTTAGAGGCCGATGATGACGTCGGCTGCGTGGTGAAGACTGCCACTCAAAGCTATCCTGTCTTCGTCGGGTACGGTTTGTTGGACAAGCTTGGTGACAAGATGAGACAAGCTGCTCTATGTGGCACAACCACCATAATTAGCGACGAGAATGTCTTCTCTCTTTACGGCAGCAAAGTTGAGGGAGTCATTAAGAACGCTGGCTTTGCTGTCAATTCCTTTGTAGTGCCGCCCGGCGAAGAAACCAAGAGTATGGACTCTGCCATCAAGATCTATGATTTTCTTGTCGGGCATCGGGCGGAGCGTGACGATATCATCGTCGCCCTCGGTGGGGGCATGACAGGTGACTTAGCCGGCTTTGTGGCGGCCACCTTCCTACGGGGCATGCCCTGGGTACAGGTGCCGACCAGTCTGGTAGCCATGGTTGATGCCAGCATCGGGGGCAAAGTCGGGGTGAATCATCCTGAAGGGAAGAACCTTATGGGTGCTTTCTACCAGCCCAACCTGGTTTTGTCCGACCCTCAGACTTTGGCCACTCTACCCCGGCGCGAACTGACCTCGGGCTGGGCCGAAGTCATCAAGCACGGCTTGATTCTGGATCGCGAGTTCTTTGAGTTTCTAGAGACTAATGTAGACAGGGTGAGGGAACTAGACCCACAACCGCTTACTACGGCCATCGGCCGAAGCGCTGCCATCAAAGCCCGGGTCGTCAGCCAGGATGAGAAAGAGAGGGAAGGGAAACGCACCATCTTGAATTATGGACATACCATCGGGCATGGTCTAGAGGCAGCTGCCGGGTATAGCCGCTTTCTTCATGGGGAAGCAGTAGCGATTGGTATGATGGGAGCCGCCAAGCTCAGTGAGCGACTGGGTCTTTTGCCTTCAGCGGCAGTGGAGCGCCAAGAAGCCCTGCTGCAGAGATTCGATTTGCCAGTGTCATTGCAGGCCGAAGCTACGAACCGAAGGCGTGGCAGGAAGCGAAGCACTTTCAAATTGAGCATTGCGGCGGTAACCAGGGCGATGAAACTCGATAAGAAAGTCAGGGGAAAGGCAATTCGCTGGGTACTGCTACAGGATATCGGCAAAGCAGTAATTCGCGATGAGGTGCCCCAGCAGGATGTATTGGCCGTTCTTCGGGAACTAGTGTAGCTGCGCAACCTCCCAGCCAATTGAAAGCAAGCCCTTTGTAGGCTATAATGGCCACTTCGGACAGGAGAACATCTTTGCTGAAAAGCCATAATTGTGGAGAACTAAGGAAGGGTCATGCCACACAGAAAGTCACTTTGGCTGGCTGGGTGCATCGACGTCGTGACCATGGTGGGAAGGTCTTTATTGACTTGCGTGACCGGGAAGGCATAGTCCAGGTGGTGTTCAACCCGCAGATATCACAAGAAGCGTATGAGGTAGCCGGTTCACTCCGCAATGAGTATGTGATTCAAGTTACCGGAGAAGTCACCAGCCGCCCCGAAGGGACAGAGAACCGGAAACTGGCTACCGGAGATGTTGAGGTTGTAGCTAAAGAGGCTGCTATTCTCAATGAATCGAAAACACCGCCGTTTTACATAAGTGAAGACGAGGAGGTTGAAGAATCGCTTTGCCTCAAAAACCGCTATTTGTACCTGAGAAGAACCAGACCGAAGGATAATCTCATTCTGCGCCACAGGGTGATAAAGTTCATCCGTGATTTTCTCGACGCTAAGGGCTTTGTGGAGATTGAGACACCCATTCTGATTAAGAGCACGCCAGAGGGAGCGAGGGATTATCTTGTCCCCAGCCGCATCAATCCCGGGAAGTTCTATGCCTTGCCTCAGTCACCGCAGCAGCTCAAGCAACTTCTAATGGTAGCCGGGTTTGACAGGTATTTTCAGATAGCCCGCTGCTTCAGGGATGAGGACCTCCGAGCAGATCG
>Ga0180438_10005817_pt1 | contig 16940 bp, 25 predicted proteins | sample SS_ome_12_FD_132455 | JGI IMG/M metagenome (GOLD analysis project Ga0180438, IMG submission 132455) | Hypersaline lake sediment archaeal communities from the Salton Sea, California, USA - SS_3_D_2 metaG | ecosystem: Environmental > Aquatic > Non-marine Saline and Alkaline > Hypersaline >...
GTTCACCGAGCGGCTGCTGAAGAACGAGGTCCAGGAGCCCCGGAGGCGCCTGGGGGAGCTCGGGCCCCTCGAGGAGGCCTCGATGCTCGGTTCAGCGCTCATACGGGCCAAAAAATGGCCCCTGAGGGCCATGTGGGTGTACACCTTCGAGGCGAAATCGTACGCCCACGCGGCCGAGATCTGCAGGGAGCGGTGGCCCAGGCACCGCAGGAAGTGGACCAGGGACTACGTTTGGAACCTGGTCAAGACCGCCCGCCGGAGGATCGGCGAGGCATTGGAGGAGATGGAATGCACGGGGGGAACGAGCGGCGGAAGCCGTTCCAGCGCGTGAACAGGGCCGCGAAGGCGGTGCACTACCAATACGACACGGCGTCGGAGATCGCCTTCCTGAACGGGCTCGGGTCGCACAGGCCGAACAAGCCGCGCCCGAGCAACCACGAGCGGCTGGTGCTGCTCCAGAAGAAGCGGTCCGCGTACGAGAGGCGGAATCGGTGGGACCGGATCAACCGGCTCGCGGTCGTCACGCACTGCGAGAAGCTGATCCGGGAGCTGAAGGCCAAGATGTTCGACTGCGCCCGCGCCGGCTGCGACAGCCCCGTCGCCTACGAGGGGGCGAGCCACTGCAGCGTCGAGTGCGCTATGATCGACGGAGAGTACGGCAAGGCCTGACAGGCCGAAAGGGGAGAACGATGAGGAGAATGAGGGACGAGAAGTTGGGCGCCCTCGCCAACTGCGTTGGCACGGTCCTCGAGCTCGACGACCCGCGGGAGCTCGAGAAGCTGGAGGCGATCAACAGCTACCTGCGGGAGACTGCGGGCCGAAAGCGGACCATACCGTGGCAGAAGGCGCTGCACGACCAGTGGGTCGAGCTGAACCGCCTGGCCAACGAGCGGTGGCTCGAGCCGTTCTGGTGGCCGCTGGCCAGCTCGAGGTTCCGGTGCACGATCGTGCCGGTGGACCTCTGCATCGCGGAGTTCCGCGAGCGCCGCACCGACAAGCGCGTCTACACGGTCTCGCAGGAGGGCGTGGTGCTGTACTCGCCGGAGGACCCGGTGTTGATGGACGCGCTTGAGCTGCGGCACTTCCTGGCGTGGCACGAGGAGCTCGACCTGCACGGCATTATCCTGTTCGCGGGCGTCAAGGAGGTTGCGACGGGCGAGCGGGCGCGCGAGGTCATCAGGAGGCACGCGTCATGAGGGGTCCCGGCAGCGCGAGAGGATATTACCGGGGTCATACGTTCTACTACCTCGTCAAGTGCGTGTGCGGCTGGCGGGGATACCGCGCGTGGCCGCGATACTGGCCTTGCCCGAGATGCGGCGCGCCGAATAACCAACTGGGGGTGGGGTGATGCGAGGCTCTGTGGCGAAGAGGTTGCGGAAGATGGCCCTCCGGCAGGCGAAGGCGAACAACCAGCTGGGGCCGAAGAAGTGGGCGGAGAGCCGCGCGTCCGGGACGCTCGGCATGGTCCGCAGGATGGACTGGGAGGGCGTGCTGTACAAGCGTATGAAGGCGAAGTACAAGCGCGCCCGCAGGCACGGGAGGGGAAGCTGATGGCGGTGATCGCCGAGATCAAGGTGACGGACCTGGACCCGGAACGGCTGCGCATCATCCAGGAGCTGCTCTGGAAGATGCGGTCGAAGACCGTGGCGGACCTGCACGAGCTCTCGCCGGCGCTCGAGCCGCGCTGCGAGCCGGTCGAGCTGCTGCGCGACCTGTTCGAGCACGCCGCGGCCATCGAGAACGGCTCCAGCGACGGCGAGATCCTCGGCCATTCCGACGCGATCATGCGCGGGGTCAAGATGCTCAAGTCGCTGCGCGTCGTGGCCAGCGAGCGGGAGGAGTAGGCCGGGGACCGGGAGCGGGAACCCGTTACAAGCTAAAGGGGGAAAAAGCCATGCGGCGTTAGGGCTTAAACGGCCCTCCGGGGGGCGGGTGGCGTTGCGTACGCGCGCGCGGTATGGTTTCAAGGTGCCGCGGTGACCTTCCCGATCCCCGGCGCGCCTTCATCTTCTCGAACACAAGGCCGGCCCGGCGGGTTCACGCTCGTCGGGCCGTCCACTTTCCGGGACAGGGTGAGCCATGGCGGCGAAGCGCGGGGGGAGCCCGGCTTCGAGCAAGGACGGGAGGTCCAAGCCGAAGTCGCCCAGCAAAAAGAAGACCAGTAAAAAGGCGACCAAACGCGGTTTTGGGACCGGAGCCGGGCGCCAGACAAAGTGGACCACGGACGCGCGCGCGAGGTTCCTAGCCGAACTTCGGGACCACGCGATGGTCTCGATCGCCGCCGCCGCCATCGGCATGTCCCGCAGCCGGATGTACGAGCTCCGGAAGGAGGACGAGGGGTTCGCCGAGGACTGGGACAACGCGATCGAGGAGAGCTACGACCGGCTCGAGGAGGAGGCCCGCAGGCGCGCCGAGCAGGGCGTGCTGAAGCCGATCTACCAGCAGGGCCGCCGCGTCGGGCACGTGCGCGAGTACTCCGACTCGCTGATGAGCCTGGTGCTCCGGGCGCGCCGCCGGAAGGTCTACAGCGAGAAGGCGCAGCAGGGCCTGCTCGACGGGCAGGACGCCGGGACCGGCGTGCTCAAGGTCGGCGGGACCCTGAGCGAGGACGAATGGGAGGAGACCTACGGTGAAAAAGCACCTGAGTGACCCGCAGCCGGGCCGGCTGAGCTCGCCGGTCTACTTCGGCTGCCGCACCGGGCGCGCCGGCCACCACGCCTGGCTGCCCGGGGGCTTCAAGGTCCGCGCCGTCGGCGCGCACGACCGCTGGCTTCGGAACCGGGACGGGATGCTGCCGCCCAGCGGCGTCGACGAGGAGCAGGGCGCGTGCTCGCTGTCCCACCCGTACGGCGTGTTCACCGTGCTGTCTTTCTGGGACCGCAGCGTGGACCGCCGCGCCGGCTCGCACTCCGACTTCGCGCTGCCGGGCCTCCTCGGCTTCGAGTCCGCCGTCGCGATGGCCCGCGAGTACTTCCCCGAGGTGTTCGAGCGCCTCGGGTTCGAGCTGCGGCTGGTCGACGCGCCGCCGCCGGAGAATCTGCACTGTGTCCGACCCGCCGGCTGAGGGGACTGAGGGGCGCCGGGCGCGCCTGACCCGCGTCGAGGGCCTCCTGCACGACCGCCACGAGCGCACGGTCGTCGCAGCCATGGAGGCGCTCAAGTCGCTGGACGGCGAGGTCGCCAACGTGATGGTCCTGATCGGGTTCGAGGACGACCAGCCGCTGGTGTACTTCTCGCCGGGCCGCCACGGGCTGCTCGGGCTGCTCGGCCTGTTGCGGGCCGCGGAGCACGTCAGCTTGACGACGGAGGCCGAGGGCCTGCCGGAAAAGGAGGGATCATGAGCGTGGACGACCTGCTGCAGAAGGTCAAGGACGAGGTCATGGAGACCGGCGCCGACGAGTTCGGGGCGGCCTCCGTCAACGTGAGCGACGAGACCCTGGTCCCGCTGCGGGCGCTGAGGCCGCTCGCCGAGGCGGTCGAGAAGCTCGAGAGGCGGGTGCACAAGCTCGCCAGGAGGGTAAAGTAGATGGACCTTTTCAGCGAGGGCTTGGACTTCACGCTCTTCGACGGCGAGGTGGTCACGGTCGGCACCAACAAGCTGTCGCCCCAGATCCTGCTGCCGAAGTTCCAGTACGTGCGCGGCATCGGGCTCTACCTGACGAAGTCGACCGGCACGGCGGACATCCAGGCCGACCTCATCACGGTCACGCCCGGCAAGGGCGGCGAGGAGTGGCCGATCGCCGAGATGACGCCGATCTCGACGGGGTTCTCCACGATGCTGGTCACCGCGCTCGCCGAGGGCGACGTCCTGACGCACCCGAGCGGCAGCGCCGCGTTCTCCGCGCACGTGCAGTGCCCCATCCCCGGCTGCTGGGCCGCCAAGCTCGTCGCGACCGGCTCGGGCACGGCGACCTGCTCGCTCTACGCGAAGTACTGGTTCTAGCCGTGGGGCCGGGACGCTACTGCGCGTGCGGGAACCGCCTGGGCGACTGCTCGATCCGCATGGTCGTCAAGCCGTGCCGGTGCGAGAGGCCCGGGCGCGCCAACGTCAAGTCCACGCTGCCGTCGACGCTCAAGGGGGTCGTGAGGAAGACCTGGGACGACGTGTTCTCGGACATCGACCACCAGGAGCGCGTCGTGGGCCCCGGCCTGATCCGGGAGCGGGCGCGCGAGCGCGAGGCGCGCGGGGACCGAGTGGTCTGGGGCTGACGCGATGGCGTGGGCCAGGACCAGGAGGGGCCGGCTGCGGCAGGTCGAGAACATGCTCCGCGCGGAGCTGCCCCCGACGCGGGCGACCGTCGTCGAGTGGGTCGACATGCGTCCGCGGCAGACCGGCGACTACGCCACGACCAAGCGCAGGGGCCGGGTCATCACGATCCGGGTCCACGACAAGCTGTCCTTCGAGTTCGCCATTTGGGCCCTGTTCGAGGAGTGGGCCCACGCGATGAGCTGGCCGTTCTCGGCGCGGGAAGACGAGGTGCCGCACCACGACGAGACCTGGGCGATCGCGTACGGCAAGATCCGGCACCTGTGGGACGACCTCGACGGGCAGGAGCGTGCCGCCAGGTTCCCCGCCGATGCTTGACGTCGTCTGGCAGCCCCACCCGGGGTCGCAGCGCGCGTTCCTCGAGTGCCCCTTCTGGGACGTGCTCTACCACGGCACCCGCGGCCCGGGCAAGACCGACGCCCTGCTGATGGACTACGCGCAGCACGTCGGCGCGGGGTTCGGGCCGGCGTGGCGCGGCGTCCTGTTCCGGAGGACCTACAAGCAGCTCGCCGACGTCATCGCCCGCGCCAAGCGCTGGTACCCGCGGATCTTCCCCGGCGCCAGGTACAACGCGTCGGAGTACACCTGGACGTTCCCGCACGGCGAGCAGCTGCTCATGCGGTACATGCGGGTGGCCGACGACTACTGGGAGTACCACGGCCACGAGTACCCGTGGATCGGCTGGGAGGAGATCACCCGCTGGCCCAACGGCGACTGCATGGAGATGATGACGGCCTGCTCGCGCTCGTCGGTGCCGGGCATGCCGCGCAAGATCCGGGCGACGGCCAACCCGTACGGCATCGGGCACGCCTGGGTCAAGGAGAAGTACCAGATCGGCTCGACGCGGCCGTGCCAGAAGCAGGTCGTCGAGACCGACGCCGGCACGCGGCTCACCCGGACCCACATCTTCGGCGACATCACCGAGAACACCCACATGATGGAGGCCGACCCGGACTACATCAACCGGCTCGACGGCCTCTCGGACCCCAACCTGCGGAAGGCGTGGCGGCTCGGGTCGTGGGACATCGTGGCCGGCGGCGCGTTGGACGACGTCTGGGACCGGGACGTGCACGTCACGCGGCCCTTCGTCATCCCCTCCACCTGGCACGTCGACCGCGGCTTCGACTGGGGCAGCAGCGCGCCGTTCAGCGTGCTCTGGTTCGCCGAGGCCGACGGCTCCGAGTTCGACCCGCGCACCGGCAGGGGCCCGGAGCTCGGCGGCGGCGCGTCCGGCCCGACGGTGTGGTACCCGAAGGGCACCCTGTTCGCGATCAGGGAGTGGTACGGGGACGACGGCAAGGAGAACGGCATCAAGCTGTCCCCGCGCGACATCGCCGAGGGCGTCAAGGACCGCGAGTCCTCGATGGAGGACGCCGTCAGCGCCGGGCCGGCGGACACCGCGATCTGGGACGCCGTGCCCGGGTCCAGGTCGATCGCCGAGCAGATGGAGGCGCGCGGCGTGTCCTGGACGCGCGCCGACAAGTCGCCCGGCTCGCGGGTGCAGGGGCTGACGGCGATCCGCGACATGCTCGAGGCCGCCAAGCTCAGGCCGCCCGAGGACCCCGGGCTGTACGTCTGGGACACGTGCCCGCGGCTGATCTCGCACATCGCGGTGCTGGAGCGCGACGAGAAGAACATGGAGGACGTCGACACGGACCAGCCGGACCACGACTACGACGTGGTGCGGTACAGGGTCAGGGCAGGGGTGTCGAAGGTCACGCCGACGGAGGTCGTCTAGAGTGGCGGAGCTCAAGGTAAACGAGGCCATCGAGGCCCATGTCGAGATGGCGAAGCACTGGAAGCTGCCCGACGCCCTCGTCGGCGGCACGCAGGCCATGCGGGACGGGGCCTCCGACTGGCTGCCCCAGGAGCCCGGCGAGGGCTCGCCCGCCTGGGAGATCCGCGTCGGCCGCACCACCCTGTTCAACGCGTACGCGGACACGCTGGGCAACACCTCGAACCGGCCGTTCGCCGACTCGGTGGCCCTGTCGGACGACGCCCCGGAGGAGCTCCACGACTTCGTCGAGCGCGTGGACGAGTCCGGGCGCAACCTCACCGAGTTCAGCCGCGTCGCCTTCCGGGACGCCGTGCACCGCGGCCTCTGCGGCATACTGGTCGACTACCCGCCCGCCCCGCTGGACCTGACGCTGGCGCAGGAGCGGGAGCTCGGGCTGCGGCCGTTCTGGACGCACATCCAGTTCAGCCGCGTCATCGGCTGGCGCGTCGAGCGGTTCCGCGGCGAGGACGTCCTCACGCAGCTGCGCATCACGGAGGACGCCGTGGTGCCCGACGGGGAGTACGGCGAGAAGAAGGTCGAGCGGGTCAAGGTGTACGAGCGGGAGCTGCCCCAGGAGCTCGTCGGCGACGACGGCGCCGGGACCGGCGAGTGGACCGACGGCAACACCTGGTGGGTCCTGTGGGAGCTCAGCGACGAGGACAACGACTGGCACCCCGTCGACTCGGGCCGGATCACCATCAACCGGATCCCCTTCGTCGTGGTCTACACCAACCGCACCGGCCACATGACCGCCGCGCCGGCGCTCGAGGACCTGGCGTGGAAGAACCTCGAGCACTTCCAGTCGTCCTCGGACCAGCGGCACATCCTGCGGTTCGCCAGGGCGCCCCTGCTGTTCGGCGCCGGCTTCCGCGACGAGGAGCTCGGGTCGAAGGTCGAGATCGGCGCGAGCAGGATGCTCAAGTCGAAGAACGAGAACGCCAAGCTTAACTACGTCGAGCACAGCGGCAAGGCCATCGAGGCCGGGCAGAAGGACCTCGAGTCCCTCAAGGAGGAGATGGTCGTCCTGGGCATGAAGCCGCTGCTGCTGAAGCGCGTCGGCCCCCAACAGACCGCGACCGCGTCCGCCATCGAGGAGGCCGAGGAGCAGTCGGAGCTGCAGGCGTGGGTGCGGGAGTACGAGCGGGCCCTGGAGAAGGCGCTGGCCATAACGCTGGAGTGGCTGGGCCGCGACGCCAAGGCCGTCGAGGGGTCGGTTACCACGGTCTCGATCAGCGACCGGTTCACGGCGATCATGGACGAGGCGCAGTTCAACACGCTGCTCGAGCTCCGGAAGCTCGGCGACCTGAGCCGCGAGACCCTGTACGCGGAGCTCAAGAAGCGCGGGTTCCTCGACGACGCCTTCGACCCCGAGATCGAGGCCATCCGGCTCGAGCTCGAGGCCGCCGACGCCCGGCTGGACATGGAGGGCGCGGGGGAGGAAGAGGCCGACGACGCCGACGACGACGACGACGACGCCGACGAGGGGTAGCGGATGCCCGCGGCCAGGACCGTAAACGAGATCCTGCAGGACCTCGGCATCCGCCGCGCGATGCTGCTCGAGCGGTTCGAGAACAACGAGGTCCGCACCGCCCTGCGGTTCCTGAACAAGGACGTGCTGCCCGACGTCGAGCGCAGGCTGGCGTCGCGGGTGGCCCGGATCGTCGACGCCGGCGGGCTTGACGCGGGCCCGGTCACCACCCGGCGGCTGCGGCAGCTCGAGCGGTCGATACGCAAGGTCACGGCGCCCGGCTTCAAGAAGATCGCCGACGGGCTGCGGAACGGGCTCGTGCCGTTCGCCAGGGGCGAGGTGGACTGGCAGGGCGAGGCGATCCGCGGCGCCGCGCCGGTCCAGCTGTCCACGGTCATGCCGTCGATGGGGCAGCTGCGGGCGATCGTCACGGACCGGCCCTTCGAGGGCAAGGTCCTGGCGGAGCACTGGAAGACGGTCGAGTCCCGCATGGTCGGCGAGCTCAACCGCCAGATCAAGATCGGGCTCGCGCAGGGCCAGACGACGGACCAGATCGTCCGGCGCGTGCGCGGGACGGCCAGCAGGAAGTTCAGGGACGGGGTGTTCGGCGCGACGCGCCGGCAGACGAAGGCGACGGTGCGGACCGCGGTGCAGCACACCGCCAACGCCAGCCGCGACGCCCTGTACAAGGCCAACGAGGACATCGTCAAGAAGGTCCAGTTCGTCGCCACGCTGGACGGCAACACGTGCCCGCAGTGCGCCGGGCTGGACGCCACGGAGTGGGGCATCTACGACGGGCCGAGGCCGCCGATGCACTACCAGTGCCGGTGCACGTCGGTGCCCGTCCTGAAGTCGTGGAAGGAGCTCGGCATCAGCCTCAAGGAGGCGCCCCCGGGGACGCGGGCGTCGATGGGCGGGCAGGTGGCGGGCCGGCTGAGCTACCCCGGCTGGCTGCGGAAGCAGTCCCGCGTCGTGCAGGACGCCGCGCTCGGGCCCGCCAGGGCGGCGATGTTCCGGCGGGGCAGGCTGGAGGTGCGGCACTTCACGGGCACCAACGGCAGGCTGCTGAGCCTCGACGAGCTGGCGGAGGTCGAGCGCAGGCTCGCCGCGGGCGACGCGGCCGTCGGCAGCATGTTGAGCGCCCGCCCCGGGACGTCGGCGCGGCGGATCGCCGCCAGGGCGGCGGCCAGGCGGGAGGCCAGGGCCACAGCCGCGAGGATGAGCGCCGACGAGTACATCCGGGTCGTCACCGAGGAGACCCGGCTGCTGGGCAAGGAGATGACGCAGGTCCGGGTCGCCAAGATCCGGCAGATGTACGACATGGAGATGCGGAGGTCGACCCTCGACGCCGAGGGGCTGCGGACCCTGAAGCGGCTGAAGGCGAACGAGGCCAGCCTGCGCACGAAGAACCGGCGCATCCTGAAGGACCGGGGCCTGCTGCCCGACGGCGGCGTGACCCCGCCGCCCAGGCCGACGCCCCCGGGCCCGACGCCGCCGCCGAGGCCGAAGCCCGCGCCGAAGCCCAAGCCGAAGCCCAAGCCGAAGTCGATGGACGCCTGGGAGCGCAAGGTCAAGAAGTACGAGGACGAGGCGCGCCGGCGGTTCCCGTCCACCGCCGCGCTGGAAGACGAGATCTCGCGGCTGGAGGGCATCGCGGCCCGCGGCATGGCGGGCGTCAGCGACCGCGCGAGGCTCCAGGCGTACAGGAGGCTGCGCGACGAGCGGCTGGGTAAGGGCTCCATCACGGTCAAGGGGCCCGACCCCTCCGACGTGCCGAAGCGCCTCAAGTGGGACCGGGCGCTGGACCGGGCAAAGGCGGAGATGGGCGAGCTCGGCGTCGACGTGCAGGCGCTGCGGCACGAGCTGAACGCCGCCGCGGGTATGACGGGCCGGCGCAGCGCGCGCGACAGCGTATTCCGAAAGTTCATGGACGCCCTGGAGCGGGCCAACGGCGACCAGGCCGCCAAGTTCCGCGGCACCAACGGCAAGGTCATGAAGCCGGAGCGCGCCAGCACCCTGTCCAGGCAGGCGGGCAAGGGGCTGCGGGCGATGGGCAAGCGCGCCGAGACCCGGTACAGCACGGACTTCGAGCGGGCGATCAAGAACGCCTACGACAAGTACATGATGCCGCTGGCCGACCGCATGCACTGGTCGGTGCTCGACCACGGCCAATTGTCCAGCATGAAGTTCGTCACCCACAACGACACGAGGGCGTACGCCCAGAAGTACCGCAACATCATTTCGCTGCCCAACCCGGCCAAGGACTTCAGCATGGGGTCCAACACCCGCGTCGGCAGGCTCGTGGCGCACGAGTGGGGGCACCACATCGAGTACAGGAACTACTGGCTCGAGCGGCGGATGACGGACTACCGCCAATACCGGGCCAACCAGTACACGGGCAGGCGCGGCGAGCTCACGGAGATCTACCAAAACAGCGGCGAGATGGGGTACAGCGACGGCTTCGTCGACCACTACTTCGGCAAGGTGTACGACAGCCAGTCCACCGAGATGTTCAGCATGGGCCTGGAGCACCTGTCCAACCCGACGATGTTCGGCAAGCTGGTGCAGAAGGACCCGGAGTTCGTCGAGATGATGTGGTCCTGCCTGAGGAACTACTGATGAAGATCGGGCTGAGCAGCGGGGGCCAGGACGTCGGCCACATCGACTGGGACGTCGAGGACATGGACGACCTGACGGGCCACATCCGCCGCGTGCGGGTCAAGCCGAAGTCGCTGGGCGAGCGGATCGTCAACTACCTGCGCAACAACCCCGACGACCTGCGCCTCTGGGGCGGGCAGCCGACGGAGCGGCTGGACCTGCACCTGGACGGCGTGGCGGCCGGGCTGACGGCGCTCGGGCTGAAGTACGACATGCCCATCGACAGGATCGAGCCGAGGCACATCGCCGCGGAGGGCGAGGAGGAGCCGGTCGGCTGAGGAGTTCGCGGGCGCGGTGCCCGCGGCGCAAGAGGCACGGAAGAAGCCAAGCGGGGGGAGCCCGCGTAGGAGGTGGCAGGAGGCCATGGCCCTGAAGGCAATCGTGAGCAAGGACGAATACGAGGCGCTGGGGGATACCCTCCAGGCGGAGTACAAGGCGCAGGGGGACCAGTTCGTCATCGACGTGACGGCGGTGGACGGCTGGAACCTGGAGGACGTGAGCGCGCTGAAGAGCTCGCTCAGCTCCGAGCGCACCATGAGGGAGCGGCAGGAGCAGATCCTCAAGTCGTGGGGCGTCAAGGAGGTCAAGGACGCCGACGGCAAGATCACCGGGTGGGACTACGGCGACCTGAAGCCCGAGGAGGTCCGCAAGGCCCTCAAGAAGCTCGAGGAGCTCGAGAAGATCGACCCGAAGAGCGAGGCGGGCAAGCTCGCCGAGCAGCAGATCACCGCCGCCAAGCAGGCCCTGATGCAGACGCACGAGGCCGCACTGAACGAGAAGGACACCGTGATCGCGAAGCTCGACGCGGCGTTGGACGACGCGCTGGTCGAGAGCGCCATCGCGAACGCCCTCGCGGACGGCGAGGTGAAGGGCAACCCGACGCTCCTCACGCCGCTCATGCGCAAGCACGTCACGCGCAAGGAGGCCGACGGGGTGTTCAAGGTCGTCGTCGTCGACAAGGACGGCAACCCGAAGGTCAACGGGAAGGCGGACCCCATGTCCGTCAAGGAGTTCGCCCTCGAGTTGAAGGGCGACAAGCAGTACGCGGGCGCGTTCGAGGGCAGCGGCCACTCCGGTGGCGGCGGCTCCAACGACCGCGACCGCGACACCAGCCGCGCGAAGCAGCTGGGCGACAAGGCCTCGCCCGTGGATCGCATCAGCGCGGCGCTCCGCGACCCCAAGACGGTCGCGGGCGCGGCTATCGATCCCATGGCGGGGGAGGCCAGCTAGCAGGGAAGAAGGGCGAACCGGCTGGCGCAGGGCGGGAGGCCCGGCGCGAGCCAACCTCGGCGGGAGGCCGGGTAACGGGAACTAGAAACTCAAAACCACCAGAGTAGCCAAAGGAGGAAACCATGGCCACTCAGTCTCTCGCCGAGGCGGCGAAGCTCATCAGGAACGACCTGGTGCGCGGTGTCGCCGAGGACATCATCGACCTCAACCCCTGGTTCGCGGAGCTGCGGATGGACTCGATGGAGGGCCAGTCCGTGACGGTGCCGCGCGAGGCCTCGCTGGGCACCGCGCAGGTGCTCGCGGTCGGCTCGGCCATCACGGCCAAGGCCGCGGCGACGTTCAACGACACGGACGCTGTGTTCCAGCCGACGAAGATCATCGGCGACGCGGAGCTCGACGACCTCGTGAGGGCCACCTCGGCCAGCGCGGGGACGGATCAGGCGGCCATCGAGATCGCCTCGAAGGCCAAGAGCGTCGGCCGGACCTTCCAGCAGGGCATCGCGACCGGTACGGGCGTCATGCCGCAGATCAATTCGCTGCACTCGCTGGTCTACTCCGGCCAGTACACCACGTCCGCGCCCACCGGACAGGCCCTGTCCTTCATCCTCCTGGACGAGATGATGGACCTGGTGCTGTCCAAGCACGGCATCGTGGACTGGATCCAGATGCCGGCGCGGACGATCCGGTCGTACAAGGCCCTGCTCCGGGCCCTCGGCGGCACGCCGGGCGACTGGGTCATGAACATCCCGTACGCCAACGGCCGCGAGCGCACGGTCATCACCTACGAGGGGACGCCGATCTTCAAGAACACGTACCTCTCCGTGGTGGAGACCGCCGACGGGGCGGCCCTGACCGGCGGCGCGTACGCGTCGGTCTGGGGCGGCGTCTGGGACGACGGCACCCGCAAGGTGGGCGTGGCCGCCATCTACCCGAAGAACACCCCCGTGGGCATCGGCGTCGAGCTGATCGGTGCCCAGGAGGAGTACGACGGGCGGATCTGGCGCGTCAAGCAGTACACCAACTTCGCGGTGTACAACCGCAGGGGCATCGCCCGCCTGACGTCCATCAACAACTAGGGACTCCCTGCAGTCCAGCCGGGGCGGGTCGCGAGCCGCAGCTGGGGGGTGCGGCTCGCTCGAATGCGGGCCCGTCCCGGCCCCACCCCCTTACAGTTCAACCAACAGCCGAAAGAGAGGCACGACGATGGCAAAGAAGGAAACGACCGCCGACGAGAGGCCCGCCAACGGCGGGGGCACGGCGGACGAGAAGAAGGCGGCGCAGCCCGAGGCGGCGCAGCCCGAGGGCGGCGAGAAGGACACGGTCACCTGCGTCATCCCCAACTTCGACCGCTTCCACCGCGAGGGGCCGGCCGGCACGCAGCTGCAGCTGTACGGGCGCACCTTCACGATCGGCGAGAACGGCGACGCGACCACCGAGGTGCAGCCCGAGTGCGTCGAGGCGATGGTCGAGGCCGGGCGCGTCATCACCATGGAAGACCACCGCCACCCCCTCGCGCCCGCCTCCGAGGACGAGGTCAAGGCGGCGAACACCAAGGCCCGCACGCTCAAGGCCTAGCGGGACGACACACGCGCGCGCCGCGCGGGGCGGTTCCCTCTCCTTGGCCGCCCCGGCCAGCCCCGGGTAGTACCGCGCGGCGCGTGCCCACCCCCCGGAGGAAGACATGGCGATCAGCGTCGAGGACGGCACCGGCGTGGCCGGGGCCAACTCCTACATCAACCAGGCGACGGCCGAGGCCTACTTCTACGACCACGGGAAGGACGCCACCGCGTGGAACGCGCTGAGCTCCGACGAGAAGGACGCCAACCTCATGGTGGCCGCCCAGTACGTCGACGGGAAGTACGGGCACAGGTTCACCGGCTACCGGTGCTACTCCACGCAGGGGCTCGAGTGGCCGCGGCTCAGCGCCAAGGGCCGCGACGGGTGGATCATCGTGTCGTCGATCGTCCCCGAGGTTGTGAAGGCGGCGCAGGCCGAGATCGCGCACCGCATCACGGCCGGCACGGAGATCGCGCCGGACCTGACCGTCGACACCTCCCGCGTCACGAAGGAGAAGGACGCGGTCGGCCCCATCGTCACGGAGCGCGAGTACGCGGACCCGTACGAGGGCGGCATGGACCCCGTGTTCAGCATGGTCGACATGATCCTCGCGAACGTGCTCGCCACCGGCGAGGGCCACGCCGAGCTGGTGAGGTCGTGAGATGACGACCGCGCTCGACCAGAAGATGGTCCCCGCTGTGCTGGAGCTCATCGCCAGGCTCGGCGTCAGCGCGACGCTGGAGGAGGCGCAGTCCGCGACGGCGTTCAACCCGTCGCTGGGCGGGTTCGAGATGCCGCCGACGGCCGCATTCGTCACCGTGACCGCGACGCCGCTGGCCCCGGTGACCAAGTCGCAGGTCAACGGCGACACCGTGCAGTGGGGCGACGCGGTCACGTACCTGGCGGGCGCGCAGACGATCACCCCGAAGGTCGGCTGCCACGTCGAGGTCAACGGGCAGCGGTTCCGCGTGCAGCGGGTCGAGGCCTACTACTCCGGCGACTCGGTGGCCGCCTGGGGCCTGTTCCTGAGGGCGTGATGACGGCCATACCGCGCAGAGACCTACTCAAGTTCGAGCTGGAGCTGCAGTCCCAGGGGCCGAAGGAGATGGAGCAGACGTTCTCGAGGCTGTCGCGCAAGATCGCGCTGCAGATCCTTCGCGGGACCGTGCTGCGCACCCCCGTCGACACCGGCAGGGCCCGCGCCAACTGGCAGGTGACGATCGGCGCGCCCGCCTCCGGCGAGGTCGACGCGCTGGACAAGGACGGCGGCGCCACCATGGAGAGCGGCGTCGGCGCGCTGTCCGGCATGCCGCCGTTCGCGAGCATCTGGATCACGAACAACCTCCCCTACATCAACCGCCTCGAGTTCGACAGCTGGTCCTCCCAGGCGCCCGACGGCATGCTGCGCGTGACGGTCGCCGAGGTCGAGGCCCAGTTCGGCGTGGCGCTGGACGACGTGAAGGAGTGACCAGTGGCTGACGGCTTCGACGACGCGGCGGCGGCCATCCGCGCCTTCTTCCACGACCGCATGACGGCGGCGTACCCGTCGGTGCCCGTGCAGTACTCCAACCAGGACTTCACGCCCCCCGACGTCGACAACTATCCCGTCACCGGAGGCACGCCCGACGACCTGCTCGCCAGCACGTGGATGCAGCTGGCGGTGATCTGGGCGGACTCGCGCCAGGCCGACATGGCGGAGTCCCCCAGGTACAGGTCGACGGGGCTGGTGACCGTTTCCGTGAACGTTCCCCGAGGTTCGGGGGACGGTCTCGCGCTGAAGGTGGCGAACGACGTGTCGACCGCCTTCAGGCGGCTGCGGCTGGACGGCAACATCCTGTTCCGCGGCCCCGTAGTCCGGCGGGTCGGGCCCGACGGGCAATGGTACAAGGTAAACGTGACCGTGCCGTTCCACCTCGACACGGTGCACACCGTACACCAGTCATAGGTGGATTGGGGGTATTCCAATGTCCGCAGATTCCTCACGGGCCCTCCTGAGCTATCTCGAGGAGGTCACCTTCGGGGTCACGCCCGCCAGCGCTCTCAAGGAGCTCCGGTACACGGGCGAGTCGATCAACCACAACACGGAGTCGACGGAGTCCCAGGAGATCCGCTCGGACCGGCAGGTGCCGGACCTGGTGCGGACCGCCATCTCCGCCGGCGGCGACGTCAACCTGGAGCTCAGCTACAACGGGCACGACGACCTGCTGGCCGGCGCGTTCATGGACGGCTGGGACGCGGCCGTCGCCAAGACCGCGCAGTCCATCGACATCTCGGGCTCGTCCGGGCAGACCGCGACGTTCACGGACGCCGCGACGGCCAGCGCCTTCGCCAACGTGGTCCCGGGCATGTGGCTCAACTTCTCCGGCTTCAGCAACTCGTCGAACGACGGCTACGTGCGGTGCGACTCGAAGACCAGCGACAACGTGATCGTGGTCTCCGGCAAGTCGTTCACCGACGAGTCGGGTGAGACCGACATCGCCTTCGACAACGACGGCTTCATCAAGGTCGGCACGACCAAGAAGTCGTTCACCCTCGAGAAGGAGTTCCCCGACGCCAACGGCGGCTCGGGCGAGTTCATTTCCTTCCCCGGGTGCCGCGTGTCGCAGCTGGAGCTGAGCGTGGCCGTCGGGTCGATCCTGACCGGGCGCTTCGGGTTCCTCGGCCTCAAGGGCGTGCCCGCCGCCGCGACCGTCGGCACGGGCGCGCGCGTGGCCGCGGCCACCAAGGAGGTCATGAACTCGATCGACAACGTGACCGGCATCCGCCAGGCCGCCGCGGCGTCGACCCTCGAGATCAGGTCCTTCGGCGTCACGCTGAACAACAACCTGCGGCCGCAGCAGGCGATCGGCAGCGACGAGGCCTTCGGGATCGGCCTCGGCCGCGCGCTGGCGACCGGCACCATGACGGCGTACTTCGAGACCAGGGACCTGCTCGAGGAGTACACCAACTTCACGGTGTCGGACTTCAGCTTCCGGCTCGTCGACTCGGCCGGCAACGTCTACGTGCTGGACATGCCGCGCATGAAGTTCTCGCAGGGCAACGTGGTCGCGGGCGGCATCGACCAGGACGTGATGGCCGAGATGGCCTTCACGGCCTACCGCAACCCGACCCTCGGCGAGACCCTGACGCTGACCAAGTTCGACGCGTAGCGGCGAACCCCCGCAAAGGAACCTCTCACCCAGAGATCCGTAGCGGAGGAAGGCGCCGTGGCCCCCGGGCGCACGCCAAATACGGGGGCACCCCAACAAGGAGGCACGGACAGATGAAGCTCAGCGAACTGAAGACCGACGTGACGCTCGGAGAGGAGGGCGAGTGGGTGACCATGACCGGCGGCTGGAGGGCCAAGGTCAGGTCCACGCAGTGCAAGGGCTACCGGAAGCGCGCGGCCCGCAACCTGCACGCGAACAGGCGGTTCTACGCGCGGAAGCAGTCGCCGCCGCCCGAGGTCACGGACAAGCAGGCCCTCGAGTGCGTCGTCGAGGAGCTCCTCGTCGACTGGGACGGGCTCGAGGACGACGACGGGCAGCCGATCCCCTGCACCAAGGAGAACGCGTACGAGATCCTCGGCAACCCCGAGTACCGCGTCATGCTGGATGACGTCTCCGACGCCGCGGGCGAGTTCGAGACCTTCAAGTTCGTCGAGGCGGAGGAAGACCGGGGAAACTGACGGAGGCCCTGCGCTGGCGGCTAGCCTGGGGCGACCAGCTCGACTTCTTGGAGGGGCTGGCCGCGCGGGGCAAGACGGTCAAGGCGCTGGAGGACGTGCCCGAGGTCTGGGAGCACAACGAGCCCTACATCGAGGCGTTCAACCGGCTGTCGAAGGCCAGGCCGGCCGGCATGGGCCTGACGCCGATCCCCGCGGACGAGATCCGCCTGTACATGGAGGTCGAGGGCGTCGAGGACGAGCGGCGGTTTGTCGCGATGATCCGCGCACTTGACTCGGCGTGGCTCGAGTTCCAGGCCGAGAGGCTGAAAGAGGCCAA
>Ga0180438_10005820_pt1 | contig 16938 bp, 13 predicted proteins | sample SS_ome_12_FD_132455 | JGI IMG/M metagenome (GOLD analysis project Ga0180438, IMG submission 132455) | Hypersaline lake sediment archaeal communities from the Salton Sea, California, USA - SS_3_D_2 metaG | ecosystem: Environmental > Aquatic > Non-marine Saline and Alkaline > Hypersaline >...
AAAGTTCAATGTTTGTTTCAAAGTACTTAAAAAAGTTAATGATTCTTTTAAGCTCATCAACGTTGAACCTTGAACATAGAACCTTGAACACCGATTCACCATTTTTTTGATGGTGAATCGGGGCTCATTTAATCGCTTGCAATATTCGATTATTTAAAATATAATATTAACTTGAATACAATTCATTTACAAGGTATAAGATATAGGTTAAAATGAAGCATTTGATGTCAGTACTTCTTTTTATTTTGTCAATTCCTGTTTTTAGCAGGATATGGGGACGAATGGTTCGATTCAGGCGTCCCCGGTTCCTGGTAAAACGGGTCATAGAGCATTACCGCAAGTCTTACGGTATTCAGATGGATGATTACCAGGGCGAGACTGGTGATTACAAAAGTTTGTCCGATTTCTTTGTCAGGAAACTGGACCTGGAAAAGAGACCACTGGCCCCGGATGAAAGCGTCATTGTTTCACCAGCAGATGGAGTGCTGACGGGAATGGAAACCATTTTGGAAGATAAAGCCACACAGGTAAAAGGGAAATATTATACCGTTTCAGAGCTGCTAAAAGAGGACATTGATTTTTCAAAAGGGTGGCACATGGCCACCATCTATCTATCGCCCTTCAATTATCATCGGTACCATTACCCTTTGAGTGGAAAAATTGATAGATACGTTCATACCGGTGGGAGGCTTTTTCCTGTAAACCAGGTAGGAGTGAGTCATATCAATAACCTTTTCGTTCGTAATGAACGAATTATTACACGAATCATAAAAAATGAGATGCCCTGCTATATGGTGGCAGTAGGCGCGGCCTTTGTGGGCTCCATCAAGATGGAATTTAATAAAAATCCTAAACGAAGAGACAATTGGGAAAAGATGAATCTTAATATCCGTCAATTGGAAGAGATGGGGCGATTTGAAATGGGGTCTACGATTATCCTGGTGATTCCTCAACGAATGGCAGATCCCATCGATTCAGTAAAAGGAAAATCAGTATGCGTGGGCCAGCCTATATATAAGTTAAAATAGGAGTATAGGATAGTTGACAAAATTTATTCGTTCACTATAATATAATTTTATGAGGTGGTTCATGAGTGAAAGTGTAGAAAGAATTGATAAGAGAAAGAGTACTCGGATATTCTTTACCCTGGAAGAGGGAATCGCAGCTACCATTAGTTCACTCGGAGATATTTCCCAGTCGATTCCTGTAACAATTTTGAGTATCGGTTCGGGAGGTGTGAGCTTCATGGTAAACAGGTATAAATTACCGAATGTTTACGAAGGGGAGCGGTTGACGCTAACTTCCATCAGCACACCCCATCCGCTGGGCCCCATTAACCGCATTGAGGCTGTTGTTAAGTATATCCTGGATTTTCAACACAGTGTTCGCCTTTCCCTTGGCTGTGAATTTATACAAGCCCCCAAACTTCTTGTTAAAGATATAGAGGACTATATACAATTCCGGTTGAAAAACGTGGGATTTGATCATTAATAAGCAATACAAAGAATGTTTTCTTACCAGAAATATTATAACCTGAAATAAAAGGAGGAAGAATATCGATGTACAATATTGGTACTTATGAGGAACGAGTCAGGGATTTCAATTGGGGTCTTTCGGAAGCAGAATTGGGATACAAAAAAGGTGATATCATTAACATTGGGGAGTATTGCTCCGATCGTATTTGCCGGCTGGGGAAAGGAGACAAACTGGCCCTTATCTGGGAAGGACATACCGGTAACATCAAGAAATACACCTTTGATGAAATGCGAATACTAACCAATGGCATTGCTCATTATTTGAAAGGTTTGGGCATTTATCCTGGTGAGCGGGTCTGTCTTTTTATGGATAAGCTACCGGAGCTCTATTTTGGTTTCCTGGGGATATTAAAAATGGGTGGAATTGCCCAGCCGCTGTTCTCAGCCTTTGGGGGTGAATCTCTTTTCACCCGCCTGGATGATGCAAATACGACTGCTATAATCACCCAGAAAAAGCATGTGGGCAAAGTCAGGAAAATCTTAGAGGATTTACCGTATCTCAAACATATCATCATCGTTGATGATGACGGCAGCAAGCCGCTGCGGGAGCGAGAAAAGGCGTTTCATATGGAAAAGGCGCCCCGGGTTGAAAAGGTCGAAATATTTCCTTCCTATGCAGAAAGCCCCTCTGTCCTGCATTACACCTCCGGTACCACCGGGAAACCAAAAGGAGCGCAGCATGTCCATTATTCGTTGATTTCGCAATATATTACAGCCAAATATGTGTTGGATTTGAAGGATGATGATATTTACTGGTGTACAGCTGACCCCGGATGGGTTACCGGTACATCCTACGGAATCATCGGCCCCTGGTCCAATGGAATCACCCAATGTGTCCTGGATTCTGGCTTTAAAGCCGATACCTGGTACAAATTTATCCAAGACCATAAAATTACTATTTGGTATTCAGCACCCACAGCCATTCGGTCATTGATGAAAGAAGGTAAAGAAGTGGTAGAAAAATATGATCTCTCCTCCCTCAGGCACCTCTGTTCGGTAGGTGAGCCCTTAAATCCCGAAGCGGTTCTCTGGTCCACTGAAGCTTACGGATTGACCTTTCATGACACCTTCTGGCAGACTGAAACCGGCAGTATAATGATTTCCAATTACCCGGGAAAAAGAATCAAGCCCGGTTCAATGGGAAAACCTTTTCCAGGTATCACTGCCACAGTGGTAGACTTGAAAAGCTATGAGCCCATTAGGGAACCCGGTACTATCGGTCTTATAGCTATTAAACCCGGATGGCCTTCCATGTTCAGGGCGTATTGGAACAACGAAGAAGTCTACAAGAGCAAATTCGTGAATGGCTGGTATATTTGTGGCGACCGGGCCAGTATTGACGAAGATGGGTATTTCTGGTTTGTTGGCAGGGATGATGATGTCATTAATACCGGTGGTCACCTGGTAGGACCGTTTGAAATCGAATCCGCTTTACTGGAGCATGAAGCAGTGGCGGAATCGGCTGTTGTAGGGAAACCCGATCCGGTGAATATGGAAGTGGTAAAGGCCTTTATCACATTGAAACCCGGATTTGAACCCTCTGATGAGTTGGAATTAAAAATCATGAATTTTATACGTAAGAAATTATCCCCTCTGGCTATGCCGCAGGAGATTGAGTTTGTTAAATCTTTACCCAAAACCCGCAGCGGTAAGATTATGAGACGGATGTTAAGGGCTAAAGAGTGGGGTGAGGATATTGGCGACACCTCTACCCTCGAAGATGATGAATGATAATAAAAAAGAATTGCCACGAACGAACACGGAGAAACACGGATGTACCAAATTATTCTGTTGTTATTAATTATCCGTGTAATATCCGTATTTATCTGTGGCTAAAAAAATAATAAGGAGATGAACATGTCTGATCTTAAAGATGTCATTTTAGAGTATGTAGAAGATGAATACCTGGATGAGGACGACGATATTGAAGTCACCTATGATACCCCGTTAATTTCCGGCGGTATCGTCGATTCCTTTTCAATGGTATCTCTGAAAAGATTCCTGGAAACAAAGTACAAGATCCAGATTCCAGATGCCAAGGCCACGCCCGAAGCGTTTGATACAGTTGATAATATTGTTGAATTGCTAAAGGAATTCGGCGTGGAATAGGAGGTAGTCATGGCATTTATCGATGCACATCGAGATATTATGAAAAAGGAGCTTGAGGAAATCCAGCAAGCGGGTCTATTTAAAGAGGAGCGTATTATCTGTGCGCCCCAGGATTCGGAAATTGAAGTGGTTTTCCCAATAGGGTCCAAAGAAAAAAAAGTCATTAACATGTGTGCCAATAATTATCTTGGACTCTCTTCTCATCCTGATGTGATTGAAGCTGCCCGCAAGGGTCTGGATCACAGGGGATACGGCATGTCATCTGTCCGGTTCATCTGCGGCACCCAGGATATTCACAAACAGTTGGAAGACAAATTGACCGAATTCCTGGGGACTGAAGACACCATTCTCTTCCCTTCCTGTATGGATGCCAACTGCGGTGTGTTTGAAGCCGTATTAAATGAGCAGGACATGATGATTGCCGATCGGTTGGTACATGCTTCGATTGTAGATGGAATGCGCCTGGCAAAAGCAGAGCAGGATACCTATAAACATTCCGATATGAAGCATCTGGAGAAAAAACTGCAACTGCACAAGGAGAGACGGTTGAATATGATTATCACAGATGGTAATTTTTCTATGGACGGCGATCTGGCTAAGCTGGATCAGATCGTGGAACTGGCGGAAAAATACGATGCAATGGTTTTTGTCGATGATTCCCACGCTTCTGGCTTTATCGGTAAAACCGGAAGAGGAACCCATGAACACTGCGACGTGATGGGGAAGATCGATATTATTACCACTACACTGGGTAAAGCTCTGGGCGGTGCTTCCGGCGGCTGTGTCTCCGGTCGAAGGGAAATCGTGGAAATGTGCCGCCAAAAAGCCAGACCCTATCTCTTTTCCAACACCATTGCTCCCGTTGTGGTGGAAGGTGCCCTTGCCGTTTTAAACCTTATTTCCAGGACCACTGAACGAAGGGATAAACTGGAAAGGAATACCGATTACTGGAGAAAGGGATTAACAGATGCAGGTTTTGTCATCAAGGAAGGCGAAACTCCCATTGTGCCAGTAATGCTTTTCAATGCAAAGCTCTCCCAGGATTTTGCCAAAGATCTTTATGAAGAGGGTATTTATGCCATCGGTTTCTTCTTTCCAGTGGTACCCAAAGGCCAGGCCAGGATCCGAACTCAGCTTTCTGCCGCTCATGAGATGCACCACCTGGAAAAGGCTTTGGATGCTTTCATTAAAGTGGGCAAAAAATACGACATTCTCCACAAATCCAAACAAGAGATTATCGAGATGTACGGTACATAGAATAAGACAGGGGCATGAGATGCTGTTGTTGTTCCCCTGCTTTATCTTTGCCATTTTTATATAGCCACGGACGAACACGGACGGGCACGGACGGACACGGATAAAAAATATTTTAGTTGATAAAATGCGAATGGACACCAAAAAAGAGATGATTTTTGGTTTTTTTGTTTCTCTTTTGATTTTCTTTAACCAGGCTTATTCTAACGACTCTTTTGCCATTTCCACACGACGTGCCGGCCAATTGAGGGAATTCCTGGTTCATGCCATCAATAATTGCCTTAAAGATCGCATGTACCGCAATGTAGATGTAGGGATACGGATAGAGAGCATCGACGGTAAACATATACTTTATCGACGCAATGTTGAAGCCCTTTATGTCCCGGCCTCTGCTGTAAAAATTTTTACATCAGCCATAAGCCTTATCAAATTCGGGCCGGAGTATCAATTCAAAACCCCATTGAAAACCAACGGGCCAGTGGTCAATCATATTCTGAAAGGTAATCTCTACCTGGAGGGTAGGGGAGACCCGTCGCTGATGAATAGTCATCTCAAAAAGGCGGCGAAACAGTTGAAAGCTTCGGGGATCGATAGGATAGAGGGGGATGTGGTCTATGATATTTCCTTCCTGGATAAGCCATTGTCCCGGTATCCCCCCAATGCCCGTCATTTTTATGCGCCGGTGGGAGCGATAACTGTCAATTTTAATTGGCTTGATACGGAACTAGAGGAGGGACCGCCTCCCAAACTCCGGACGATTCCCCAGACTGGATACGCCCGATTGGATTATAACATCCGTATTTCCAGATCTCACAAGCCCGGTCGGCCGAAAATGACTTATCAAGAGATGCCCTGGGGAGATTATTACACCATCAGGGGAACAGTAACCGGGTGGGATCGAAAGTATAAATATCTTCAACTGCTCGTTTCTCGTCCCGGTCTTTTTGGCGCTACTCTATTAAAAGAAAACTGCCATGAGGCCGGTATTAAAATTACTGGTATCATTCGAAAAGGAAAGGCACCGTCAACCTCCCGTGTCCTGTATGCTATCAAAACCCCGAAACTGATTGAGGTGATTCGCAATCTCAATCGTGAGAGTAATAATGTGGTGGCAGAATTGCTTAATAAAGACCTGGGCGCCTATTTTGATTCCGTGCCAGGAACAGGGGACAAGGGATTGACTATTATGCGGAACTTTTGTATAGAGGAGCTGGGTTTTAAGAAGAGTGGATTTACCATTGATGATGCCAGTGGACTTTCACCTGAGAATCGTTTCTCTGCTGCACAATTTACTCATGCTCTCAATTATTTTTACAAGGAATTGGGAAATACCTTTGTAGAAACCCTGGCACCCCAGGGACATCATCCTCATGCCGTGAATCCGGTACCGCCCGAAGGTATGCGCCTGTTTGTTAAAAGTGGTACATTATCTGTAAGGGGAGTCAATACGGTAGTGGGTTATATCTTTTTAGACCGGTTAGGAGAGGTCTTTTCCTTTGCCATCCTCTGCAACCGCCATGGAAATGGTGGAATGGCCTATTCGGGTACCTTTACCAATCCGATTCTAACCGCCATTATAAAAGCCTTTAATCGCGCTAACTAAGACTGATAAGCTGATTCCCTCCACTCCTTAAGCATTCCGACGATAGACAATAATTCTCTTTTTTCCATACTTAATCATTCAATTCCTCTAAATAATATCTATTCCCTTACCACTAATAACTATCAATAGAGCCAAAAATTTAAATATGAAATTTCGGTTTTTTATTGTAAATGGTTTCAAAGTTCCTGACAAAATCACTTTTGCCGCATAAAAGTAGAGTGGACATGGGCATGACGGCTTTCACTTGTTTTAAGAGCCGGTTTGCCAATTGGCGGATATCCCACTGGGCGTTCTCATCGGACCGCAACCGTATAAAATGATAAACCTCCCGTAAATTCATTCTCATAATCACATGTCGGCAGTGAGAATTGGTTAAGATGTAATCCCCAGCATCTCCATATTTTTTTTTTAATTTTAAATAGACCTTATTGGTTTTGTCAATTGTCTGCAAGAATTCCTTTTCCAGGCCGATTTTTTTTATATTTTCCGGGATAATATTATCATATTTAATATTGTAATCACCGGAAAGAAGAGTGGCCATCCGGTGCCTCTTTAACTGTGCAAAATTGGAGGCACTGATGACCGCCTGAAAAGTAATGTCCACCATTTCAAATTCTCGAGGAGTCGTGTCAAAGAATTCCATATGTTTGAACAACGCTTTAAATATTTTTTCTTTTTCAAATGCCTCCATACGTTTAATAATTTCCAGGGCATCATTAAAATTAATTGAATTCCAAACCGATAGAAAGGAAGCCAGGATAATATCGTCTCCATTTTCAGAATAATGAATGATTTGCGGATCCGGCTTTAGCTCTTTTACGTTAACATCGGTTTTTATATTGGTAAAATTATCCCTAAAGGAATACCTTAAGTCTTTGGAAAAATGGGAAGGTTGGGAAAAAAGAAAAATGGAGGGAGCGATTTTTTCTACCTGTTCAAACATTTGTTTCCCAATCTCTTTCACCTCAGCTCTCCCACTCAGGTGAAACCGTCGGAATAAATGTTCCAGGTTCCTGGCATTGATGGTCAGTCCCGCCTGGCCTTCAGTGGCCAGGGAGAGGATATAACGGGCATCCTCTTTTGCCCATCCCTCCAGCAACCTTCGATTGGTTTTCGTTCCCGTCAAATGGGGATATGTATTAAAAATATATTCTTTTAAAAGAGCAAAAGATTTCTTATAAAATTCATTCTGAATCGTTATCGTATCCCTGAAGAGTTTCCGTGATTCCAGATCCTCGATCTCTTCCGGCAAAACGTAGTCCCCTTGAAGCGTAATATATCTCTGGGATTTCTCTGTATAAGAAACCAATCGGAATTGTTCAAGCTCTTCGAGAGCCAACCGTGAGACACCAATAATATCAAAATTGAATACCGCATGTTCTGCCACCGAATGATGACCCATACCAAAGATAATTTTTTGATTGGATTTTCTAGCTTTTTCAACATCCCTCCTGGCTTGCAGGCGTAAAGTAGTGACATCTCTTGAACTGCGGCTTATCCTGGCGTAGGCAGAACTAAAGGTTTCCGGAGTTAAGACATCGCGATTTGATGCATCCAGGTTTTCAAGAAGATCGGCTTCAACATTATAACCGGCAAGTTTTATTATCAATGTTCCAGCGATTCTTTATATTCTGAAATGGCTTTTATTATTTTATGAGCACTTTCATCAATGGTGTTGTTATTCCAGATCTCAATAACGTCAAGATTATCCTCTTCGATGGCCTCAAGAAAAAATTCTTCTGTTTTTTTTATGTATTCAGGTTCAATGGTTCTGAATTCCGTCTTAAATTCCCTATTATCCAGTTCTTTTAAATCCATCCTGATAAAGAAAATGAGGTCGTAGGTTTTAATCCATAATTGGTAGATGTTCTTTAACACATCATTTTTCTCTTCCAGGTGCGATGTCATCTCTTTACCTGAAATGTGATTCTTCCAGTATATCCACTGATCAAGAACAGACCTATCACAAAGCAGGAAATCAGAAGGGGTCATTGAATGAGCGTTTTCCTCGTTGACCTGGGTTGTCATATAGAAAAATTGGCTGACAAATGTGGAGCGTTTATCATTATCAAAAGGATTTTTCCCATTGATTTCATCGATTGAGACTACTTTGTATTTAAGAGAGAGTATTTTTTTTACCTCTGCTAGCAGTGATGTCTTTCCGCTGCCAGAAATCCCTGAAAACGAAATTTTAATCATAGGGCAATTTTAATCAAATATGGAGTATATGTCAAATTAAAAAAAATCAAAATTTTCCTTCTCAAAAGAAATTGATCTCGTTGCGGGTTATGGGTTACGGGTTTGCAGTGTAAAGTACTGAGAATAATTAATATAAAATTTTTTTCAAATTTTTTCTAACACCTATTAGTCACTTACGATAAACGATAAATGTCCTTTTTTTTTTTGATAAACCGGTTTTTTGTCCTAAAAATAGGACAATCATTTAATTGGCACCTGGAATTGAAATTGCATTGTAAGGACATTGGAAGTGTTAAAGGCCACAGGAATGAACAAAAAGTTTGTTTTTTTATCAAGCTTATGCAAAGTATTGATAAAAACTTTAAAAAAAACAATTTACCTATTGATTAATAGGGGTGAAATATGATAAATTCTATTCTTAATATTATGAAACAAAAAAAAAATTTTTTAACCATCGCCGTTTTTATTTTTTTTCTAGCAGTTGTCCTAAATTCTCAGGCTAGCAAAACAGGAAAGGGAAAAGTTGAGCCTAAAATCCAGGCTGATAACCAGGAAATTACTGAAAACAAACTTATTGCTTCTGGAAATGTTGAAATTGCCTGGGAAGAGTACAGGATATATGCGGACTACCTGGAATTCAACCAGGAAACCAAAGATCTACTGGCCAAAGGCAGAGTGACCATGACTTCCAGTGAAACGGTAATTACCGGTGAAAGACTCAGGTTTAATCTAAAAGAGAGAACCGGTGAGATGTATGATACCTATGGTCAACTACCTCCTACTATCCGATACACCACTGATAAACTGACGCAAGTGGATAATGATACATTGATCTTTAAGAAGCTGAACTTTACCTCCTGTTCTCAATGTGTTCCCCGATGGAAAATCACCTGTGCAAAGGGTAAAATTAAGAAAGAAAAATATGTTGCAATGACACATACCCTATTTAAAATTAAGAAAATTCCGGTTCTTTATATTCCCTATATTCGATATCCAGTGGACAAGGATGGAAGGGCCACTGGATTCTTGATTCCCAATTTCGGTAACTCTTCTCTAAGGGGTTTCTTCCTGTTAAATTCTTTCTTTTGGGCCATTAAATCCAATGTGGATTTAACCTTGAATTTTGATTATTATGCAAAGGCCGGTATTGGTGTGGCGGAAGAATTCAGGTATTTGTTTAAACACATGGACGGTGATATTAGATTCTATTTTTTTAAATACAAAAAAGATAATATCCTGGAAACTGAATCTACTTCTGATTATTTTTTAAAAATGAACCATAAGCAAAAAATTAATTTTTTAAATACCAGGATAAAAGTTAGCATCGATAGACAGAGTGATGCCAATTTTTTGCGATTGTTCAGCAATGATTTCGACGCAGTGCTGAGCCGAATTTCCAGGTCTTCAGTATCTGTTGATTCGTCCATTTCCAACCTGAGATTTTCATTTAGCGCTTCGCAAAACGACACCTATTATACTTTTGCCAATCAGTCACGCAGTGTACGTTATTTTCCTTCAATCAATATTAATTTAAATCAACAGAAATTATGGAAATTACCCGGGTATCTTTCCATATCCACTTCTTATTCCACCATAAACAGGGTGGGAAAAAGCTATGAAGAAGATGAAGAGATACTTCTTACCGATATCACTTCCACCCGGATGAGACTGAATCCCTCCTACACGTTGAATTTGGTAAAATTCCCATGGTTAGCCGCCAACCTTTCATTGGAATCACATCATTCGTTTTATCCCAAGAGCCGTGATCCAGAAAACAAAAAAAATATCATTGATGAACCACTGCAGTTGCAGTATCAGAGTGCCAATGTCACTCTAAAAGGCCCTATTTTATCAAGAATCTTTGAATTCAGGAATGGTAGAATTAAGCATTTGATTGAGCCCAAGATAGTCTTCAGCTATGTCACCAAAGTGGACGATGAAATCAAAGATCGATTGATTACCGTGGATTATTCTGATTTTCCCTCTTATTCTTATGTAGGATTTTCATTGAGTACCCGTTTATTGTATAAAAGCAAAAGGAAGTCAGTGTCCACTAGTGCCAGGGAAATTTTATCTTATACTGCCAGGCAAGATTATTATTTTGACCCGGCTCTGGCCAATCGGGACAGGAAGATTGAGGGGGTTTACCCGGAATTTTCCCAACTCGTTAATACTCTTAGGGTGAGGCCTTTTCAAAAATTTTCATTGGATGCCTCTTTGGTTTATAACTACTATAGGAAGGAATTCACCCGGGTTCGTTTCGCCCTGGCATATAGAAATGAAGAGAGCTTTTTACATGGTAGTTTTTTCTACAATACTTATATCAATCAGTATGCTAAATCAGATTATATATTGAACAGGGAGACCATCGGAGGCAGACTGAATCTTGATATACCCCGTTTCCCCTTAAAATTTAAAGCCGATGTGAGTTATGATATCACTGACAAAGAATTTCGACTGGGATCGTTTTTACTTACCTACGATTACCAGTGTATCCAATTTAGAACTGAATTGAGGTTATTCCGTTACAGCGGCAGGGTGGAGACTCAATTCAATTTTGGGGTCTCTTTCGGAAACCTGGGCATGGTTAAAGATTTCCTGGGAATCGAAAAATAGGAGTCATGAAGAAGGTACTAATCACCGGCTGTTCAGGCTTCCTGGGTTCTTTTTTAATCGACCGACTGGAAATGGAAGGAATTCGTGATATCTACGGATTTACCGAAGTATCGGAATTTAGTTCCTCCAAACTAAAGGTTTATCATGTTGATATCAGGGACAGAGAAGGCGTTTATAAAGTGATTGAAGAGGTGAAGCCCGATCTAACCTTTCACCTGGCCGCTGTCTCCAATGTGGGGTTTTCCTGGGAAAACCAGAAATTGACCTATGAGATTAATTTTATCGGTAGTTCCAATTTATTGGAAGCCTTAAGCATATTTTCACCTCACTGCCGGATACTGTTGATGAGTTCCGCCGAACTCTATATTGCCTCTCAGCGTTCTTTGATGGATGAGAGCACTCCTACTACCGCCAGGAATCCTTACGCACTTTCAAAATTTGCTATGGAGATGGTGGGGGATCTTTATATCCAATCCATGAACATGGAAGTCATTAAACTGAGGTCTTTTAATTTTACCGGACCCCGGCAGGACAGGAAATTTGTGGCCTCTAATTTTTCCTATCAAATTGCGGAAATCGAGAGAGGAAAGAGAGAACCGGTGATACGGGTGGGAAATCTTTCAGCCGTTAGAGATATCTCCGATGTCCGGGATATTGCCCGGTATTTGACTGTTATCGCACGAGAGGGAAAAAAAACGAGCATTTACAATTTGTGTTCCGGCAGGACTTATTCCATCCGGGACCTTCTGGATATCCTGCTCTCCTTATCTACAGAGAAAATCGATGTTGTGGAGGACAAAGCCCGGTTGAGACCCATTGATGTTCCCCGGCTTGCCGGGGATAACCGGTTGATACGGGGGACATTTAACCTTCACCCTGAATATAAAATTAAGCAAACCTTATCCGACCTATTGAATTATTGGCGAGAAAGGGTAAGGTGAGCAGCATGCTGCTACACCCTATTGCACGGCCCTTGGGATTTCCTACTCTTCGCATGGCGTCTCAAATCTTAATAGGCGGCATATGCCCGCCGGAGGCAGTATAGATGAATATACATCTTGTAACGGATGAATTCAGCCTGGGCGGCGGTATTGAGCATATTTACCAGGTGGTCAAAGGATTAGCGGAAATAAAATTCCGTATTTTTGCCCTACCCGGGAATGCAGTCAAAAAATTTCAGCACCTGGAAAATGTGGAAATCCACGACAAGGGATATCATCCCTCTTATGTAATGGAAAAGAAAACCGACCTTGTCCATTTCCATCATCTGCGGCCGCTGTTATCCTTTTTAAGAAACCCCATAAGCCGTGACAAACACAATGTTCCCATCGTTTTTACGGTGCATGGGCTGCATATTCACAAGTATGAATTTTTCAATTCCATACGCGGCAAAATCAACTATTTTCTCCGCTTTCACCTGGAGAAACGGCTGCTGTCAAAAGCCGACAGGATTATTGCTGTTTCCCGTGAAGACAAAGGTTTCCTGGAAGAAAAATATCATTTAAAAAATGTCTCCTATTTGACCAATGGCATTGATTTTTCAGCGCTTAATGCTGGATCCGGGGTATCTAAAAACAAAGCGGATTTAAGACGAAAATTGGATTTACCCACGGATGATTTTTTGTTTGTAACCGTTGCCAGGTTTGATTTTCAAAAAGGGTATGATATTCTCATCAAGGCCGTATCCCTGGTAAAAGATACATTAAAAAAACATAAATGTCGTTTTATTTTTGTGGGGGATGGGTCTGAATTTGAAAAAATAAAACACCTCTCCCAAAACCTATCGATATATGAATATATCATTTTCCTGGGTGCACGGAGGGATGTGTATGATATTCTAAAAGCGGGTGACGTATCTCTTTTGCCGTCGCGGTGGGAGGGGTTACCTATTATTTTACTGGAAACAGGGCTTTTAAAGATACCAGTAATTGCTTCCGATACCTATGGCAACCGGGAGATTATAAAGGAGAAAAACGGGATTCTTTTTAAAAACCTGGATTCTGAAGCATTAGCAAAAGTCATTCAAGATGTTCTTAAAAATAAATACGATTTAGACGTTTGTTCGGAAAATCTCTACAAAGAGATACATAAGAATTACAACCTGGAAAAGATGTTGACTGGTCTTAGAGATATTTATAGCTCTTACCATTATTGAGAACTGTTTTAGCCACGGACAAACTCGGATGACCACGGATGGCTGCCAGCGGCTGTTGGTGTCTCCGTGTCTTGGTGGCAAAAAAAGGAGGAATTATAATGAAATTAATAGGAATCATCGTTTTTTTATCATTATTCGCAGCGGCCGTTTTTGGTTTTTATAGCTATGCATCTGTGTCTGATGAAACAGCTAAAAAACCGGGCAAAATCGAGGAAGAACTGGATGCAGTGATGGAGACATTTAAAGAGGTGCACCAGGTGCCCGGGTTTGCCGTAGGTATTCTCAAGGCAGATACAGTTATCTACGCCAAAGGTTTCGGTGTCAGGAGCCTCGAAACCAAAGAGCCTGTCACCACCCGTTCCCTTTTCCATATGGCATCGGTATCAAAACCCTTTGTGGCAACTGCTATTATGCAATTAAAGGAGAAAGGGAAAATCAAACTGGAAGGTAAATTGATAGAGTATTTACCCTATTTTAAGATCGATGATGAACGATACAAGGATATCACCATCGGGCAGATGTTGAGCCACATTTCAGGCTTGCCCGATGTACGGGATTATGAGTGGGACAAACCCCAATACGATGACGGTGCAGCCGAACGATACATTCGCAGCCTGACAAAAGAAAGGCTAATCGTTGATCCGGGCACGCTCTATCGCTACAGCAACATGGCTTTTGATATCCTGGCGGACGTGATTGCCAGGGCGTCCGGCATGACGTTTGAAGCTTATATGAAAGAAAATATATTTAAACCCCTGGAGATGAAAGAGAGTACATTTCTAAAAAAGGAGGTGCCGCAAACTCTGGGTACGTCTCCTCATGTGGTCACCGATTTTCTGAATTACAAGGTTTCTGTTAGTAACGTTTATCCCTACAACCGGGCCCATGCCCCCAGTTCCACACTTCATTCTAATGTAATGGACATGTTTAACTGGGCCACAGCCAATTTAAATGGCGGAGTCTTTAAAGGGAAGCGAATCCTTCAGCGTTCCGGTCATAAACTCATGTGGACACCTCGTGTAAAAGCTGATGGGAGGTCTGTGGGTTTGAGCTGGTTTATCAGTGACTATAAAGGCAATAAGACCATCAGCCACGGTGGTGGAGATGTTGGTTACCGAACCTTTTTTTTACTGGTCCCTGGGAAATCCATCGCAGTGGTTACCCTGGGAAATTCCGAAACCTTTCGTTCCAGGGATGTGGCCTTTGCTGCCCTGGATATCTTGTTGGGTGAAGAACCTGAAAGCCCTAAAAAGCCGATTATTGTTCCTGTGGGTCGGATAATTGCAAAAAAAGGTGCAAAGGCGGCAGTCGAACTCTATTATCAATTGAAAAAAAATAAACCCAGCAATTACGATTTCCGAGAATACTTGCTGAACCAGTTGGGGTATGGGCTGCTGGACCAAAACAAGATAGAGGATGCCATTGAGATTTTTAAATTGAATGTAAAGGAATACCCGGAATCCTGGAATGTCTACGACAGCCTGGGTGAAGCGTATATGACAAAAGGGGATAAGGCGAATGCTATTAAAAATTATGAGATGGCTCTTAAGTTGATCCAGGGGAAAAATGACCGGGAAAAGCGGAACCGCGACGACCAAATCAGAATTTTAAAAGAATTGAAGGGAGAAAAATAGATAGGAACCTGACCATCCCAATTATCATATTTTTGCATTTTATTGCTATTTTTATTTCCTTTTTTTATAAAATATTATATTTTTTATTGACAATTTGTTTTTATTGTACTATATATTAATCAAATGGATTTTATATTAGATGACACCATTGATAATTATATTCAAGATGCTGAGGCGTTTGATAGGAAGGTGGCGCATCATTTGAAAGAGATTATCTCCACAACAACTCATCTGGATGAGAATATCTTTATTGAAATAATTGAGGACTTGAAAAAGGAAATGGACAATGGGGAAAATTTTAAAAATGCTTTTCATAAAATGTGTAAAAAATACATTTTAACCGGAGATGCCATATCAGCAGACTTACCAGAGATCCTGACGAGAGTTATATTAGATGATTTAAAATTTTTAGAGAAAATTGCCAAAGACCGTTCCATTTCTTTTAGTCGGGAAAATATAAAAAGGATTATTGACTCAAGAAACCGGCAGAGAATTGACAAATTATTGAAAAACTTAACCTTGAGTGTTAAAAAAGTGGTGTTTGCAACATTTGATGAAAGCGAACCGGAGGCAGATCCTTTCAAAAAGTATAAGCTAAATGATGTAATTAACATGCTGGCGTTGGAAAAAAAAAGTGCATTTAAAGAAATCCGACCATTAACTGCAGTTAGTATCAGGTACAAAAATAAGGATGATGTTTTAAAAAGGTTCCCGATTTTTCCCGATGCCGGTTGGAATGATAAATTTTATCCATCAAGAAAGGATGATAAATACGGAAGAACAAAAAGCCTGGACCCTTTATTAAAAAATATGCCTGAAATCGTCCATGAAAATTTGAAATTGGCTGAAGTTATAGAGGATATTCGTTTTTTGGAGGAGTAAGGGATGACACTATCAAAACAAGAGGTTATCGACAAAATTTTATCTTTTAATTACATGGAATTAGCCGATTGGATGCGCTCAAGACTTCATAGTGATGACAAATATTTTCCCATATATGAAGGATATGAAACCAATCTCAGTGAGTTTTTAACGGAATCTTTCAATCATATAAAAAATGAAAGATTCAGAGAAAACTTTCTTGAGATTTTAAGTGACCTTACTACTGAATTATGGGGTTATACAAAGAAACGAATCAAAGAGAATGAAGATTATATCTATGAATTGCTTTCCCTTTGCGGCACTATCAAAAAATTTGAAAGTAAAAGCATTTTATATCGAATTGCCCGCTCCGGCAAATTAAAGGGATTTAAAGCGTATGATGTGGAGTTACATCAACTACTTTTAACTGTCCTGGCTTCCTATCAAGTAACTGGAGATTCTGAGTTCTGGATTGAACAAATGCAGGATGATTCAAACAAATATTATGCAAATGCCGCCTTTTATGCATTGTTAAACCGCAAATATAATCTTGATATTCTATTTGAGCATATGGGAGTCTTTATCGATAGATTTAAGGGTGAGATAGACCTCGAATTGGGAATTGAAGCATTAATTGATGATTATGGTATTAAGGAGACAATTGAACAGTTTAAGAAAATTGAATCAAAATTAACGATGGAACAAAAGGAAGCGGTTAACCATGCGTTCGAGGAATTAAAATACAGTAAACCCTATAAGATTTCCCCTGAGTCTGATAAGGAATCGATTTACAAACCGGTCAAACCTGCGCTAAGTATGGTGGGGGAGAAAAAAGTGGAATACCAGACGGCAAAAACACTAGCACAAAAGGTAGGGGTAATTTTTGAGCAGATGGGGTTTGAGGTGGAATTCAACTGCCAGATGGCTGGACATTCCATCGATATCTTTATTAAAAAGAAAAAAACCTTCGGT
>Ga0180438_10005821_pt1 | contig 16938 bp, 8 predicted proteins | sample SS_ome_12_FD_132455 | JGI IMG/M metagenome (GOLD analysis project Ga0180438, IMG submission 132455) | Hypersaline lake sediment archaeal communities from the Salton Sea, California, USA - SS_3_D_2 metaG | ecosystem: Environmental > Aquatic > Non-marine Saline and Alkaline > Hypersaline >...
CGCATGGTCGTGCTGGAGGCCCTTTTCATGGGTATGGCCGGACACATCGTGGGCATTGGGTGCGGCCTGGTCCTTTCCTACTTTCTCATCTTTGTCATCAACAAACAGTCCTTTGGATGGACCTTCATCTACCACATGCCCCCGTGGACCTTGGTGGCCTCCTTTGTGCTCATTCTGCTGGCCGCAGCACTGGCAGCTATCCCCCCGGCAAAAGCAGCAGCAAGGGTGAACCTGGCCGAGCTTTTGAAGGGAGAGTGACCGATTGGTAATGTTCAAAAATTGAGGCAAACCATCTCAGCAGGCAGTTAGAAGGATAGGGAGGATCGCTGAACGTAGGCATACAGCCATTTCCATCCACACCGCTAATGTGGGCTACTTAAAGGCATTGGATGCCGAAGAGAAGCGATTCGCCCTATCCGGAATGTCTATTCAGGATTAGACGATGTCACAACTTCTGAACGTTGCCAAACGATCACCTTGAGCAGTGTCTCAGAAATTCCTCTAGAAAGTGGGGTGTCGCCATCAAGCCATTTTCCGTGCTCCGTGACCACTCTCGGGACGTCAGCGACCTTGCGCTGAATCATGAAAGCTCGGGCTAACGCCCTCAGACCCCGACGTGTCGGGACTACACGGTAGCCTAACAACGTTTCTGGGACATGACAGTAGTAGCAAGGGTGTGACGAGAGACAATGAAAAGCAAGAATAGACCAACCCCAGTCCTTTTTCTGGTCGCCTTGTCAATGGTCCTGTTGGCCCAACAGACCTGCCTGGGGGCAGAGGGTTTTCTCCAGGCCATTGAGCCCAGGGACTGGACCTTTCCCAAGGACCATGGGGACCACCCCGGCTTTCAAACCGAGTGGTGGTATTACACGGGGAACGTTGAAAGCGCAGACAAAAGACCTTTCGGGTTTCAACTGACCTTCTTCAGGATCCAGCTCAAAGCCGTGCCTGTTGAGTCTAGCTCCAAGTGGCGTGCCAACCAGCTCTATTTTGCCCACCTGACGATCAGCGACATGGAGGCCCAGGAGTTCCTGGTGGCCGAAAGGGTAGGCCGGGGAGCCGTAGGTATCGGCGGTGTGTCGCAGGAGCAGGCAAGGGTGCAGGTCTTGTTGCACGGATGGGAGACAGCCATACAAGGAAAAAGGCACCACCTGCGGGCTGAGGCCGATCGTTTGGGCATGGATCTCACACTGGTTTCGGAAAAGCCCCCCGTCTTTCATGGCAAAAGGGGCCTTAGCCGAAAGGGGGCTGGAAAGGGCAAGGCCTCGTATTATTACTCCCTTACCCGCATGGGAACCAAGGGCACCGTGCGGGTGGACGGGAAAAACTACAAGGTCTCAGGCTGGAGTTGGATGGACCATGAGTTCAGCTCCAATGTGTTATCAGAGGACCAGGTGGGATGGGACTGGATGGGGCTGCAGCTTTCAGACGGCCAAGAACTCATGCTCTTTGTGCTGCGACATTCCGACGGCTCTTTGGACCCCGTTTCAAGCGGCACCCTGGTTCAAAAAGACGGCATGTCCGTCCATCTGCCAAAGGAGACCTTCACGATCAAGCCCCTAGACCACTGGAAGAGCCCCAGAACAGAGGCACGTTACCCTTCAGGGTGGCAGGTGGAGGTGTTTCCTTATGATATAAGCCTTGAGGTCCTTCCGAATATGAGGGATCAGGAACTCATGACCGCCGAGAGCACCCAGGTGACCTACTGGGAAGGAAGTGTAGGGGTTACCGGGGCAATGTCCCGACAGCCGGTGGCCGGCTCCGGGTATGTGGAGCTGACCGGCTACGCGGGGGATTTCAAGGGAGCCTCATTGTGGTAATGTTGATCGATTCGTATTTGCGCGCCCTTGCGAAGTTGAGCTAACCTGCTGAAACCTGTAACTTCTCAGAAGCTTAGGGAGACGGGCAGTTTAATTTGAAAATGGCGCAGAGTTTGAGCCCACTCATAAGCGAGTTTCAGACGTTTTCAAATTGAACCCTCCCCGTGGCAAGCCACGGGGAATGTTCTCCCTGACGGGAGAGCTTCGCAGCACCGTAAGGTTGTTGTCTTTTTAACTATACGCTCGCTAACCCCGCAGCCCGCGTTGCGCTAGCACTGCCAACAGGTAGAACCTACGGGGGCTGCGGTAGCTCTCCTGTGGAGAATGCGCTCGCTTATTCGGTTCAATGGCCTGTCGGCCGACTTGATCTTAGGGCCTTTGCCCGAACTCATTGGGGGCTTATGAAAACTTGGCCTAAGGGCCTCAAAGAGTAAGCATTTATCAACTTTGAACGTCTTGAGTGCTTTTCCCCTCCGCCACGGCGGACTCAATGTCGTTCACAAAAGGCTTTTTACGAGTCTATCAAACATCATCGGCAGCGAAGATTGAAAGATACTCGACCTAGAAAAATCAAGCGGGGCAAGTTTGTCCCACGGCCGAGGTCTCGGGGCCCCAAGGGCGAGATACCCAGGATCAAGCCGAGCGCCGACGCCCGGCTCAAAAAGGTCTTTGCCAGGATCGGCGCGCCCCCCAAGGCTCCTTTCAGGCCAGACCCCTTCCAACTAAAGGCCCTGGCCGCCATTGGAAAGTCGGACTGCCTGGTTTCGGCCCCCACCGGCTCCGGAAAAACCTGGATCGCCCAGGAGGCCATCCGTCGCGTCCGCAAGAAAGGGGGTAAGGCCTGGTACGCCTCGCCCCTGAAGGCCCTTTCCAACTCCAAGCGCCTTGAGTTCAGCAAGGAATTCGGCTCCGACCAGGTAGGCATATTGACAGGAGACCGCAAAGAAAATCCCGATGCCCCCATTATTGTGGGGACCACCGAGATTCTGCGGAATCAACTCTATGATGCCATGCATGAGGGGGTGGACCTGGCCGCAGACCTGGTGGTCCTGGATGAGGCCCACTTTCTGGGGGACGAAGATCGCGGTGTGGTCTGGGAAGAAATCATGATCTACCTGCCCGTGCGGGTCCACCTGTTGCTCCTTTCTGCCACCATAGGAAACGCCCGGGAGATTGCCGATTGGCTGGAATCCATCCGGTCCAAGTCATGCGTGCTGGTAGAAGAAACGGGCCGACCGGTACCCCTTTTCCCCTTGTTCTTTCACCCCTCCGGCAGGCTGCTCCCGCTTGTCGATTCCAAGGGCATGGACAAGAAGGTAAGGACCTACGTAAACAGCCCCAACCCTCCGGTCCTTTCCTCTCCCCGGGGCCTTCCCCCTTTTGGGGAGGTCTTGAGGGTCTTGAGAAAATACGATCTTCTTCCCGCCATCTTTTTCATGAAATCAAGGGCCGACTGTGACGGGGCCCTTGATCGCGCCGTGGACGGCACAGGCGGAAACCAACGACAGGGGGAGCAATTGGGTGCCCATGTTGATCAACTCATCGAGGCCCATCCCCACCTGGCAACACACCGGCAGCTTTGGCATCTTAGAAACGGGGCTGTGGGGGCCCATCACAGCGGCCAGCTCCCGGTGTGGAAACTCGTTATAGAAGACCTCATGACCGAAGCTTTGCTTGATGCGGTCTTTGCCACGTCAACAGTGGCTGCGGGCGTAAACTTCCCGGCCAGAAGCGTGGTGTTCCTCAACTCAGACAGGTACAACGGCCATGAGTTTGTTCCCCTAAACGGCACGGAGTTTCATCAGACAACGGGCAGGGCAGGCAGGCGGGGCAAAGACCGCATCGGTTTTGCTCTGGTCGTGCCGGGAAAATTCATGGATGTGCGGCTCATGGCCGATCTTTGCACCACACCGCCCGAGGATGTGCGCAGCCAGATCAAGGTCGATTTTTCCATGGTCCTGAACCTGCTCTTGTCTCACAATCCCGATCAGATCAGAGAGATCTTCCAAAGGTCTTTTGCCACCTACCTTAACTTGGTAAACCAGGAACCGGGCCTGGAGCGAAAGCTCAGACAATCGGGCCGAGACTTGATGGGCCTTCTTCCCGATGCCCTGTGTGCAGGTCCTGAATTTGTCCTAGATCTGATCCGAAAGCGGCGTGTCTTGATTTATGAAATCAAAGAGCTCCGCCGGAGACTGAAGAAGCTCGAGATCCATCTCTCCAAGCTGGCAAGCCTGGTGCCGGGACGGCTTTTTTGGGATCGCCGTGGCCGGACATACTGCGCCATGAAACGTCACGTGAGAAGGGGCGAAGAGGGTTTCCTGGCCTGCCGGGTAAGGGGCGGGATCTCTTTGCGGGGAAAGTATTTGAAAATGAGGTGGTTTCGCCCGCAAAAGGTCTCAAAGATCCTGGACAAGGTTGTGGACTTGCCGTCCCAGGACAATCCTTTGAAGGTCAGGGAACTATTGGCGCAAACCGCGCAAGAAGCCTTCCCGTCGCCATTGGAGTCGTTGCCTCTTGGGGAAAAAGCCCTTTCAACCCTGAGCCCCCTTCAGACGCGGGCCCTTCTTCTCGAAGAGGAACTTGACGGACTGATTTGCAGGCAGTGCCGTCATTTCAAAACATGTCATGGAAAACCCCGGGGCGGCTTCAGGCGGCTCCTTGAGGGGTTCGCCTTGACCTGGGACAGGGCCCACGCCGTGCGCATGGGATTGTGGAATGACTTTGCCCGGCACCTTGCCTTTCTCAAAGAAGAGGGGTTTGTCACCGAAGAAAACATGCTCACCCATGATGGCATGTGGGCCTCTCAACTCAGGCTTGACCAGCCCCTCATGATTGCTGAAGGCCTGAGAAAAGGGGTCTTTCCCGATTCCGACCCGGCCTTGTTTGCGGCCCTGGTGGCGCCCTTTGTCCATGATCGTGACGTGGATGTGAAGCTCGACGAATCGGCAGTCCCCAAGCGTCTGCTGGCGTCCTATGACAGGATGAAAAAGGCCCTTGCTCCCCTGGTGGAGCGCAAGGTGGTGAGGGGGTTTGAGGTAAGACCCATCTCGCTGTGGCCTGCCGCCACCATTTATGGATGGGCCAATGGTCTGCCGTGGGACAAGGTGTTGGAGATTGCCGGCATGGCGGAGGGAGACCTGGCCATGCTGGTCACCAGGACGGCGGACAACCTAAGACAGGTTGCCTCGCTGACCAAGGCATACCCGGCCGTTGCTCAGAAGGCCTTTGAGGCTATTGCCATCATTCTAAGAGCGCCGGTGGTTGTGGATTGAGGTGTTCTGTTGACCAGTGCATCCGGAGGAATTCATGAGAAAAGATAGGAGCAAAGAGGAAAAAGGGGTCGTTGTGAAGGCCCTTCGCCCCTTTGGCACCACCATTTTCACTGAAATGACGGCCCTTGCCAAAGCCCACAACGCGATCAATCTGTCCCAGGGATTCCCTGATTTTGACGGACCCGAGGAAATCAAAAAAAGGGCGGCAGAGGCCATCATGAAGGGCCCGAACCAGTATGTGTCCTCCACGGGGATAGACCCATTGCGACAGGCCGTGGCCCGCAAGATGAAACGCTTCTACGGGCTTGATGTGGATCCACAAGAAGAGGTCACTGTCACTGCTGGCGCCACAGAGGGAATGTGCGCTACCCTGTTGGGCCTCGTGGAGCCGGGCGATGAGGTCATATTGCTGGAACCTGCCTACGATGCCTATGGGCCGGTGGCGGCTCTGACCGGAGCAAGAGTCCGCCATGTGTCCCTAAAGGGCCACGAATTCAGTCTCCCCAGGGAAGAGCTGGCCGCAGCCTTTGGGCCCAAGACCAAGGCCATAGTCATCAATACTCCCCAAAACCCCTGCTGCAAGGTCTATTCTTCGGAGGAGTTTTCATTCATCGCCACCTTGTGTGAAAGACATGATGCCTATGCCCTAAGCGATGAGGTCTATGAGCATATCGTTTACGACGGCCGCAAACATGTGACCCTCCTGAGCATTGCGGGACTCCGTCACCGGGCCTTTGTGGTCTCCTCCACGGCCAAGACCTTTTCCATGACCGGCTGGAAGGTAGGGTATGTTATAGCGGCCCCGGAGCTCTCCCGGGCGATCCGCATGAGCCATCAGTTTATTACTTTCTGCGGGCAGTCAGCCTTACAGGAAGCCATGGCCTTTGCCATCGATTTCCCGGACTCTTATTACGAGAATCTGCTTGCCGATTATACCCGAAGAAGGGACTGGCTCTGCGAGGCCCTGAGAGACCTTGGTTTCCGTGTCTTCACCCCGGAAGGCACATACTATGTTCTGGTGGACATCAGATCCCTGGGATTTGATGACGATGTGGCCTTCTGTCGTAGGCTTCCCCAAGAGGCTGGCGTGGCGGCCATTCCATGCTCCTCCTTCTGGAAGAACCGTCAACAGGGCAGGGACTTGGTCCGCTTCTGTTATTGTAAAAAGGATGAGACCTTGGAAGAGGCCATCACACGGCTTAAGAGATGGTTGAAATGAGGGATAGGGGTCTGGCCTTTTCAAATTCCAAAAGCCTTACAGGTGCCTACCTCCAATCGCCCGTGAGTATAAAAGGCGCCCAGTAGAAAGGCCACGCAGTCTTTGGGTCAGAGGCAAGCCTCTGCTTGGCCTGTTGCAGGGCCTTGGCGGTGCCCATGCCGGTCTTAAGATTTCCATAGAATTGCTTCATCAACTCTGCGGTGGATGCATCAGAAACTTTCCACAAGGTCGAGATGATCCTTCGGGTTCCCGCCTCCAGAAAAGCGGAAGCAGGGCTAACCACCTCACCCCTCACTGCCTGCTCGCCGACTGCCGTGTCACAGGCCGAAAGGACCACAAGGAGGTTCCTGCCCAAATCCATGCCCCAGACTTCTTCCAGGTTCAGACGCCCATCTTCGTGGCCAGAAGGATCAGGGGCGAGCTGGATAAAGGAACGGCGTATATCGGAAAGCAAAAGCCTCCCGTGTGCTGCCAGATGTATGGCGTTTAAGCCTTTTGTCGGCGCAGCCTTTGCCCGGGCCTCGGTGGCCTCCTCGCCCGTATAGACGAAGGTGCGGGGATAGAGCCCTTTGAGATACTGTACCTCCCCCTCTGATTCAGGGAGGGTGCCGTCGGCATTGGCAAAAGCTACAGGAAGGAGTGATTCGGCCGCGGCCTCTCCGGTCAGAACATCCAAGGAGTTGAGATAGCATACCGGCCACTGCGTAAGGACGGGCTGGAACGTCCCGTGTCTTCTTTCTCCAAGGACCTCAAAGGGGAGGCTGTGGAGATGTCCGTTGGGTATGATTCCCACCATCTTTGCCCCTTTGAGAGTCTCGGAAAAAGGCTCTAGGAGAAGACTGTAGAGTTCTGCCGACACCTCCAAAAACGACAAGACAGCTTCCTTGGTATCACTATCTGACTTTTTTGGGATAAGGCTCTCAGGGTCCAGGGGCCCTAGGGAGCGTGCGGTGAAAGGGTCGGCTAAAAGGGCGAGAAGAAAATCAATCTTTCCTGAAAGCGCTTCTGCTGTGGTGGGAACGGTCTTGATGAGGAGGTCCCGCTGAGTGACGAGAAAGAGGTATAGGTGCTTCTCCCCAACAAGGTATTCGATGAGAACCATTCCTTGAGGTATGTGCTTCCTTTGGGTCCTCAGGTCCTTTGGATCGATGCGAAAGAGGGCGGAAAGCTCAGGGTGGCCCTTCTTCAGTTCATAGATGAAGTTGGTATACTCTCTCTGTTTTCGGGAGAGGTCTGTTTGAAGTCCTTCGAGAGCTGCCCCATCTTGTTCGGCTTCGGGCTTGGAGATCTCTTTGCGAAGGTCTTTCTCTGAGGATGCCAAGGCCTCCTCGAGTCTTTTTGCTTTCTCCACCATGTCTGTTTTCTCTCTGTCCGTGAAGTCTACGGAAAGGCGGGCGAACTGTTCCTGTAGGGCCTTTGAACGGCTCCTTGCGAGGTATTCCAGGGCCTCATTGGCCTTGCCCTCTTTTACAAGCAAGGCGACCAGCTTTTCGTACACCCACGGGACCTTGTCCCCAGCAATGTCGTCACCCCGTTCACCGCGGAGTTCTTCAAAGACCTCCACGGCCTCCCGGTACGACTCTTCGGCAGAAATGAGGTCTCCATTTTCTTCTAGATAATAGCCCTTCCAGAAGAGACCCCTGAGGAGAAAGGGGCGAACCGTCCACTTGCGGCTTGCCTGGATGACGCGTTCGATTCTCTCTAGACCCTGCTCTTGTTTTCCTTCCTTGCATAGGTCCATGCCTGAGCGCAGCCCTCTCTTCAGCCTGAAAAGGAGTCCTCTTGGGTACGCTTGAGACAGAGTGAACCCCTCACGGTCCCCCACAATTTCTATGGCCTCGGAATTTTCCACCATGAGCCGAGGCATGGAAAAGAGAAGAACGACCTTTCCTTTGGCCTGCACCTCCTTGCCCCAGTAAGTAGTTTCGGGAGAAGAGGGAAACTGCTCCACCGCATGAGGAGGAATGAGTATGGAAAGATGCTTACGAAAGTCGGCGTGAAAGGCAAGGAGAACCCCTCCCTTAGGCGTTCTCCCTGCCTTTACTATCTTCCCCCTTACGGTCTTCACCTCACCCACGTGCTCTGCTCCCTCCTGCCAAGGAATCACTTCTTCTGCATATAGGGAGTGCGCATATAGTATTCCGATAGAAAGAATAACCACCACCCACGTAACTCTTACTTCCATGCCACTCATCCTGTGATCTTTAGCCCTGCGTCTTTAGCCTTGTGCCTGAAGCCTCGGTCCCCTTTACTTCCAGTCCCCTATCAAGACATATCCTGCCCACAGGTTCGGGTGGTAAAGGGGTTCCCCCTCGTAAATCTCACCCATGAGGGTAAGCTGAGCTTGGCGCAAAGCCGTTGCCTTGTCGCCCCTCTTAAGATTTTTGTAGAAGCTTACCATAAGATGCTTGGATGCCACATCACTTACTTTCCAAAGGGTGGCAACCAGCGAAGGACTCCCAGCATAAAGAAAGGCCCTGGAAAGGCCCACAAAATCGTCGCCTTCCGTAAAGCGCCTCTCCATGGAAACCCTTGCCTCTGACAGGCCTGTCTCGCAGGCGCTCAGTGTGACAAGATAGGCATTTAAGGCCATGTTGAAGACCTCGGGAACGGTGAGGCTTCCATCATTTGTCTCGTCTGCTGTGAGGAGAACTTGCGAAGAAAGTGGATCTGAGACATTCAGTTCCCCATGGGTGGCGAGGTGGATGACGTCGAAGTCTGCACCTTCCTGCAGGAGGCGGGTCTCTGTAGCAGTTTTTCTCTTGTAGACCTTGCAGGCCGGAAGCAGCCTCTTGATTGCCTTCGCCTCAGACGCCGTCTCGGCAAGGCGAGGCCATTCCACTGGATAGAGGGCATCGGCAAAGACTATGCTGCTGGAAAAGCTTGCCGGGTTCTTCTTCCGCACGTAGGGCAGGAGACTAGCAGAGGGAAGTACGGCCAGGCCATATTCCTCTACAAGGAATCGGGGACGGGGCGTTTCTCTTCCTTCCGCAAAACCCGGGTCTCGGCCCACCACAAGGGCGGCAAAAGGAAGGTGATGAAGAGAGCCGTGGGGCACCACGATGACTTTGTTGGCACCCCTGAGACTTTCTTCAAGGGGCCGGAAAAAGGCTGTGTAGGCCTTATGGAGCCCATCCTGCCATGAAGTCTGTTTCCTCCGGCCGTACCACAAGGGGGAGGCGACCTCCTCTTTTATGACGGCCAAAAGGGCCTTTGCCTCATGGGGTTTGATGTCCAATATTCTTCCTGTCAGAATATCCTTCTGAAGAACAAAAGCATACAGGGTCTCACGACCCAGGAAGTACTCCAGCAGGGCCTCCTCCGGCCCGAGTAAGCCGCGGAGTGTCTTCAGGGAAAGGGGCCGCACACTTCTTAGGGAGGCGTATTCAGGGTCCGCGACAGCAATTCGCTTCAAGAGGTCCTCATAGATGTGGAGCCCTTCACGGTACTCAGCACTGTCCACGTTTTCTGACAAGGTATCAAGTCTCCTGAGGAGCCTTTGCTCTTTTTCCACAAGGTGTTTCAATTCCAAAGGCCTCTCTTTTGCCTTGCCCAGACTCCGTGACCCCAAAAGGTCCAGAAAGGCCCTGGCGCGGGCCCTCTCACTGTAGCCAAAGGCCTCTTCAATCCGGCCCATACGGAAGAGGAGTTCCATGGCGAGCTCGTACAGAAAGATCTTGTCCTCCACAAAGGTTACCCTCAGCTTTTCGGATCGCAACTTGCCGCGAAGCCTTTCCATGATTTCAAGTGACTTGGAGACAGCTGTAAGGGCCCCTTCAACACGCTCCGTCTCTCGTAGGGCCACCCCTAGGTTTGCAAGCGCTTCGGATTCTCCGAGGGGGAATCGCAATTCGCGGAAGATTCTGGAGGCCTTTTCGTAAGAAGCAACGGATTCCTCCACCTTCCCTCGGGAAAAGCTTAGGTTTCCCCTGTTGAGAAAGACGTTGGCCAGGATCTCCTGTTCTTTTCCCGTACCTCCCGTTAAATGCTTTTCCGCCTCTTTGAGATGGGAAAGGGTTGCTTCATAGGCCTTTTCAGCGGCCTCTCCGTTGCCGCTGTCCGCCAGCCGCCTGTAGATAACCGCCAAGTTCGTGTGAGACGCAGCAAGGCCGGTCTTTTCCGAATGCCTGTCATAGATTTCAAGGCATTGCTTCTGGATCTTGAGGGCCCTGTCAAGGCTTCCTCCCTTTTCGTGGATGAGACTCAGGTTGTTAAGGGCATCCGCCCGTTCTATCTCTTGTCCAAGGTCCTTAAAGATTCCGGCTGCCTTTCCGTAGAGAAGAAGGGCATTCTCGAGATCCCCGCATCTGTAGCGTACGTTGCCCAAGTACTTGAGGCATAGGGCCTCCATGGGCCGTTCCTTGTTGGCCCTGGCCCGTTCCAGTTCCTTCGTAAAGATGGCTTCTGCTCTGGAAAGCTCCCCTGCCTTAAGAAGTGCTTTTCCATCCTTCAGGGAAGTGGCATCGGATTCTTGGTAGAAAAGGGTAGTAAAAGCAGCCAGCAGAAAAAACAGAGAAAGGGCTTTCATTTTCCCTCCCCGCAAGTCGCCTCGGTCTGTGCAAGCTTCAGAAAGCCCAGCTCCGCAAAAAGGACAGAAAGGGCCTGGCAGGGATAGGACTCCTGGGGGTAGCGGCTCTCTAAATGAAGAAACGCATGGACGGCTTCGCCAAAGAGGCCCTTTTCTTTGAGGACGCTTGCCCGGACGTTCATCCTCGTCACTTCATCCTCGCAGCCAGAGAGGTAATGAGCGATCTCTCCTTCTATGCCCTTGGCCTCCCTGGGTCCGAGAACAAAGAAGCTTGTCCTCAGTAAGGCGCCCCCTTCCACCTTCCAGTAGTATCGCTTTCCCTTCGTTAGGTCCGGGGCCTCGTGGGGATAGTCCATGACAAGGATCCGATAGTGCCCGTCGCTTTTTAAAGTCTTCAATTGCTTCTCTATCTTGCCCTTCCACAGCAGGCCGTCCTTAGAGCCTAGGGTGACGTAAAAGGGGCCTTGGTCGGTGAGTGAGACCCAGACAAAGGGCGGTCGCATGGAAAGGACATTGCCTCTCGGGCTCAGGGCCCCTTCTTCGCCTCTGAGCACTTCTCCGCTGAAAAGGAGTTCGGCGAGTTGCTTGCCTTGGCAATGAAAGGGATGCTCTTCTCCCGGCATGCCGCGGTTGGCTTGTAGGTCTCCCATCTTGCCTACAACGTACTCTCTACCGGAAGAAACAAGGTCTATCCTTCCGTCCGGGTAGCGTATAGAGACCTTGGCTGCCGGCGAGAGCTGAAGCCTGTCGCCTCCCTGGAGGGCGGTTCCGACCGAGACTTCCTCCTTCACGGTAGATGTTGTCCGGTACAGGGAGATATGGCCCTCCTTCCACAACACAAGGGCCTTTCCTGCAAAGGATGGACTGGAGAGTAGAATAACGGCAAGCATCAGCAGCCCCGACAAGAGCCTTATCATGACTTCCTTCCTTCTCCTTCATCAAGAAGACCCACAGCGGGTCAGGCAATTAGACTCCGCACCGCCTTTTGCGAGAGCCTATCTTATTGACATAACGCAAAATCATGGGCGAAGCAAGCGGTGTTCTGTCCAGATCCCCATAGTCATTCCGCAAGGGAAGCCGTCATTGACACAGTCATCATCTTTTTTCGCCGATCCCATTTTTTCTGGCCGGTGGACGCGAATGGTGCTAGAAGTCTGACGAGAAGCCCATATGGCGCTGTCCCATAAGGGTTGCTTTGCTTTTTTACTGAGACTCACCACTTTTTTGCAGGAACCCCACCGGCATGCGTCTTATCTACAGAGAGTCGATCCGTTTTCAACGATTGGAAGGCAAGGAGGTATGACGATGAAAAGAAGATGGTTTGAAAGTCTAATCGTTTTGGCAGTGCTCCTGGGTCTTTTCGGCTGCGCGGCCTCCAAGAAGAAGCCGGCCCTGACTAAGACAAGAGCGCCAGGAGACGCGCGCCTCTACTTCCTCGACGGAGAGGACACAAAGAGGCTTGATATAGAGGAGGCCATAACGGTGTGCGGCCCGACATATTCAGGCTATGAGCAAGCCGAAAAGCTTGTCTCCATATTTCCGTCGAACACGTGGGTCATCGAGAAGCAACGGACCATTGAGGACACCTTTGATCGCCTGGTGTTCTCAATCCCCCAGGAGGACGAATTCCTGGAATGGCAGCTACCCACCTCATTGGAGCTCAATTGTCCCTTGATGGTGTATGTGTGGGACGAGGCTCCAGAGGAGGCCACGGCTGTCCGTAGAGCTACTGTGGAATACACGCGCAACCACGGCCCACTGATCTCGGCCGCACCCTTCCCGTATTCCCATTGGCCCTCGGCCGTAAGGGACTATCTTGAGTTTGAATTCATCCCTGGCATTGAGGACCCCATCGTCAAGGAGACGGCAGAAGAGATCACAGAGGGCTGTGCATGGCAACTTGATGCCGTGGTCAAGATCTTGCAGTGGGTAAAGCAAAACATTCGCAAAGAGTGCCCACCCATCCTGCGGGAGGAGTACGAAGACTACGAGGGTGAAAACGTGGCGTGGGCGCTACGCAACGGCGTGTTTGGCTCATGCCTGGAATTCGCGAACCTCCATATGGCCCTTTTGAGAAACCTCAACATCCCGGCGAGACATGTGAGCGTCCAGATAGTCAAGGCTCGAGAAGTTGACATCAGTCACGCCGCTGTGGAGGTGTTCTTTCCAGATTTGGGCTGGATAAAGTTCGATCCTATGCTGAAAGAGCATTTTTATTCCGACGCCATAATCATGGGACAACACGGCACTACGATGTCCTCAGAATCCGTGGACACGGCCATTTCCGTGGAGACACTTTCAGCGCCTGTCCAAAGGGATACCATCACATTTGACGTAGAAGCGGGACTGCCTGCCCTCTTCGTCTTTTATGTCCAGGTCAACACCTCTGGGACTTACCACATCGATGTTGATTATTCTGGGGCAGATGCCGTCCCGGAATGGGCGGAGGTTTTTCCCGATACAATCGCAGGAGCTGCGCATACCACCTACCCGGTCTGTATTCTCCGCAAGGCCAGTGCCCGTAGCCAGTCATTCGAAATATCCATTCGGGAAGTCCCTGATCAGTCTATGACCTTGGAGTTGGAGGCCGTGGAGCCCCAGCCCAAACTCCCCTTTGTCCTGAATGGTACGGTGGACCCCCAATCGGAGACCTGGGGGAGACGAGGTTTACGTACGAGGCGACCCTTTTCTGGGATATGATTACGGGGATTGAGCCCACATCCACCAGCCTCGATCTTATGATTCAGCGCCCTCTTGACGGAGGAACAAGAACGTTCAACATGGACAGCTTTGCCTGGGGAGGCTACGCAGCCCGTGGCGTTAACGTAATACATAGTCAGACCTTCACAAAGGGAGTTGTGCACGGAGTGGACACAGGCATTTATAGGCACAAATTCCGAGGAGAGGTGGATGGCGAAACCGCAGGAGGGGAGACCGGATACTACGCCGGCCCGGAGGTGAACCCTCCTCTAGGGGAAGAGGGAGAATGGCTTGACGATAGGTACGAACCCGGAGAACAGGTAGCCGAGGCGATTGCTCTTCTGGATGAGAGGTTCGCCGTGGAGGTCACGGGAGATGTGGAGAGCCCTAACGTGGAGACGACGGTCACCAATACGGGCGCGCGGCCCTTGACGAATCTCATTGTGGAGCTCTCTGCGGTAAACCTTGCCGACGGACGCCAGCTCGGCATCTACCGGAAGAACCTCGGTTTGGTCCTTCCGGGAAGATCCAAGACCACCGCCTGGGCCCCGACGCTCCCAGCCAACGCAATACCGGGGGCCTGCAAGGTCCGGGCCCGCACTTACTGGATACTGGAGACAGCAGAAGGCCGTTCCCTCCGGGAGATCGGCTTCCGGGAGATCACTTTCGGAACGCCCTTTCTTGGTGTCGGTAGTGGAGATACCTGGGTAATCAGATAGACCCTTTGCCCCAATCCAAAGACATGACAACCCTTGCGGGTTCGACCTTGCCACGTCAGGGCACTTGACCACGAAGGGTGGGTGTCGAGACGACACCGGATGGGGGAACCAAGCAGGTGAAGATTCCTCACGTTTCAGCCAGAAATCAGGTTTCTGAACGTGGACCATTCATGGCGCGGTTCACATTGGAATATTAAGGTCTTACCAGGAAGATAGATCTGTCTAGGATAGCCGTTTCGACCAGCATCCGTGATCTAAACAACAGGATACGAAGTTGACGAAAAAGGGGAAATCAAAACGTATTGTTGAGAAGGTACTATCCTGGTATGACCGGCACCAGCGTGATCTGCCGTGGCGGAAGACCCGTGACCCTTACCATATTTGGGTCTCTGAAGTCATGCTGCAGCAAACCCAGGTGGAAACCGTCATCCCCTTTTACCACCGGTTTCTCAGCCAGTTTCCAACGGTGGTTGCCCTTGCCGAGGCACCGCTAGATGACGTGCTCAAGGCGTGGGAGAACCTGGGGTACTATGCCAGGGCCAGGAATCTCCATGCTGCGGCAAAAAGGGTCCTGAGAAACTTCACAGGAGAGATTCCCAAAACCCGGGAAGGGCTGATGAGTCTGCCCGGTATTGGCCCATACACAACCGCCGCCATACTCAGTATTGCTTTTGACAGCCCCCTACCGGCTGTTGATGCCAACGCAAGGAGGGTCATCACCAGGCTCTTTGCTGTCCACGAGCCCTTGGGTCAGGGTGTGACCACGGGGCGTGTGTGGGACCTGGCAAAGCAACTCATGCCTGGGGAAAGGGCAGGGCATTTCAACCAAGGTCTCATGGACCTGGGCGCCACCCTATGTACCTTTCAGAAACCCAAGTGCGCCCGTTGTCCTGTCCGGACGTTGTGTAAGGCTTACGGAAACGGTTTGCAGGAAGTCCTCCCCCTGAGAAAGAAACGCGGCCCTATTCCCCACTATCATTGGACGGCGGGGGTGATTACTGACCAAGACGGCCATGTCCTTATCACCCAGCGTCCGAACAAGGGGCTATTGGGAGGGCTCTGGAAATTTCCCGGAGGCAGACAAATACCAGGAGAAGGCCTCAAAGCCTGTCTCCTGAGAGAGATTGAAGCAGAGGTGGGGATCACGGTTCGGGTCGGTAAAGGCGCGGCCCAGATCAAACATGCGTACACCCACTTCCGCATGACCCTTCACGCCTTCCACTGTGCGCACCGTAACGGCACCCCCGCGGCCCTGGGGTGCAGAGACTGGCGCTGGACTTCGACAAGTGATTTTGACGATGTTGCCTTTTCAAAGGCAGATCGCAAGATTATCGACGCCTTGGTATAGAAGCGGCAGGGTCTTCCAGGCCCGTCAGCGGCTGCAAGGGCCTGCATCTAGCCCTCGGGAGAGGACAGGAGCCCAGTCCCTGACCCCATCATGACAGGGCTTGCGTGCCTGACGATTTGATCCCATGGGGTTTGTGCCATCTACGAGGAGGCTTCAATTTGACATGTCAGGGCCTGGTGAGATAATAATCTTATGGGTCACAAGGGCCCCGAAGAGTGATACGATAAACTTTAGGTAAAAAACCCATGGTTCCTACAAAGGCTCCACGCACGAAAGAGGGGTGTGCTCGGGGCTTTCTTTGTTTCTGTCTCCGTTGGAGGACCTGCTAATGACTGATAGACCAACCTATGAGGAATTGGAACAAAGGGTCAGGGCGTTAGAAGAAGAGGCCACCGAACGGCGGCGGCTGGAGCAAGCTCTGGATGCACAGAGGCAGGAACTCATTTCTATCTTCGACAGTATTGATGAGGCAATATACGTTTGTGATCCTGAAAGCTATGAACTGCTCTACGTTAATGCAGCGACCAGAGCCGTCTTCGGGCCGGATGTTGTTGGTGAGAAATGTTACCGCGTCTTCCAGGGCCTGGACCGTCCCTGTGACTTTTGTACGAATCACATGATATTCGGACAGAGTCTGGGAAAGCCCCACGTGTGGGAATTCCAGAACAAGGTCAATGGAAGGTGGTATCGGTGCATAGACAAGGCCATCAGGTGGCCCGACGGCAGAATGGTTCGTTATGAAATGGCCATAGACATCCATGATCTCAAGGAGGCAGAGGAGGCCCTGCGTGAGCGTGAGAACAGGTACCGACGGATGACGGAAGCTGTCACGGACTATGTGTTCACCGTGCGGACAGAAGACGGCCGTCCAATGGAAACCATTCACGGCTCTGCCTGTTTGGCGGTGACAGGATATGAGGCCGAGGATTTCAAGGTGAATCCATACTTGTGGATACAGATGGTTCACGAGGAAGATCGTAATGCAGTGGAAGGACACACAGCAAAGATCCTTGCAGGCGCGGAGGTGGGCCCCTTAGAGCACCGGATCGTCCGGAAAGACGGTGCCATCTGCTGGGTGAGTAATACACCTGTCGTCTACTTCGATAGCAATGGGGCGGTGTCGTCCTATGACGGGCTCATCAGGGACATCACCGAACGAAAGCAATCAGAGGAAGCCCTAAGGCAAAGCGAGGCCAACTACCGACTGCTCTTTTCGGCAGAGTCGGACGCTATTATCGTTGTGGACGCAGAGACAAAAGAGATAGTAGATGCAAACGAGGCCGCTCTGGCACTCTACGAATACGATCGTGATGCGTTCTTGGGTCTCAA
>Ga0180438_10005822_pt1 | contig 16937 bp, 8 predicted proteins | sample SS_ome_12_FD_132455 | JGI IMG/M metagenome (GOLD analysis project Ga0180438, IMG submission 132455) | Hypersaline lake sediment archaeal communities from the Salton Sea, California, USA - SS_3_D_2 metaG | ecosystem: Environmental > Aquatic > Non-marine Saline and Alkaline > Hypersaline >...
AGGGAACGCCGTGCCGGTCCTCGAAGAAGCCCGGCGTGCCGGTGAACAACAGGTAGGTGTACGGAAACTCGCCGTGGTCGACGGCGTCCACCAGTTGGCGCATCGTGTTGAGGCTCTGCTCGCGCTGCGGACGGCGCAACCGCTGCACGGTCTCGACCTCGTCAAAGGCGATAGCCAGGCCCGCGAGCCCGGCCTTTCGGGCCACGGCGTTGATGGCGCGCAGGAATTCCAGGGCCACAATGTTGTCGATGTCGCCCCGGATGTTGACCTGGCGCTTGACCCGGGCGCTGACCTGGCGCTCCCCCGATAGCCACCCCAGCAATGCCTGCGCGGTCGGATAGTCGTCGGTCAACTGTGCGCGATAGTAGCCCCGTACTACGGCGCTGAACGCGGAGTGGAGTTGGGCAAATTCGGCCAGGCCACGCTCGATCTGGGCCTCCACCCGCTCCGTCAGGCGCGGATCATCCTCCTCGTACCCCTCCAGCTCGATCACCTTCTCTTCAGCCTGGTAGAGCCAACGGTCGATCAATCCTTTGAGCGCTTCCTGTCGTTGGCCGCGGGTGCACAGGTTGGCGACGATGCGGTGATATATCGCTTCCAGCTTGTAGAGCGGTGTGTCGGTCGAGACGACCACGTAGCTGATCGCGAAGCCCTGCCGCAGCGCCTCCTCCAGCGTGAGCGCGCTCAGGAAGGTCTTGCCCGCGCCATATGCTCCGCGGACGAACTTGAAATCCCCACGCCCGGTGGCCACGTGCTGGAGTTGTGCGAAGATCGCCCGCAGTTCCCGATCCAGGCCTACGGTCAGGTATTCCAGCCCGGTCTGGGGCACGGTGCCGCGCCGCAGCGCCTTGATGACATCGCGCGCGACCGGCTGCGAGAGCAGGCCGTAGTCCGGGCCTGGCACGGGGGCGGCTCGGGTGGGCGCAGGCCGGGGGGCTGGCTCCGCGGGGACGACGGTGGGCGGTTCAGGCGCCGGTCGTTCCGGCTCGACGAGCGCACCCAGGTACTCCTGGGCGTCGTGACGCGTGAGCCCCAACACCCGCGCCGCCAGCTTGCGGGCATCTCCCTGGCTGAGGTGGATCTGTGGGCTGCGCTGATCCGTGATCTCGGTCCACAGATGATCGAGCCCGACGACGCCGAACCACTTCCGGTCGCGGTGTGGGATCTCTATGCTCGACCCGGCCGCCATTGTGGGAGAAAACGCAATCAGGCCCGAGACGTGTTCGAAGGAGACCTGGCGCGCCTTTTGCTGGGGGAGAAACTCGGCACGGTGCTGGTTCAGGTAGTTCATCAGTGCGTAACGGTACTTGCGCACCTGCTGGTACGGATTGTGCCGGCGGCCGGCGTTCAGAATGCCGCCTCCCTCGATGCGCCAGTCGCCGTTCGGTCCGCCAACCACCGGAGCGTCACATTCCTTCAGTTCGACGACGATGACGGCGTTCCTCTTGACGACCGCCAGGTCAATCTCCTCTCCCCCGCAGAAGAAGTTGGCCAGGAGCAAGTACAGGTCTCGTGCATCCGCGAAGTGGTCGACCATCTGGCCCAGCACCTCGCGGAGGGCGCGCATCTCGTGCGCGTGCTCGAACTCGCTCCCCAGCCACAGCTCAACTGTCACGATGGCCTCCTGTGCTCAATAATCCGGCATATCGATGGACTGGCAGACGGCGGTGGGCTCTCATCACCGTTCCAGCAACTCGGTGCGCAAGCGATAGACTGCACCACCGGCTCCCGATCCCTTGTACTCGATGTAGTCAAGGCCCGCCCCGGCCAGACGATCCCGCAGCGAGGACATCGGCCCGGCGATGCGCCGTGTGCCCAGCACGTGCTTGAGCTCGGCCTCGCTGGCCTCGCCCATGCGCGCCAACGCCTGCAGCAGCTTGACTTCCCTGGAGGAGGGCGTAAACGGCAGGTTTACGCTGGTCACGCACCCGTCGGGCAGCGTAAGCACGACGCTGCGTAAATCATATCCGCCGGGATGAGGCGCCTCCTCCTCGGCTGGCTCGGCGGCGCCGGCGCCGGTCGGGGTGACGTCTAAGGCTGGTCGGTCGGTCAGGAACGCGCACGGCACGACGATTTCCTCCAACGCGGCGCCGCCGTGATAGCCCCGCCGTGGGCCATGGCCGTAGTAGGCCCCGGTGGCGGTCAACAGGGCCACCCGCTTTCCCTCCTGAAGGCGCAGGATGTCTGGGTCACGGGTCACGATTGCGCCCGGAGGGGATGTTTCCCCGGTGCTCAACGGCGCGAAGCGCTCGCCGCCGCCGGGGACGATCTCGCCCCGGCGCAACCTCTTGTCGCGGTGCCAGGTATGGCCGTGATCGGCTGTGACCAGCACCTCCCATCCTGCCCCCAGCGCGCTGTGGACCATGCTGACCAATGGGCCCAGGCCCTCCAGGCGCGGCAACCGCACCGTCGTCGTGGTGCTCTTGATGTCGTCGTCGATGGTATTGAGGATCACGGCCACCAGGTCCGCTCTGCGGAACTGCAGGTCGTCGAGGACCTGATCTCCACCTTTGAGGTTGGTCTTGTTGTAGAGCCTGGACGTGTACTGCCGGCAAATCCGGCCCAACGCCTTGGTTTCGCTGGTGCGGGCTTTACGCGCGTAGGCTTCCTCACTGTCCAGCCGGTCGGTGGGCAACGCGCTGAGGAAGAGCCCCTTGCGGGACACGGAGGTGATGGAGGGCAGCAGGGCCAACGCGGCCTTCGGATCGCGCAGATAAATCGGTGGGTTCTGCTCCGCCCATTGGTCGAGCAGACGATGGAAGGCAGCCCATCCCATGCCGTCGACGACCACCAGCAGGACGTGCTTGCCCCGCTCCAGCAAGGGATGCACGACCCAGTCGAGGATGCGATGGACGCCGAATATGGACGACTCCCGGTCGTGCAGCGCGGCCTCGTAGTTGGCCAGGAACGCCTCGGCAAATGCCGTGTTCAGCTTGTCCCGCCAGCGCCAATACCCGTCCAACAGGCGCTGGATCGGATCATTCAACCCTGTGCCCTGGTGCTGCCGGGCCATGAGCTTCAGGGCAGTCAGATCCAGGCGCGCGCCGGATTGTGCGTACCAGGTCGCCCACTGCGAAACCGTGGCCAGGCCGTCAAGCTGTGACCGCTGCGCTTCCCAGTGGGGGACCAGGGCGGCCATCTCGTCCAGCACCGCCAGGCGGGCGCCGGCCTGCGGGGCAGAGAGGTGTTCTTTCAGTCCGGCGATCTTTTCTATGGCCTCCGTATCGCGCAGCGACAACCGCCTGGCTACCCGATCGATCTCACCATCCAGTGCGCGGGGGAACCATGGGTTGTAGCTGTCTTCGGGCAGGACCTTGTCCAGGTTCCGCTCGGCATCTCGGACGATGGACTTTCGCGTCTCGTGGTGCAGGTCGTGCAATGTCTCGGTGGCCAGTGCGATTACCTGCGCGAGCGCCTCCTGTTCAGACACGTTCCGCTCGTTCACCAGCAGCGCGCGCAGTTGGTTCAATTCACCCCAGTTGGGCATAAGCTGAGCCCACTGCTCGGCGCCCATCATGACGCCCGTGCGGACCAGCAGCTCGGCCCGCCCTGGCTGCCGGGCTGCCCAGAGGACGGCGTCTGCGCCGGGCACCTGGTGCAGGCGCAACTGGCCGCGCAGGAGGGAGAGCTCCAGCTCTGCCGGCGGCGCGACCGATCTGCGCTGCCAGGGAATCAGCGCAGCCAGCAATTGGGGCCCCGTGTGTCCCTCGACGGTGAGGTCAAAAGCGGCTTTGACCAACATCTGCTCCAGGCTGGTGCGCGTGACGTTCCAATTCGGGAGCCCGATGCGGTTCGCTCCCGTGACCAAAGCGTCGAGATGGCGTTCAACGCTGGATCGCCAGCCGGCGTAGTCCACCTCAGGCGGCCAACTGTGCCCGGTGAGGGCGTAGAGCCGGTGGCGCAGTCCCAGCCGGAGGGGTGTCCGCTTGTGGCCGCGAGCCCGGAGGTCGAGCGGTATCTCAAGACCCTGTGGCTTCCCCGGTTCGGCTTCAGCAGGACAGGCCAGGATGGCTCTGCCGTCCGAAGCGCCGCACATCGTGCGGCGGAGCACCAGCTCGGAGTCCGTGAAGACGAGCGGCCACCGCCGGCCTTGGAACTCGACTTCTACGATATCGTCGGTCGTCCCCGGCGTGAAGGCCCCCCAGTCCACCTCGATCAGCAGGAGATCTTCGATGAGCTGGTCGCCCTGTTCAAGCTGTTTGAGCAGGTGAGTCATCGCCCGGCGCAGCGTTTCGTCCATAGATCAGTGTGTCCTTGAGGCCCGCGGCCGTCGTGCACCCCGCGAGGCCCTCCCGTTCCGCGTTTTCGTTGAAGTACGTCGTCTACCCATCCTGCTGCCGGGTGGGTGAGATCACAATGTGAATGGTCGCCTCCGCCTGGTCGCTATCTGCCGGGACGTCGACCTGGTTCAGCAGTTGTTGTACCGCGGGCTGGATCTCCTGGGAGGCCAGGAGGAACCTCTGCCCGCCGATTTCCACCTGGGCCGAGGTGACGCGCCACGTGACGGGGCCGTCGTGGACGGTTTGACCGGATGGGGCGGCCTCCGGCTGCGGGGGCGTGGGTGGCGCCGTCTTGAGTGCAGCGTCGATGATCTCGTTCGCCCGTTTCTGCCAGGAGGCGACGTGGCTGGTCAGGTCGGCCTGCGCTTCGGGCGCGACCAGGAACTCCCGAACCTCGCGGAGCGCGTCCTGTGCCGCGACGTTGTCGCCGGATGCCAGCGTAGCGATCCGTCCCAGCGTGTCGGTCTGCAGGTCCTGCAGCGCGGACTGGGTGCGCTGGCGTCGCGCGATCTGCACCCCGGCCTCCTTCCGCCCGACGGCCGGGAGATCGGCCTTCCATGCCAGCAGCGCCCGCAGCCCATCGTAGGCATCCATATCCTCACGCAGCGCCAGCGTGTTGAGCGCCCGGGCCGCGTCGAGCACGGCCAGGCGAGTGGCTTTGCCTGGCGCTCCGGCTGCATCGGGGCGCTGCGCCGCGCCAGCGATCTGCAGGGCGAGTGCCAATCGCTGGCGTGCCTTGTCCAGCTCCTGGCGTGCCCCGCGGGCGGCGGCGTTGAGTTGTCGCCAGAGTTGGTCCTGGGCAGCCACCGTCAGCTCGGCGGCGGGTGCGCGAAGGTGCCAGGTTTCCTGGGCGAACTGCTTGACCTGGGCCCACTCGTGGGCGGCCAGGCGTTGGCCTCGTTCCAGCGTCAGCGCCGCCAGGCCGCCGTAGTCGGCGTCGGCCACCGGTCGATCGCCCCGTAGCGCGCGATAGCCCTGGCCGCGGATCAGGTACAGCAGGAAGGTGTCGCACAGGTCGCGGTTGAAGCCGAATGCCTCGACCAGCCCCTGGCGGACCTTGTCGGCTTCGGCCCGTTTGCCGGCGGCGAGCTCCTCCAGCTTGCTCAGATAGCGCGACTGCGGCCGCAGCGTCCAGTTCTGCGCGCCACGCTCGGCCAGCTCCAGCGGCTCCCCCAGGCGGGTGAGCCAGCCGTCGAGATCGGGGTTGCGTGGCACGGAACCGCCGCCCAGCGCGGCCGGCACGAGGAAGTCCTCCAGCAGGTGGCGCAGGGCGCGCTGGTTGGCCTCGCTGGGGAAGCGCGGGTGATGGGGGTAGAGCCGGTCGCAGACCGCGTCGGCGATCCGGTCGAGCGCCGTCCTCAGTGTCTCGGCGTCGAGAGATGGCGTGATGGCCGGATCGAGGAAGGTCGCGGATGCCCCCGGCCCTTTGTAGGCCTGAACCAACCGTTCGCGGAGGGTGCGCGCCTTGGTGCGCTTCTGGCCGGCCAGCTTGCTCTCCAGCGCGGCCCGTTGCGTGCGGCCATATTCTTCCAGGTACTGGCCGGGATTTGACTCGATCTCGATCATACGGGCGTACTCGTCCAGGTCGCGCAGGTCATCGGGCGTGAACTCGGCGGGCAGCCAGAAGCCGATGGGGACGGGTGGCACGTGGTTCCGGGCGCGCTCGATCAGTTTGCGGCTCTCGGCGCGGGCGCGGGCGTGGCTCGCGTCCGCGTCGAAGGGATAGTCGACGTAGAGGGTGAATTCGTCGCCGTTTGCTACCGTCAACTCATTGAGCGAGAGTTCGGCGACGTTGGCAAAGCGCACCCGCCCCCGGCGTCGGCTGCCGCGCCACACCCGCTCGTAGTTGGGGATCTCGCCGTTCTGAATCGGCTTCTCAAAGAGATCTTTCAGCAGACCGGTGAAGGCCTCCATCCGCTGGCGCCAGTTGGCCTGGACGCGCTTCAGCACGTCGGATAGTTGGGCGCCCGAGGCCAGGGTGACGCTCGCCACACCCAGCGCCGGGTTGGTGGCGTTGGGCGTGAACCGGACCAGCTCACTGCGGTTGTCCAGCTCCGACAGAAGCTGGGCGATGGCCTGGTAGGAGCCGAAGGGCGTGCGGCCGCGCAGGTCCTCGAAGTTGAGGTGCAGGATCCGCTCGACGGTGACCGCGTCCCGCATGGTCTTCGAGAGGCCACACAGCAGCGCCGTTTTCACGACCAGGTCCGTGCGCCTCGCCTGCTCGCTTTCGCCGTAGATCTCGCGGATCAAGGGGGCCAGCCGCTCGTAGTAGGTCTGGTGCACGGCGGCCAGCTCCTCGTTGCTCGAACCGCCGGTGAGGCCCTCCGGCAGGAAGACGGCGTCGAAGAGGGATGCGTAGGGCACCAGCGAGCCGACGGGCAGGTCGGGATGCCGCTTGATCAGCAGCTCGTAGAGCAAGCGGATGGCCGCGCGCTCGCGGCTCAGACGGGCGGTGACGTCGATCAGGGTGCGGATCAGCGCCGGGTGGAACGGGTACACGCGCCGGAAATCGCCGGGCGTCAGGTCGTGGAGCAGCGTGGCGCGCGCCTCGTCGCTGAGCTCCTCCAGCGTCTCGTCGATCCCCGCTCGAAGCAAATCGTCCATCCCGATACGGACGCGCAGCACGCGTTCCTCGACGATGGGCACCGGTTCGGTGTGGGCCAGTTCGGTGGTTTCGGGGAAGCGGTCCTTGTGATGCTCCATGGCGTCGTAGATGTGCTGCTGGCTGTTGTCGTCGGGGACGGTCTCCTGGATGTTGCGCTGCTTGGCGACGATCACCCACAGGGGCACGGCCCGGTCCAGGGCGGAGTTATCGGCCAGGGCGACCAGGTCGTTGAACTCATCCAGGTACTCCGGCCCGCTCTTGGCGGTGAGGTAGAGGATCAGTTCGTCGATCAGGAAGACGATGCCGGCGAAGCCGTGGGCCTGGGCGTGGCGGGTGAGGGCGGCCATGCCCTCGGAGAACTTGTCGGGGTAGAGCTGGGTGCGCTCGGTGCGGCTGGGGGTGCGATAGGCGAGGATCTGGCTGGCCAGCTCGTCGCGCCTCTCCTGGCCGGCGTCCGCCAGGCGATCGAAGCGGCTGTGACTGATGCCGGTGGTCTCCTGGAAGCGCTCGTAGACCACGTCGCCGTAGCGCCCGGCGTCGGCCCGGAAGGAGGCGATGACCTTGTCGGCGTCGCTGAACTCACAGGGGGGCAGCCCCAGGTGCCGCAGGCGGGCGTTGGCGGCGTTGTAGCAGGCGGCCTGGAGGCTGGTTTTCTGGCCCAGCATGTAGACCGGCACTACCAACATGGGGTGTTCGGCCAGCCAGGCACCGTGTCGCTCCCGCAAGGCCCGGATGGTGGGATGGTCCTTGGCCCAAATAGCGGGGTTGTCCTGCAGGATGAGGCCCAGGATGGCCATGAAGTGGGACTTGCCGGAGCCGAAGGAGCCGTGCAGGTAGTGGCCCTCGCCGGCCTCGTGGCGCACGCAGCTCGCGACGATGCGATCCACCAGCCGCTCCATCTCGGCGGCCACGGTGTCGGTGATGACGTAGTCGCGGATGTTCTCCTGAAGCGTGTGTTCGTCGTCGAAGTCCTGGATCTTGACGATGCAGCGGGGGATGGTGGGCGGGAGGTCGAAAGCGTCGCGTATGGTGAGATCGTTCATAGGTGCTCCTTGCATTGTATCGCTCATACAGGGTTTCGGTCGAACCACTTCCGTGTTGTGCCAGGCTGCTCCTACGTCTCAGGAGACATCTGGGCTGGCATTCCAGGGAATGTCTGGGCGCATTTGTCTGCCCACGCGCACGAGTTCGGGGACGAGTCCCCGGCGTTCGAGATACGCGATCAACTCTCTGGCTTTGTTTGCCTTTCCTTCGCCGGGCAGATCGTCGTAGTCGATGCCCAGATCAAAACACAGCGTGCGCAGTTCACCATCGTCAAGGCGCCCGGCGAGTATTTGACGCAACCGACGTGATTCAAGTAGGGAATTTGCTTCCTGGCCCTTTGCACCCACGGCCGCCGCCTGGGCGTCTTTCTGCGGCCGCGTATCCGGCAGCGCGTGGATATTCACTCCTCGGATGTCCCTGCCCGCGGTGACCACCACGTTGTGGTTTCCGTTCACAGAGATACGTTGGGACCCCGCCCCTTGCTCGATCTGGCCAAGGCGGGCTACGAGCGCGCCGGTTACCGGATCGGACTGCACGAGTTGGGCCAGGGTTTCTTCTATCACCTGTGCGTGCCGACCTGCCACGTCGGGTATGGCCGCCGCGATGTGGGCCGGCAGGTTGGAGAGAACGCTGTCCGCGAGCATCCGGCAGATATTGCGCTCCGACTTGTTTTCTGGACCTTCTCCTTGCCAGTAATCGAGGAGAAGGTTAACCACTGGATCAAGCGGTTGGGCAGTCATTTTCTAGTAACGATCGAGTATTCTGCGAAGAAAACCGCGCACTTTGTCGTACACGTTGAGCAACATGCATGGACACACGCACATTCCAATTCCCAGGAGAACCAAGGCAGTCAATATGAGCAGTCCCTTGTGCTTAGCCAGGTTGAGTCCCTGTTGCACGTGGGATGCGATGCGGGGCATATCCTCGTCCGAGGTGGTGTGCTTCCATTTTCGCAGCACGAAACCCATTGCATCCCTGTCACGCTTAGCCTGAGCCACGGCCTCGGGCAACAATCCGCAGATGATGGGACGGTATTGTGTTGCGCTCAGAGTGACAAGCCATGGTATGAAACGATCGACCAGAATTCCTCCGCGCCGAAGCGCCCGGGCCAAGGGTCTTGGGGCTATGGTATCCTCGAGTGCCGTCGTGCCGGTCGCGTGCATCCGTTCTGACCGGATCGTGTCAAGCTGATGCATTTCTTTCTGTTCCAATGCGCGCGCAAAAGCCACGGAAGCTTGTGTAGCGATCTGTTGCGCGATCGGATTGCTGGAATTCTTGATCCAGCGAAGCATGGCCTTTTCTACGGTCGTCGCTGGACGATCCGAGTCCACCCAAATGGGGTAGCTGCGATCCTCGATTCTGATGGTTCCGTCGCCGCCGTCCAGCGCTGCACGTTGTTCGAGGTAGAGATCGGTCAGTATCTTGACAATCTCGATCCGCTCGTGTTCTGTAACCACGTGCACGAATTCATAGAGCAGCGGTTCAACCCGCTCGAAGTACTCGCTTGCCTGCAAGCTGATCGCCAGCACGACCGCTGTACGGATGAAGGGACTGTGCTCCTCGTTGAGCATGACCTCCAGGCGCCTGAAAGCCTCGTCAGCCGTGAGGAGCCCTCCTTCTTCGCTGTAGTCAATGTACCCATAGGTCATCGCCACAGCCGCCAGCAGGGCATCCCGATGTGTGATTTCCGAATTTGCGCCGCGTGCGGGCCGGGTTTGAGCTTCGCTGTACCAAGAGCCCACGATCCGCATGACTTTCCCGGGCGCTTTTCGGTATGCTTGGGCCAGGCTTGCGCCGATTGCAGTGATCAGAGGGACATAACGGACCATGTCCCGCAGCGAATCGCGCAATTGATCTAGATGCGTTGGTATGATCATGGGCAGCGTGTGGTTGGCCAGTCGATCTCTGACCAGCTCACTGCGATCTCTGACGAGCTTTTCGAGCAACGTGCACAGTTGGGGGGCAAGCTGGTTGGGCGGGTCGTACTGGGCGGCGTACCTGAGTGTCAGCGCCATCGTGGCTCGGATGTATGCTTGGGCGCCTTCACTCTCTTCTATCTCTTCCTCACGTCCCTCTAGCTTGGCGTTTATCGCGTTTATGACGCTCGTTTCGTGTTGCCAGGCCTGTAGTGTATCAAATAGATCTCTGTCATGCTCATAGACGCGCCAGCGGGCCAGCGCGCTGGCTGCCACCGCTTGCACGCTGGGTTCACTGTCGGCGGCTAACGTCAGAAGGGCGTCTTGCACTGCTCGTGCCGAGATGAGGCCGATGTCGCTCAGTGTCTCACCAATGACGCTGCGCAGTTGCCTGCGACGCGCATAGGTGTTGTACAGTTCGGAGTCAAAGAACCGGGAGTTATCCGAGTTCGTGACCAGTTGCGTCAATACCGGCAGTGCGGACAGTGTCTGCCGCCGGTGGCTGTCCCAGGCCACTTGGAACAAGGCCCGTCGCTGTTCGGGCAGCCGGCTTTCAATTCTGGCAGTCTGGTCCTGTGCCTCGACGAAACTGAAGAAACTGCGCAGGTTGTCCAGGTCGCAGTAGTCCAACGCACGCAAGGAGGCATCGCGCCGCTGCCAGACGTTCTCGACTACTGTCTCCAGCGCAGCGAAGAGTTGGTCGTCAAAAAGGCCATCGAAGAGGCTCAACCCAAGGGCCAGTAGCTGTTCTCGTGGGTCGAGGACCGCGTGGTACCACTGCTGGAGCACTCGCTTGTTGTCTTGAGCGAGGCCGATCAGCTCGGACACCCTGTTCTCCGAGACGACGTCCTTTTCCGCACACAGCAATTGCACAAACACCGCAATGTTGCTGGGCGTTTTCAGTCTCTCTGCTACACCTCGAACCGTCAGCCTCCCCACCAGCGGCCTGTCGGGTCCGGGGCCGTCGGCCAAGTACTCAGACGACAGAGCACCTTCGACGTCGATCAGCCTCTGGATAAGCAGGTCGGCCAAGTTATCCGCGGCATACACTGCCTCGGGGGACAATTCTTGCCAGAACAACGTCCTGGCGCTCTCATCCTGTTTCCAGCTTGCAAAGGGTGTGTCTGTGCTGGCTACAACGAAATGTCTGCCCCCGATTGCGGCTTTCTGGATGGCGAACAGGTTGTAGTTCACATCCAGTGGAGTGACTTGAGGCAGGATGAAGATCGTGTGCTGTTTTGTCTTCTGAAGCTTGTTTCCCAGGTCTTGAGGATCTGCAGAACTGCGGTACCATTCCAGAATAGGTACGGTGCCGTCCGTGGTGGTAATCTTCTGTTTCAGGAATTCTCCCAAATACCAGGCGATGTGACGTGCGAGGGCTGCTTTGTCGATCTCGGGACTGCCCCCCAAGACCAGGAGATGTTGGGTGCGTACGATGCTGATCAGATGCCGGATGTTCTGGGGAGACGCGAATGCAGGGGGCTTGAAATGATCGAGGTTGGGCTCGAAAAACTCGGCTTTACTTGCAGAGGTCTTCACCAGAATCAAGTCACGCCCCACGGTCACGACTTGATTCTGGGAACCTGCTACGTCCACCGATTGCTGTTGAGTTGCCATGTGTTCGATCTCTGAGTAGTTGTCAAAGTCTGATACCGCACATCGTGCCGACGGCCCGGGACCCGGCGTGGTCGACAGGGGACAGACTCACGGATACTCCCCTGCCCAGATCAACCGCTGGCGTTCCTGGATGCGGTCAGGGTGGTTAAGCTGGAAGATGGCGCTGGTGACGCGCCCTTCTGGCGTGAGCGGGACGATGGCTGCGCCATCCAACCGGAAGTGGTCGGCCCACTGCTGTGTCCGCGGATTGAAGAACGGCGTCAACTGTTGGGTCTCTGGATCCAGCGAGCCCAGGTCGGTGCCCTTGTGGCGGTTGCAGTAGGGACAGGCCAGCGCCAGGTTGTCCAGTGTCGTCGTGCCTCCATGTTTTTCGGCCACGATGTGCTCGACCTCAAAGGACAGGAACGAGTACTCCTCAGGGTAGAGGCAGTACTCACACCGCCCTCCGGCCCGTTCGAAGACCGCCTGGCGTAGGTCGGCAGGGACGTACGTCATGGAAGATCGCTCATTTGTTGTGCCGCGTGACCCTTCGCCAGCCGGACGAGATGTTCCAACGTCAGGTAGCGTTCCAGCTCGGCCTCTTCCTGGGACGAGATCTCACCCCGCTTGCTGCGTGCCAGTAGATCGCTGACCCGCGCCTGGAGCTGGGGGGAGGGGCGAAGCGCCAGCACCTGCTCGGGGGTCGGGTTGCTGGTCAGGGTCTCTATGATGGTGTTCTCATCGTGAAACGCCCCGCTCTCCTCGGCCATGATCTCCCGCAGACCGCGCTCCAATAGCTCAGGCAGCCGCTCGCGGAAGGGCCGCAACCGGCGCTCCAGCGCACGAGGTACCTGGACTGTGATTGTCGTCATATCCATCTCCTTCCTGGTCGCCGTCCGTCGTGGCGGTGGAGGGCGTGGCGGACGGGCGGCGTTCCCCGGTCGTCGATACTGTCCTTATTCTACTCCAAATTCGCCGAATTCCAACGTCAACTGCTGGCCCTCGGTGCCGTCTTTTTTCCGTCTTCGGCCGGGCTGTCTCCTTGCCACGGCCAGCGGTTTGACGCCCAGCACGTCGTCCCCCACGCCGGGCACGCCCGGCTCGCCGCGCGCGACCCCGTCGCGGTAGGCCTGGCAGTAGCAGGAGGTCCCCAGCCCAATGCCGCACGTCCCGGCGATGGCCTCGAACTCGTCCCGGTCGGCGGCGGGGAGGTCGCCCAACTGGGGCAGCAGGTCGCGCAGCGCGGCCCGCAGACCACACTGCCGCCAGCGCAGCTCCCACCCGGCGCGGTTGGCGCGGTCGAGCAGGAAGGCCAGCGCGTCGGCCCGCTGCGCGGCGTCCCACCCGGCCCAGCCGAACCATGGGCCGCCGCTGTCCGGCGCGGCGTCGACGCGCCCGGTGTGGTCAAACTCGGCGTAGTAGATGAAGCGCTCGCGGGGGATGTTGAGCTTGCCGCGCAGCTTCCAGGCGGTGGCGTCGGCGAAGTCCTTGCGGTTGAATCGGGGCACGACGGGGGCGGCGCCCTCGGCGGGTCGCGGGGTACGTGTCGCGTACAGTTTGCGCAGGCCGGCGGGCTTGAGATAATGCTCTGGACGATTGGGGGCGCTGTTGGCGCGGATGATCTGGAGCAGTTCCTGCTCCAGGTCGAACATCGGCGTGCCGGTGAGGACCTCCAGCGCGGCGTTGACGCGCTCGTCGCGTCCCAGCACCCGTGCCCACTGGCGCAGCGAGATCGGGTGGCCGTGTTGCTCCAGCGCCCACTCCAGCTTCTCGGCCAGCCACCATTCGGCGGCCTCGCGGAACTCGGCGTCGTAGTCCGGCGGGATCCAGCGCCGCTTGTAGAGCGGATCCTCCAGCAGGGCGACGTCGGGGTTGGACTGGATGATGGCGATGCGGGCCTCGGTGAGGGGCCGCAGGCTCTCCGGCACGGGCTGCGGTTGGTATCCCTCGGGCCAGTCGCCCTCGTATCCCTTGCCGGCGACCTCGAAGGGCCGCTGGCCCAGCTCCAGCCGGGCGGCCTCGTACTCGGCGCGGGAGAGGTAGTCCTCGGCCAGCGGGGGTTTCGACTTGAGCAGGCCGTACATATCGTAGGCCACCCAGTCCATCTCCTCCTGGAGGAAGATCATGCGGGCGCGGATGTCCTCACGTAGTTCGATTAGTTTATCTCGAGAGTTGCGCAATTCGTGTGTGCTAGCAGAAAACTCAGGCACGTCCGGATGCCGAGGGATGTAACCGTCCAGTTGGGCATTCCACACGTGGTAGGCCTCGCCGTCTCGTTCGAACAGCTTGCGCATAGTCAGACCAGAAAACTGATTTGTCAAGCTAGTCGTTTCTTTGGCTAGAGCCAGCATACAAGAACGAGTGGGAGTGTCAGTGCCATAGTTGTGAGGGATGGGAGTCATAGCTAAATAGTTACCAGCGTAAACATACCGATCACGTACGGGATCGTCTCCTGTCCCTTTGTTATAACAGACTTGCTTGAGAAAGAAACATACAAATGCGGTGTTCAGCAAGGCAGTCAGACACAAATGTGCTGGATTTTCCTGGTCCTTTAGTTTGATAACAGGTGCTGTCCTAGCGTAAATCCTGCCCTGCGGATGATAAACGAAATGATTATGGGTGGCAATTTCAGCGAAAGCAATGGTGCGAGGAATTGAGGCTTTGGATATTGGAAATTGATGATACTCATACCAAGGTCTTCCATCGATCTTGAAGGTACTTCCGCCAAACGTTGGTCGCTGCTCTAAATGTGTTTGGTAAAGGTCAAGAAACCCTCTCTCGGGAGAGTCATCTTCGAATTTGACAAGCGAGAAGTCATCATGATAGGGATAGATAGCCTGGGTCGTTGCAAGAGCTTTCCAATCTCGAATGTCTACACCTGCCAAAATGGGACGAAAATGGCCCGAGCGGATTCCAAATCGGCGAAGGCTGTCTGCCGGATGTAGGTATACATCGTCAAGACTGATGATCACACTAAAGCCAACAGAGGTTTCCAATAGATGCTCCAACGGACAGGCCGCCTTAGCGGTAACTCGTTCCAACAACCGGGTAGCTGGACCTCCGAATTGCCAAGGATGACATTTTAGTAGTTCTCGAGGACGCGCAGCCACATCAATGAACTCACTTCGATATCCATCCCCTTCAGTGTAACCGCGCAACACACTCTGCCACACTTGTCCACGAGTTGGATCTCCTGGGGTGCCTGGCTCCCCTTTCATATTGGAAAATAGCAACACCGTCTTATCTGATGGCGGCTGGTTGCAGGCGAAAAGAAGCAACGTTGGCGTCCCATGCCCAGGGATATAGGCCCCACTCAGATCGACCACCGCGCCTAGGTCGTACTTGGACAATACCTCCTCAATCAGTTTCTTGCCAAACAGGCGGTTGGCGAATGCGTTGGAGGTGATTAGCCCTACTTGTCCCCCTACAACCGCCAAATGGAGAAACCGTTCGATGAAAGGGGCAGCGAGACTGAATTTGCGATAGGCCGCAATGTAGTGCTCGCGGTAGAAATCGCGCTTCACCTTGCTTTTTTCCGTGATGTAGGGTGGGTTGCCCACCACTACATCATATCGATTGCGCAGCACGGGGAGGGCGCGCTTGATGGCCTCAGGCTGACCCAATACCTGGCCCGTGGCATTCCCATCCTGCAGGCTGGCCACCATCAGCTTCTCGTACGGGATCAGACTGTCGATCGTCACCAGGTTGAAGTGCAGGTCGCGGAAATCGCGCAACGAGGTCGGATGGGCGTAGTCGCAGGCTGCTAACAGCAGGCGGAAGCGGGCCAGGGCGGTCGCGTAGGGGTTGATGTCGCAGCCGAAGAGGTGTTGCTCGACGACGGTGCGGGCGATCTTTGCGCGCTGGGCTGCTGAGAGGGAGGCGTGGGACGTGAAACGTGAAACGTGTTGCGTGTTGCGTGTTGCGTGCTCCCCGCTCAGCTCCTCGGCCTCGTACCGCTCGACGAACATCCAGAAGGCGTCGACCAGGAAGTGGCCGCTCCCGGCGGTCGGGTCGAGCAGCGTCACTTCGCGGAAGTCCTTCTCCTCGAATCGCTTGAGGAGCGTGTGTTCCAGGATGAACTGGGAGATGAAGTGGGGCGTCTGCAGGAGCGCGTACCGGTCGCGGATCTCGGCGTCCAGCTCCTGGTACAGGTCGCCGATGAAGCGGGTCTGGAACCCCTCGTCGGCCCGCGCCGGGTCGGGACGGAAGTCGAAGCGCAGCCAGTGGCCACCCCGGTCCGGGTCGGGCCGCCGCCACACGTCGTCCAGGAAGCGCTGCACCGGTTCGTCGTCCGGCAGCACCAGGTCGTAGTCGGTGGGGCCGAACAGGTCGGGCAGCAGGTGCGCCGCGTCCCAGAAGCACCACTGGACGTAGTGCGCGGCGCCCAGGTTGCGCGTCAGTTGGTCCCACATCCGCTGCCCGTCGGTGTTGCGGATGCGGGTCGCGCCCAGCAAATCCCGGTCCTCCAGCACCCGCAGGAAGAGCAGGCGCAGGATGAACTGGATGGCCGCCTGGCGGCACCAGCGATCGAGCCAGGTGGTGAACGGTTCGTCCACCCCCTCGTGGGCGTAGGCCTCCTGCAGCCGTGCCAGGCGGTGGGCGGCGTCCTCGATGCGGCGGCGGATGCTCTCGGCCAGCCGCCCCTTCCACTGCTGAAGGGTGTTGCGCAGTTCGTAATAGCGGTCGAGGTCCATAGGTCTAATGCCTAATGCCTACTGCGTGATCCGTGAAACGTACCGATTGGCGGGCGACGGACGGGCCGTCTGTGTGGCCACTGTGCGAGTCCTCGCTGCGCTCATAACAACCGATCCTGGACGACACCTGGAGGCTCAGGCGGTGCGCCGTCGGGCGCAGGCACCACCTCGTAAGCCGCCGAGCCGGCGCCGGTCTGCGGCAGGCAGCCGTGGATCAGGAGCGTCTGGCCCTGAATGGAACCCCCGGCGGCGACCACGCACAGCCCGCGCTCGCTGGCGTCGTACAGCGCCTGTGCCACGTCGATCCCGTAGCGCACCGCCAGGTTGAGGTTGCCCACGACCAACGGTCGCCGGGGGGCGACCCGCCCGGCCACCTCGGCCAGCCAGTCGCGGGCCAGCATCTGGCCGATGGAGAGCGTCCCCTTGCGCTCCAGCGCCACGTGGTCGTCCCAGCCGTCGGCCTCGAATTGGGCCAGCAGCTCGCAGTCGAAGTCCACGTACTCGGCGTCGAGCGCCTCGGCGATCCGGCGCGCGTCGTGGTGGGCCGTCTCCAGCGGCAGCGCCACGAGCACCAGGTTGCGGGCGTGGTGGTGGGTCGCGCGCTCGCGCAAGAGGTCGAACAGTTGTGTCAGTGTCAGGCGGTGATCAGTCATAGCGTATTGCCTCCACGACGTTGGCCACGGGATCGGGGCCGCGGAAGGTGACTTGCTTTTCGGAACCAAAGAAGTCGGTCACTACCAGTGCCGCCCGTTCCGCCTCCTCCACCGCGAAGCGGGCGTAGGCCGGCCGGGTGCAGTAGGCG
>Ga0180438_10005823_pt1 | contig 16933 bp, 21 predicted proteins | sample SS_ome_12_FD_132455 | JGI IMG/M metagenome (GOLD analysis project Ga0180438, IMG submission 132455) | Hypersaline lake sediment archaeal communities from the Salton Sea, California, USA - SS_3_D_2 metaG | ecosystem: Environmental > Aquatic > Non-marine Saline and Alkaline > Hypersaline >...
ACCGCGACCGCATGACCGAAGTCATCCGCCAGGTCTCCAAGCCCTGCCTAGCCTTCAAGATCCTCGCCGCCGGCCGCAACGCCGAAACCCCCGACCGCCTCGAGGAAGCCTTCCGCTACGCCATCCACAACATCAAACCGAACGACCCCATCGTCGTCGGCATGTTCCCCAAATACTCAGACCAAGTCGCCCAAAACACCACCCTCCTCACCCACCTCCTCAACCATCCCCCTTCCTAAACCGCATCCGCGTCGTATCTTCCGCACAACCACAGCAGCACATGACATTGAAATCCCTAATTCTGTCGATATAATCCGATACAACTACTGCCCTTACAAGGCGGCCCTGAACTCGCGCACCCTAACTTGGCTTCCGCATCATGAACGAATTGGAATTCACCGCACTGGTTGCCGGATGGATCAACCAGATCATCCGCGACCATCCAGAACTCCCTTTCTCGGACGCCCGTTGCGAGCAGAGCCGCAAGGGGTCTCTTAAGCGCAGGGACCTTACCCTACTCGACAGAAATCACGTCGTTGTTCTCACAGGCGAGATCAAACTCCCATACCAGAAAGATGGCAACAGTCCTTACAATGCCGCCCTCGTGGCCGACGCACGGACTAAGGCGCGACAAGCCAAGACCGACTTCTTCTTCACCTGGAATGTCAATGATTTCGTCCTCTGGCAGACGACCCCCGCAAACATATCGTGGCAGAAGCGTGACTACAGATCCTGGCACGTCACGAGTGTTCACACCGACGATCACATGTCCGTTCCCTCAACCGAAGACGCCATCAAAGCCTTCCTCGGCCAATTCCTCCGCCAGTTTTCGCAGATTCTGCGCGGCGCTTCTCCCATAGGTTCGAAGTCCCCGGATCAGAAGTTCGTTGAGGCCCTCGAATCCTCACTGGACCTCCCCAGTGTCCTTGTCTTCGAGGAACTCCAGAAGGGCTATAAGAAATCGCGCTTTAGGTCCGAACTCGATAAGTGGATGCGCGAAGAGCAGGGCTGGGTTATACGTGACGACCCCGAGGGGATCCGCGATAACCTTCAGCGCGCTTCCAAGTTCGCCTGCTATGCGCTCGTCAACAAACTGGTTTTCCACGAGGCCCTCCTCAAACGATATGGCCGCAAGATGGACAGACTCACTGTCCCTGACCACATCGAAACGGCCGACGCACTCCGTACCCATCTGGAAGGATACTTCGCGGATGCCAAGACTGTCACAGGCGACTACGAGACCGTTTTCGGCGAAGACCACCGCTCTCTAGGCAATCGCATTCCCTTCTACTCCGATCGCGCCGTTCCCCATTGGCGCCAGCTCATAAACCAAATCCACCAGTTCGATTTCTCAAAGCTCGATTACGACGTCATCGGAACCATCTTCGAGCGCCTTATATCCCCCGAGGAACGCCACAAGTTCGGCCAGTTCTACACCCGCGTCGAGGTCGTCGATCTCATAAACAGCTTCTGCATCCTCAACGGTACCGAAAAGGTCATGGACCCTGCATGCGGTGGCGGGACGTTCCTCGTCCGCGCTTACGCCCGCAAGCGAGAACTCAGACCCAACACTAAACACCGAGACCTACTCTACGACCTCTTCGGTGTGGACATCTCCCACTTCGCTACCCATCTCACCACGATAAACCTCACTACCAGAGACCTCGTAGAGCAAGACAATTACCCCCAGATTGCTCGCAAGAATTTCTTTGACGTTGACGTCGCAAAGGTCTTGGTCTCTCTGCCCCGCACCGTCGAGTCTACGGGACTCGGTGAGATGCAACATAGGGATGTCCGAATCCCCCCTCTCGACGCCGTCATTGCCAACCCTCCATACATCCGCCAGGAGGATATCCCTAGCTTCAAGACCAAAGCCAAGGGCTCTCTGCGCCCGGGCACAAAGCAGTACTATTCAGACCTTGTCACCAGGGAAAGCACCGCCCACCTCTCTGGCCGAAGTGACATCCACTGCTACTTCTGGCCCCATGCCTCCACCTTCCTCAAGGAAGACGGTCACCTCTGCTTCCTCACCTCGAGCCAGTGGCTCGACGTTGAGTACGGCTTCCATCTTCAAGAATGGATTCTACGCAATTTCCAGATCGTTGCCGTCTTTGAGAGCATTGACGAGCCCTGGTTCGTCGGGGCTCGTGTTGCCACCGCCGTGACCATCCTCCGACGCGCGCAAGACGCCCACGCCCGTATGGACAATACTGTTCGCTTCGTCCAGCTTCGCCGTCCCATGTCCGAGATACTCGCAAACGACGGGTCCACCGCTGGCGCCGTCTCGGCTGCTGATCAGTTCCGCGACGAGGTCTTGTCACTCCGGCACGACACCGTCAACGAGCGCTACCGGGCCCGTCTTGTCCCCCAAGCGCGCCTCTGGCACCAGGGCGTCAACTTGGGCGTCATGATGGGAAAGTCAAAACACTCCGGCGACGCCCATGGGCAACCTGACGACTACTACGGTGGCAAGTGGGGCATCTACCTTCGCGCTCCGGACCTGTGGTTTGACTTGCTCGACAAGTACGGCGCCCGCTTCGCACCTCTAGGCGACATTGCAGATGTGCATCGCGGCATCACTAGCGGCAAAGACGACTTTTTCTTCCCACGAGATTGCAGTGACGAATGTCTACAAGCTCATCAGGACAAGTCCGAATTCCTACTCACGTATGGTGTCCCGAGGAGGCATGTGCAGTCTGGCAGGGTAAAACTCGTCCGCTGCGGAGAAAAACGCGGCGAGATAAGGCCAATCGAGTCCAAGTACCTCGAGCCGGAAGTCCATAGCCTCATAGAGATCACCGGCTTCAGCGTCTCCCCACAGGAGTGCACCCGCCAGATCCTCCTGGTCGGGCACAAGCGCGGTGACATCAGGGACAAGCACGTTCTCGATTACATAACTTGGGGTGAGTCAAAGGGTTACCACAAAGGCTCTACCTGCGCCTCCCGCGTCACCGCGGATCGGGACTGGTACGATCTCACAGGCCACGCGCGAGGCGCCCTCTTTTGGCCCATGGCCCAGCAATACAGACACATCGTGCCATCGAACGATTCTGGGCTCATATGCAACCACAACCTCTTTGACGTCTCGCCGGGCCGGGAAGACGCCAACACCCTCGGCGGGGTCCTGAATTCCACTTGGGTTCTCCTATCCAAGTATCAGTATGGTCGCCCGGTTGGCGTGGAGGGGAACCTCAAGACGGAGGTTGTTGATGTCAAGATGATGCTTATCCCCGACCCCCGCCACGCTTCAGCCGCCAAGAAGGAGCGTGTGGCCAACGCTTTCAGAAGGCTCAAGCAGCGCAAAGCCCTTCAGTTCATTTCCCAGCGGCGCATGCACGCATCCTCAGGCAGAGCATCGAGCGACGATCTCAGCGATCTGTGTGAGCTTGACATGCCGGACCGACGAGACCTTGACGACGCTGTTCTCCAGATGCTTGGCGAACGCGCTGCCAAGCGCCGGAACCAGCTCATTGACGGACTCTATGCGTACCTTCGCGAGTTCTTCGAACTTACCCGCCAGAAGGAAGAGAAGGCCATCGCGAACAAGAAAAAGGCCAAGCGGCGTGGTCCCGCTCGCCCCGCCGACATCGCTGCCCAGCTCCTCCTCTACATCCGCGAAAGCGAGCCCCACCTCCTTAGGCGCTACGACGCGGACTTCGTCGATAGCTCGAAGCCGTTCGACACCTTCGACCTGCCCGAGCAAGGCACTCCCACCCCGTACTCCGACGTCTTCAGCGCCAACGGGGTGGAGTTCACGAAGGGCAAGAGGACCCACATCGCCATCGTCGAGACCAAGTCACCCGTCCAGGCCCAGCTTCTTGTCCTGGCTGCTGCTTCCGGGTTCCGCGGCCTCCTTCGAGTTCCACGTGCCGACGATGAATGCCGCCGAGTCCTCCAGGACCTCGAGAAATCCGTCAGGGAACGTGACAAGCGGCTTCGCAGCCTAGTAGAGGACCGCACCGTCGACGAGCAACTTCAGCAGAAGATCCTGGCTGCCCTTCTCCCTATGCTTTCCCATAACCGCTAACCAGTCCAGCTTCCAGCAGGGCTCAGTATGCTCCCCGGAAGCCATCATCCACCGCTTCGATCCCTCATGGGACACCATATGACCCATTGACCGGGTCTCGAAACGGCGCCACTTCCGGCGGCGCGAACGTGAAAACCACAAGCGCTCCCGCGAGCGCCAGCAGCATCACCAGTCCGATCGCATTCAGCGACTTTCTCTCTCGCGTACTGCGCAGAATCACACAGCTCACCCCCTGCCCCGCCGCTATCCCGACGAAGAAAATCAGGATGTCTACCCACAGCACGTGATGCCCCAGCACCCCCGTGTAGCCGTAGAACAGCCCCGCTATCATGACGGGCATCGTCCATATGCCCGCTGCCTTCCCGAAAACGAAGCTTCCGCTCTGCCTCCTGAGGAACGGAAATTCAACGCACGCATATAGCACGGACGGCCAGAACGCCAGTTTCAGGTGTTCCCACACGCTCTCGTTCACTGCCGCGAAAATCGCGACAGCCGGACTTCGCCCCGACCACTCGTACGCGAAATGGAGCAGCGACCCCGCAAAGAATATCAAAAACACCCCGCCCACTTCCCATCTCACCACCGACCTCTTCACCGCATCCTCCGCAGTTTCAAGCCTCGTTCCCTTCCCTCTCTCAGGAATTCTCCCCCGACCCTCTCATCATTTCAACCCCCGCCGCCTCTGCATCGTCACACCGACCGCGCCCTCGGCGGGAGTCAGAAGGCATACATTAGATCCTCTGCGGGGGAATGGCGGATTGGTGCGGCTTTGATCTGGCCTGGGTGGCAAGAAACTCCTGGAACATGGTCCCCGCCCCTTGAGGGTGTTACCGTATGCTCCCCAGAAACACGCGCGCGCGAACGAATTAGCGAGCGCCGTCCCTCACACTGGGGCACACAGCCTCGATTCGTCAAGGAGCCTGCGGCGAGCGCGGACGACTTCGCTATGTGCCTTCCCGTTGCCTGTCTCTGCAAACGGGTTATGCATCAAGATACTCGGGAAATTCTTCACACTACACCGACATGCTTCTGGCAATGCCCTTCTGTGGGCCGGTCCGCGCGTACCCCGCCCCCCTTCCGGAGGTCGCGCCGTCCGCGCCGACATGCTTTAACGAAAGCTCCCTCTTTCTCCTACGTCTCGCACCTATGGACAGATTCGTCACAACAGGATAGAGAAGGGTCTTCATACTCGCGGAAAGCTGAAATCCCGGGAACTTCCTCACCAGATAGGTGAAAGTCTCCTGGAGAACATCAAGTGCGTCCTCTTCGTTCCCAGTAAACCGGAAGGCGAGGCCCGTCAGCCAATCGCGGTAGCGGTAGTAAATCTCCTCGAACGCGCTCGCGTCGGCCTTCCTCGCAGCGCCGATCAGTCGCCTGTCATCTTTCCCCGTCCTCTCCATCTCCACCCTCCACTTCCTCGTCGCATCGCCGTTTCACGCCAGTATCCCCAGCTACCGCAACCGCGTCAACACGTCTCTATCCGATCCCCCGTCGCGGATTATCTCGGAGCTTGAGGAATTCTGTCTAAGTAGCTCTGCGCGCGAAGGACTTAGCGGCCGCGACATGTGGGGCCGAGGAAACACTGCTGCTAAGTCACATGGTGCGCAAAGAGCGTCTGCCTGCATGGTCCGCAGACGGCCAGCAGCGCTCAGCGTGGGAAAGAAGGCCGACGTGCCATGCCACTGCCGCGCCTGATATGCGGCGGCTGTTCCTCGGTCGCCGGGAGACAGCGACGCGCGGCCTGTCGCTGGTGAGCCCCGTGGCGAACGTACGTTGCGCCCGAGGACAACGCGCGCGAAGGAATTAGCCAATAGACTGCCACAGGTCGCTCTAGACGGATTGATCCACCGAGTCCGATTGAAAGTAACCTCCGCCTGTGTCGACAGTCCGGTCGTCGCCGAGAGCGCCGGAGCTGCCTGGCAGCGCGCGAGGGCAAACACAGGGTGGGCAACCAGCCGCCAACAGAGCCCCCTACCCCGGAAGACCTGGGCTCAGAACATCATGCCGCGAAGGAATTAGCCTACGACAGCGGATCTTTCGCGACGAATCGTCGGTTCTGTCCGCGCTCACAAAGCCGGGCGACGGCTTGTGCGGCTGCAGGATGTGAAGGCAAAGTGGCCGGGATTCAGCACGTGTAAGGCAGTGCGCTCGCAGAAAAGTCGGGAATTGTGATGCGCCTCGGGGCGGTGATACCGCTTTGGACCGGGACATCGCGAAGGCTGATTGAGACACGTAGCAGCGAATTGATCCAGCTCGGCGAACGCCGCGTGGGAACGACTTGGGGAAGCGTCTTGCGGGTTTCTGTCTCCTGGCTCGTCTTCCGGCGAAGCAGGGGCTCAGGGGCTAACACGGCCGCCGGGGGGCGTTTCTGGGCTGAATTGGGTGTCCGGGTGGACAATAAAGAACGCGGGTCATGTGAAAAAACTGCGTCGCGGTGGGCTGTGGTTGTGGTGGTAGCGATCCCGAAGAGGCGTGCGCGGCGTGCTAGAAGCGGATGGTGAACTCGGGGAATTGGCCTGTTGCGTCGGTCCAGGTTGTGTTGGCGGAGCGAATGTAGCCGCGCATGGAGGCCTCAACTTGGTCGGAAAGGCTGCGGAGATCTTGTTCGTCGCCTTCGGCGAGGAGTTCGACTTGGCCGTCGGGAAGATTGCGGACGAAGCCGGTAACTGGCAGGCGGGATGCGAATCGGCGGACGGTGAAACGAAAGCCGACGCCTTGAACGGTACCGGAGTAGAAAATCTGGAGGCGTTTTTGCGTCATGGATTTCTCTCGGATGGGGTCGGTGAAATTGTAGTCGGCGTGGCTGTTCGTTTCAAGGCATTTGTTGTGGGATTTGCGTTGAAAGTCGGCCGTGAAGTTGTATTATGTTGGCGAGTTCGCGTTGCCGAAAAGAAATTCAGCAGTAGCCGCCTGAGGCCGAAGGCGAAAAAGTCGTAACTGTTCCACGTGGAACATTTACGGGTATTACGGGGCGATAGCTATAATGGGAACACGGGGTGGCGTGAGAACGAGAGCCTGGTGGGGACAGGAGTTTTCGGTAGGCGAGGCGACGAGTAGTTGATATGGAGAGTAGTGCGAAATGATTCGCGGAAGTAGAGATTGTAGGGTCGGGGGTGGGGCGTGTGGGGTAGTGATAGGATAAGCGTGAAGGGGGGGTGGGTGACGGAGGGGATATGCAGGAGGTAGTGAGAGAGAGGATGGAGGCGTGGAGGAAGGTGCAGGGAGGGATAGAAGCCGAGGAGAAGAGTGGCGCGAAAGGATTCGCGCGCCGCTAAGTCAGAGGCGATAAGGGGGTAGATCAAGGAGAAGCGCGATGGGTGAGAGAGAGGATGTGAGGTTTCGAGAGGTACAGAGGTTTTACAGGGACTACCGCAGGGGAAGGTACAAGGTGATGGTCGTTTGTGGCGTGATGATGGTTCTGCTTGGTGGAGGCATGCTGGCGTGGGGAGCAGTTGATAGCGTCGTGCACGTTTTGGACATTGTGTTGCGGGTTGGCTATGCTATGTGTGGGGTGTTGTATGTTCTATTGGGGTGGCTCCAGCGGGGGGAGACGGAGGTACGTGGGGATGGCCTGTACCTTAGGGATTTCCCGTTCAGCTCTCGGGAGATCGGGCTGGAGAATGTGGTTGGGGTCGAGACGCGGAGATACGACCCGGATCGCTATAACCCTACGCGTAGTGAGTACGGGAAGAGTGGGGAGGGAAAGGGCTATTTCCTCTACGGGAAAGAGGGCGTGCGGATTGACTACGCCGATGGAAGCCATGTGCTGATCGGATCGGGGCGGGCGGAGGAACTGGCGGAGGCGATAAGGAAGCTGCTGGAGGATAAAGGACACCTAACATGAGAATCCGGTTGCTTGTGCTGGTGGCGGTGCTTTCCGTGGCGTTCGGCTGCTACGATGCGGACGAACACTCGGCGCGGCGGGTTGTCACGGCTCTTCGTCTCGTTCGCGCTCAGACGGAGGCATTCCGGGCTGCCGTCGAAGTGGACCAGGAGGGGGACGGTGTGGGTGAGTTTGGGTTCTTTGGCGAACTGGCCGGAGTGGTGGAGCTTCGTGGGAGGTCGCGGAAAGTGCGGAGTTCCTATCTGGTGCGCAGCCTGACACCGACGGATGGTATTGTTCACAGGTTGGGGTACGTTTACACGATCTATCTTCCGGGTGATGGTGGAGCCGTTCTGTCGGAGGCAGGCGCGGAGTCAATCCCGCTTGCATAAGGTGACGGGGTGGATATGCAGGAGCGACACTTCATCTGTTATGCGTGGGCTGAGAGAGCGGGAGTAACCGGGAATCGGGCCTTCGCACTCTCCGAAGATGGTGTTATCTGGGAGACGCAGATGGACAAGGCTACCTACGATGGCATGAAGTCTATCCCGCCCGCCGGGGCAGCCTACGGTGGGAAGCCTTTCATGTCGAGCATTGGCGGGTCCGACGGGAATACGTGGGAGCCTGTGGGAAACTGAAACGCTGATGCGAGGGGTGGAAGAGTGGGAGGTTGGGGAAATGAAGGCTGAGATGGAGTCCTTCGGTGGGTGGGGACACAATCGGCGGCGTGAATGTGAAAGATGGAGTGATGGAGAATGTGTGAGATGGGGTTCGAACAGGCGGGCGACCATGAGGGATTATGTCCCCGGGTAAAGGGCGCAGCAAGCGGCTGTCCAGGGGACAGGGCGCCCCTACAATGGATGGGGACACAAACGGGACCCGATGAAGTGCGATAGAGATGTGCGGCGGTATTGGGAGCGCGGCGGGGTGATTGTGGTAAGGTTAGGCATTGTGTCCCCCGTTGATTTGAGGAAGGAACGGTGGCGCTGGTTGAGAGAGGGGGGGAGTGAGTTGTGAAAGAGTGGCGAACTGTAAGCCCTGAGAGGTAGGGGCGGGATGGATGAGGTGAAGGAAGAGATGGTGCCTGAGGCGGAAGGCTGGAAGAAGGCGCTTCCGTGGACGGTTGGGGCTGTGCTGCTGATCCCTGTGCCGATAGTGGCGAGTTGCGTTCTTGCATATTTGCAGGGGCGAGAGTGGCTGAACCTAGTGTGGGTTGTGGTTCTGGGGGTGATCTGCGGTCACCTTGCGCTACGGAGAACCGCTCGTATCCCTCAGAACAAGGTGCGGAGAGAGGTAGTGGGGACGTTGCAGGGCCTGGGGTATGCAGTGCTGTTCGTGCGGTTGGTTTGCGGTCCGGTGATAACAGAACCGGGTCGACCACCTGGGAGCCGGGGGGGGGGGTTCTGCAAGAACAACCTGAAGCAGATAGGCTTGGCGATGCAGATCTACGCGACGGACTACGACGGATGGTTCCCGGCGGGGCCTGAAGGGGCGGACAGCTCGTATGCGCTGGGGATCTTGTCGTACGCTGGGCAGAACTATATTGGGGACGTAAGCCAACTTCTGTGCCCTTTCTCGGAGGACCACATTGGGAACTGGGAGCTTGAGGGGAGTGGGCGCTCTGCGGCGGACGGGGGCTTGCGTGCGTCGTCGACGAGCTACGAGTATGTGGTGGGGTTCAGGGATGATTCGCCGGCAGATTTCATGGTTGCGTTCGATGATGCCCCGAGGTCACACCAACGGCCTCGGTTTGGGTGCATTGATGCTCCCAAGGGGCGCAATGTGCTGTTTGTGGACGCGCACGTGGTCTGGATGCTGGAGAAGGGTTTTCAGGAGCGGATGGAGTGGCAGAAGGAGATGATGAAGAGGATTGAAGAAGGCGGGGATTATGTTCCCTTCGATTGGTGGCGGGAAGGTGAAGGGCGATAAGGAGTCGGTTGATGGAGAAGAAAGAGTTGAACCTGCGGGAACGGTATGAACGGGGACTGGATCGCGGCATCGACTGGCTGACGAACTGGGATTCCCGCGGTTGGCCGGGGAAGACTGTCATCGTGATCGGTGCAGTGAGTTGCGCGTGGCTGTACCGAGGAGTCGTCATGGTGGTGGGGATGGTATACGCTCTTGTGGGTGTCTTGAGGGATTGGATTGCGCGGAGGAGGCGGCCGCGTTGACTTTCCGTGAGAGGTGGGATGGAGGAGTTGATTGAGGACGTGTGAGATGGGATTCGGAGAGACACGCGAGCGTGAGGGGTTGTGCCCCCGGTGATTGTGGGCGGACGCGGGGGCCCGCTCCTACAATTTGGTGAGGTGATGTGAGGTGAGGGGTGCGGCATGAAAGACGGAATGAAGAGGCCGATGTCGGTGACGGTGATCGGGTGGATTTGGATTGGCCTTGGGACGTTGATGCTGTTGGGGAGCATGATGGCGCTGGCGATGTTCCTGGTGCTGGTGCGGCCTCACTTTGAGAGTGGGGGCGCGGAAAGCAGGCTGGACAAGCTGCCGTGGTTTGGGAGGTTCTTCCTTCGTAAGGTGGAGTTATTTGCGGCGGTGCAGGCGGGTCTTGCGATATTCGTGATGGTTTCGGGACGGTTCTTCCTGAAGCTCCGTTCGTGGGCAAGGACGAGCCTGGAGGCGGTTTCGTGGCTGGGCCTGGTGTACGTCGTGGGGTTCGGGATATTCTTCGGGATCACGTTCATAAGAACGTTCGCCAGCGGCGAGGTGCAAGGGGGCCCGCCTTTTGTGTTCATCGCGATCGTCGTGCCAATAATGCTCGTGGTAACGGTCGGGGTGTATGCCGTTCCGCTGGGCGTGATCATCTGGTTTCTGAGGGGTGAGACTATCCGGGGGGCGATGTTGTCGGGCGGTGGGAGAAGGATGACTGGCAATCGGGGCGGAAACGCCGGAAGAGAGGTGTCGAAATGACGTGGTTTCGGACCTGGAATGGGGCAGTCGTGTTGCTGTTAATCGGATGCGTAGTGAGCGGCGGGTGTGGGGATTGGGGGAGTGGGAACCGGTCGGCGAACGAGTCGGCAGCAATTACCACGCTGCACTACATTACTGTGGCGCAGGAGGAATTCAGGGCAGCAGGGGAGGTGGATCAAGACGGTGATGGGAAGGGGGAGTACGGGCTCCTGGGGGAGATCGTCGGGATGCAGAAGATGCGAGGGAGCGGTGATTTGGCGAAGCGTGTTTACCTGTCGGAGAAGTGGTGGGATGAGTTAGAGGGTGGAACAGTGCGGAGCAAGGGATATCTGTTCAAGGTTTACCTGCCGGCGGGCGAGGGCGAAGGGCTGGAGGAGGAAGAAGGGAAGGTGCCTGCGGGGGTGGGCTCTGAAGCCGTGGATCTGCAAGAGGCGTACTACGTGTGCTATGCGTGGCCGGAACGTTTGGGGGAAACGGGGACACGAGCATTTGCGGCGATCGAGGTCGCGCCGTTCTGGGCGACGAAGATGGAGGGCCGGGGTTATGAGGGATTCGAATGGGTGCCGGATACGGGGGCTATGTACAAAGGCGAGGCGTTCGTTTCGGAGCCGGGGGGTTCTGACGGAAATACGTGGTCGGTGCCGACGTACTGAGGGTGAAAGAGTGCAGGAGGCGATACGAGGTTTGATCAAGGAGAAGGGGGATGAGTAGCAGAGAGGGTGTGAGGTTTCGGGAGGTGCAGAGGGGGGTGTCCAAGAGGTGGGTGGTTGAGTTTGTCGCGGGCGTGGCCATTCTCGCGGGTCTTGCGGTGATACTGTGGCTGAGCGGATCGGTGTACTGGGTTATCATTGGCGGGGGTGGTGTGGTGTCGACGGCGTACTTGGCGACCCGCCAGATGCTGTTTGAGCTAACGACGGAGGTGCGCACGGACGGAGTGTATGTGCGGTTCCGTCCGTATCACTGGCGGCTAAGGAAAATAGTTCCGTCGGAGTATATGAAGTCCTGCAGAATAGAGGAGTGGGGACGGTGGGATGCTTGGAGGATAAGCGGTTGGGCCGGTCCTCGTAGGAGCGAGGGGGAAACAAGGTATGCACTGAAGGGAAGGAAGGGAGTGCTGATCTATGCTGACGGCGCCCACGTGGCTGACGGGAGCCATGTGGTGATCGGTTCGCAGAGAGCGGAGGAGCTGGCGGAGGCGATACGGTCGTTGGTTGAGGTAAGAGAATGAGGGTGGGGGAGCGTGAAGGTGGTTGACTTGCGTGGATGCAGCGGGAGAATTGGCGTCGTTAGACGATGGTAGTGAAGGTGTCGGGAGTCGTAGGTCCGTAGAAGGAGGTGTGAGGATGAGTAGAGGTGGATGGGCCGGCCAGGTGGTCGGTGTGGTGTTGGTGTTGTTGGTGGCAGGCTTGCTGTTGTGCGGATGCGAGAAAGAAGGGGAGACGGAGGGTGCAGCGGCGGCGCAGCCGGCGGGTGTTCCGGCTGGCGCTCCGGGTGCCGCGCCTGCGGGCGCTCCGGCAGTCGCTCCGGCGGTCGCACCGGCGGCGGCTGAGAGCGGGGACATGGGGGTCATCTGGGCGCTGAACCGTTGGAAGAAGGGTGAGAAGGCGGGCGCGGTGGAGCAATTCCTGGCTCTGGATTTGAAGAAGAGGCCGCTGTTTCCGGCAGGTACGCTGCTGGGGACGACGAATCAGGAATTCGGCGACGCGACGGTGGGTTCGCCGGAACTGGTAAATGAGAAGGCGATGCAGATTGGTGCGGAGTTGGTGACGTTGGGCGAGCTGCTGAATCACATCTTGGCGGAGGGTAGGTCGGCGATTGCTGCGGGGAACGTTGCGAAGGGGAAGCGGTACTTGAGCGCAGTGCTTGGGTTCTGCCAGGGGGTGGCGAGCGATCCGAACGCATTTGACATGATTAAGGGAGAAATGGAGGGGTACATAAAGGCGGCTTCGGAGGGGTTGGCGCTGCTGAACAAGTAGGCGGGCGGGGTTTGAGAATGTGACGGTGGAGGAGCTCGCCCAGGCAATCGGTTTGATGGTCGAGGAGTGAGAATGAGGGTGGGGTGTGTCTTGAGATCGATTGCGAAATGGGTGGGGATTGTGTTGGGGTGCGTGATGGGGCTGGTGGTGCTGATCGGCGGATGGCCTGCGTCAATTGGGCTGGTGGTTGTGGGGCTGATTGTGTATGGGATCATTCGTCTTCGAGCGGAGCATTTGATGAATCGAGTGTGGTGGACGGGTTCGACGCGATGGGATGAAGAGTCGAAGAGGATTAGAGAGAAGCGGAAGGCGGAGACGGAAGGGGAAGAAGAGAGAAGGATGCACAGTGGCGATCCAAGAGTTGAGTAGAGTGGCGCAGCCAGGACTGCCCGGCACGACTTTTGATTGGAGAGCATGTTGTGATAGTATGTGGCCCGTGGAGGGCTACGCTAGGTGACGAAGGAGGCACGTGCCGGTGGCTAAGGATTACGCGAGTCAGCGCGACTACGTAAGCTGGGTGAAGGGGGATGCGGAGAAGCGGCAAGGGGCTGTCGAGAAGGCGCTGCGAGAGGCCTTCTCCGGATTTCTGGAAGTGCGTGAAGTCGATGTGGTTGTGTTTTCGGAAATGACGGCGAGGGATGTGGCGCACGCGATTTCGAGCCAACCGTTGGTGTTGAAGTCACTGCTAGCATGCTGCAACGTTGCGGCAAGAGCCATTGAGCGGGACCTGGACATAAAGAATCTTGACACCTACGCGCCTCGGGTGACTGAGGCCCAAGCGAACATGATCTCGGGATACATAAAGCCGTTTCTTCCAGATTATGTGGAGCTACCGGTTTTGAGTGGGCTTGATAGGATCTCCTTTATGGATAAGGAGATACGGAAGCTCAAGGGCCGGTGGGAGGTGGGCGTTCTGAAGGCACTGAACCGTTTCGGGGAGGGGGTTTTCCGGAAGAGGAAATTCCGGGCTGGGGAGGAGGATTTCGAGATTGACGCGGCCAGCCCCGAAGAAGGCGAGATAAGAATCGGTATAGATATCAAGCGGATCGAGGCCCGGAGGGATATTCACAAGCGGTGTGATGAGATTGTGAACAAAGCGCGCAACCTGAAGGCGACCTATCCGGGGGCGCGGTTCGGGGCCGTCATCTACTATCCTTTTCTGGCGGAACACGTGAACATTCAGAACAGACTTCGCTCGGCGGAGATTGACGGAGTCGTATTCGCTGCGGTGTCAGCGGAGTCTTTAGAGAACGCCGTGAAAATGTTGCTGTCCACGCTTCGCAGGTGAGGAATATGGAGCCTCGAGCTCGGCATTACTTGGTTGAGGGGGACGCGCGGGATATGCAGTTCGTGCCGACCCAAAGCGTCCACCTTGTGGTCACTTCTCCACCGTATTGGACGCTGAAGAAGTACCGGGAGCATCCAGGGCAAATGGGGCACATTAGGGACTATGACGCATTTGTCGAGGAGCTTTCGAAGGTTTGGAGGGAGTGCTTCCGCGTCTTGGTGCCCGGTGGGAGGTTGGTGTGCGTCGTGGGGGATGTATGCCTGTCGCGGCGGAAGCACGGCAGGCACGTAGTCGTGCCGCTCCATGCGGACATCGCGGTGTCCTGCAAGGGGATCGGGTTCGACAATCTCAATCCGATCATCTGGCATAAGATATCGAATGCCAGCTATGAGGTGAACAACGGAAGCAAATTCCTTGGGAAGCCGTACGAGCCGAACGCGATAATCAAGAACGACATCGAGTTCATTCTGATGCAGAGGAAACCCGGCGGATACCGGAAGCCGACTGCGGAGCAGCGGCGTTTGTCGATGATTGAGAAATCGGACTTTGATGAATGGTTCCAGCAAATATGGACGATCCCAGGCGCTTCGACGCGGGAGCATCCTGCCCCGTTTCCTTTGGAGTTGGCCTACCGTCTGGTTCGCATGTTTTCCTTCTCCGGGGATACAGTCCTGGACCCATTTTGCGGTACGGGGACGACGATGGTCGCAGCGGCGAAAGCTGGGCGAAACAGCATCGGGGTTGAGGTGGACCCGTCGTACTGCGAGATGGCCATGCGAAAGCTTGAGAAGGAAACGCGAAACCTGTTTTCGGATGTCGAAGTGGAGATGGTGAAAGCAGATCAAACCATCGAGGGACTCGTCTGATCTTCTGACTGCGTGCTTGGTAGCGTCTTCGTGAAACTGTGTGTTGCTTGTCGTGTGGGGTGGTAGCAGATGGCGGTTAGGGTGTTGGTGATATGTAATCAGAAGGGTGGGGTGGGGAAGACTACGTCTGCGGTGAATCTGGGGTGGGGTTTGAGCCGGGGTGGGGTGAGGGTTCTGGTGATCGATCTGGATTCGCAGGCGAATGCGACGGCGGGGCTGGGGGTGAGCCGCGAAGGGCTGGGGGCGTACTCTCTTGCGGTGGGTGAGGATGCGGAACGAGAAGTTGTGAGGGTTGCGGACGGTCTGGAGCTGCTTCCGGGGGGGACGCTGATGGGGCGAGTGGGATGGGGTGAGGAGGAACGGATAGGTGCTGCGTTACGTGGGCTGGGGGAGTCGAGGGATTTCGTGATTGCAGATTGCCCGCCGAGCATTTCTCCGGTGATGATGGGGGCTTTGCGAGCGGCGGGAGAGGTGCTGGTGCCGGTGGAGTGCGAGTACTACGCGATGGAGGGTGTGGCGAAGATGCTTGGGTTGGTGGAGTCGGTGGGGAACGATGCGCGGGTGCATCTGGCGGCGACGATGTTCAAGGATGAGGTGGAGCTTCACCGAGAGGTGCTGGAGGAGTTGCGAGGGCACCTGGGTGAGCTTCTGCTCGATACTGTGGTTCCGTGGGATGCGGCGCTGGCGGAGTCGCCGAGCCACGGTGAGAGTGTGTTCGATTATGCGCCGCGAAGCCGGGGCGCGTATGCTTACGCGATGCTGACCAAGGAGGTGAGAGGCCGTGGCTAACAGGAAGCTTGGGCGAGGGATAGAGGATATTTTGAGGCGAAGGCCGGCGGAGGAGCCGGGGGCGGTGGAGCTTGATGTGGGGGTGATCTTTCCGAATAGGTTCCAGCCGAGGGAGGGATTCGACGAGGAGAGCCTGGAACGGCTGGCGGATTCGATAAAGCATTCGGGTGTGCTGCAGCCGGTGGTGGTGAGACGGTCGGAGGGTGGATACGAGCTGGTGCTGGGAGAGCGGAGATGGAGGGCGGCGCGACGGGCGGGGTTGACGAAGATCCCGGTGCTGGTGAGGGATGTGGCGGACGGGGAGCTTCTGGAATACGCGCTGATAGAGAACGTTCAGCGGGAGGATTTGAATCCGATCGAACGGGCGAAGGCGTTCAAGCAGTTGATGGATAAGTTCGGGTTGAGGCAGGAGGAGATAACGGATCGGCTGGGTGTGGAGCGGTCGGTGGTGTCGAATACGGTGAGGCTGCTGGAGCTTCCGGAGGAGGTGCAGGAGGAGATTGCGAAGGGGCGAGTGGCGATGGGTCATGCGAAGGCGCTGCTGGCGCTTGGGAGTCCGCGGGAACAGCGTGAGATGTGCAGGTTGATTGTGGAGAAGGGTCTTTCGGTAAGGGATTTGGAGAAGGTGACGTCTCAAGAGCCGCCGAAGAAGGGGATCGGAAGACGGAAGAAGAAGAGTGCGGAGCTGACGGAGCTTGAGAGGAAGATGATGGGGCAGGTGGGTTCGCGTGTGACGATTAAGGAGAAGGAGGGGAAGGGATATATAAGGATAGAGTTTGAGGATATGCAACAGTGCCAGCGGCTTGTGAATTTGCTGCTGGGGCTGACGAAGCACGAGCGAGAGGCGATGCGGTGAGGATTGATTTGATTGGGGGAGGGGAGCGATGACGGGAGAGAGCGCGAAGGGTCTGAGAGAGGCGATGCTGTATGAGTCGGCGGATTCGGTGGTGAACTGCCGGCTGTGCAATCATCACTGCATCATAAAGGACGGGGCGAGGGGGATATGCGGGGTGAGGGTGAATCGGGGCGGGACGCTGTATACGCTGGCGTACGGGAGGCTGATTGCGCGGCATGTGGATCCGATCGAGAAGAAGCCTCTGTTTCATTTTCAGCCCGGGACGATGAGTTATTCGATTGCGACGGTGGGGTGCAATTTCCGGTGCGGGTTTTGTCAGAACTGGCAGATATCTCAGGCGGAGAGGGGAGGGGCGATGCTGCCGGGGGAGAAGGAGTCGCCGGAGGA
>Ga0180438_10005824_pt1 | contig 16924 bp, 10 predicted proteins | sample SS_ome_12_FD_132455 | JGI IMG/M metagenome (GOLD analysis project Ga0180438, IMG submission 132455) | Hypersaline lake sediment archaeal communities from the Salton Sea, California, USA - SS_3_D_2 metaG | ecosystem: Environmental > Aquatic > Non-marine Saline and Alkaline > Hypersaline >...
ATGCCTTCCACATCGGGACGGGCCCCTTTGACGAACACGGCATCTCCCACGAAGACCAGGCCGTCCGGCCCGATCGCCGCCGGCGGATCGTCGGGATGAGAGCTTCTTTTGATCTGGACCCGGGTGACCTCGATGTCATCCAGTGCCCAGCCCGTCACAGGGACATTGGCCGAAACCGTCACCCCTTCCCTGGGCGTGTCGAAACGCCCGAATGGCACGCTGTCCCCGCCCAGCGGGTAAACCTGAAGGATCACCTGGATCACCCTGGGCGAGTTGAAGGCATCGGGGTCATATACGGTCACTTCCCCGCTGTAGGTGCCGCTTTTCATGCCGGCGGGATTGACACCGATCTTTAAACGGGCATCTCCGGTTCCGCTGACAGGATCGATGAGGATCCAGCTTTTGCTGGGAACCGCCGTCCAATTCAGGACCGTTCCTTCCGGTCCCAGATTCCAAACGATGACGTTTTCGTCAGAGGTCGCTGTCATCCCGGCCTCTGCGCCGAACAAAAGGCTCTCCTCGCTTACCGACATCACCGCGACATCGGTAGCCGAAGGGATCAATAAAATTTCATCGGAAAAAGGTCCACCGGTTCCCGAAACATTGACAGATCTCACTTTGTAAACGTAGGCATTCCCCGGAAAATAGGCCGTATCATGATAGACATAACTGGAGGTCGCATGGATCAGGGTGCTATCATCGGGAGTGAAATCGGGGGCCGTGCTTCTGTGAATTTCGAAATGGGAAAAATCGCCCCAATCGGCCCACTCCCAGGAGTGTTCCGGCCATATCGCCTGACCGATCTCGACCACGATCGCTCCGGATTCCGTGTCATAATATCCGGAAATCCCCTCGACCTTCGGAGGATCGAAGACATGGCTCGGGTCCGTGTTCCGTCCCTTATCCCTGACGGCTTCGACAAAATCCCGCAAGGCGATCTCTTTATTCATCCCCTTGATCCGGTGTTGTCCGGAATCGTCCCACCATTTCCAGAAATTGATGAGGTGGGCGCCGTGGTTGTACACGTTCATGAACTGATCGAAAATCAATTCCGGATCGCTCTCAACAACACTGTAGCCCGAGGGATAGGTTTCCGCGTCGTATTCCATGATGCCCCAATTGGGGCTCCTGCTCGCGATGGCCGGCACGCCGTATTTGGTGGTCCGGGCGAACCATCCGGGAAATTTTATATCGTACATGGATGCACCCATGGAACCGGAAGGCTGGATATCCGCCGACCACAGGGGAGACGCGCTCGAATGATACCTGGGATTCATGTTCACCGAATCCGGGTTGGTTCCGAAAAGATAGTCCGCCGGGATTTGATGAGAATACCATGTATCCGGCGGGATCCCGGCCTCGGCGACCCATCCGGCCATATCCCTCACGAAATTATGAACCATGGTCTCCCGGAAAAGATTCCACAGGTCCCAGAATGCGTTCCCGGGTTCCATGACACGGGGAGGATCGAATCCGCCCGCAATGGTACTTTCCCCCGAGCCAGGCATCATGCCGCCGTGGGTGTAGGATGAGAAAGGGATAAGGTTGGGATCCCCATTTACATCATCTGTGGGATCCGTGTCATAATCGTCATCGAGGCTCCAGTTGTAGTATTTCAGATCCCAGGTCTCAAAACTCGTCCCGAAGTCCTGATTGAAAAGCTCAAGCCCCCCGGCGTCTTGATACTTGGATCCCCCGTCGCTGTAACCTTGTCCGCCGTATTTTCCGGAGATTGTGTCATACATCCCCGTGTGGCATATCCAGTCGCGGAACTCCAGAACGGCAAACGGTGAATAGTCGCAAAAATAGTCCTGGAGGCTCTGGTCATTAGAAAGCCTTTTCGAGTTCATTTCGGGCTCGCCCCACCCGCTCAATGCGGCAAAAATTCCGGGCTCCTCATCCAGCTTCTGCCTGAGATAATCCAGGCTTGCCCTGGCTTTGGCTTCCAGATTCGCCCGCATCTTTCTGGCATACCGGGAGAGTGTTCCGAAAATCGTGGTGTTCATCGCGTCCGCTTCCAGGATCTGACTGTCCGAGGCCAGCTTGTTGTCGTTATACCACTGGCAGTTCCGGATATCCTCCTCCTTAGCTTCCCTGTAAATGGAGATCCCCCTCGCCAATCCCGAGCACAAGACGATATGAAGCCTAACACCGTTCGTTTTGGCTTCCTGGACGTAGAGATCTACTCTGTCTTTAAAAGCCTGGACTCCCTGTTGAGCATCATCCCAAGAAGCGTGCCAGTCTAAAACAGGGTAAAGCGATGTTCTGGAAAACGAGAGCCACGCGTACAATCCGAAATTGAAATGATTTTTGATGTACTCTACCTCGATCGTGTCGCTTATTTCGTGTTCGATGCTGATGATGACTGCGTTTTCGATCGAAGGAACAGGCAGATCTTCCCCGAAGGAGAACCCCATCAGAATCAAGATGACCCATAGGATGGAGCAAATCATGTTTTTATTCATCGGTCTCGATCTCACTTTTCGATCGGGCTTCATTTCCTGCTAAGGATAATCTTGCACCCACGTATCATGTATAATGTAAAAGAAACGCCGCATCATGTAAATCCTCTTCTGAGGGGAATCAGGAGATGAATTGCATCATCCTTTGCGGTAGCGTTCCCTTGGTACGGGCACACTTATGCCCTTAATCATAATCGAGATTTCCCCCTTAAGGTGATGGACTGGAAGAAACGGGAATCGTCCGGCCTTATTCGTTCTTTAGGAACGCCAGGCGGTAGTGTTCGAAAATTTTTCCGGCATCGATGACAGGGCTGCCATCCTCGTCGCAGCAGTTGAAAAATTCCGGATTCTTTTCCAGGATAAACTGTTCGGTCAATCCCGTTGTTTTTTTGCTCATGACCGATCTTCTCTGTAAAAACACAAAAGGCAGGTCCCATAGAAGCAGAAAGTACGCCTTTGCATAAGCGAACACCAGAGGGAATTTTTTCTTTTTTAGAAGAGAGAGCGTGTTCTTGACGTCTTCCTTGACGTATCTCCTCAAAAACCCGAACCTGATCCTGCCCCGGAACAATTTCAACACCAGCCTCAGCCGGTTCTTGGCAACCAGCCTCAATTTCCCCGCATCTTCCTTATACGAAGCTCCGAATTTATGATAGACAACTGCCTGAACGGCAGGGACGATCCTCCAGCCAGTCATCCAGCACCGGAAGCTCCAGTCCACGTCTTCATAATAGCTTTTGTACCGTTTATCGAGCATCCCCACCTCTTCCAGAGCCTTCCGGTCGAGGAGAACGGCACCGAAACAGGCGGAAGGAACTTCCTTCAATTCAGCGAACTGCCCGATATCCACACATCCGATAAAGTTATCGCTGCCCCACCCGTAATTTCGGATATGGTTGCCGATGCCGTTGATGAATCCTCTCAGATGATAAAATTTCAGCATCGGCACCACGGCCCCTGCATGCGTTTCTTTCCGGGCCGTCTCACAGAGATGATAAATGCAATTCTCGTGAAGCTCCACATCCTGGTTCAAGACGAAAATATATCTCCCGGCTGCTTTGGATAACCCAAAGTTCACAGCCCCTGCATAGTGGATGTTTCTCCTCAGAGAATAGAGCTTCACATTGGAAAAATCTTTTCTCAACATCGCAAGGGACCGATCCCTTGAGCCATTATCGACGGCTATTATTTCCAGGTTCCCGTAGGATTGTCCCTGGATAGACCGGAAACACTCTTGGATATGCTCTTCTCCATCGTATGTGACCACGATGACCGTGACCAGGTCTTTATGCGGCACTCCTTTCCGAATGGCAGGATCGGCCTCCGGCTTTTCTTCTTTTCCACTCGCGGATACGATCACTCCGCCTCTGTTGAGCACCAGCAAAAACCGTTCCACCAGATCATCGGAAACGTTCAATCTTTCGCAGACCTTTTCTCTGATTTCCCGGATGCTCCCCGGCAGGCATTCCCATATCGATCCCCCCAGCCTGTCCGTTTTGATCTTATAGCGGTTATCATACACAAAATGATAGACATCTCTATCACAATCCAACCGGAAATCCGGATTTTTAGAGAGATTCTCTTTTTCGCCGAATGATCTCAAGATATAAATTCTCCCACCGGTCCATGATTTTATCCCAGGTGTATTTAGCCAGCAATTTTCGGAAGCCCTGTTCCCCCATCTTTTTCCGAATTTCTTTGTTTTCAAGAAGTTCCAGGATCGCTCCCGCAAGCATCAAGGAATTGCCGTTCTCCACGAGCAGTCCGTCCCGGAATTCATCGATCAACTTGGCCGATCCCCCTTTATTGCATCCGATCACAGGAAGCTTCTCGCGCCAGGCTTCGAGGAAAACGATGCCGAATGATTCGAAGGGTGAAACCGAAACGAATATATTGGCTGACCGGAGAAGAGCCTTTTTTTCCGTCTCGGACACGCTCTTGAAAAGATAAACACGACTTCGACATGATGGGTCGAGCCCCGAAATTTTCTTTTCGATCTCTAACGTGTGGGCTGTCGGATTTCCCGCGATAACCAAAGCCACATCGTCTATTTCATTCCAGACATACTTCATGGCTTCGATCAAAGGGAGTATCCCTTTATGCGCCCCATGCTGGCCTAGAAACAGAACGATCTCTTTTTGCGAAATGCGGGATCTATCGGGAAAATTCGCAGCCGAATCCCCTTCATCGACGTCTATGCCAATCCCGAAGGAATGGAGGTTTTTTTCATCGATATGTCCGGCATCCTGAAGATACTTCCTCTCCCAATCGGTCAAACAAATCACCGCATCGGCTTCTCGAAGGATCTTGTAGAACAGCTGGTTGTGAAAAGTCCATTTATCTTCCGTATGAAAACAGGGGATTATCACCAAAGGAAGTTTTTTTCCCTTAGCAGCTTTCCAGGCGTACCAGATATTCAGAGTGGGAAGAGGACTGGCTGCGATCAAATCGACGTTTCGCATGCGCATGACCTCTTTTTCATAGGAGTGGCTTCTTGGCCCCCATGAGATCATTTTAAGCTTGTCCCCGTAAGGCAAAGGGGCTCGATTGGCGATTGCTCTCGAAAGATTCAGACAGCGGGCGCCCCTTCGGGAAAACGGAACCCGCTTGACAGATACGCCATCGATCTGCTCCTTCCCCACAGGCATCAGCTTTTCCCCTTTTTTCGGAAGAAAATAATCTTCTACAGAGTAGGCGTTGGTCGCTATGACTTGAACGTCGTGGCCTTTTCGGGCCAGCCGGTCCGACACATTTTTCATCAGCCACTCGGCGCCGCCGATGGCCGGATAATAGTTATGCAAGCAATGCAGGATTCTCATCTCATTTTTTCTTGTAGACGAACAAATCGGGTGCGTAGGAAAGGTTTTTACCCGGCTTGGTTTTCTCCCAGAAAAAAACAGTCCTCCGTTTCAGCGGGCGGCTCTTCAACCGGAGCATGTACACAGCCTCTTTCCTGAACATCATGCACTCGCTGTAAATCCAGTTTGACCGGGTTCTTCTGAAATCCCAAAAAATATTCCTGAATCTGCCGGAGACAACCTTCATCAGGGGATTGTTCATGCCGATCCAAACACCGTAGGAATGCCTGCCGATGATAATCCGAGGGCTCAAAAAATCCGATTGGGGGACTTTTTTCAGGGCCCGATACAACCTACTTGCCGAATCGGGAGGAAGGAGGATATCCTCTGAGATGAGGAGGATGTAATCCCCTTTCAAATCTTTGAGGATCTTCAGCAGAGCATTGGGAGAACGATCATCTTTTTTGGAAGAAAAATATTTCACTTTAGAAAACTTGGAATCAATCATTTTTTTGACCGATTTATCCCCAAGAATATTCCAGACACCGACCTCTAAATCTAGTTTGATTTTTTGTGTGAGCAGATGGTCTAGACATTCTTTGAGGTGTTTTTTTTTTCCGAAAGACACCACTAGTGCCGACACATCTTCCCTGGAAAAAAAATCGACGATCTCCTTGTTCAACAACGACAGCTCCGGCAATGAGAATTCCATCGAGATTTCTTTTTTCAGGTTGTTTTTGATCGTCGTGATCCCCGTCCCAAGTGTTTTTTGAGGGATGTCTTTCGAATAAATCCAAAAATGCCTGGCAAAGGGAGGATCGAATTCCTCATCCAATTTGTCACTCACCATCCATTTATCCAACAACCGATGGATAGACGGGGAATTCATTTTATTCAAATAGCAATTTTTAAGAGACTGAAGAAAGAACCACTTCCTTAAAGAACCGAAGGCAAAACCGGCTCCCGCTTCCATATATTTTTTTAAAGTCTGCGTTATCTCATCTACCCTGGGGAGTTCATATTTTCTGTGTTCCAGCAGCTGCTGGTGTTCAATCCCGTAAATTTTCTTGAGTTGACTAAAAAGAGCGTTCTCGACCTCCTCGATATTTTCATCCTTGAAGGGAGCGGATACTAAAACTGATCCTTTCGTTACCCGAACGAGCTCCTCCAGAAATCCCTCTCTATCCTCTTTCGACAGGTGCTCGATGACATCCAATGCCGTGCAGACATCGAAACTTTCATCCCCGAAAGGAAGATTCCGGCCATCTCCCTGGATAAAGCCCCGCTCTCCACAGAACCTAAGATCCACGGCGACAGAATTACGAGAAATCTGACGAACAGGAAGCCAATACGATTTCCCCTCTCCTCTTGGCGATACGCCTCCGACATCGAGTAGGCTGACATCCTTCCCCGGATATAAAATTTGCAAGAATTCTTTAACCACGGCATACCGCTGGTATTGGTCGTAGGTCCAGGGGAACTCTTGAGACTCACTCACCGGAAATTTCCCATCGAGAATTGATCTGCACACAGCCGAAATCTCTTTGTCCTGGACTCGAGACCTTGAAATGATACATCATGTCGTGGTGATCATAGGCCCGGCTCAGGGTAGGATCATAGGCAGAGGCAGAAAAGAGGTAATCTCCTTCGAACAAGGGAAGATAAGGGATGATAAAGCGGACTGTGCCCTCATGGGGGAGATCTTTTTGGAGTCCGGACTCGAGGGTGTTAGGCCCGTAGATCAAAAGTTTGTAAATGGTGTTAATGGCGATGCCAAAAACAGGGGTTTCATCTCGCAGATGGGAGACGTAAACCAATTGGGCCTCGAAATAATCCCCCGATTTGAAATCGCTCCTGGGGCTGCCAGTTTCATCCACGAAGCGGACTGACTGTATTTCCACCTGCTTGTTTCCCCAGCGTCTCCGATCGTGAACAGCAGCATCCTGTTCCCCTAATCCTTTGTCGGCTTCCAGTCCTTCTCCGCTTTTTATGAGCTGGTGATAATGATCGACGGCTTCATCAGTAGAACCCAGAAAAGACATCTCGCCCCTGCTCAGAACGAGGGTGCGATCGCAAATCTGGCTGATGAGGTTCGTGTCATGGCTAACCAAAAGAATTGTCGCCCCTCTCTTCCGGAAGGACAGGATCTTATCAAAACTTTTCTGTTGAAAGGCTCTATCCCCGACAGAGAACACCTCGTCGATCAACACGATGTCTGGTTGAAAAAAAATCACGATAGAAAAGGCAAGCCTGATGAACATCCCCGAGGAATAATTTTTGACCGGGCTGTGAATAAAGCTCCGCAATCCGGAGAATTCGATGATCTTATCAAAACTCTGTTTTATTTCTTTTCTGGGGATCCGGAAGATCGATCCTGTCAGAAAGATGTTCTCGGCTCCGGTCAACTCGGGGTTGAACGCGGCACCCAACTCAATAAGGGGAGCGATGCTCCCTTGGATTTGAATTTTTCCTTCAGTCGCCGGATATATGCCTGCAATGATCTTCAAAAGGGTGCTTTTTCCGGCTCCGTTTCCCCCGATAATACCAAGGATCTCCCCCCTATTTGTCTCGAAACTGATCTCTTTGAGCGCCCAAAAATCCCGCTTCTTCCCCCTCATCAAAAGCAGCCTAAGGGGATTTCTCCCCCCTTTTTGCTCGAAACCGAGGTTGAACTTGACGCCGACCGAAGAAACTTGAATCGAGGCTAGATCCATCTAGGAAAACTCCGTTAAGAAAGATGAAAAACGAAAAGTTTTTCCTTCCTATGAAAGATAACGACTCCGGCGATAAATATCACCACTGTCAAAACAAGAGCGATCATAAAATCCTGTCTCGGCGGAAGAGAAGCATAATAGACAGGATACCTGAAACATTGTACAAAATAATAAAAAGGATTCCAGAGAAAATAAGGGCGGTAATTCGCCGGAAGTATATTCAGAGAATAGATAATAGGCGTCGCGAAAAACAGTGCTTGGAAAACGATGGCGATGATGTTCTGGACATCTCTGATCTTTATGTATGCCGTGGCTGAGATCAATGACAACCCCAATGAAAAGAAAAAATGAAGGCAGAGAGCTACCGGGATGAAAAGCAGGTTCCAGGTAAGAGGGACATGGAAAAACACCATGAATCCCAGCAAGAGCAGGGACATGATGACATGGTCGACGAATCTCGCCAGGATATTGGATAGTGGGAACACCATCTTCGGGATATACACCTTTCTTATCAAAGCCTGGTTGTTAACGATCGATCCCGTGGCGATAACGACCGTCTGCTGGATCATCATCCAGGACGTCAGGCCGGCAAAAAGAAAGATGGTGTAGTTTTCGATCTGGAACCGGATGATCTTTGAGAAAACCAAAGACAGGATTAGCAAATAAAACAAGGGATTCAAAATCGTCCAAAGAAATCCCAAAACGGAATTTCTATAGCGCAGCTTCATCTCATTCACAGTCAGGTTGAACAATAGCTCCCTGTACTGGAACAGTTCTGTGAGATAATTTTTCATTTTATGTTATTTTTATTGCATTTTATGGATAATATCAAGGGCTGTGCTTTAACGGATATAACCCAGGTCCCTCAACTGGTCCAGGGTTTCCTTGTCGAGCTTCGCCTTATCCTCCGGCACCGTGATATACGGCTTGATGAGGAGAGAATCCAACAAACCTTTCAGCCGGGTTTTCCTGTCCGGGTGTTCGCTTGCAAGATTTCTGGACTCCTCAGGATTTGCCTCCAGATCGAACAGCATCTCCGTCGAATGGACCCGGCAGTATTTCCATGCGCTGGTTCGGATGCTTTTTCCGTATCCCCCCATTTCGCTTACGGCATACAACCGCTGGTTTTTCCCTTTTACCATTTTTATCAGGCTTTGGCCCTCGAAGATTTTCTCCTCCGGGATTCCGCAAACTTCGAGCACGGTAGGGAGAATATCTATGGTTCTGACCTGCTGGCCGATAACGGTCGAAGAGAAGAGCGAGTCCGGGAACTTCACGATCAACGGGACATGCAGCACTTCGTCGAACAGCGTCGTGCCATGCCAGCCCATCATTCCGTGCTCCCCGAATTCCTCTCCGTGGTCCGACGTGAAAATGATCATCGTGTTGTCATAAAGCTCTCTTTTTTTTAAAAAATCGATCAAGACCACGAAACTTTCGTCCATCGATTTGATTTCCGCATCGTAGGTATCGATGATGTGCTTTTTATCGGATTCATCGATCGCCAGTTCGTTGTCGTTAATCTCCAGCAGCAGATCTCTGGTGATGTGCGGCGGCAGACCGCCCGAATAGCCGCTATCGAACAAGGCAAGATAGTCTTCTGCGGGAGTATAAGGGTGATGCACTTCGTAGGTATGGAGAAACATAAAGAATTTTCCCGCTGGATTTTCCCGGATCCATTTCATCGCGTTATTCACCCTGTTCTTCAATGTTCCCCGGGATGTTTTCGGAAAGCTGTGGTACAAATCGAAACCCTGGCCGAATCCGAATTTCTCGGACACATAGCCGCCGTCATTGAAGGAAACGGTCCTGTATCCGTTCTGGCTCAATATCTCGGCCATCGTCAGGAATCCTTCGGAAAGAGGGCGGTCATCGTCGGCCCCGTGATGGGACGGGATGAGCGATGTGAAAATGGACGCATGGGAAGGAAGGGTCCGGGGCGCGTTAGCAATATGCTGTTCAAAAAAGACGCACTCTTCGAGGAATCGATCGATGTTGGGACTCGTGCCACGCGAATAGCCGTAACAGCCCAGATGGTCGGCCCGCAGTGTATCGATGGATATGAGGATAATATTACAGTCAGGGAATCGATGATCGGGCCCGCCTATCGGGAACAAGCGGGAGAGCTGTCCTGGGGTTTTGAACAGGACAGCGGAAAGCGCGACCGACAGGAATAAAACGATTGCGAAGATGATGAATTTCTTCTGCATTGTCATAATCCCGGATGGGGCGATTTCACGGTGAGATGGAAAACAGGGATCAGATAATTCCACACCACGTAAGTGAAAAAAAAGAATTGGAACACCACAAAGAGGGCAACCGCCACCTGACCTGCCTTTTTATGGAAAAGTCCGAAGAAGCTTTTCAATCCGAGAATGAAGATGAACGCTATCGGGAGAATCAGAGGAAACAGATACCGGCCCTGAGGAAGAATAAATTTCGTTCCTTGATAAATCCTCACATTTAATATTTGGGTAAATACAGCGATCAGCGAGAACATAACTACCCTGAAAATGGGGGAATCATAGGATCTCAGGCGATATCTTTTTATTCTCGAATAGGCGTATCTACCGAGAAAAATGATGACACCAAGAAAAGACAGGAAGAGGGAAATTCTCCACACCCAATAAAATAAGCGATCCGCACTGTATGCCATCCAGCCGAATTTAAGAAAAGAGCTGTCGATAAGATAGGCCAAAAACTCCCGGTTAAACTCGTCCAACGTAAAAAGTTGAGGAATGATCTGGATCTTGTCGAGCATGCGGACATTTATGAGACTCATGGTGCTGTAAATCTGCGCAGGGAAATACCAGGCAATCCATGACGCGACTAAAACGAATAGAAAAAACACCAAGAAAACGAAGCTGATAGAACGAAGGACTTTTTTCCCCCTTATCAAAAAAAAGGGCAAAAGCAAACCCAAGAGGATAAGAAAGAAAAGGGATTTGTCCGTAAAAAGACCGATAACGGCACACAAAACGCACAGGAAGATGGGAAACACCTTGAGTCTTTCTGCCATGAGATGATAGGCGGCATAAAAGAACAATGTGCCCAGCAAGATGGAAAGGGAGTCAGGATTGACCGAGACGGAAAGAATAAGGAACTGCGGGAGGAATAAGACGAATAGTGCCCCCCAAACCAAATTATCTCCCAGCAAATTTTCGTTGAAGGGCAATTTCCTGAATATATCCAAACACAAAAGCAAGGATGTCAATAAGAATAAGATAGAAACGAGACGGCAAAAATAATAGGCACCGAGGATATCTGTTTTGAACAATAGGCTTATGGTTTTTCCTAATAAAAAATGATAGAAAACCGTTTGGCCAATAGCCGATTGAAAGTCGGTAAAAGAAAAAAAATCAACATCGGAAAATGTGTCAGGAGGAATCTCGGGCGTTCTTTCCCCGATATGTTTCCACCATGCGTTCTTATGCATGATGCTCAGGATTGTTTTTTCGATATTTTCCGTTCCATCGTTTTGACTAAAACTTAAAATCGTCGCCAAATGCTGCGGTTCATCCGGATTTTGGAAAGGGGGGATGACGAAATTCAGAAGGATGGACGAGGAAAGAAAAAACAAAACGATAATGGACTTATCGAATAATGAGGAGGTCTTTTTCAACGAATCTTCCTTCTATATTTAATTCGAAAAGGCTAATGTTGTCGACCCAAACCGAGCCTACGCCCCACATCCGTAATATCGGTCTCATTTCATTTATATTCAATTTGGCATTATCGAATAAATAAATGCATTTTTTCCAGCTATTCTCAGTGGATTCAAGCGGAAGCTCCTTTTTGATACCTGACAACCAGATAGAGGGGAGCTCGGTATCGTTCAGGGTTTTATAGTCGAGATAGAATAGATAAAATTTCCTCTTCAATGAGATTCGATATTTGTATAAAAAACTTCCCCTCGAGGGTTGTTTTTTCTTCTCTCTTTCTGAAAAAAAACCCATGATTCTCAGACTGTCGTTCTCGATAAGATCCAATCCTCCATAATAACTTCCTGGGGAAAATGCTTGTGTATCAGACATATCGGAAAAGGTCCAGTATTTTTCTGGAAAATCTCGATCTTCTAAATTTTCATCAATAATGAGGTTCTCCCCTAAAGCTATGTTCATCTCGTCATTTTGAAATATTTCTTCAATTTTTCTTTTTATTTCCTCATGGTCTATTCTAATTTTATTTCCCGTGTGTTTTTTTTGGTCTTCACGAAGATTCAAATCTCTCTTGAGAAAGCGATATTGTCTTTCGCTTAGCCTTCCTTCATCAATTCCCCACTGCAAAAGCTTCGCGGACAGAGAGACGTTCTGCTGCCAGTTCAAAAAATCAATCAAGTTTAACAGGCCGTGATTCGATAATAATTTGTCTTGCACGGCATTCATAATCATGTCATAGGACTGTGTATTGAATTCAGAGGATTTTAGGATATGCAAAAAAAACGGATCAAAATTCTCCGAAAATTTGGGAATATTCTCTTCTGAATACAAACCGAGTTGTTTGAGAAAAATATTTTCGGGGAATTTTTCTTTGATTACGGGAAGATAATCTCGGAATTTTTCCTGGACACACCCTTCTTCATAATATCCTTTTAAAATCTCCGCCGCTAGAAACAAGAAAAAATCATCTTTGCTTTTATATGGTTCCAGAAGGGAAGATAATCTTTTATTTTTGGGATTATATTGGGACCAAATTCTGTATGCTTCATAAATTTGGTTTTCTCGTGATAAAGAGAATTTAATAATATCGTACAAAAAACTCATTTTCCCCAGGCTGACGAGAAATGCAGCGAGAACGGCCAAGGAGAGAAGAGATATTCGTAATCCCCGAATCATGGTTTTTACGGTTTTGTTTTAAAGGTGGGGACGATCTCATGAAGCATTTTTTCTATCTGCATGTTTTTGTCGTTTCGGTTGACCAGCCTTCAATCAATGTATCACCTTCATAAAGAGGTTTTCAACCCCATAAGCTTAACCCGTCCCACGTTCAGGTCCTGCCAATGATGTTTCAAAATATCAGGGAGGCCTGTCACTGGGCTATATTAACGACTCTGGATAAAGAACATCTCAATCCAGAATGAAAAGGGGATAAAAATAAACGACTCCATTCTCATGCGACGGCCGAAATGAACGGAATAGGAGTCGCATAGTTAAAGAGAAAGACTTAAATTCCCGGATGAGGCGATTTCACCGTGAGGTGAAAAACCGGGATCAGATAATTCCAAACCACATAATTGAAAAAAAAGAACTGGAACAGCACAAAAACCATGATTGCCACCTGCCCCGCCCTTTTGTGGAATAGCTCGAAAAAACTTTTCAATCCGAGAATGAAGATGAACGCTATCGGGAGAATCAGAGGAAACAGATACCGGCCCTGAGGAAGAATGAATTTCGTTCCTTGATAAATCCTCACATTGATTATTTGGGTAAATATTGCGATCAGCGAGAATAGAATTATCCTGAAGAGGGGCGAATCACAGGATCTCAGACGAAATGTTCTCACTCTCGAATAGGCGTATTTTCCGAGAAAAATAACGACACCTAGAGTGGATGAAAGGAGAAAAATCCTCCATACCCAATAAAATAGTCGATCCGCACTGTAAGCCATCCAGCCGAATTTCAGAAAAAAAGTGTCTGTGAAATTGAGCAGGTATTCTTTATTGAACTCGCTGAACGAGAAAATTTGAGGAATCATACCGATGTTATCAAACAGTAAAGCTTTCATATTCCTTAAAACGCTGTAAATTTGAGTAGGGAAATATTGCATCAAGGCAAAAACGATGAATAAAGGAAAGATCGAACAGAAGAAGATGATAAGGAGTGCATGGAATATCTTTTCTCCTTTTATAACAAAAAGAGGTAAGAACAAGACCATGAATATCAACAAATAACCTGATTTATCGATAAAGACGCCTAAAGCCGAAGATAAAATACAGAGTGCTAGAAAAAGGACCTTGAATTTTCCTATTATCAAACGGAACGAAGCGTAAAAAAATACCGTGCTCACGAATAAGGAAAGGGCATCTGAGTTTACGGATATCGAGGAAATCAAAAATTGGGAGTTGAATAAAATGAAAAAAGCGCCCCAATACAAGTAATTCGAGTCTAAATCTTCGATCTTGAATAAATTACGAAAGAGGGAGTAACACAGAAGAACGGACGCCAAGATAAGCAGAAATGAAATAAGCCTGCAAAAATAATAAAATCCGATGATATCGTTTTCAAACGCTATGTTCAAGGTTTGGCTTAAAATGATATGATAAAGCACCGAATATTTTACGGTCGATCGAAAATCGGAAAACGTTAAAAACTTTGTTTCGGAGAAAGATTCAGGAGGGACTTTCGGTCTTCCCATCCCGACAAACCTCGGCCACATGTTCCGATACATGAAGGATAGAATCTCGGTTTCAACACGATCTTTCTTTGCGTGGTCTCCGTTGAAAGTCAAAATTGTCCCGAAATGCTGGGGTTCATCGGGATTTTGAAAAGGGGGGATAATAAAATTGAGAAGCAAGGCCGAGCTAAGGAAAAAAAATACGATATATTTTTGACTCGGCGGGAAGTCAGGCTTTTGCAAAAAATGCTCCTTTTATTACTAGATCAACTCGGCAAGTTTTATAAGGCTAGAAAGCGATCAATTCCCTTCCCGAGGATTTTTAGAGTCAATCCACCTTTCTAGGTGTATAGGTAGGCACGATCTCTTTGAACACAGCGACAATATCTTCTGTCAAGATTTTCCCGTCCTGTCCTGCAGAACTTATTTCGATCAGCGTATCGATTTTGCGGAACAGCTCCGCATCGTCGTTTTTCCTTGAATCTCTGGCCACGAAGATCTTTTCATAATCTGTGGCTTCGGTTCCCTCTTCGGCTTCCAGAATTTCCTCGAACAGCTTCTCTCCGGCCCTCACCCCGGAAAAAACGATCGGAATATCCGCATCCGGATCATACCCGCTCAACCGGATCATCTCCCTGGCCAGGTCTACGATCTTTATCGGCTCGCCCATGTCCAGGACAAACACTTCTCCCCCCGCCCCCACTGCAGCCGCTTCCAACACGAGAAGCACGGCTTCCGAGTTGCTCATGAAATACCTCTGCATCTCGGGATGAGTTACGGTCACCGGGCCCCCTCTTTTTATCTGCTCTTCAAAAATGGGGATGACGCTCCCCCTGCTCCCCAGCACATTCCCGAACCTCACACTGATAAACCTGGTTTTATTCTTCCGGTCGAACACCTTGAGCATCTCTTCGCAGCTTCTCTTGGAAACTCCCATGATGCTGGCAGGATTGATGGCTTTGTCTGTCGATATAAAAATGAACTTCGCCACCCCGTATTTGACAGCCAATGTGGCCAGGATTTTTGTTCCATAAACATTGGTCTTCACGGCTTCATCCGGATGGTCTTCCAGGAGAGGGACATGTTTGTAGGCCGCAGCATGGAGGATAATCTCGGGAGAATAGCGGGAAAAGACCGCCTCCATCTTCCCCTCGTCCCGAATATCCCCCACCACAGGGATAAGGCTGCCCCTGGCATGAGGCAGCCTATTCGCCAAGTTGAACAGCTCTGTCTCATCGATATCCAGGGCTATCAACCTTCCGGGCCTGAAATGAAAAACGCTCTTGACGATCTCCGATCCGATCGACCCGCCGGCACCGGTCACGAGAACCGTCTTCCTTTCGATGAACCGGATGACCGCCTGCATGTCGACGTTGACCTGTGACCGCCCCAATAAATCCTCGAGCCTTACCTCCTGGATGTCTGTCAGTCTGACCCGGCCGTTTATCAGGTCCGTAACTCCGGGAAGTATCTTGATGCTTTCTACAGGCTTTTCCTCCAGGATGGTCGCAACGATCTCCCTTATGTTCTTTGAATCGGTTGAAGGTATCGCGATGAGAATTTCGTCGATGTTTTTGTCCTTGATATAAGCGGGAAGGTCCCGCCTCGTGCCCAGGACTTTTATCCCGTGGATATTGATATGCTGCTTGCCCGGGTCATCATCGATAAAACCCACAGGAACATACGGGGATTCCCTCTTCCTTTTCATTTCCCGGACAATGCTTTCTCCGGCACTTCCTGCACCGATCACCAGAACCTTTATCTCCTCCCCTTTCTTTTTGAATGTCCTTTGAAGCCCATCGTAATAGACTCGTTTTGCTGCCCTGAGCGTCCCGATAAAGATCAAAGAGAACATATAATCCAAAATCACGACCGAACGGGGGAATCCTGCGATATCGAACGGATAGGAAAATCTCAGCAGATAAATGAACACGCCCATGCATAACGAGCCTACAGAAATGGCTTTAGAGACCTTTATCAGGACATCCAGGCTGACGAATCTCCAGGAAATATCATACAGATTGAAGACAACAAGGAAAATCATCTTGAATGCCAAAGCCAAACAAACATAATAGGGAAGAGCTTCGATATAATTGGCAGGAATGTTCCCATTGAACCGGAGCCAGAAGGCCAGGTACATGGCCCCTGAAATCAACAGAAAATCCGAGAGGAAAAAGAACGCCCGCCTTTTCAAAACTGATTTCCTGAGAATCCCCCTTATAAAAACATTAATTTTATTCATTATATTCCCGGCCAAAAATTAATTTTAATAATTCTCATATTGATTTATTTAACTTTTCTTACGATTTTAATTAAGTTTTCACACACATAATCGATTTCTTTTTCTTCGAGATTGTTAAAAAACGGCAGCGCGATCGTCCGATGCGAAACGCTCTCCGTAACCGGGAAATCCCCTTCCTTATAGCGGAACATTTTCCGGTAAAACGGCTGGAGATGAATCGGCGAAAAATAATTGGAGCAGCCGATGCCTCTTTCCCTGAGTTTTTCGAGAATCCTGTCCCTGTCTACTCTCGTGTATTCGTTCCGCAATCTCGTCACATAAACGAACCAACTGATTCTTTTATTTTCTTCTAAATGAGGAAGGATCAAATCTTCA
>Ga0180438_10005827_pt1 | contig 16917 bp, 11 predicted proteins | sample SS_ome_12_FD_132455 | JGI IMG/M metagenome (GOLD analysis project Ga0180438, IMG submission 132455) | Hypersaline lake sediment archaeal communities from the Salton Sea, California, USA - SS_3_D_2 metaG | ecosystem: Environmental > Aquatic > Non-marine Saline and Alkaline > Hypersaline >...
CGATTCTTTTTCCATTTTATCAGTACCACGGTAGTGGACACTAACAAATGGACGATTCTTGATTTTTCTTTCAAGGAATGTATCCACCTCTTTTAAAAATTTTGGCCGTATCTTTATATATTTGTTGACAAGATAATAACCCCTCTCTCGGGATATCCCGATATGTCCTCGAAGGGAATAAGAAAAATATAAGCCTTCATCAATATGTATGCGAGGCGCCGTATTACTTACCTGTATGGGAAGTGTTTCGAAATAGTATTCCCACCAGCTTGGTCCCTTGGTTTTGTCATAATACAATCCCGTAGTTCCTAGCTTGATTTCTATTCCGCTAATTTCCCCTTTTTCATATGCATCAAGCAGCCCCACCACCATGTTAAATGCACTAAAGAAGCCACAGTGGAAATTTGTACAGACAGCAACCGGAGCTTGTCCTCGAACGATAGTAGGGAAAAAGAGCAGAAAATAGAAAAGCAAAGATCGCACCAAAACAACCTTCCAAAAGTAACGTTTGCAAAACACGCTATTTATCAGCAAAAAAATTTAAAATCAACGTCTCAACCCCAAATTCGTTGAATAACGCTCTTTTTAAAAGAGTGTCCTGCTTCAGAATGCTTTGTGAGAGGAGCGAATTATTGCAAAAGCCGTTTTCTCGGTATTTATTCAACGCGCTCAACGTAGGGTTCAAGGAGACCTCAAATCTTCTCGATCACCCCAAAATGAGCTATTCAACAAAAGCGATGGAAGGGAGGGGTTCAAAAGCAGTGCCGAATTGCTTAAGTTCGATCCAGTTCGGAAAAAAAACGAGCTCTTTGACAAAACAAGACAGTCCAAAAGAGCCATTTTTCCCCTCATATATCCACTTGACTTCCCATACATATGAATCGGTTGATTATTTGTCGAGCGTTTCATCTCAAAACAGCAGACCCTGTTTCCAAACTCTTGTTTCATGAGATCTAAAAAAGATTGGTCATCGGTAGCCACAAAAATTTTACCTTTTTGAAATCCGTTCATTTGTAAAAGTTTTTGCTTGATTCTCGAAACAGCTTCATTTACGGAAAGATAGCACGCCTCTAATCGCATCTTATCGGTACCACGATAATGAACACCGATAAAAGAAGAGCCTTTCATGTTCTTTTTAATAAAGAGCTCGACTTCTTTTAAAAACTTTGGCCGCACTTTTATATACTTATCGATAAGATAACGACTCTGGCTCCTTGAAACGCCTGTGTTACCTCGGTCGACAAAATCTCCGTCTCGTTCTACAATAGATACACGGCGGGCTTCCTTATCTATCTGTAAAGGAAGTGGCTCGAAATAATATCCCCACCAGTTCGGTCCCATTGTTTCATCATAATATAGCCCCGTGGTGCCAAAATCTATTTCCGCACCACCAACTTCTCCATTTTCATATGCATCAAGGACCGCTATAAGCCGTTGAAACACAGAAAAAAAGCCCGCTCCATCTATTTGGTTAAAGTAAATAACAGGCTCCAGTCCCCACACCATTCCCGAAAAAAATAGAAGCAAACAAATGAAAGCCTTCTTCATAAAACGATATCCAATGGGCCGCTCAAAACAAAATATCTCCCATACCAAAGGCTTCTATTTAAAGGAAAGGCTTCAGCACTACTCCACCGTGACCGATTTGGCGAGGTTGCGGGGTTGGTCGATATCGGCGCCGCGCTTTTTGGCACAGAAGTAGGCAAAGAGCTGACAGGCAACAGCTGCAAGGATGGGCGAGAGTTCCTCGCGCGTTACGGGGATCTCGATACAGTCATCGCAAATTTTGGAGATGTTTGTATCGCCTTTAAAGGTGAGGGCAATAATGGGGCTGTGGCGCGCTCGTGCCTCCATAATATTACTGAGCGTCTTTTCATAGGTAAGGCGCTCTGCACATAACGCAAAGGTAGGACACGACTCATTGAGAAGGGCAATGGGACCGTGTTTCATCTCGCCTGCCGCATAGCCGTTTGCATTGATATAGGAGAGCTCTTTGAGCTTTAGAGCCCCTTCAAGGCACGTTGGATAGAGATAGCGCCTGCCAATAAAAAAGAAGTCATTACACGAGGCGTATTTTTCAGCAATTTTCTCAATGTGAGAAGAAAGATCGAGCACCTCCTGAACTTGCTCTGGAATCTTTTTTAGGGCCGATAAGAACTCTAAGCCCTCGCTTTTACTCATATGGCGAAGGCGCGCCATCATAAGGGCAAAGAGCGTTAAAATAGTCACCTGGCTGGTAAAGGCCTTAGTCGAACAGACACCAATTTCTGGCCCCGCGCGCAAAAAGAGCGTCTCATCAGCCTCTCGAGTCAATGCCGATCCCTGCACATTGCATAGGGCGATAATTGTTGCCCCTTTTGCTTTTAACTCTCTAACTGCCGCTAAGGTGTCTGCCGTTTCACCAGACTGGCTTATCGCAATAACAAGTGTTCCCTCTTCGACAATTGGGTTTTTATATCGAAACTCGGAGGAGATTTCCACAGAGGTTGGAATGCGCGCCATTTCCTCAAACATATACGACGCTATGAGACCAGCATAGAGCGATGTACCGCAGGCAACAATCAGAATGCGCTCAACATCTAAAAGCTCTGCTGGATCCATTTCCACATCATCGAGAGAGACCGTACCGTATTCTTCAAAAAAGCGAGAGAGCATCGCGTTTCGTATCGACTGCGGCTGCTCATGGATCTCTTTTAACGTATAGTGTTCAAAACTACCCTTGGTTAGCTCTTCTGCACTGTGAAGCAGTTCTTCTACTTCGCTTGTAACAGGAACCTTTTCCGCATCAAAAAGTTTCACATCTTTAGCCGTTATCCTGGCAACTTCTCCATCATTGACATAGATCACCTCTCTTGTATTGTGAACAAGAGCATTGTGATCAGAAGCCACAAACGTCTCCCCACATCCTGTTCCGATAATCAAAGGACAGCTATTTCGAGCGACAATAATTTCCTCTGGGTGGTCTTTGTGCAATACAGCAATCGCCCACGCCCCCTTAATCAAAGAAACAGCTTCCTGCACTGCATGCAAGATATCCCCTTGATACAGTTTTGCAATAAGATGTGGTATTACCTCCGTATCTGTCTGAGAAACAAAGGTCGACCCCTCTTTCTCTAACTCTTTTCGAAGCTGCTGGTAGTTTTCTATAATCCCATTATGAACAACCGAAATGGCACCAGAAGTATCTGTAAGTGGATGCGCGTTTTCTTCTATCACGCTTCCATGTGTGGCCCATCGGGTATGGGCAATAACTGCCCTTGCATTCTCTTCACCAGCTTTTTTTTGTAAATTTGGAAGCTTTCCAACTGCTTTGCAACAGACAAGCCCCTCCCCCCTAACAAAGCTTATTCCCGATGAGTCGTAGCCTCGATATTCCATAGCCTTTAAGCCGCTTAGAGCCAGGCGAACACCGTTTCTCGATCCAACATAGGCAAAAATACCGCACATGCTTATTTTCCAATCTGTTTTTTTACAATATTTGCAAGTCTTTCTGCATGAGAGCAGACAACAGCTCTTTTTGACCCTTCAACCATAACTCTAAATATCTGTTCCGTCCCAGAGTAGCGCACAAGCACCCTTCCAGATGCCCCTAAAGCCCTTTCCACCTCTTTGATAGCCCCTGAAAGCCCTTCTATATCTTCAACAGGAGGTTTTGATCGCACCGGAACATTGAGCAGGATTTGGGGATACTTTTTAAAGGCCCCGGCAAGCTCTGAAAGCTTACTTCCTGTTTCGATCATAATCCGCAATACCTGCAAAGCAGAGACCAATCCATCTCCTGTCGTATTGTGCTCGAGAAAGATGATGTGGCCACTTGGCTCGCCACCAAGGTTCGTTTCAGACTTTACCATCTCCTGCAACACATATCTATCTCCAACCTGTGAGATGATGACATCTATCCCCATCTCCTTCAATGCATTGACATAGCCAAGATTACTCATCCCAGTCCCAACAACTCGTGGCGATTGCAGCATCCCGGTATGAAACATATTCTTTGCACAAATGGCTAAAATAGCATCTCCATCGACAATTTGTGCGTTTTCATCGATCATAATCACCCTGTCACCATCGCCATCTAATGCAATTCCGACATCGGCCTTTTTATCGATAACAAGCTTTTGCACTTTCTCGGGAAACAATGCCCCACATCCAGCATTAATATTCACCCCATCTGGAGTGTTTCCCATAACGTGCACTGTTGCATCGAGCTCTCGAAAGACGAGCGGCGCCACCCTATAGGCCGCTCCATTGGCACAATCTAAGGCAATAGAGACATTTTTCAGAGACAGTTTCCTTGGAAAAGTCGCCTTAATAAACTCAATATAGCGCCCATCAGCATCATTAACGCGGGCATTTTTTCCAATCTCATGCTCGTGTGGCACGGCTCCTTCAAACGCTTCAGGCCCATGGTTAATCAAGGCCTCCATCTCTATCTCCCACTCTTCAGAAGGCTTAAACCCCTCCGAAGAAAAGAACTTGATCCCATTATCACAAAAGGCGTTATGCGACGCGGAGATGACAATCCCGGCATCTGCTCGATACGCCTTTGTGATAAAGGCAACGGCAGGAGTAGGAAGGGGCCCCAACATAAAGGTGTCCACTCCCATAGAACAAAGACCCGATACCAAGGCGTTTTCGAACATATAGCACGAGAGCCTCGTATCTTTACCCACAACCACTCTATGCTTTCCAGAGTGCCTCCTCAGGCTCATGCCGACAGCACGCCCCAGCGCCAGAGCCATCTCAACTGTCATAGGAAAGAGGTTCGCCCTCCCCCGCACGCCATCTGTCCCAAATAACTTACCCTTTGCCTGTGTCATCTTTATCCCTTATCTCGTGGCTGTCCCTTGATCTGGGGGGACAACCCCCCAGACCCCCACGCACCTTCCTCCCTTGGCTGAAAGCCAAGGGAGGAAGGTGCGGTTTTAGTTGCTACGCAACAAAATCGCACATCTTTTTTTAGAGTCTACTTTTGCATTAGAATACAGGATTGCCAGAAAAAGCGGGAGAGAAGATGGAAGGGAGGTCTCCTTTTTTCTATCTAAGACCCTAATTGCTGCCCAAACCCTGTTTAGAGCTCTCTTAGAGTACTCAGATGCTTTCTGTAGCATCCGAAGACAAGGGTGTTCCCTTGTCGAGGTGTTACAGGACGTAGATGATGTATTCTAACTGAGCTCTAAACAGGGTTTGGGCAGCAATTAGGGTCTAAGAAGTAATGCAGAGTTTTCGCTATTCTCTCGGCAAAAGAGCACAGTAGTTGTCCCCCCAGTGCATGAGATGGATCGGGGGGCCTGTTACCTCTCCGTTAGGCTGCAGTATTGCTGCAGGCTGTGGGCGCGCGTTCTCATCAAGGGAAAAGGTCTCCGCATCCGCTCGAGAGTAGACGTAGATGGGACGACCATAGAGGTTTGCCGCACATTGCCAAGCAAGAGTCGTGCTCCATGTCACCATATTGAGAGCATTTTCTCTTTCATAATTTCTCACAAACTGTTCGATCTCTCTATCACTATACGAAGAATCGATAAGATCTTCTATATGCTCTCTCGCATACTGGACAACCTCTCTTCTAAATTCGCGGGATTTTTCTTGAGCCTCATCTTGAGAGGCAAACTGCTTACCGTCGCGCGCAACTAAACAGGCATTAATACCACAGTTTCCATTGTGAAGAATCGAATCGCACGGCGTGAAGAAAAAGCCTATCATACTGGCGAAGTTTCCCTCTGATCGAATATATGGCGGGACGTAGTCAGCATTACAAAAATCTCCTACACCGCTTGGATTAAAATGGTAGAGTCCGTTTTCGACAGGAAAGGGTATCTCACTCTCCAAAGAGCCCATATATCTCGAGGCTATATCACATAAAACGGCTCTTACATCATCTCCAAAATGCACCTCGGGATGGTGCTGTATCAACACATCAAAGTACTCGCCCGTTCCCTTCCCTTCATCCTCTTTAAAAAGTTCTCGGCACGAGGCACAAAGAGCAGAAAACGCTGACGCATCAAGGCCTTGAACGAATCGGACAAACGAGACAAAGACAGAAGGAGAGAGCAATTTACTCGGCGATATTGGAGAGAGAAAGTGTAGAGGATATTGTGATACATGGCCTCCATAGAACTGTTCTTTTGTATAGCCTTCATTATCTTCTACCCTCTCCTCATACCTTTCTGGATCAAGCTCCCCGAGATGAAACCACACGTTGGCTCCAAGTCGAATATCCACACACCCCTCAAGGGGCCGGATCAGAGCCGTCCGAGCGAGCAAAAAGAAGGAGAGGAAAGTAAGAGCTTGGAGATGAGCCTCATGACCCGGAACATAGTTTTGTGCAATAACAGGCGATCGAACAAGGGTCCTGAATGTCTCTTGTAAGAGGGGCAGCAAGGTACGCATCTCCACCAAATCTTCTCGTGCAAAAAGAGTGCTCATAACCCTTTTAACGGCAGATCCTACAGGGGTTGTATCTGTATTGACCATAATTTGAGGAGTCTCTTCGCCCCCTTGACCAAAACATGGGTAATTCTGCTCAGTGAACAGGCGGTTTTGCCCAATAAACGGATACTTATGCTGGAGGCGATATGATATTCTTTCTATTTCAAACGCCTCTTCTGGCCACTCTTGCAAGGGAATGTCACCGTTCCACAGACTTTTCGTCAGATCAGGGCTTTCTCGGAGCTTTCGATGAAGCGTTTTCACAGCAACAGAAAAACCAAACACACCCGCAGGAGCTATCTGAAAAGGCCTATTGTCGTATCGAGCCCTAAGTGTCACAGGTTCTTGTGCAGAACATAAGGAGGACTCCCCGGCATAACCATATGTAAAAAACTCTCTTTCCCCACAAACAACCTTTTGCTCTGCGATCATAAGCAGCGTTACAATTACTTCCGGGTGAAAGGGATCTCGTCCCATTTCCTCACCCATAGCCAAGAACAAAGAAAGTGGATCCATTGGGTCTATTCTCTTTTGAAGAAAATCATGCCACTCTCTTTGGTAATCAGTAAGCTCTTCCTCTTCAATAGCACACAGTTTTCGAACCCCTTCTTCTTGTACTCCAAACAGCTCCATCCAGTGAAGGTGGGGTAAAGACGATTCATACCGACGAAATCGCTGTAAAATGGCATCTCTTTGATCAGATCTCAGTGTGTCGACTCTTCGCCGTCCATCTGGTATCGTTTCCTGTAACCAGGATCTCGTCTCACTAAACGATTTTAATCCGAGAAATCGAATGAGCGGCTCTATCGGAAGGTCCGAAAGAGCAACCCTTTGTATGACCTCCTCAAACCTTTCAGCCATTTCTGCAGCATAAAAGTAGAAATTATTACCCAATCGAGATAAACGCAACGTATCGATAAAAGGCAAAAGAGGCCACAGCGTATTATCAAATCCAATTGCCGAAAGATCGACTGTTTCCCACCGAGGTCTCCTTCTGCTTTCATCTGTTGGATCTGGAATCTCCTCTTCTAACCACGCTTCGATCTTTGAAACGGGTCCTAAGCGGAAAAAAACGCCAAGAGTCTCTATAGAAAAGACCGATAGAGGTACAGTGCCAGCCATCTCTTCAAACATCCCAAGGCGAACAACTCCTGAAAAATCTAACCCCTTTTCCGCTCGAATCTCTTCTTGAGCAAGGCCACAGCACAATCGGGCCCTTTCATAATCAAACAAAAGGGGACCATACGCACACACCTCTGCCAAGGAAACAGATCCCCTCTTTGGAATTTCTCCTTCATATACTTGTGAGAGAACCTCTATTAGCCCCTTATGTATCCCCCTCAAATTTTTACATTTAGCGATTTCTGCAAAAAACAATCTCTTATTATCATTAAGAATTATATCCAATACAAAGTCGTAATCTTTACTATGAGGAATAATCATTTCCTGTTCTGAAAAGAAGACCCACTGTTCAGGAGAGAGCGCTTTCAGTTTCTCTATACCCTCTGAAGAACAAAGAAGATTTCTTGGCTGTACATGATTTTTTAGCTTTTCCCACAACTCTTTGGTACCACCGAGAGAAATGAATAAAAGGGCGTCCTGTATACGAATCTCTTTAAGAGATTGGTCTGGCAAGCCTGAAAAATGCGATGTAAGAGAATAAAAGGCGTCGAAAAGTATATCTAGCCCATTAATCTGCTGATTGGAAAAACGAATAATGAGGGCAAATGGGTCAAAACAGTAGCTATCGCAAGAAACCGCAAGCGCTGAGATCCTTTTTCTTTCAGATTCACACACCATTCGTTCGGCAAGATGATCATACAGAGCTATCGCCTTTTCTAGTCGATATAGGAATTGATCTGGATTATACTCTCTTGCAAGAGGCTCTGCTATCTCTTGAACAAGATCCCTATATTTGTCTTCACATATCTTCTTTCGTATTTCTCGATTTCTGTCCTGCACAACCAACAACTGCCTAAAGAAAGCGACAGGAAGATCTATTGGGAAATCTTGGAACTGTTCTTTGATCTCCCCTATTCGCAAAATGGCATCAACTCTTTCTACAAAACTTTGAGAGAGAGCCCTGTGGTTCTCTCCCTGCAATGGTTCGATTTTTTCATGCCACCTTTCGGGTCCATTAGGAAGGTCTGAAAAATGCCCTATCTTGCTCTTTAATACCGCCGAAAGACCGTCGAAAACCGTAGAGAGCAGATCTTTTAACAAAACTTCCGCCCACGGCGCACATTGTTTATCTTGCATCTCCTGAAGCAACACCATAAGCTCCAAAAACTCTTCTGAAGAAAGCTGCTTCATCGCATCGGGAGCACATCTCGGATTTTCTTTCAGACCAGCAATCGCATCGATAACCTTTTTATTTCCTTCCCAGGTCCAATTTCTTATAAAGTGAATAGAGAAATAATACTTACTGTTGCCCCCTTCTATCTTATTCTTAAGGCAAAGTGCGCTCTCCTTCCCCTCTTGGAGCCTCTTCTCAAGTACAGGCTTTATACAAGCACATCTGTACTCGATTTCCCGATCTGTTGCGCCACATGCGCGTAAATGGTGTGTATACCTTGTAAGATGTCCCTCCACATCAAAAAAGGTTCTCATTACTTCAGGACAGCCGAATGGGCAAAAAGGAGAAGAAGATACCTTACAGAGCTCGGAAGCCGTCCAATCTATTTCAGCCTCTGTGAACACCTCTTCTGATCTAAAAACCCTTCTTTGAATATTTGATATTTCCCTTTCTATAAGAGGAGCAATTGAACAAATACATCTGTGACCAACCCATTGATCGGGGACAAACTGTTCTTGTAAACGCCCAAGTGCCTCTAAGGCGCTTTCTATTGGCTTTTCTATGATAGATTGAACACGCTTGACCGCTTGACACGCCTCTGATCTACAAGCCCGGGCAGCTTCAAAAAGCTTTTCACTAAAATCGGCAGAAAATACAGCATGAGCCATACCCTTAATTCTCCTCGAGAAATAGTTTTTATCTAAAAAGATATTTCTTATTTTTTGGCTAAAGAATATTAGCTGCCTTATTATTTATCTTGAATAGAAATCTTTGGATTTCTTTCAATAAGGAGAGGATCAAGTGCACTATCATCTTTTTCGGATAGGAAGATTTTTTAAACCCACGTTGCACATCAAACCACTCTTTATATACAATATTCCCTTGTCCGCTTCGGAAGTTAACAATTATCAACCCTTTTTATTCTCGTGCGCCTGAAAGTTTACCATCGAGCAGAACACAAAATTTCGAAAGAGAATATCGACGCCCATGCTCTCTCTGCCATAGAGACATTGCAAAAAGCGGGGTATTCTGCCTACCTTGTTGGGGGAGGTGTTAGAGACCTTCTCTTAGGAGTTCGGCCAAAGGATTTTGACATTTCGACATCGGCTCGGCCAGATCAAATAAAGCGACTCTTTCAGCGCCAATGCCTGCTTATAGGAAGAAGGTTTCGCCTTGCCCACCTTCGCTATGGGAATAAGATTTTGGAGGTTTCAACCTTCCGCTCTGGCAACACATCGAGCTCGTCACTGATCATCAGAGACAACCACTGGGGAACAGAAGAAGAGGATGTGATGCGTCGCGATTTTACGATGAACGCCCTCTTTTATGACCCTCACAAAGAGACTGTGTTAGATTATGTCAACGGTGTCGACGATATTTCAAAAAAGAGACTCAAGACGATAGGCGATCCAGATGTGCGCTTTAAGCAAGATCCTGTTCGTATGATTCGGTTGCTTAAATTCCAGGCCCGTTTTGGTTTTCACTGCGAAGAAAGGACCCTTGCCGCCTTGCAACTGTGTAGGGAAGAGATCACAAAGAGCGCCCCAGCACGGCTTTTGGAAGAGATGTTTAAAATGCTCGAATCTGGCAAATCCTCCCCATTTTTTCGTCTATTGAAAGAGCATGACTTTTTAGAGCTGCTTTTTCCCTGCTTTCAACACTTCTTTTCAGGGCCTTCGCAGAAAAAAGCGTTTGCCTATCTGCATGCTCTTGATACATCTAAATACGCCATACGAAGAGAGGTATTGCTCTCAAGCTTGATCTTTCCCATCTTTGAAGAAGAGATAGAGACGCTCTCATTTGACCGAAACGCCTTTTTGCCAATGAAAGAGATTTCTCATCTTGCCAGAACGCTCATTCACGGAATCAGTACTTCCTCTTTTGTACACTTGCCGAAAAAACTGTTAAGCTCCGTCTACCTGATCATCGTCAACCAGTTCCGGCTCACTCCAATTGGAAGAGATCCGAAATTTCACGCCCGATTTCAAACAAAGGAAGATTTTTTTCTCGCCCTCAATCTATTGAGAATTCGAGCAGAAATTGTGCCCGATGTGCGTTCTCTGCTTGCAGAATGGGAGAAAATCAGGCAAAAACGGTACGGATAAAATCTAAAACGTATGGGAAATCGATATGGATTATTCAGTTGTTATCCCAGCCTATAATGAGGCTGAAAATATTGTAGATCTTCTTTTTGAAATCAAAGAGGTCATGGACCCTCTCGGAAAGGAGTGGGAAGTTCTCGTCATCGACGATGCCTCTACAGACGGAACGTGGGATGTACTGGAAAAGACAAAAGAGACACTCCCCAACCTTAGAGCGTTGCGCCACAAAAAGCAATCTGGCCAATCTGCTGCTTTCGAAACAGGCTTTCAAAATGTTCAAGGCGATTTTACCATCACCCTCGACGGAGATGGACAAAATGACCCTCACGATATCCCAAAACTGCTCGAAAAATGCTCACCTCACGTAGGTTGCGTCTCAGGTATTCGCCAAAATAGACAGGACACGTGGCGAAAAAGAACCATATCCCGATGCGCCAACAGGGTACGACGCTTCTTTCTTCGCGATAATACTTCAGATACCGGCTGCTCCTTGAAAGTTTTTAGAACAGAGGTACTTCGACGTATAAAAATGTACAAAGGCCTCCACCGTTTTTTGCCCGCTCTTGTTATAATAGAGGGATATGAAGTTGCTGAGGTTCCAGTTAATCATAGAAGCCGTCAACACGGCCTTAGTAAATATAGTATTGTAAATCGTGGGATATCGACAGTAACAGATCTACTGGCTGTTTGCTGGATGAGGCGGCGGCGTGTCCCCACTTCTACTGAAAAACAGATATTGTGAGTTATGAGAATGTAGAGGCGCTACGCGCCTTTTTATATCCCTTTGGATTTTTATCTTCTATTGCCTTTGGCCTTCGGTTTCTCGTGCAATGGACAGCAAGTGAGAGAAAGAAGCAGTCCGTTGTGCCAAAACTCTTTTGGTATCTCTCATTAAGTGGCAACGTGCTTTTGATGGTTCATTCCTTTGTCCAGCTCCACTTTCCTATGTATGTGCTTCAATCGCAACACATTATTCTGTCGTGGAGAAATATGAACCTTATGGGCAAACGCCCTATTCGGTTTCGATCTGTGATTGCACTCCTTTGCCTTGCTGCCTCTATTGCAACTTTTTTGTTTGTCTCCCATCAAATGGCCATTGGAACAGGAGAGATCCGCTGGATCCGATCATTGGGTGCCAAAAGAGATGCCCCAACATGGCTCCATACTATCGGTTGCATTGGCATTGGAGCCTTCTCGTTTCGATTTTGGCTTCAATGGTGGGAAGCAGAGAGCAAAGAGAAAAGCGTTCTCTCTGCTCGCTTTTGGTGGATCAGCCTTTTTGGAAGCTTCCTTGCGGCCTTTTATTTTTACAGAACACAAGACCTTGTCAATATTGTCGGTCCCATCTTTTCTCTCATTCCATATGTTCGCAATCTCATGCTACTCAAGAAAAAGGTTCCTGCCAAATGTGACATTGCCATCATAGCTGGGGAGACAAGTGGGGATCTCTTAGGAAAGCAGATTGCAGATGAGCTACTCTCTTCTCAACCCGATCTTTCACTCTGTGGCGTGGCCGGCCCTACCATGAGGCAATCTGGTGTTACCCCATGGATGCGAACCGAATCTTTTCAGGTAATGGGTATTGTCGATGTTGTGAAAAAGCTCCCCTTTCTCACCTACTCGATCTATCGCCTCGTTCGAACAATTATGAGAAACAACCCTAAGGCCGTCATCCTTATCGACCAGCCTTCCTTTAGCCTAGCCATTGCCAAACGTCTTAAGAAGAAGGGATTTTCTGGAAAGATTATTCAAGCTGTGGCACCAACTGTCTGGGCCTACAAACCAGAAAGGATAGAGGCGTGTGCTGCCTATTTTGACCGTATCCTCCCCCTCTTCCGTTTTGAAAAAGAGCTCTTTTCCAAAAAACTGCCAACCGTCTGGATAGGTCATCCAACACTTCGTGCATTACATAAAAACCAAGAGACAAAGGAAAGAACAACACTCTCTCTCTTTCCAGGAAGTCGTCCTGCAGAGATTCGACGAAACCTTCCCCTACAATTACAAGCCGCCGCTGCCATTGTACAAAACCACCCCAATCTCCGTATCGCCATCTCGGTTAACCAAACGGCCTCCCTTACAACACGTAACTACATCAAAACCACCGCCAACAACCTGCTCTCTACAGACGTGGAGTTTGTCGACTTTTCTAAGCGCTATGAACTTATGAGCCGATCAAAGGCAGCCATTGCAAAGCTTGGGACGGTCACGCTAGAGCTTGCCCTTTTCGATGTGCCGTGTGTCTGCTGTTATAAGGTAGGACGATTTACTGCATGGTGGGCACGACGATTTTTACGACTTACTCCACGAAATTTTGCCCTCCCCAATATTTTATATGGAAAAAAGGTTTTGCCAGAATGCGTCATCCCTCCAGTTGTTGCAGAAGATTTGCACAGAGAGATCGAGCCTTATCTTACTGGAGAAAAATCTCTGCCGGAAGATTTTAGAAAGGAGCTTGTGAAACAGATAGATCCCAAGCAAGAGACCAATACCCATATCGCTAACGCCATACTAGGGTCTCTGTCATGATGCACACAACAAAAAATGGGTGGTGTCGCTTTAAGGCCCGCCTGCTCAAATGGTTCTATCGAGTCTATGCTCTTACCTTGCGAACAACTGTTTCAGGGATTGAGGAGACAGAAAAAATCCTTCAAAATAGCCCCTCTGGCGCTCTTTTTCTACTCTGGCACGACAGCCTTCTCATCGCTCCTGTTCTCGAAAAGCTCTCTAAGAACAGACCCTTTTGCAGCCTAATTAGTAAAAGTCGAGATGGAGCTCTCGCCTCAGATTTTGCACTGCAGTTTACAAACTGCTCAGTTCTTCGCGTAGGCCATAAAGAGCGAGGACAAGCATTACGAGCATGCTGCAGGCTCCTTTCTCAAGGAACCCATATTCTGATTACTCCAGATGGTCCACGAGGCCCAAGGAGAAAAATCAAGCCTGGCGCCCTCTTTGCCGCACAAAAAACCCAAGCACCGCTTATCCCGGTTGTCTACAAAGCCTCTCGAGAATACCGACTTAAAAGTTGGGACCGCTTTCGAATACCGTTGCCGTTTTCCCGAGTACATGTAGCCCTTCTTCCACCAGTGCCACTATCAGATGATGCTACAGCTATCGAAAAAACCGTGGTCGATCAAGAAAACTCTTTATGAAAACTCGCCAATTACGGGTTGAAATACCTCCCCTTACTCCTCCATCGCCTGTAGCTAAATTTGAAGTTGAAACCACAGGGAACCGTGTCGCCTTTTCCGATAAGGAAAAACCTCGCGTTCCTTTTCTCATTCAAGCAATAACAGAAGATCTCTTCCTCTGTATGGAAAGGAGAAGCTCTCCTCTTTCATCGCTATGTAAAAAGTGCTCTCTTCTGCCTCCCAAGCGACCCAATAAAGAACAAGCTCTCTCTTTCACAACAACGTGTTGTCAATTTATAGAAAACCAACTGAAAACGACTCCCTCTACAGGTCCCCTTTCTCAATTTACAGACCTCTCTCCCATAGACATTCTGAGCAACCCCGATCTCTTTGAGCATTTTCTTTGCTCAACACTTTTAGATCGCCCTTTTGACCCCCGGTCGTTTCGTATTGAGCAGTTCTGTGATGTATTCGGAATCCATTTTCCAAAGAAAAAAACAAGAGAGGAATATCTCCTTTTTGAAACCAGCTGTATGCATGCCTTAGATACTATACAGCAGCACCTACCAAAAACCCCCCTATTTTCGGTCTTTACTTCTCTATCGCCGTACCAAATACAAAGAACTGTTTCTCTCCTTCGACAACTGTTAACAGCAGTCTACGAATACACCCTTTTACGGATCTTTCGTCCCGACTGTACCTGTACATACATAGAAGAACAAACCCTTACAGTATCACAACTGCGAGAAACCCCACCCTGCGCGATAAGAACAACCCTTACCTGTTCTAACCAAGACCTGTTCTGCCTGCCTCAAGAGGTCTGTGATCTACCCGGGATAGAACATCTTGATATTTCGAATAACCCCATTACAACGATTCCCCCATACATCGTGAATATGAAGAGCCTCTCTCACCTGGATATTGGTGGAACGCTTATCAGAGACCTCCCTGTTGCACTTGCAGGCCTACCGTCTCTACAGACTATATCGGCCATAGGGACGCCACTTAAAGAGATCCCAGATGAGCTGACAGGAATCACCATTATCCAAGCGTAAAAACTTCTTTTCTTCAATTTTTGTTTGTCAAAAATTACTTAAAAAGGCTACACTTTTTGCTTGTTTTTTTGTTTCCCTTATTAAGGCTTAATTATTAATTACAGGATAGTAATCAATGTTTTTTACAAGAAGGCCACCGTCACTTACCATCTCAATGACTCAAGAGCGGACACTGAGCTCAACAATCCCTACAGAAGATGCAATGGACCCTAAGGTGGGTTGTCCATTTTTCACTCAGAAGATGATTTTGAGTATTTTACCCACTATTCATGATGATAAAGATCTTCAAAACGCGTGTGCAGATTTTGGGATTACCGTTCCAGAAACTATAGACAGAATTGTTTTCAAAACATACTTATTTCCAAAAAATTTAGATGACTTTTCAAACCAGTGTTTTGACTTTATAGAAGCACAGCTTATTAATTTCCCTGAAATAAAAGAACATCTTTATTCCCCTTGTCACGAGCTAGGAATAGACTACAGAGACCTTAAGGCCATCCACATATTTAACAGTACACGGCTATTTAGGCGATTTTTTACATATCTTTGGAAGTACCAGCGTTTTTCTATTTTTACTCATCAAGAGTTCCGAAAAATATGCACGCAATTAGGCATTGCGGTTCCCAAAACAGGAGAAAATCCCGCTCTTTTTAAACAACGATGTCTCAAATACCTACGGCGCCTACCCGCCCTACCTACGTCAGACCCCACCATTTCCTTAGAAGATCTTATCAATAAGGATCATGAACTCTTCTATTGCCTTAGACGCCTCTCTTTACGCACTCGTACTGTAATTGCCGACCACCCCCACGTGGAACACTCTTCGCTCGCCGCACCCCTCGATCGGGCAATTCGCGTTTGATGTAGAGAAAACAACGGCGCAACTTGAGATCGTTAAAAGTTGGGAGCAACTCGGAGTTTAACAAAAAGCGCTAAGAAGAGAAGAAAAAGAGGCGTACTCCTTCTCAAGATGTGAAACAAATCGATGTGAGACCGCTTCTTCCGCTTGAGCGATTGCTCCCGAAATGGCGTTTTGAGAGCTGTTTCCATGGCACTTAAAGATCAGGCCTCGAACACCTGCCAACAGCGCTGCCCCGGGTCGGGTAGGCAAGGAATCGGCAGGAGAACGATCCATAAATGAAAGCATCCCCTCCGCTGTTTTGAGCAAGATATTGCCCACAAAACCATTTGTTATCAATATGTCAACAGCTCCCGAAAAAAGCGCTGCGGGCTCTATATTACCCATATACTCCCAACGCTTCGTTTCATTGCGCAATAACCATCTATCGATCTCTTGCAGCTCAGGCGTTCCCTTACCGCTTTCTTCTGCAATATTTAACAGGCCAAGTCGAGGCCGAGACATCGTACACTCTACTTGTGCAAAGCTTGCTCCAAGACAGGCGTACTCCAGGAGATTGTGGGCTGAGGCGTTTACAAATGCCCCTACATCGAGAACGATCACCTTCCCCGTTTGAGAGGGCAAAACGGTAAGTAGCGCAGGATGATGGAGAGATGAAAACCGTTTGAGGTAAAGAGCACCGCCGGCAACCACCGCCCCTGTGTGAGAGCAAGTAACAAGAGCTGAAATCTCTCCAGAGAGCAAATCAGAGAGCGCTCGGACGAGAGAGGAGTCCTTTTTCCTTCGAACAGCTGTTAACACCCGATCATCCATAGTAATCGAGTCGCTACAACGCACACATTCAACCGTTTTCGAAGAAAGATCGTCTGTTACATAACTTCGAATGGGAAAAGAGGCTTTTGCCTCTTCACATGCAGAAAGAAGCGTCTGCTGATCGCTATCTGCCCCCCCTACATCAACACCGATTTTGTGCTGCATGGTACGTTTTAGCTTTTATTCAGCAGCGACAACCTGTCGCCCCTTATAAACACCGCACTTTCCACAAGCA